>Ga0116216_10001989_pt1 | contig 13833 bp, 10 predicted proteins | sample Sb_taG_11_FD_89696 | JGI IMG/M metagenome (GOLD analysis project Ga0116216, IMG submission 89696) | Peat soil microbial communities from Weissenstadt, Germany - Sb_50d_3_AS metaG | ecosystem: Environmental > Terrestrial > Soil > Wetlands > Peat | place: Germany: Weissenstadt | collected 2010-09-21
CGGAGTCGATCGTCTCCCGCGTCGCATCCGGCATCTGGTAGTACTCGATCATGTTCCGGTAGCCACGGCAGCAGATCTCACCCTGCTCGCCCACTGGCAGCGCTTCACCGGTCACGGGGTCGGCGACCTTCACCTCGAGGCCCGGCAGGGGCTGCCCCACGGTCTCCGCCTGGTCCTCCGGTGAGTCGGTCAGCCTTGTCTGGCTGATCACACCGTGCATCTCAGTCTGCCCGAACAAGATGGTGGTGCCACAGCCGAGGGTCTTGACGGTGCGGCGGATCAGCGTTGCCGGCACCGCGCTCGCTCCGCTCATGATCGTCTGGATGCTCGACAGGTCTCGCTTCTCGCGGTCGGGGTGTTCGAGCAGGGCGATGAGCATCGTGGGAACCACGAGCGTGTGGGTTCCCCGGTAGGTCTCGAACGCCTCGAGCATGAGCGCCGGGTCGAATCCCGGCAGGATGACGAAGGTACCACGGTAGGCCAGCGTCCCGAACGAGGTCACCGCGCCGCCGCCGACGTGGTACATCGGCATGGCGTTGATGTTGACCCCGCCGTCCGGCATGCCGGCTCGCTCGGCTACCCGTTTCGCCGCGTTGATGAGGCCCTTGTGGTGCAGCAGAGCACCCTTGGGAAAACCGGTGGTTCCCGAGGTGTACTGAACCTGGAGCGGATCCAGCGGCGCTACGACCGGCAGTTCGCGGCTCGGGTCGCCGGTGTCGAGGAAGGCCGTCCAGTCCGATATGGCGATGGTCTCCTTGAGATTGGGCAGCTTCGGGCGTAGCTCGTCGATGATGGTGGTCATGTCGAAGCCGCGATACGAGTTTGCATGCAGCAGGCCGGCCGCGCCGGACTGCCGCAGTACGTACTCGAGCTCGCGCGCCCGGTAGGCCGGGTTCGCGGGAACCAGGACCAGGCCGGCGAGGCTGATGGCCTGCTGGAGGATGACCCAGTTCGCACTGTTCGGCGCGCAGATGGCCACCCGGTCGCCGGGCCCGAAGCGCGCGAGCAGTGCCCTGGCGGCGCGCTCGGCGTCGGTCAGGAACTCGGCATAGGTCCAGCTTCGCCTGGCTGCCACGTCTTCCACGGCGTCTACCAGCCCGACGCGATCGGGGACCGTCGCGGCGGCCCGCCGCAGGAGGTCGCCCAAGCTCAAGTTGAGCACGTCACCGCATGGCTCGGCGGCCCAGTACGAGTTGCAGAGGGGAGTCCCAGTCGCCGGCATCGTTCTCTCCATTCCTCTCGCGCTCACGCGATCGAGATTCCGCCGTTAACGCTGATGACCTGTCCGGTGATGAGCCGCGACAACGGCGAGGCGAGGAACATCACCAGGTTCGCCAAGTCGGCCGGCTCGGTGAGGCCGAGATGAGCGTGCTGGCCCCAGTTGGTCATGCTGCTGTCCCTTCTGGTAATGCGCTCAGCGCGGACGGACGGGGATGAGGGGGCGGCCGTCCGGCCCCGGATCCATCCCGGCGTGCGCCGGGTCGCAGGTGGCACAGTCCGGTGGTGGTGCCGCCCGGTGGGTGCCGGCCTGGCCGTCGGCCTCGATCTGGTGGCCTCGGAAGCTTTCGCGCGCGAGCAAGGCGGCGCCGAACGCGCCGGTGATCTGCGGCGTGTCGGGCACCGACACGGGCACATCGAGTGCCTGTGCCACGAAGTGCACGGAAGCGGCGTTCCTGGCGACCCCACCCGTCATGACCACGGGGGTGTGTCTGCCGACCTGCGCCACCAGGCCGAGCGTACGGGCCGCCACCGCTCGGTGCACCGACGCGGCGATATCCTCGCGGCGCTCCCCTCGCGCGAGTAGCGAGATGATCTCCGTCTCCGCGAACGTCGCGCACATGCTGCTCACTTCAAGGTCGCGGTTCCCGGACAGCGCGAGGTCGGCCAGTTCGCCGATGTCACATTCGATCGCTCTGGCGAGGACCTCGAAGAACCGTCCGGTGCCGCTCGCGCAGCGGTCGTTCATCGCGAAGTCCTCGACGATGCCGAGCTCGTCGACGAGGATCGCCTTGCTGTCCTGGCCCCCGATGTCGATGACCAGCCGGGTGCCGGGGCACATGGCGGCGACGCCGCGGGCGTGGCAGGTGATCTCCGTGAAGGTACGGCCGGCCCCGGGCACCAGGCGGCGCCCGTAGCCGGTGGCGATCGTCTCCGCGATCTCGGACTCGTCGAGCCCGGCGGCCTCGAGCGCGCTCGTCATCGCCCGGGCCAGGCTGGCGCGGCTTACCGCGCCCATCTGGACGACCTCGGCCGCGACGATGCGGCCGGTGTCGTTGACGATCACCGTCTTGGCCGTCGTCGATCCGAGATCGACACCCAGGTAGTGAGTCATCGCCTGCGCCTTTCGTGCTTTCCCGGCGCACCGGTCACACCGGCACGACACCGCCGCGAGCTCGGCGGACGTCGATGCCCTCGAGCATGGCGGCGAGCCGGCTTTCCAGGATTTCGTCCTTGTAGAACGAGGCGTCGGCCACGTCGCCCTCGAAGAACATGGACGCGATGCCCAGCTCGCGCTGGGCGGCCTTGGCGATCAGGTGCTGCGGGTTGGTGAACGCTCGGCAGGTGCGGGTGGAGTGGAAGACGATGCCGTCCACGCCGTACTGTTCGCAGTCGCGCAGGACCAGGTGCTTGATCGTCTTGGCGCCGTGGTTGGTCGGGCACAACAGGTAATGCTGCGCCATGCCCGTGATGGGGTTCTCCGGGTCGATCAGGTGCGGTTCCTGCCAGAACGCCTGGTGCGTGTACCGGCCTGCGATCACGGCAACGTCGTGCGCGGCGAACTTCCGGGCCAGGAAACCGAGCTTGTTCCAGTTCATGAACCCGTCGAAGTACACCCGGTAGCGCTCGTCGCGCACGGCCGGCACCCCCTCGGCGAGGCGCTGCTCGACCTCGGCCTTGACCGCGGCGAAGTAGTCCACCAGCTCCTGGCTGGCGGGCAGGAAGTTGATGTGCGCGATGCTGGTGATCCAGTCCCAGAAGGTCGCCGGCGTCGGCGCGTGCGCACACAGGGCCATCGCCTCGCGCCGCAGCTGCGAGGCCTGCTTGATATAGGCCATGTTCTGCCGCAACGCATCCCAGTCAAAGGGCCTGCCGGTCATCGTCTCGATGAAGCGCACCAGCTCATGCAGCTGGCCGACGACGTAGCGCGACGCCTGCTCCCACTCCTCGCCGATGAGGTAACCGGCGTCCGGCTTGTTCCCCCAGAGGAACGGCAAGGAGACGTTGAAGATCGGCACTTCCTTGCCGAAGACGCGGAAGGAAATGTCGTCCCACTGCTGGCCGGTGCTGCAGCCGGCGTAGGCGTTGACGAAGAAGTCGGGCGCCGGCAGCCGGCTCGCGAGCTCGGCCTGCTCCGGGAGGCCGACGATGCCCGTGCCGTTGGCGTGGCCGGCGTTCTGGGTGAGCACCGCGCAGCCCAGGTGGGTCCGCGCGTAGGAGCAGAGTTCGCCCACGTAGCCATACTCCTGGGCGGCCAGCTGGGCGGGTTGCTCCAGATGCTGTGCGGCCAGGCGGGCGGAGAAGGCTTCGCCATGGCACCACACGAGACCGGCTGCCTGGAAGAACGGGTTGACCGCGGAACCGTTGTACCACACGACTTTCTCGCCGCGCTCGCGTGCGGTGAAGACATTCGCCCAGTAGTCGGCGACCATCTTGCCGCCCAGCTTGGTCACGCTGAGGCGATTGGACCTGTCCGTGACTGCTGTATCCACGTGATCACTTCCTACTTGACGGGCGGGTGTTCAGGAGCTGACGAGCTGGGTGTGGCGGATGCGTTCCAGGAGCGCTTCGACGCGAGTGCGCACGGACTCCACCGGGACGCCCTCGTGCTCGGTCTCGATGAGCAGGTGCGGGATGCCCCGCTCGGTCAGCTGCTTCCGCAGTTGCGGGTAGTAGAGCATGTGCGGTTCGCAGAACTTGACCATGAGGACGATGACACCTTGGGCGCCGCTCGTGTCCACCGACCGGATCAGCCGGTCTTCCCAGTCGGTGGCGTGCTTCACCCGGGTAGGACAGGGGAAGTTGGCATCGCGTTTCAGATACCAGTCAGCGATCGCGGTGACCGGATCGATGTCCGCGGCGACATCGGTCGAAATGTAGCGCGCCCCCGTGTAGAGGTCGTCGTCGACGACGATCGCGCCGCACTCTTCGATGGCCGCGAGAAGCTCCGGCTTGGGTGCGTGGCAGAAGTGACCGGACAGGTGCAGCCGGATCCGGCTGTCCCGCTCGACCTCGCCGACCGCGTCGAGGATCTCGCGCAGGGCCGCGGTGTGCTCGGCCTTGTGCATGACCATGCTGGACTTCACCAGCACCTGCATCTCGGCCGAGCTGAACCGGGCGTTGCCGGTCCTGCGTGCTTCGAACAAGGTCCGCAGCAACCTGCGGTTCTCGTTGAACAGCGCGATACTGCGCCGCAGTGCCTCTGATGTGATGAGCCCGCCCGTGAAGGCTTCCATCTCGTCGATGAAGCTCTGCATCTTCTTCTTGACGGCGTCCGGTGTCCACGCGTCGCCCAGCGACGTCTCCAGTTGCCCGAAGTACAGCGGCTTGCCCGGAGACTCAAAGCGCAGCACGTCAACCGCGCCGAGCAGCTGGATGCAGTGGTCGGCGAGGAAGAAGCCGTCGTAGTGGTCCAGCCGGCCCTTGGCCGCCTGGTCGGCGATGTTCCTCGTGTAGCCGCAGTAGAACTCGGCCAGCAGGTTTCGCCCGCTGGTGTCCGGCTCACGGTTCTCCTGGATGATCACCGGCAGCGCGCCGGCCGCGTGCGCGACCTCGGCCGGGAAGTTCATGGGAAACGCTCCGACGACCTTGCCGCCCGTCCGCTGCTTCCAGCTCTGGGCGTACGAGTCCGGATCGCCGGCGACCTCGGTGAGCCTCGCCAGCGCGGTCGTAAGCCTGTCCGACACGGCCGTTGCCTCCTTGGGGCCACACCGCAGCGCGGCCGCCGCGGCACAGATGGATTTGGTCTGACCAATATCCACTGTAGACCTTCGTTAGACAGTATGCAACACTCAGTGCCCGAAAACGTATGAGCTCGTCAAGACCTAGGAGTGGCCGGGTTCCGACTCGCGCAAGAACTCCTCAATGTGGGCACGCAAAGCAGCATGAACACAGAGCGCAAGCTTTCGTGTCGGAACATGCAGGTCAGCGTGGCGCCAGCTTGATGCTCATCGTGAACTCGTAGCCGCTCAGCCGGTCCCGGAGGGCGTCGAGGTCAAGCTGTGTCCCGTCTGCGGCATGCAGGCGGACGATCACCTGCCTGCGGGCTCGGGTGTCGTCGACCAGCACATCGCAGTCGATCTTGTCGTGAGCCGCCATGGCAATGGCAGAGCGCAGTTCGCTCTCTAGGGCCATCTGCCGGAGCGCGGGCTTGGCGATTTTGCCGACCGGTGTGAGCGGCATCTCGTCGAGTACGATGATGTCGACCGGCGTCGCTGCCTTCTCCTGCACGTTGTCGCGACAGAACGTCATCAGTTCCTCTGCGGTGGCCTGCTCTCCCGCAGCGAGCTGAACGTACGCGACGGGCAGCTCGCCTTTCCGCCGATCAGGCCGTCCGACTGCGGCCGCCAGGCGCACGCTCGCGTGTCGGCCCAGCGCGTCCTCGATTTCTTTCGGGTCGATGTTGTGTCCGCCGCGAATAATCAGGTCCTTCGATCGCCCCGAGACGAACACGTAGCCGTCCTCGTCGATCAGCCCGAGATCCCCGGTGTTGGCCCATGCTCCGGACTCGGACATTCCCCGTACGAAGAATGCCGCATCCTGCCCGTCGTCGAGGTAACCCCTGGTGACGGTCGGGCCGCCGATGACCAGGACCCCTTTCTCGTTCGGCTCGCAGTCGCGGACGTAGGCGTTGGCCCCATCGAGAATCACAGCCCGCACCGGGCAGTGCGGCAGGGCGACGCCTGCCGATCCTGACCGTGGCTCGCGGCCGTCATTGGGGTGCCCAGTCATGGTGCCGTGCAGCTCGGTCATGCCCCAGTTCTCGCGAAGCCAGATCCCGAAGCGGTCGTGGAAGTTTTTCACCAGATCCGCCGGGAGCGTGCTGCCGCCAACGTGAAAGTCGGCTAGCCGGTGGCAGGGAGCAGGCTGGCCCGCGTAATTCAGCAGTGCCGCAGCGGTTGTTGGCGTCGCCAGCAGCGACGTCATTCCGTAGTAGTCGACGATCGGCCAGAAGTTCTCGACCGCCCACCGGGACCGGAAGCCTGACGTGGTGAGGGTCAGCAGTGTCATGCCGTGCATGAGAGCCCGCAGGCCGAGTGACAAGCTGCCTCCACAGTGAAAGTTGGGCATGCCGTGGCCTACCACCCCGTCGACCTCGGATCCCATCAGCGCTCCGACGTTGGACCCGACCGATAGCTGCGCGGCCTGGGACATCCGCACGAGCTTGGGAGCGCCGGTGGTGCCGCCAGTTGGCATGACGACAGCGTGGCGCCACGGGTCGAGATCAGCCCGGAAGGCCAGGCCCCGGCCACGGTAGGGCGACAGTTCGTGCGCGAATCCGGTCGGGCCCGCCGAGTCGTCGTCGATGTAGTAGACGCGGGACAAGCTGGGCAGCTTGGCAACGAGGTCGGCTGCGCTGGTGCGGAACTTGGACTCGATGATCTCGCGGGTGGTGACCAGCACGGACGCCTTGGTCCGGGTAAGAACCGAGACGAGCGAGTCGAGTTCGAGGAAGGGGTTGAGCGGTACGGCGACGCCGGCCGTCGCCGCACCCCACAGTGCTGTCAGGCTCTCGGGAACCATCGGCAGCATGACACCCACGACGGCGGCCCCGCCGATGACCTCGTGGAACAAGCAGGCCGATTCCTCGATAGCCGCGACGAGCTCTCCAAATGACACGACACGCGCCGGGTGGCGGAAATCGGCCGACTCGACGAGCACGATGGCATCCTTATCCGGGTTTTCCGCGCACGCTGCGCTGAGGCAACCGTGAATCGTATCGGCTGGCCGGAGCTGCTCGAACTGAAAGCGCTCCAGCATCCGGATGTCGGCGATTGAGCGCACCCGGTTGCGATGCAGCTCTCGGGCAGGGCCGGGATCAGGCAACTGAGATTCCTCCATTCACGCTGATCACCTGGCCGGTGATCTTCGCGGCCATCGGCGAGGCGAGGAACAGGATGACCGCCGCCAGGTCCTCCGGTTCGGTGACGCCCAGATGAGCCTGGGAGACAATCCGTTCGAAGATCTTCTTGCTGAAGTCGAGGTTCATCGCGCGGTCATACGACCCGGTGTTGGCAATGAGGGACGGCGTGATGGCGTTGACCGTGACGCCGTAGCGTTTGGCCTCCACGGCCAGGGTGCGGGAGAAGGTGACGATGGCCGCCATCGCGGCGCCGATGGCCGTCTCACCGGGGGTCGGCACCTTGACCGCGTCCGACGCGACGTTGATGATCGCTCCGCCGCGCTGGGCGCGCATGAACGGGACGGCTGCCCGGCTCATGAGGATCGGCCCGGCCGCTTGCTGCATGAGCACGCTAAGCAGTTGGGTGATAGGAATGTCGTGCAGCAGCGTCGGCTGATAGGGCGCAACCGTCGAGTTCACGAGCACGTCAAGTCGGCCAAGGTGGGAGACGGCGGCGGCGACGGCCTCCTCGGCGGCGCCCGGGTCGTTCGCGTCCGCACTCAGGAAGGCCGGGACCGACTGCGGATACGCGGTCGCGACTCGCTCGACTGCCTCCTTACCCCGCCCGGTGTTGCGGCCGACAAGCACCAGCCGGCGGGCGCCGGCCGACGCGAAGGCCATCGCCGTAGCCAGCCCGACGCCGGACGTGCCGCCGGCTATGAGGACGCCCCGTTCGGCGTAGTCCGGCGGCCGCCAGGCCTGGTGGTTGCTCATATTGCCCTCCTGTCGTTAACGCGCCGGGCCGATCTCAGGTCCGCGTGGCGGGCTGCGGAACCTCGGTATTGGCGGACTCAGGGTCTTGAGCTTGGGTATCCAGACGGGTCGGTGATCCGGATGGCGCCGACGAGCGCCCGCGGGCGGTGCGCCGCTGGCGCCACCCGGCCAGGGCCACCGCGACGATCAGCGCGACGCCGTTGAACATATCCGAGAGCCACTGCTGACCTGAGACCAGCTGCAGCCCTTCGACCCCGGTGGCCAGCACGTAGATTGCGATCAGCGTTCCCCACACGTTGAAGCGGCCCGGCTGTACCTGAGTCGAGCCCAGGAACGCCGCTGCGAAGGCCGGCAGCAGCAGGGTGGCCCCGAAGGTCAGCGACGGCCCGGTGAGCGAGCTGAACAGCACACCGCCGAGCCCGGCGATCCCGCCGGCTATGGTGAGCGAGATCCAGCTCCAGCGGCCGACCCGGACCCCGGACAGTCGCGCCGCCTCGGCGTTGCCGCCGGTGGCATACAGGTAACGGCCGGCGGGCGTGTGCGCTAGGAACCACCACGTTAGTAGGCCGAGCGCGAGCAGATAGACCACGACTATCTGCACGCCGAACACGGTGGCCTGAGTAAGGCCAGTCCAGGCAGCAGTCGTCACCGGCGGGGGTTGCTGCGAATTGGTAACGATGATCAGGGCCGCCGCCAGTACCGAACTCATCGCGAGCGTGGCGATGAACGAGTTGACCCTGAGCTTGACGACGATGAAGCCATTTACCGCGCCGACGGACACGCCGATGAGCACCGAGACTAGGACCGACTCGATAACACCCCAGTGCAGGCTTGTCTGGAACAGGATCACCACGATGCCGGTCAGGTTGGCATTCGCGCCGACCGACAGGTCGAACTGGCCGCACGCCAGGGGGACGAGAACGGCGATGGCGAGGATTCCGGCGATTGACTGGGAGGAGGCGACCGACTGGAACGTCGCCCTCGTCAAGAACTCGTTCGGACTCCACAGCCCGAAGACGACCACGAAGATCGCCCAGAGGTAGATCGCGCTGAACCGGTCCAGGCCGAGATTGTGTATACGGCGACTTCTCACAGTCTTCCTCCCCTTACGCCTGCCCGGCCGGAACTTCGGACATGACGCTCTTCGTGATCTCGGATGAGACGACGCGGGCTCCGGTCAGCTGCTCGGAGATGCGGCCGTTGCGGAGTACCAGCACGCGGGAGCACAGTGTCACGAGCTCCTCGATGTCCGTCGAACTCACGACGACGGCCATCCCGTCCCGGGCCGCCTTGATCAGCTGGCGGTGCAGTTCTACCTTCGCGCTGACGTCGACACCCTGCGTCGGTTCCTCAAGCAGGAGCACTGCCGGGCGCCGCCGCATCCACTTGGCGAACAAAACCTTCTGCTGGTTGCCGCCGCTGAACCGGATCAGTTCCATGTCAATCGCCCCGGCCGGACGCACGTTCAGCTCGGCAAACCAGCTCAATGCCTCAGCAGATTCCCGATTGCGGCTCAGCCGCCCTTTGGCCCAGAACGGCTTCAGCGAGGACAGCGAGAGGTTCTCACATGCGCTCAGCGACATGATGCCACCCTTCGTCTCGCGGTCGCCCGGCAGCAGGCCGGCCCCAGCCGCCATGGCCAGGTCCGGTCGCCGGGCCGGGATGGGCCGGCCGCCGATCCGCACTGACCCCTTGTCCCGTGCCTCGGCTCCGAAGATCGCCGACAGTGCGGTTTCCCGGCCGGAGCCGGTCAGGCCCGCCATCCCGACCACTTCGCCAGGCGCGACCGACAACGAGATGCCGTGCAGCGGGCCGGCCCACAGACCGGTCACGTCAAGAGCGGCAGCACCGTCATTGACCGGGGAATTCGCTACGTCGCCGCTGACCGGTTCGACCTCGTCCCCGGCCAGTATCTTGATAAGCGCGGGCCGCTCAACCTCCGCGATCGGGCTACGTCCGACGATGCGGCCGTCGCGCAACACCGTCACCGCATCGGCGATGCGGAACACCTCGTCGAGGTGGTGGGTCACGAACAGCACGGCCACCCCGCGTGACGCGGTCGCCCTGATCAAGGCGAGCAGGTAGTTCACCTCGTCGGACGGCATCGTCGCCGTAGGCTCGTCGAGCACGAGCAGCCGGGCCGGATGCGCTCCGTCGGGCCTCATCGCCCGGGCCAGCGCAACCCCGGTCCGCTGCGCCGCTCCGAGTTCCTCGACACAGACCGTCGGGTCGAGGTCGAGACCGACATGCTCGAGCATGTCGCGCGACGCCGCCTTCATCCGGCTGCCGCGGATGGTGGCCAGTCGCGTGGGGAAGCTACCCAGGTGCAGGTTGTCCTGTACCGACAGCGATCCCACCAGGCCGAGATCCTGGTGCACGAACCGGCAGCCGAGCCGGTACGAGTGGCCGCCGTAACTGAACGGCAACGGATGGCCACCGATCAGTACCTCCCCCTCGTCGGGACTGTGGAAGCCAGAAAGCACCTTGATGAGCGTCGACTTGCCCGAGCCATTGGCGCCGACCAGCACATGCACCTCGCCCGGCGCGATCGCGAGGTCGAACGAAGCCAGCGCGAGCGTGCCGGAGAATGATTTGGACAGGTTACTGATCTCGACCACGGGCCGGGCGGCCCGCTCACCCTGCGACACTGCAGTCACCGCCTCGTCGCTCATGTCACCAGCCGCAGCCAGCTGCATTTCCTGACGCCGGTCATCCAGAGGTCGGCACATGCCACAGGGTCTCCCACTCATGCAAAGCGTTGACTGGCTGCGCGAAGTCGGTCACGCTGCCGATGTTCGTTTGGGTCATCAACTCGGTGGGCTGCGGGTTACTGTCCTGGGTGATCGGCATTCCCTCGACGTAGCGGAGGGCGACGTCGACGACCGTGTAGCCGATGTCAAGCAGGTTCTCACCCGTCCACACCGACTGGGTGCCGGCCTTCAAGGCCGCGGCCTCCGGCGGCTGGAAGTCACCGCCCCCGATCTTGATGTCCGAAAGCCCGGCGGCCGAAAGCACAGAATTGATGCCGATGCCGAAATCGCCATCGTCGAAGAACAAGTACTTATAGCTCGGGTTCGACCGCAGCGCGGACACCACGATGCCCGGCTCCTGGCCGCCGAGAGCCGACGCGATCGGTACGGGCACGATCTTGGCGCTGCACTTCGGGCAGAGGGCCTCCACCTCGGCCACGAACGCGTCGGCGTACGTCGCCAGGATGGTCAAGCCCTGCACGTTGGCCACCAGGGCCTTGCCCGTGCCGCCAGAGTTCACCACGAACCAGGCGGCCGCAGCTCGCGCTGCCGACGCATATGACTCAGGCCCACCCGGGTCACCGAGGAGCGTCTTCGTGTTGGTGACGCCGGCCACCGTACCGTCGATGATCGGAATCCCCGCGGCGGCGTAAGCGGCCAGCGTCGACGAACCGATCTGGGCGGGGTCGGTGCCGGTGAGGCTGACCGCCGTCGGGTGCTTGATGAGGGCAGTGCTCAATGCTGACTGAAGCGTCGCAGGGTTGGACACGTCGTAGTTGATCTCCGAGAAGTTCCAGCCGACCGCCGCCGCCGCCTGTTCCTCGCCGTCGCCGAGCTTGACCACGCCCGGCACGTTGCCCTGGGTCAGAAAGATCAGCGTCTTACCCCTCGGCGGCGGGGACTTAAGCGGGATCGTGACCGGGATCGCGGTGGGCGCGTCCGCGTACTTCGCCACCACCGCCTGAGCCGCGGCGACGGCCGCGCTCGCTCCCTCACTGCGCGGCGAGTCGGCCGGGGTTGTGCTCCCGGACGACGAACTGCACGCAGTCGAGACCGCGGCGGCGGCCAGGAGCACGCCGCCCATGGTTGCCCGTGAGACGCGACGGCTTAGCCGCGGCTGTTCGACGGTTCGACTTCGGCGAGGCAGAAGATGCAATGCAGTCACCCCTGTTGTTGTGGAGGGCTACGCAGGAAACTGCGAACTGCGCCTCAGTACGGCCTGAAGGGACAGCATGGCCTGAGGAACAGCACGGTCGATATGAATTATGGTCTGTCCATTAGACCGGTGTCAAGACAAGAATCGACACTCAGTGCCCGAAAACGTATAAGCCCATCGAGGCCTGGGCGCGGCCGGGTTCCGACTCGCGCAGGACCTCCTCCCAGCGCGTCCACGCCGCGCCGGCCCACTGCTCCCGCCGGGCCCGGAACACCTCCGCGGCCTCGCGGCCGACCCAGCCCGGGAGCAGTTCCTCGGGCAGCTGGGGGTCCAGCCGCATGAAGCGCTGGAGCAGATTGCGCTGGCGGAGGTAGCCGAAGAGGACATCGTCCCCGCCGGCAGGCCGGTGGTCCGAGGACTGCGTGAGGAAGGCGCGATACCTTTCGGCGAGGTCGGACAGGTTCCACGCCTTCTCGACGACCTGCTCGTCGGTGAGGCCGACGTCCTGGGTCTGGCCGACGAAAGCGATCGCCGACCCGGCGAGGTCGAAGCGGGCGACCAGGGCGTGGAGCTCGTCGAGGGCGTGCACGTGCGGGGTGAGCCACAGGCCCGGCATCGGGTTGCCCATCCGCAGCCAGGCCAGCCCGCCGTAGAGTCGCTTGCGCGTCGTGCGTTCCTGCTGCGGCACCGACACCGGGAGGACCAGCCATCGCCCATCCCAGCGGGCCGACGGCCTGAGGTACTCGGCCGCGTGACGGACGCCGTCCTCGACCACGGCCCGTCCCTGGTCGGTGAGGCGCCAGCGCACGGCGCGCCCGTACCGTTCGCTCACGATCCAGCCCGCGTCTGCGGATCGCGTGATTGCCTGTCGTGCGGCGTGGCTCTCGACTCCGAGCCCGCCGAGGACGCGAATCAGCGCCGTCGTCCATACCGCGTCGTCGTGCGGAAAGCAGAACTCGCCGACGACCGTGAGCAGCAGGGATCGTGCGCTGGGTAGAGGCAACGAAGCAGGCTGGCCGGTGTTGTTCACACCGTCATCATTCCCGTCCTGGCGGCCCGGGCTAGGCCGGCCTGGGCTGGTCTCCAGATGAGCTGGCGATGTCGGCGATCTCGGCGACGTATCGCCGCACCTCGCGGAGTTCGTCCGCGAAGGCCCTTCGGCGTTTGTCGAGGGACGGGTCGTCGGACGCGACGAGCCCGCGGTGTCGTGCCAGCTTCAGCGCCGTCCGGAACATCTCGGCCGAGACGGACTCCTCGCTGGCCAGCCGGCGCTGCAGCGCCCATTGCCGGCCCACGCGCAGGCACCCGGCGAGGAACTGCTGCTCGTCGAACTCCTCGGAGGCGTCGGCAGTGGCCAGTTGCTCGGCGACCACCGAGTAGGCGTCGAGGAACGGGCGCAGTACCAGGTGCGCCACGTGCGGCCGGAGGCGTTCCAGCCACCGCTCCGCGTCGTCCGGGCTCACCTCGGCGCCCACCTGGCCGATGTCCGGGTCAATCAGCGCCAGCTCTGCTTGCAGCTCGCCGGCGAACTCCCGCCGCCGGGCGAAGAAGAAGTCGAACTTCAGCAGCTCACGCAGTCGCCGTGCCTCATCCCACGCGTTGTGCCCGGACCGGTCCCGGTGCCGCGCGACGGCCACCAGCCCGAGCTCAGCGATCGCCCGTACCACCAGCACGTGGATCGCGCTGTTGCGGTACACGGCGGCCACCAGGTGCTGGTCGGCGCCGATCCCCCAGACCGTCTCGGTGCCGCCGGAGTAGCAGGTGAGCACTCCGGAGGCCACGAGTTCCTGCAGCGCTCGGCGCACGGTGGAGCGGTCAGTGAGGTTGGCCGCGCCGGCCACCGGCCAGCCGCGGCGCTGCAGGTAGTCGGCCAGCGGCGCGACGGTGGCCAGCACCTCGGCCATGGTCAGTGCCCGGTCGGCGGCGAGCAGCGCCACGCACACGGCCGCGGTGGGTGTCACGGGCGTCGCCCGGTTGATCCGGTGCGACACCTCCAGCGCGACGCGCTCGACGGCATGCGTCTCCGCCGGGTCGTCGACGCGCAGCTCGGCGAGCCGCTCCCGTAGTCGTAGCGGCTGCCCGAGGTCGACGTA
>Ga0116216_10001990_pt1 | contig 13813 bp, 11 predicted proteins | sample Sb_taG_11_FD_89696 | JGI IMG/M metagenome (GOLD analysis project Ga0116216, IMG submission 89696) | Peat soil microbial communities from Weissenstadt, Germany - Sb_50d_3_AS metaG | ecosystem: Environmental > Terrestrial > Soil > Wetlands > Peat | place: Germany: Weissenstadt | collected 2010-09-21
AATCTCGCGGGACGAAGTCGATTGCCGGCTCGGCGCCCTCCGCAGGCCCTCGGGTATGCGGGCCGAGGGGCGCCGTGTCGCGCGACTCACCGTTCAATGCAATCTGACTGGGCATTCTTCATTAGCAAATCTTAATCCGGACTCGGTTTTTACGGCCGCGGTAACATGGCGCATGGCAATTCCACTACTTCAACGCTTTCGGGTCGCAACCTATCTAGCCGGACGCAAATTGCGCGGCGACAAGCGCTACCCGCTGGTGCTCATGCTGGAGCCGCTGTTCCAATGCAATCTGGCCTGTGCCGGATGCGGCAAGATCGATTACCCGAAGGAGATCCTGCAAAAGCGCGTCAGCGTCGAAGATGCGCTACGCGCGGTCGACGAATGCGGCGCGCCGATGGTGTCAATTCCCGGCGGGGAACCGCTGATTCACAGGGAAATGCCGCAAATCGTCGCCGGCATCGTCGCGCGCAAGAAATTCGTGTATCTGTGCACCAACGCGATTCTGCTGGCCAAGCACATCGACGAGTATCGCCCGTCGCCGTATCTGACATTTTCGATTCACTTGGACGGCAACCGGCAACGTCACGACGAGTCGGTTTGCCAGGAGGGCGTATTCGATAAGGCGGTGGCCGCGATTCGTCTCGCGCGCAGCAAGGGCTTTCGGGTAACGATCAACTGCACACTGTTCAGCGGTGAGGAACCGCGCAAGGTCGCCGATTTCTTCGATGAGGCCATGAAGCTCGGCATCGAAGGCATTACCGTGTCGCCGGGCTACAGCTACAGCCACGCCCCGCGCCAGGATGTCTTCTTGGGGCGCACCGCCAGCAAGCGGCTGTTTCGCGAGATCTTCAAGCTCGGCCGCACGCGCAAGTCCGGCGCCGGCTGGGCGTTCAATCATTCAACGCTGTTTTTGGACTTCCTGGCCGGCAACCAGAGTTATCAGTGCACACCTTGGAGCATGGTGACCTACAACGTGTTCGGTTGGCAGCGTCCTTGTTATCTGCTCTCGGACGAGGGCTATGCGCCGACCTTCCGCTCGCTCATCGAGGACACCGAGTGGGAAAAGTACGGCGTTGGCCGCAATCGGCGTTGCGACAACTGCATGGCGCACTGCGGTTTCGAGGGAACGGCGGTCAATGACGCCTTCAGCCACCCGCTCAAGGCGCTGAAAGCCGCTTGGAGTGGGCCGGGGACCTCGGGGCCGATGGCGCCCGAGTTGCCCTTCAATTACGTCGAGGGCGCGGGGAATGCCGCGGGAGCCAGTTCCGCGGCTGCCAGTCCGGCGCGGGCGGCCGTCCCCGAGATAGCGGCCATCTCGATCGCCGACATCAAACGCGTGAGCCGCGAATCGCAAGACGGCCCGCGAGTCGCAGCGCAGCGCTGAACGCGCGCCCGTACGGCGGAAAACGCGGGTGACCAACTCAGCCGATCGGTATATCGCGAACACGGACGACCGGGATTCCGCCGAGGCATTCGGCACGCAGCTCGAAGCCTGGCGCGAGCGAATGGAGCGGGCCCTGGCGCGGCGTCTGCCGCCGGCCAATGAAGTGCCCGTGCGGTTGCATGAAGCGATGCGCTACAGCGTGCTCGGCGGCGGCAAGCGGGTGCGGCCGGCATTGGTGTTCGCCACGGCTCAAACCTTGGGACTTGGCGAGGACGAGGTGGAGGCTGCGGCCTGCGCCATCGAACTGATCCACGTGTACTCTCTGGTGCACGATGATTTGCCCGCGATGGACGACGATGACTTGCGACGGGGCCGGCCGACGTGCCACAAGGCGTACGACGAGGCGACTGCGATTCTGGTGGGCGATGCGCTGCAGCCGTTGGCCTTTCAACTGCTGGTGCGCGACCCGGCGCTACCCGCCGCGCCGGCGATCCGGCTGCGGCTCGTCGACCTGTTGAGCGAGGCCAGCGGCACCTACGGGATGGCCGGCGGGCAGGCCATCGATCTCGAGGTTCAAGGCAGGAAGCTCGATATCGCACAAGTCGAGGATATGCATGCCCGCAAGACCGGCGCAATCATTCGCGCGAGCGTGCTGATGGCGGCGGAATGCGCTCCGCAGCTGGCGGCGCATCTGCATGCCGCACTCAATCGCTTCGCGAATGCAATCGGATTGGCATTTCAAATTCAAGATGACTTGCTCGATGTGATCGGTGACGTATCGACGCTCGGCAAGGCGACCGGCGCGGACCGCGAGCACGCCAAACCCACCCATCCCACGGTGATCGGCATAGCGGCGTCGCAAGAGCGGGTTAAATTTCTGCACAATGAAGCGCTCGATGCCCTGGTGCCGTTCGGCGAGCGGGCCGCGCCGCTGCGATCGTTGGCTCACTGGCTGCTGTCGCGGCATTATTGAACGTCGCGCGATCGCTCCGCCGCCCTCACTGAATCGCGAGCTTGCGCTCCTTCACCGACGGCGGCGTCCACTGATAAATCCAGGTTTCGGTGAGCGGCCTGCTCGCCAAGCGCAGATAAAGCCGCAGGTCGATCGGCTCCACGCTATCGTCGGTCGGCTTGACGTCGAACAGCGCGCGATAGCCGTTGAACTCCGCGACGTAATGCGCGGTCACGTGCTCGGTCTGGCCGCGCGAGGTCGTGATCACCGCTTCGACCGCGGCGTCCTTGGCGAGCGCGCCGAGTTCTCCGCCGGCGAAATCAACCGCGAAATGCCAGGAAAAGAACTGGCGCTTCACGCCGAGCGTGCCGCCAATGCCGGTTCGGGTCGCAATGGTCTGCGCGAGCGGCGGTGAGTAGGGCAGCTTCGTGCCCCAGTACAGCCGATAGCTGAACAGCAATTCCTGGCCGGGCTTCGGTTTGTCGAGCGGATTCCAGAACACCACGATGTTGTCGGATGTTTCATCGGCCGTGGGTATTTCCACGAGCTGCACGGCCCCCTTGCCCCATCCGCCGTTCTGGTGATTGGGTTTGGGTTCCACCCACAAACTCGGCCGCCGGTCGTAATAGACGCCGTCGTCCTGGTAATGATCGAAAATGCGGTCGCGCTGCAGCAGCCCGAAGCCGCGCGGATTGTCGTCGAGATACGAATTAAAATGCAGCTGCGCCGGGTTGACCAGCGGCCGCCAGATCCACTCGCCGGCGCCGGTCCACATCGATACCCCGTCGGAGTCGTGCACTTCCGGCCGCCAGTCGTTCGCGCCGCGCCGATCGTTCTTTCCATAGAAGAACATGCTGGTGAGCGGCGCGATCCCCAAGCGCTCGATCGGCGTACGCGGATACAGGGCCGTGTCGATGTTCATGACCTGCGTGCCGCCGGGGGCTATCTGAAAACGCATCGCGCCGGCGATGCTCGGCGAATCGAGCAGCGCGTACAGAGTCAGTACTCCCGAGTCCTTTGCCGGGCGCTCGAACCAAAAGGCGGTGAACCGGGGAAATTCCTCAGGGCGCGGAAACGCGGTATCGACCGCGAGCGCGCGCGCCGACAAGCCGTACTGGCGCGTATCGCCGCCGACGGCGCGGAAGTAGCTGGCACCCAAGAAGGCCGCGACGTCGGCCTGCCAGTTGGTCACGAACTGCACGCGAAAGCCGGCAAATCCCGCGTGATCTTTCATCACCGAGGGATCGACCCCGCTTTTCTCCCAGTCGAACATGGCGGGATCGTAGAGGATCTCACGAGACTGGCCGTCGACGACCTCGTATATATGCACGGGCTCGGTAAAGTTGCGGCCGACGTGGAAGAACTGCAGGCGGAACTCCAGCCCCGCGTCGCCCCACACAGCGTGATCGCTGCGAAAGCGTATGGATTGATACTGGTCGTAGCTCAATTTGGCCATGGCGGGCGGCAGCGCATCCTTGAACGGTTGATAGGCGCTGCTCGCGAGGTAATGCGCCTGGCCTTTGAGCCAGGCGAAATCGAACGGCTGTGCCGCGGACGGGTTCGGCTGCGGCTGCGCCGCCCGGGAAAATCCGCCGTAGATGAGGGGTCCGCCGGCGAGGCCGGCGGCTAATTTCAGGATGGCGCGTCGGGCGATCATGGGTCTTTCAAATCCTTCAGATCAAAAAGGAGGGGCGCTGCGCATCCGGCAGCAGAGCGAGCTGGTTGAGCAGACGTGCGTCGGCGGCAACTTCGATCCGCTCGACCGGCGCAAGCCATCCCAGGGCTTCTTCGAGGGATCGGGCATCGTTCAGCTTTTGCTGAGCGGTGAAGGCATGCGGGTCGGGATGTCCGCGCGTATCCATGGGCCGCGGCAGGTTGCCGTCGATGTGGGAGAGCCGCGCCGAGTGGTTGCGCGCCAGGAATTTGAGTCCGTCCGCCGGCAGCGGCTGCGCTTGGCGGATGAGCTCGGCGCGGCGCGCGACCAGTGTGGGCGGCATGACCTCCTCGGGCGTGCGCAGCAGCGCGAGCCGCGAGAGGGCACGGCCGATGAACTCGCTGCCGCTGGCGCGCGACAGCGGTATGGAGAGCACCAATCCCAACAGCGCCGGCGATACCCACGCGAGCAGCGGCGGCGAGAGAAACCAAAGTATCACGGCGGTTACGAAGCTGAGCAGCATGTGCCGGTGGTGGAAGCGCCAGGCATCCGCCCAGCTGGTGCTGCCGCCTTCGCGGCGCTGCGGGTGCCAGCCGGAGTCGCGCCCCATGAATACTTCAAAGACGTGCCGGCTTTGGATCAGCATCAGCACCGGCGCGTACAGCGCCGAGAGAATGATTTCGAACAGGCAGCTCGCGGTGATGCCGATGACGCCGCCGCCGCCGCGCCGCAATCGCTTCGACATCAGCGCGCGAATCAGACCGAGCATCTTTGGAATCAGCAGCACCAGCATGCTGAACCAAAACAGCGACATCATCAGCTCGACGTCGAACCGCGGCCAGGTCGGGAACAACTGAAAATCATGGCTGAAATATTCGGGCCTGATCAGGTGCGCCTGCACGGCGAGCGCGAAGCCGATGCCCAGCATCAGCAGCCATAAGGGCGACGACAGGTAGCTCATGATGCCGATGCCGAGGTGCAACCGGCTGGTAATTTTCAAGCCGGCCGCGTGGATGACCTTGGTGTGCTGCAGATTGCCCTGGGCCCAGCGCCGGTCGCGAATGGCGACGTCGATGAGGGAGGGCGGGGATTCCTCCCAGGAGCCGCCGAAATCGGTGGCCATGCGCACCTTCCAACCGCCGCGGCGCATGAGCGCCGCTTCGACGAAGTCGTGCGACAGCACATGGCCGCCGAACGGCTTGCGCCCCTTGAGCTCGGGCAGACCGCAGCTCTGGGCAAACGCGGCCGTGCGGATGATGGCGTTATGACCCCAGTAGTTGGCGCCATCGCCGGACCATGCCGCCAGGCCGCGCGAGATGACCGGGCCATAGACGCAACCGGCGAACTGCTGCAGGCGGCCGAACAGAGTCCGTGCGCCGATGAGCTGCGGAGCGGTCTGCAGGATTCCGAGCGCCGGGTCCTCGTGCATCATCTGTACCAGCTGCAGGAGCGAGCAGGCGTCGATCAGGCTGTCGGCGTCGAGCACGATCATGTGGTCGTAGCGGTTGCCCCAGCGGGTCACGAAGTCCTCCAGATTGCCGGATTTGCGCGCGATGTTGCGCCAGCGTCGCCGGTACCATACGGGCATGATCGGCGCGAGGGCCTTGCGCAGCGCATCGATCGCGGCGGTTTCGCGAATCCACGCGTCGGCGTTGGTCGAATCCGACAGCACCACGATCTCGAAGCCGCGATGCGCATCGATTGCTGCGAGCCCTTCGCCCATGGCTTGCAGGGCCGCGGTGGTGCGCACCGGGTCCTCGTTGTAGATCGGCATGACCAGCGCGGTCAGCGTGGCGCCCGTTCCCGCCGCCGGGTCCGGCACGGGATCACGGCGCTTCGATGCGCCGGCGATGACCGAGCCGGCGGAAAAGGCGATCCAACCGAGGGATATCGCGAAGAAAAAGATCATCAGACCCTGCAGCAGGGTCATGCTGGCGAACCGCACCACCTGCAGCATTTGATACACGCCGTAGACGGTGACCCCGAGGCTCACGGTGACCAGGATGAATCGCGCGAACGCGACGGCGGCGGTGGAACGGTTCCAGGTGCGCCGCGGCGGCGTGCGGCGCAGATCCTGGGTCGGCATGCTCAATGGCGCCTCCGGCGGCATGCCGCCGGACGGTCGTCGTTGATCTACGGCGATCGCGGAACTCACGGGGCGGACCATCGATAGAGCCAGGTTTCACTGACCGGCTGGTCGGCGCGCATGATGCGCAAGCGCAGCTCGATCAGCTCCGCGCCCTTCGGGTCGATCTCGAAGCTGGCGCGCAATCCGTGCATGGTGCCATTCGAGACCAGCGCGGCATTGGATAGCTTGCCGGCGGAGGCCCCGAGATCGAGGCGCAGGTCGTCGGTCTTTTCGCCGGCGCCGATGAAATCCAAAACAAATACACGGCGTTTGCCATCGAGGCTGGCCCCCGAGCGCGTGGCCACGACCATGCCCAAGCCTTTCGGCAGGGCGGGCTCCGCCAGCCAGGTGACGCGATAGGCGAATTTTGCCAGATGGCCCGGAGCCAGAGATTGCGCGGGGCGCCAAAAGGCCACGATGTTGTCGTTGCTTTCGCGCCCGGATGGGATCTCGATCAGCTCCACGGCTCCCGCACCCCATTCGCTCTTGGGTTCCACCCAGGCGCTCGGCCGCAGCTCATAAAGGTTCTCGAAATCCTCGAAATCACGCTGCTCGCGTGAGCGCTGCACCAGGCCGAAGCCCTGCGGCGGCTGCGTGGTGAAGGTCGATACCTGGAGTACGTTGGGATTCGCCAATTGTCGAAATATGTGTTCGCCGCTCTTGGATGTGATCTGCAGACCGTCCGAGTCGTGAACCTCGGGGCGATAGTCATCGAGATGCCCGCGATTGGTTTCGTCGAACAAGAACATGGAAGTGAGCGGCGCGATGCCCACGACGTGCATCTCGGCGCGCGGGAACAGCGTGAGTTCCACGTCCGTCGCCGTCTCGACGCCGGGCTGGATGGTGAAGCGGTAGGCGCCGGTGGTGGAGGCGCTCTCGAGCAGGGCATAGATCACGATCGAGGTGGCGCGCGGGGCCGGGCGCTCGATCCAAAAATGCGTGAATACCGGGAATTCCTCGCCGGCCGGTTCGGCGGTGTTGAGCGCAAGGCCGCGCGCCGATAGACCGTATAAAAGATGCTGCGCGACCGCGCGGTAGTAGCTCGCGCCCTGGAACACCAGAAATTCGTCCCAGACCTTTTTGGCGTTGATTTGGCTGCGCAGGCGAAACCCCGACAGCGGCAGCGATACCTTGCCGAGCTGCGACAGGGTGGGTCCCATGTCGAACATCGACGGGGTCGCCACCACATCCTGCGCCATACCCTCTTCGATCGTGGAAACGGTCACCGCGGATTGTAAATTGTATCCCGCGCGCAGCAGCTCGAGCCGGAACGGTACCGGCTCATCGCGCCAAATTCCGGCGCCCGGGTTGAAGTGAATGCTGCGATATTGTTCTGGGCTGAGTTTGTCGAGGCCGGCGGGCAGAGTGCTGCGCTGCGGGGCATAGGGGGCCGCCGCACGGTGCCTGGCCTCGGTCAGCAGCGTATCGAAGTTAAACGGGTAGGCCGCCGGTTTGTCCCCGGACGGCTCGTCGCCGCGCGCATGGCTGTACGGCACGGCCATCAATGCCACGAGTAGCAGTACGCAGGAATTGGTCTTCGAAACCGGCAACACGGTTACCTTTAGTTTAGCCCGAAGGCCTGATGCTTGGCCCGAAGGCCCAATGCGGCGATTTGCCGGCCCCACCGTATCGCGATGATACGAGGTGCGCCGTCAGCGGGCAAACTGCCGGCCGGCGGCCTGCTATAGTTTAATGCCATGCCAGAATGCGCGATCTCCCCCATGGAACCGCAGAGCGCCGCGGCCGTCCTGATGGTGCGCCCGGCGTGCTTTGGGTTCAATTCGCAAACGGCGGCAAGTAACTCTTTTCAGCGCCTTCCGCAGGCGGGTTCGCATACCGAATTGCAGGAACTCGCGCTGCGCGAGTTCGCCGGGTTGGCCGACGGTCTGCGGCGGGCGGGAGTGAAGGTCGTCGTGGCGGAGGATACGCGTGAGCCGGCCAAACCCGACGCGATTTTCCCCAACAACTGGGTGAGCTTCCATCACGACGGTACGGTGGTGCTGTATCCGATGTTGGCCCCGAACCGGCGCAGCGAGCGGCGCGACGACATCATACGCCAGGTCAGCGGCGAAGGCGGGTTTCGGATCACCCGCACGGTGGATTTGAGCTACCGCGAAGAACAGGGCAAGTATCTCGAGGGTACCGGCAGTTTGGTGCTCGACCGGGTCGGGCATGTGGCCTATGCGAACCTGTCGCCGCGCACCGACCTCGATGTGCTCGGCGAATTTGCCCAACAACTCGACTATGAACTGGTGACCTTCGAAGCGCTCGACGGCTCGGGCGGCGCGGTCTATCACACCAATGTCTTGATGGCGATCGGCGCCCGGTTTGCGGTGGTCTGCGGCGCCGCCATCACGCAGCAGCGGCATCGCGATGCCGTGTATTCGATGCTGCGGGCATCGGGGCGGGAAATCATCGAGATATCGCTGGCGCAGATGCAGGGGTTCGCCGGCAATCTATTGGAGCTGGCTCCGGCAGGGACGAACGTCGTCGCGCTGTCGACGACCGCGTGGCGCAGCCTGGATCCCGGGCAACGCCGGGCCTTGGAGCGGCATGGCGGCATCTTCGCGGCCGACATCCCCGTCATCGAGCGCTGCGGCGGCGGCGGCGTGCGTTGCATGTTGGCCGAAATACACCTGCCCGCCCGCGTTTAGCGCGCCGGCGGGCGTCCTGGTGTCATAATCGAACTATGTGGGAACTCGGGGTCAAGACGCTCATTGCCTATTTGCTGGGTGCGCTGATGGGCAGCCTCGTGCTCGGGCGCTTGCGCGGCGTCGATATCCGCCGCATGGGCAGCGGCAATGCGGGCGCCACCAATGCGCTGCGGACCCAGGGCAAGATGTTCGGCCTCTCGGTGCTGCTGATCGATTTGGGAAAAGGCGTGTTCGCGGTGCTGTGGCTGCCCGGTGCGGTTCTTCCGTACGTGCCTCTCGACCCGCAACTGTCGCGTGAATGGCTGACCTTGACCTGCGGCTTTGCCGTCATCGTGGGACACGTCTATCCCGTATGGTTCGGATTTCGCGGCGGCAAGGGAGTGGCGACCATGCTCGGGGTGCTGGCAGCCATCGAGCCGCGCCTGCTGGTTCCGATGCTCGGCAGTTGGTTCGCGGTTCTGCTGCTCACGGGCTATGTGGGACTCGCCAGCATGCTCGCGGGGGCGGCCCTGGTGATCGCCGTCTTGGTAATGGAGCCGGGGAATCGGCCGCTGTTGATTTTTTGCCTCGCGATCGAGTCCTTTGTGATCTTCACCCATCGGGGAAACATTGCGCGCATGCGCGCCGGCACGGAGCATCGAGTGAACAAACTGTGGCTGTTTCGCTCTCGAACGGCATAGAGCCGCGCTCGTTGCTCGCACGGCTGGCGGACGGGGAGCCGCACACCGGTGCCGCGCTGGCGCGAGATCTCAAGGTGAATCGCGCGGCCCTCGGCCAGGAAATCGAGCGATTGCGAGCGCAGGGCATCGAGATCGTGACTCTGGCCCGACGCGGATACCGTCTGCCGAAGCCGGTCGAATTACTGGACGCACGCCGTATACGCGCCGGACTGCGCGAGACCCATGAACTCAAGCTGCGCCGGTTGGAGGTGCTGTTCGAGGTGGAATCGACCAACACCCGATTGCTCGGGGTGTCCTCTCCTCCCGCGGGTCAGGCGGATGTCTGCATGTGCGAATTGCAGCATGCGGGGCGTGGCCGCGGCGGCCGCCGCTGGATTGCGCCCTTCGGCGACAGCCTTGCCATATCGCTCGGGTGGACTTGGCGAGATGCGAGGCGAGTCGAGCCGGTCTTGAGCCTGGCGGTCGGCGTCGCGATCGCTAGGGGATTGGCTCGGGCGGGTGCACGCGGCGTATCCCTCAAATGGCCGAACGACGTCTGGTTCGCTGATCGGAAGATTGGCGGAGTATTGATCGAGATCAAGGCGGATGCGAGCGGGTCGGCGCATGTGGTGATCGGCATCGGTCTCAATGTTTACCTGTCGGCCGCGGCACGCAGCGAGTTGGAAGCATCCGGGGTGCGCGCGGCGGCGGTGGCCGACGCCTGCCCGGCAGGGGTTTCCCGCAATCGGTTGGCCGGCGCAATCTTGGATGAACTTTTGAGTATGCTGGAGCAATTCGAAAGGGAGGGATTCGCGCCCTTTCGCGATTCTTGGTTGGGGCTCGATGCCCTTCACGGCCGCTCCGCGCAGGTTCTCGCAGGAGATCGCACGATTGCCGGCACGGTGCGCGGAGTGGATGCGGACGGCGCCCTGTTGCTCGAAAGCGCGGGCCTGATGCAGAGATTCATCTCCGGTGAAGTCAGTTTGCGCTTGACTGAGGCGGTGGCGTGACGGTTTTGAAGAGCCTCGTGTTGTGCCTCGTGCTGGCCAACGTGGGCTATTTTCTGTGGGTGCGGGGCATGACGAAATCTCCAGACGCTGAGGTTGCCGCAACGGCGCCGGCGACTCTGAAGCTCGCCTCCGAAGCCGCCGGGCGAGCGCGCACCGCCGAAAACGGCGGCAGCGATGGCGGCAGCGGCGCTAATGGCGTTGCGGGCGGCGAGGGGACCGCGCACGACGATGCAGCGGCGGGCCTTCTCACCAATGTGAAGCGCTGCATCAGTGTGGGTCCGTTCCGCGACGTGGCCGAGGCTGCGCGCGCCGCCAGCACCTTGCGCAGCGGCGGCTATGATCCCAGGCAGCGCGTCGCGGACGGCGATGTGTGGGCGGGAGTGTGGGTCTACGTACCCGCACCGGCCACGCGGGCCGCCAGCGATCAAGTGCTGGCGAAGCTCAAGGCGGGCGGCATCGAGGATGCAATGGAAATGCCCGGGCCAAATGACGGATCGGTGATATCGCTCGGGTTATTCAGCGAAGCGAAGCGGGCGCAGGCTCGAGTCGCGCAAGCGCAGTCCTTGGGATTCAATCCCGGAATCGCCGATCGAAAGCGCACCGGCAACGTATACTGGGTCGACATCGATCTCAAACCGACGGACAGCGTGCTGAAGCCGTCGGATTTGCAGGGCGAGGCCGGACGCATCGTGCGCCTGGAAGTGAAGGGGTGCCCGGCGGGCGGCGGTGCACAGCCATGACGCGTACCGCCATGACCGGCGAGGCGCTGAGCGGGCGCGAAATCGTGCTGCGGATCACGCGCGGCATCGGCGCGACGGTCGGATACGGCTGCCTCGCCGCATTCTTGTGGCTCATCAGCGTGCAACTCTACCGCTGGTTTCGCGACGGGGAATGGACGCACATCGGCGTGAGCGACGGCCTGCGCGCCGCGCTTTCGCGCTGCTGCGTCGACAGTACCGATACCGGCCGGCTTGCTGCGCTGTGGCACTGGCTCGATGCGCCCGTGGATTGGCTGGGGATGCACAAAGTGCTCGAAGTCGTTCCGGCATCGCTCGCGCTGTTCGCGCTCTCCATCGCGGGGAACAGCATTTTCATCTACAGCTGCGACCGGATCGAGGAGTTCAGGCGCGGCCGTTGAAGACAGGCTCCTAGCGGGCGGTGCGCGGACCCTCGCACGCGACCAAAATGCCGAGCGCGATGAGTGTCAGGGCGGTGAAATAGCGGGCGTAGGATGCGCGCCCGCCTTGACTCAATGTGCGGGTCACCAGATAGATCACGCCGGGGCCCGGCGTGATTGCGAGCACCAGGGAGGCCGCGACGAACAACGCCGGGCTGGGCCCGAAGAGCCATGATGTGCCTTGGTGCAGCATCGGGCATTAATTCAACGAACGGGTATCGCAGTCAAGCGGGCAAATGGGCCAGGCAATTGGGCAGGAGCAAAGGGATCGCTGCCGCGCAAGGGTTTAGAATCCGCCACATGTTCGCCATGGTGCTCAACAAACACAAAACGCCACTCGAATGGACCGAGCTTGCGGATCGTGCGCCGCAAATGGGCTAAATCCGTGTGAGGGTTTTGGCTTGCGGAGTGTGCCGCACCGACTTGCATGTGGTCGACGGCGAGCTGCCCGAGCCGCATCTGCCCATCGTCCCGGGTCATGAGATCGTCGGACGGATCGAGGCGATCGGACCCGAGGTACGGGGGCTTGAGCTCGGCGCGCGGGTCGGGATTCCATGGCTGGGATACACCTGCGGCGTGTGCCCCTATTGCTCGATGCAGCGCGAAAACTTGTGCGATCGGCCGCTATTCACGGGCTACACGCGCGATGGCGGCTATGCGACCGCGGCACTGGCGGATGCCCGATTCGCCTTGCCGCTGGGTGAGCTCGGCAGCGACGTTTCGCTTGCGCCCTTGTTGTGCGCGGGGTTGATCGGTTGGCGTGCGCTCACCATCGCCGGAGAGGCGCGCCGGCTTGGTCTCTACGGGTTCGGGGCCGCCGCCCACATCGTCGCGCAAGTCGCCGCTTGGCAGGGCCGATCGGTATTCGCTTTCACCCGTCCCGGCGATACAGCGACACAGCGTTTCGCATCGAGTCTCGGCGCGGTGTGGGCGGGCGCTTCGGGCGAAGTGCCGCCGGAGCCGCTGGATGCGGCGATCATTTTCGCGCCGGTGGGCGATCTCGTACCCCTCGCTTTGCGGGCGGTGCGCAAGGGCGGCCGGGTGGTTTGCGCCGGTATCCATATGAGCGACATCCCAGCCTTCCCGTATCGGCTGCTGTGGGAAGAGAGGGAGCTCGTATCCGTTGCGAATCTTACGAGGGCTGACGGCGTCGATTTTTTGCGCCTGGCGCCACAAGTGGGGATCCGTACCCAAACCACGCCTTATCCGCTGCGCCAGGCGAACCAGGCGCTCGCCGACTTGCGGGCGGGGCGGTTCGAAGGCGCGGCGGTGCTCGTACCGCAGGTGCCTTAGCCGGAACTATTCATGAATTACAAAGAGCGCGAAGAAGGCCGGCCCTCGTCCACGAGAATACTGTTCGTTCAAGAATAGTTCCGGCTGGGCGTTCGGTCACTTCGCCAGCTGCTTGCGCAGCGCCTTGAGTTCGCGCCGCCGTTGTGGGGTGGTTTTTGGAAACGACAGCCGCAATTCTGCGACCGTATCGAGCATGATCTGAGAGCAAATCAGGCGCGCATTCAATTTGTCGTCCGCCGGGACGACGTACCACGGCGCAAGATCGGTGCTGGTCGCGCTCAGGCATTCTTCGTAGGCGCGCATGTATTGCTTCCAATACTTGCGTTCCTCGACATCGGCGGTGCTGAATTTCCAGTTCTTCTCCGGCGCGTCGATGCGCGCCAGGAAGCGCTGGCGTTGTTCTTCCATGGAGAGATGCAGAAAAAACTTGATGATTCGCGTGCCGTTGCGATGCAGATGTCTCTCCAGGCCGACGATCGATTGATAGCGCTTCTGCCAGATGGTCTTGTCGCCGCCGCTCATCGCATCCGGCAATCCTTCCGCGTGAAGAATCTCCGGATGAACGCGCACGATCAGAACCTCCTCGTAATAGGAGCGGTTGAAAATGCCGATTTTGCCGCGCTCGGGTAAATCGCGGGTGGTGCGCCAGAGAAAATCGTGCTGCAGCTCCGTGGAGCTTGGCTGCTTGAAGCTGAATACCTGGCAGCCTTGTGGATTGACCCCGGACATGACGTGCTTGATCGCGCTGTCTTTTCCCGCCGCATCCATCCCCTGAAAAATCAACAGCACGGCATAGCGGTCGGACTCATAGAGAAGCTGTTGTTGTAAACTGAGCTGCGCCACGTGCTTTCTCAGAAGTTCGTGGTAGTGCTCCTTCGATTTGTAGGCGGGATCGACCCTCG
>Ga0116216_10001994_pt1 | contig 13805 bp, 9 predicted proteins | sample Sb_taG_11_FD_89696 | JGI IMG/M metagenome (GOLD analysis project Ga0116216, IMG submission 89696) | Peat soil microbial communities from Weissenstadt, Germany - Sb_50d_3_AS metaG | ecosystem: Environmental > Terrestrial > Soil > Wetlands > Peat | place: Germany: Weissenstadt | collected 2010-09-21
ACCAGTTGCGTTACCTGCTGGCGGAAGTCCGCCGCATGTTATACCAGCACCCGAAAATCGAAAGCGAAAGCGCAAGCATCCGCTTCGCCAGTTTCGACAACAGCGTCTTGCGCCTGGAAATCTCCAGCTACGTCCTCACGCGCGACTCCAACGAATTCATTGCCATCCGCGAAGACCTGCTGTTGCGTATCATGGATATCGTCGAAAAATCGGGCAGCGGGTTCGCCTTCCCCTCGCAAACCTTATACTTTTCGCGCGATTCCGGCCTCGACAAAGAGAAAGCCGCCGCCGCCGAGCAGCAGGTCCAGCACTGGCGCGACCAACACCAGTTGCCCTTCCCCGATTTTGCCCCATCCGACAAATCCGCCCTTCGCGGTTCGATTGTCTATCCTCCGCCCGAGTCGGCGAGCGGGAAGCCCTAGAAGACGACCTGAACCACCACACTGTAGGAGCCGAATCCAGCCTGCCTTCCCCCCGTGTCTCCCTGTGAAACCCTGTGATCCCCGTGGTTGCACCTTGCGTTTCAACCACCGAGATCACCGACGGGACGTGGCCCCGCTTACCCCGGTAACTTGCGGCTTTGGACGGCGGTTTCTAGCATGGGAGAGCCATGCCCCATGCTTTGCTCTTGTCGCCCGATGACCAGGCAGTCAGCTCCATTACTGGCGTTTTAGAAGAAATGTCAGTAACTTGCGAGCGTCCCCTGGACGGGGCATCCGCTGCCCAAAAACTCAATTCGCAGAGCTTCGACCTGGTGCTGGTCGATTGCGAAAATCTGCCGGCAGCCAAATTAATCTTCGATGTTTGCCGTCGCGGAAAAAATGGCAACAACCCGGTCCCCATCGCCATTGTCGATGGCCGCGCCGGTCTACCTACGGCTTTTCGCCTGGGCGCGGAATTGATTCTGACCAAGCCGGTCGCGAAAGACCAGGCCCGGAGCACCATCCGCGCCGCCGTCAGCCGGGTGCGGAAGGATGTACCGCCCAGTGATAGCGTTCCGCCCGTGAGTCCGGCCTTCTTCGTCGCACAAACGCCCAGCGCAGCCACGCCCAGCGCGGTTGTCTCCGAACCACGCGCGCACGCCGCCGCGGCCGCTTCTTCGCAACTGACCAATTTTGCGGAACCCGCTCCCAGCTTCGTTCCCAGCCCCGCGCCCGCAGCGCTCTCGGCGGCAGCCGTCAAGGCCAGGATGCATTCCGTTTTGGATTTGGATAAAGGTAAAGATAAGAATAAAGATGAAATCGATGCCGCACCGGTTGCTCCAAAAGCCGCGCCTTCGAAACCTACGCCCCCGGTAACACCGTCCGACGATCCCGTGCTTAGGGAGCTGGAGGAATCGGAACTGGAAGCTTCGAACCTGGAAGCTTCGAACCTGGAAGCCTCGAATCTGGAAGCTTCGAACTTGAAAGTTTCAGACCAGAAAGAATCCGACCAGAAAGTTTCCGAACCGCGTAAAGCCGCGCCGAATCGACGCGCAGCCGAGTCTCACGCCCCGGTCTTTTCGGCCTACCAGCAAAAGCAGAAACCACGCGGCGCGTTGGTGGGGTTACTCATACTCGCGTTGGCCGCTGCCGGCTTCTATGCTGCGTGGATATATGAACCTGGATTCCGCGAAATCGCCCAACCGCGGATCGATCGCGTGCTGGCCCTCGCCGGAATGGCGCAGGCGCATCCACAACCGACGCCCGCCCCAGTAATCAATCCCGCGAAGCCGCTGGCTCCGGCCACAACCTCTGCCACTACACCGGAATCGTCAACCGACCCGAATCAGACCCCATCATCGGTCCCCACTTCAGCAACCAATTCAGCCGCTGCGACCGCTCCTGTCGCACCGGCAGCGACTCCGGCCTCGCCCGTTGCGCCGCCAACTTCCAAGGCCGCAAACACAGCTGCGCCCGTGGCCATCAAAGTTGACGCCAGCAAGCCCAGCGATAGCAAGAAAGACGCCGCCTCGGCCGCTCCGTCCAACACCGAACTGCCCGGCGAGAGCTCCGCCATCATTCTCTCTTCCAAGGGTGCGGAAAAACGGCTGATGCGCAGCGTTCCACCGAAATATCCCGCCGCGGCGCGCACCACGGGAGCGGATGGAACGGTTGTCCTCAAGGAGATCGTTGATGAGAACGGCAAGGTTGAGGGTGTGCGACTGGTCGAGGGAGACGCGACCCTGGCAGCCGCCGCTATCCAGGCCGTGAAGCAGTGGCGCTATCGGCCCTACCTGCGCAACGGAAAGGCTCTGCCCTTCCAGACCGTCGTGATCGTCGATTTTCAGCAAGCGCCAGAACGGCGTTAGTCGTTAGTCGCCAGTCGTTGGTCGTTAGTCGACGGGTGCCTGTGTTCAAAGTGGTCCATCAAGCCGCGAACGACCGACGACCGACGACCGGCGACCATCGACCTCCGTTCAATTACCCCCGTAACTTGCTGGTTACCCACCACATTACCTAGGATGGCCTCATTATGGGTTACCAAGCTTTACTCTTCTGTCCCGATGAAAAACTGGCTCGCGTCGTAAGTCAGGTGTTCACCGAACTGGACTTCGCCGTTGAGCCGGTTCATGAACCTTTTGCTGCGGTCAAGAAGTTGATGACGCAGCGTTACGACGCCATCGTCGTGGACTGCGAGAACGAGCAGAACGCTTCGCTGCTCTTCAAGAGCGCAAGAAATTCCAGCTCCAATCAGAGTTCGCTCGCCATCGCCTTGGTCGAAGGCCAGGCGGGGGTGGCCAAGTCCTACCGCATCGGCGCCAACCTTGTGCTCACCAAGCCGATCAACGTCGAGCAAGCCAAGGGAACGCTTCGGGTGGCGCGCGGCCTCTTGCGCAAGAACGCTGATGCAGCTGGCGCCAGCGCGCCGGCCCAAGCAACCCCCGCAAAAACAGCTCCTGCATCCGCCGGCACGTCACCGGCAAGTCGAGGCGCCGCAGAGATTGCTTCGCCGCCAATCTCTTCCGAATTTGAAATTGAAGATCCGCTGTCGCCAGCGATACCAGCCATAGCAGCGTCAGCACAGGTGGAGAGCGAACCCGAACTTATTCCCGCGCATGCAGCGCAACCCGAGCTTATCGCGGTTGAATCGTCGGAAGAAACCTGGCAGCCGGCTGCCCCGGAAATAACCAAGCTGGACGCAACCAAGCACGACGCAGTCAGCAATTACGATGCGGCTGCCGTGTCTGCTCCCGCCCAAAATTCCAGATCCGCTTTCACGCCTGCTCGCGGATCAGCCGCAGCGCCGGCGCCGGCCAAGGAAGTGACTGCTCCGTCCGCAAAAGGCAAAGGAAACAAGGTCGCCGCATCGGAGCCCTCCACGCCATCGCACGGCGGCGCTTCAACTTCAACTTCGATGTCAGGTTATGTCGGTAATGCCCCATCTTTTTCCGCATTCAGCGAAGAAGATTCCGGCGGATCGGGCATCAAGAAAAAAGTCCTGATCGCAGCCGTAGTTCTCCTGGCTCTGGCCGCACTCGGCTACGTTGGTTATGGGAAGTTTGGCAAGCCCAGCTCAGCCCCAGTTCCGCAACCAATAAGTACTCCAAGCACGCCACAGCGCTCCGCACAGCCTGGGCCTGCTCCTGCTCCCGCGCCTTCGACGAGCGCAGCCGACCTGGCGGGTGCGGCAAGCTCAGCTTCAGCTCCCAAAACAACTGCCGCGACACCGCTCGACAAACCGTCGGCCGCCACTGGTAATTCTCCGGTGCCTCGAATCGCGCTTGATGCTGAGCCAGGAACCAAGAAACCCAATTCCGCACCGATACTCGTGAAGTCGACCGCAGCGGCAACTAAGACGAAGGCTCAATCCGAGGATTCCGCGCCTCAGCTCCCCAGCCCGATCGCCGATGCATCCGCACCCGACAGCAACTTGAGCGGATTGATGGCGGTGTCGCCCAGTCTTCCCAAACCAGTACTGGAAACTGTAAAGGTTTCCCAGGGTGTTTCCCAGGGACTCTTGATCAAGCGGGTGCAACCAAAGTATCCGCAAGCCGCGCTCGCGGTCCATACCGAGGGCGCAGTGGAGATCGATGCGACCATCAACAAAGAGGGCAGCGTCACCAATGTGAAAGTACTCAGTGGAAACGCCGTTCTTGCGCACGCTGCGGTAGAAGCTGTCCGCCAGTGGAGATACAAGCCGTACTATCTCGATGGCCAGCCCGTCGAAATCGAGACGCAGATCACCGTCAAGTTCAAAGCAAACTAGGAAAAGCAGCTGTCAGCTCTCAGCTATCAGCCCTCAGCAAAATCAAACGGCAGCAATGTCAGTTATGTGTGGTTTGTCTAGATGTGTTTGGTCTGGATGAGGCCAGCTTAGCGAGTGTGGCAACTGAGAGCTGACAGCTGAGAGCTGAGGGCTGAGAGCTAATTCAGTTGCTCATCCAGCGCCCGGTGCCGCGGACGCCCCGGATGCGCACTGATGCTGCGGAATTTGTGGTAAAGGCCGTGCAAGTCTTCGCTCAACAGCCGCACCACTTGCATGCAGAAATCGCCATGCTCCCGCAGAAACTCCAGGAACTCCTCGCGCGGAATGAAAGCCACCGTCGTTCGCTCGCCCGCCTCAGCCGTAATTCGGTACTTTTCCCCAGTCATGCTCTCGCTCAGCCCGAGCATAGCTCCGGGCCCGACGACCTCCAGAAGCTGCTTTTGTCGCTGGCCGGACGGCAGCAGGACGCGAACCTCGCCGCTCTCCACCAGGTAAACGCCGGCAACCGCGGAACCCTGCTGAAACAGCGTTGCGCCTTTGGGGAACAACTGAACCGACTTGATCCTGCGAAGAGCCTGCAACAGATCGGGACTCACCCTGCCCGGCATGGGCTGCGAAGACACAATCCACTCCCTTTTGCCTCAGCCTGTCCTACACACACCTGAAACCGCACGCTGTGATTTTCTGGCGGCTTTAAACGACAGGCGGCTGGAAACCGCTGGCACCAGATTACACCCATTGAGGGCCGGATGGCGGGTCATTCCTGATTAAGCTTCGATTTATCAGTTATAAAGGGGAAAAGCGCGGGCGTAACGCCCGCGCCACACCAGAGGTCAGCCCTATCGCTGCTTATTCCGCTCAAGAATTTCGTCGACCGCGGTCTTGCCGCCTTTGTCGATGTTAACGACCTTGTGCACCGGCCTGAAACCGGTCAGCGTGATATCCACGATATAGTTTCCCGGTCCCAGCATGACGTCGACTGGCGACAACTTCTCAAGCAGTCTTTGGTTGATGGCGATCTGCGCGCCTTTCGGCTGAGTGTGAATGCTAATGGCGCCCATGCCTGCCGTGGCGTCGCCGCCGCGTCCAAACATCTTGTTGAACTTGCCGACCGTACGCATTTCCTCAACATTGCCCAGCGCTCGGAGCGCGGGTGAGTACTGGAAATTCTGCGCCGGACTGAGATCGGCAGTAACGGTCTCGTCGAGGTATCCCTGCTTGCGCAAGAGAACTGTGTGATTTCCTTTTTCCACGGCGAACTGCGCCGGGGTCACTCGTCCGGTAGGCTTGCCGTCCAGAATGACGCTGGCGCCAGCCGGCGTGCTGTTCACCACCACCAGCGCATTGATCGGCGACAAATGAAGCACCAGTGACGATTTGCTGCCGGCAGCAACCTCAACCGACCGTATATCGGAGGAATAGCCGGCCTTGCTTACCGATACCACGTGCTTCCCCGGACCCAGGTTCGCCACCGTAAACGGTGTAACCCACGACGGATCGCTTTTTCCGTCAACCTGAAACTGCACACCCTGCGGAGTCGAGTCGATCAGTGCCTGGCCGGGGATCACGACCGGCGCCGGGGCCGGAGCTTGCCTCCGGCGATTGTTCGCGTTGCGCTTTTCGACTTGGCGCACTGTCAGGCTCGGTTGAGCTTCCGTAATGGGTGCAACCGCTGGAGGCGGATTCTCGGCTCGTGGCGCCACCGGAGTCTGTTCCGCCGGCTCGTCCGAGCTTGATTTTGCCGCTTTCGTCGGCTGCGGCGCAGCGGTCGAACCATCGTCTTCCGACCGGACATGAAAAAACAGCGCGATCACAATCACCAGGATCAGTCCCACCGCGCCCAGGATCGAATAGAGCATCAGCCGCGGCGGAACCGTGGCGATTTCCTTCATTGCCTTCCCCGCGACTTCGCGCGGCTGGATTCTTGGCTTCTCTTCTGTTTTCCGTGGATTGAACTGCACCGTCGGCCGGGGCGCCGCAACCGGCTCGGGAACAGGAGGCGGCAAAACTGGTTCCTTGAGCGGAGGCATCTCTGCCATGTCAGAAAAACTTGTGCCCGCTGAACTCGCCACCGGCTCCGACATCATGGGATCGACGGCCACGCGGGGCGACTCCGGCTCGGTTTCCGGCTCTACCACCGCGGCCGATAAGACCGGGCCGGGCGCAGACTCGGATTCGGCACCGCTGACTTCAAATTCGGCCATCGGCTGCGAGCTCAGGTCCGAACCAAAGTCAGCATTGGATTTTGCGTCAGGTTTCGACCCATAGCTCGACCCAAGGCCCGGATCGGATTTCGAACCAAAACTCGCATCCGGGTTCGCATTCGGCAGGCGCCTGGTGCCGCCTACGCTCCCCGCGCCAGCCGCAGCCGCACTGACTCTGTTTTCAACTGCCGGCGGTTTGGCCGGCGAAACTCCAGATGCAACAGATCCAGGTGCAACAGCACGAGGTGGAAGCGGCCGAGGTGCAACCGGTCGAGGAGGAGCCGGAGAAACAGGTTTAGGCGAAACCGCCGGGGCGGACGCCTCAGACGGCGCCGACGCAAACTTGCTGGCAGCCGCCGCACGAGCCGCGGCGTTCACCTCAACCTTGGGCGCCTGCGTCGGCCTCTTGGTATCGGCAGCTGCCTTCTTGTTCTCCTTGCACTTCTCCAGGTCATCCACCAGTTCGCGCGCGCTCTGATAACGTTCCGCCGGATCTTTCGCCAGCGCTTTCATGATCAGCGCGCTTACCGCCGGGTGAATCTTGGGATTCACGGAAGACGGAACAGCGGGCGTGTCATCCTGAATCCGGCTGGCAAGGGTAGCCGGATCTGCGCCATCAAAAGCCAGTCGCCCAACCACCATTTCGTACAGAATCGTGCCTAAGGTAAACAGGTTCGATCGCAGGTCAATCGCTTCTCCGCGTGTCTGCTCCGGAGAACAATAGGGCAGGAGCCGGCCCAGACCTTTTTCGGTTCCCAAATCGATCAAGCTCATTTTGGAGATGCCATAACCGAGGATCTTGACCATCCCGTCCCACTGCACCATGATCTTCGCGGGCTCCAGCGAATAATGGGTGACGTCCTTCGCGGCAGCATGTTCCAGAGCGCCGCAAACCTGGCGCGTAATGTCGAGCAGATCCCAGATCGAAAAACCTTCTTTGCGCGCCAGCATGGTGGCGATACTGTTGCCCTGGATGTACTCCATCGCCGCGCAGAACTGGCCGTCGATCTCGCCTGCGCCATAGAGCAGAACAATGTTCGGGAGGGCGAGATCGCGCGTGCTCTCGCCTTCGGCGATCAGCGCCTCCACAAATGCGTCCGCACGGTCGCCCAGCGGCTCCAGACTTTGCGTCTTGAGCGCCACGACCTGATTGGTTTCCGAGTCCATCGCCTTATAAATCAAGGCGGTCTCCGACTTGGAAAGCTCACTCTGAATTTCGAAACGGCCAAACATCGTTGCCATTACAATCGCCCTCGCGGCGACAAGCCGCACTGCACCCCTGAAGATGGAGTTACTAAAACAGGGGGAGAATCACCGTTAGAATACCGCCATCAACTGTCCAACTGAGAGTTACGGAAGTAATGGCAAATAGCTGCGAAAGGCATCGCTGGCGGCGGGCTGAGAAGGGAAGCTGTCGTGAGGACGGTGAGCCACAACACGCAGGGATTAGATCGCATTGCGATTGCCCGAATCGTAAAGACGCAACTTGTTACCTCTCTACGAGCGGGCCGTGCGATCTTTCGTCGCCGTTATGCGGGACCCTGCTTCGCAGCGGCTCGCGCGTAGGAGCGGGCCGTCGCTTCGAGAATCCTCTGCTCCGTCTCGCCCGTGGGATAGGCCTCGGGGGGAATGACGGTGGAGTGCATGGCGCAGATTTGCAAGTACGCTTCTTCCGTTCCGGGTTCGGCGAATTCCTGGACCGGATACCCACAGAGCGTCGACACTGCGAAGCCGAGCTGATCTCCCAACTGCTCAAGCGCGCGCAGATTCTCAAAGTCACGCTTCGCCCAAAGGAGTGCGACGATTTCCCCGAATACTAAAAGGGGGGCGGTTTTCGAATTTGGCTCCTGTCGAGCAGCGGCAATGGCCCCGCCCAGCAGCAAACCCAACTTGTGCAGGTTGAGTCTGGGGCCCTCCATGCAGCCGGACAGAACTTCGTCCACGTCAACCTCGGCATAGCGGCTTTGAATTCTTAGGGCCGGAAGATCAGCACCGCACCCTGCCAACCGCTGTGCTAGGGCGCGCCGGTGTGCGTCCGTCGTCATGATTACGGCTGCTCCACCGTTCTGTAGCGAAGTGACGGCCATGTCACATAACGTGCGCACTAGATACCGTTCGTCCAGATAGAAGAAGGCCGCGTGGTCAAATGGTTGGCGGTCGAAGCCGAACGGCGCGGCAGGAACCGCGGAGCCGCTTGCTGAATCGGAGGAGGGCCCGGACGGCGTCATAGGATGCCTTTTCCGGCGGTGGAGCTGTTGCGACTGAACGCCGCCGCGGAGATCGGAACAAACGCACCGGGTGTGCTGCACCGCCCCTTAGCCTGGCAGTTTACGCTCATTGTGGCCGGGTCGCACAGAATTTCTCCGGGAACCTCGAAGACTAGCCGCGGGGATCGAATCTGCACACTCAGGCAAGGGTCAACGTGCTGGGAGAGCCTGACGAACGTCAGGGGCGCATTGTTAAGCCCGCGATAGCGCAATGCTGGCGACATAGCAAGCCAAAGAAATGCCGATGCCCGCGAGAGGCGCACTGAAAAAATAGACCTTGCAGAGCACCACAAAACCACCAAGCATTGCCAGCCCGACAACGAGCAGGAACGGCGACCGAAAGAGGAGTTGGCCGTGAGCCAATGCGAGAAAACCGAAAACCAATCCGAACAAAATAAGTCCCATGCTGTGGCTGGCATTGAAGCCCACCCAACACCGCCACATTGTTGTTTCTTTCGTAATGACAGGCGAAATCTGGCTCATGCTGATTTGCAGCGCGGGGTCACGGGGCGTGAGGTTTGGCCCCCAGAACGTATAGACGAGGTGGACGACTCCGAGCGAAAGGACAATGCTCGCACTAAGAACCATGAGAATTTTTGCGGCCAAGATGCTCTCCCATTTCGTGGGCTCTAACGCCCAGATCGAGGACCTCCGCGCCGCGCCCGAAGGCGTGGCCGATCGGCTTGAACCGTGTGTTAGAGCGCCGCTCTGCCGATCCCTTTCAGTTTCGCAGCGATTTCTCTACTTGCTCGCGACGCTCCATATTCTATGCCGCATCGTGTTCTTGACGAAATGCACACGCATAACAAGACACACGGAGGCTGTCTGGCCGGCGCGTTGCCCAAAAGCATGTTCACCAAGAATTCACGAAAAGAAAATCACCCGCCAGTTGTCCATATCGCAACCGCTGCTTTATCCTCAGATGTAGCGCAGATGGGGCTGGCTTTCCCTCTCGGGGAAATTCTCTTTATCAAACTGGTGGGCCTTCCGGAGTCCAATGACCTTAACCCGCTTCGTGACCAAAAGCGCGTTTCGCAACAAGCGCCGCAGCCTCCTGACCGTGCTCAGCATCACGTTCTCGCTCCTGCTGCTGACTCTGATGATGACCATCTGGCACAGCTTCTACCTTGACAAGGGCAGCACGCAGTCGGCCCTGCGCCTGATTACTCGCCATCGCGTTTCATTGACCGAGAGTATGCCCATCTATTACCGGGAAAAAATGCGCACCGTGCCCGGAGTCGTGGCCGTGGCTCCCACGCAGTGGTTTGGAGGCTTGTACAAAGACGACAAGCCCGAAAATTTCTTCGCCCAGTTTGGCACCGATCCCGCGGAAATCTTCAACGTGGTAAAGGACTTCAAGATTCCCGACGACCAACTCGCCGCCTGGCAGCGCGATCAAGCCGGCTGCGTGGTCGACAGTGAATTGGCGAAAAAGTATGGCTGGAAAATCGGCGATCGCATCGTGGTCAAGGGAACCATTTTCCCGGTGGACCTGGAACTCACCATTCGTGGAATCTTTACTGCACCCCAGCCCACCATCACCGTCTACTTCAACTATAAGTATGTCGAGGAGGCAGTTCCCTTCGCCAAGGGCCACGCTGGCACTTTTAACATTTTGGCCGACTCTCCCGAGGACGTTCCCAAGATCGCAGCCGCTATCGATGCCATGTTCCACAACTCTCCCGAGCCCACCAAAACGGAAACCGAGAAGGCGTTTCAGCTCGGCTTTATCAACAGCCTCGGCAATGTAAAGGCGTTCATCTTGAGTATCTGCTTCGCCGTCGTGTTCGCGACTCTGCTCGTTTCCGCCAACACCATGGCCATGTCCATCCGCGAGCGTACGCGCGAAGTGGCCGTGCTGAAGACGCTCGGTTTTACCCGGCAATCGATTCTCGGTCTCTACGTGAGTGAATCCATCACCGTCGCTTTGGTCGGTGGCGTCCTGGGCTGCCTGCTAGCCATCGGACTGGTGTCGGCGATGGCGAAGGCCCCCGGGATGGGTTTCTTCTTCCTCGGGATGCAGGTGACCATCCCCACCTTTCTGCTCGCCATTTTCGTCGCGGGCATGGTCGGATTCCTGAGCGCGATCCTGCCCGCCTACCATGCGGCAAAATTGAGTATCGTGGAAGGCTTGCGTCATATCGGCTAGCGACTAATGACCAATGACCAACGACTAGCGACCAGCAACTAGCGATCAAACACTATGGCCATTCCAATCAGCTATAACATCCGCAATCTGAAGCTGCGCAAGGGCCTCACCATCATGACCGCTCTGGGCATTGCGCTCACCGTGACCACCGCGGTGTTCCTGATGGCGCTCTTGGCCGGTCTAAAGAAAGCTTTCATGGCCAGCGGCGATCCGATTAACGTCCTCGTTATGCGCAAGGGATCCACCGCCGAGCTTTCGGGAGGCTTCGACGCCAATCTCTTCCCCACGTTAAGAACGCTGCCCGGCATTGCCAAAGACGCCCAGGGAGATCCAATCGCCTCCGGCGAATGGGTGGTGGTGGTAGTGCTGCCCCGCAAGGATGGCACCGGCGAGGTCAATGTTTCCGTTCGCGGTCTTATGCCGGCTGGCCTCACTCTGCGCCCCAACGCCAAACTGGTCGAAGGCCGCTGGTTTACGCCTGGACAGCGTGAAATCGTCGTTGGAAATTCGATTCACAAGCGTTTCTCCGGAGCCAACGTGGGCGACACTATGGACTTCGCCAAGGGACAGTGGAAGGTCGTCGGCGTGTTCGACTCTGGCGGCACCGCCTATGATTCGGAACTTTGGGGCGATGTCAACCAGGTCGCCGCCGATTTCGACCGCCAGGGAGGTTTTGCTTCCGCTTATCTGCGGGCCACCGACCCGGTGGCAGCCGACGCGCTGAAACACCGCGTCAGCGACGACCAGCGCCTGAAGCTCGAGGGCACGCTCGAAACCGAGTACTACGAGAAGCAAACCAGTTCTGGTGGTCCGATCAAATTTATAGGCACGTTTGTAGCGATCATCATGGCCATCGGTTCCAGCTTCGCCGCCATGAATACGATGTACGCGGCCGTCGCCTATCGCTCGAAGGAGATCGCAACCCTGCGCATCATAGGATTTTCCCGCCCCAGTATTCTCACCTCGTTCGTGATCGAAGCCTTGCTGCTTTCGTTGCTGGGAGCGATAGTCGGAATTGTTTTGATATTGCCGTTCAACGGCATGAGCACGGGAATCGGCAACCAGCTCACCTTCAGCGAAACCGTTTTCAGTCTGCACCTGACCTGGGGAGTCGCGCTGGCGGCGGTGATCTTTGCCATGATCATGGGCCTGCTGGGAGGCTTCGCGCCCGCCTGGCATGCGGCCAGGCAGGATATTCTGACCTCGCTGCGCGCGTAAAGCAATGCTCAGATTGACAGCGGTAGTTCTCCCATCGGCGAATTTCTGGCGTTGAGCGCGCCCGGACGGAGGAAGGCAATGAAACCGGATAGACGAACCTTCGTTGGAAAAGGTTTGGCCCTGGCGGGCCTAGCGGGAACGATAACCGGCCTCGATTCATCGGCGCATGCGGAGGCGGAGACCTCGACCGGACCAAGTTTCGCGAGCTTCGGATGGGAAATCTCAAACCTGAACGACAATGGGGCAGACGTTTACGTTGAAGTGACCAGTAATATGACCGTGACCTCAATCGACACCGATGTCTCGTTTATGCTCACTTCTCTGCCCGCCAATGCCGGATTTGCCGAAGTCCTTTGCCGAGGTGCGGTTTCGCGGGGCTCGTCTCCGCAGTTTTACGCGGGTGATCCGGGAGCCAGCTTCGTCTCACCGCAAAGCCCAAATTTCGGCAAAACCCACATTCATAACCCTAACGGCCTCAATGTGGGCGATGACGGCTACCTGCTTCAGGACATTTTCTTGAGCGTCATTCTGAAGACGTGGGTGCCCAAGGGCGGAACCGCCTCGTCAACTTCCAGACACGTTTCCGGTGCGCGATCCTTGCTATTGAATGCCGGTGACTACCTTGTGTTCAACATGAGCCACGCAGGCGTGCCTGGCGACGCCGAGATGCAACTGGTATTGCAGTACACGCTCACATAGCGCAAGATCGGCGAGTTCCAGGACGGGGCCCGCGCCTTAGTTCGCTAAAGTTCGTACAATTGTTCGTACCATGGATTTTGCATCAACACAAAAGCTGAGAGCATCCCTTCACTAATGCCTACAGACATCGGACCTAGCGATACCAAGCACGAAGACCTGCGAAGCCTGCGCATCGATCATTCCCTGCGCGAAGGAGGCGGAGAACCGCCTGCCTGGTCGCGCCGCTTCATTGTGGGCGGAATCGCCGTGGTCGTCCTGATGGGAATCGTTGCGCTGGCCTACCGTGTGCTAGCCGCGGACGCACCTGAAGTGGAAGTCGCGCGAGCCACGGCCGAAGGTAGTGACGTCGCCGGCAGCACCGTGCTTTCGGCCAGCGGATACATTGTCGCCCATCACAAAATCAGCGTGAATTCCAAGGTTACCGGCCGCGTCGCCTGGATCGGCGTCGAAAAAGGCGACAAGGTGAAAGAAGGACAAGTTCTGGTACGCCTCGAAGACGAGGAATTCCGCGCCCAGTACGAACAAGCTCGCGGCGCGGTGGAGAGCGCCAAAGCGCGGCTGCTCGAAAATGAGAATGGCTCGCGCCCGGAGGAGATCCAGCAGGCAGAACACAATCTGCAAGAAGCGCGAGCTACTGCCCTGAATGACAAGATCAATCTCGACCGCACCCGTGATCTCGTTGCGCAGGGAGTGATGTCCAAGCAGAACTTGGACGATGCGATCGGCAAGTGCGATGCATCGCAGCAACGAATGAATTCGCTGGAGCGGGCTTTCAAGCTGATGCAACTCGGTCCGCGCTCCGAAGAAATTCTCCGTGCCAAGGGAGACTTGCTACAGGCCGAAGGCCAGATGGCGTACGCCAAGTCTCAACTCGATGCCACGGTGATTCGCGCCCCCGTCACCGGCACGATTCTCGAACGCACGGCGGAGAAGGGTGAACTGGTCACCGCTCAATTCGCCAGCGGCGCCGAAGGCGGCCCGCGTGGATCCGTGGTCGCCCTGGCCGATCTGAATGACATCCAAGTCGAACTCGATATCGCGCAGGATGACTTCGCCAAACTGTCTCCGAAACAGGAAGGC
>Ga0116216_10001996_pt1 | contig 13793 bp, 10 predicted proteins | sample Sb_taG_11_FD_89696 | JGI IMG/M metagenome (GOLD analysis project Ga0116216, IMG submission 89696) | Peat soil microbial communities from Weissenstadt, Germany - Sb_50d_3_AS metaG | ecosystem: Environmental > Terrestrial > Soil > Wetlands > Peat | place: Germany: Weissenstadt | collected 2010-09-21
ATTGCCGGCACGCTCAGGCTTGCGGTACGGAATAGAGATCAACGTCTGCGGTGCGAGCGACGGCCCCACCTCATCGAAGCGGATCACGCCGGCGGCGAGACGTGCGCCGGTGTAGGCAAACACGTCGCGCCCGTGAAAGGTGTGCGACTCGTCCGAACCGCTGCGCCGGTTCACGCGCTCGTCGATCTGGCGCAATCCCTCGATGCCATCGCGCTCGGCGACCAGCGAGAGCAGGCCGTTGTTCGGGCCGACGAAATAATGTCCGGTGCGCGTTTTGAGCACCACCGAGAGGCGCTCGGTGCCGACGCCGGGATCGACGACGGCAACGAATACGGTGTTCTTCGGCCAGAATTGTTCGGCTTGATACAGCCGATAGGCGCCGGCGAAGATGCTCGGATTCTCGTGGCTCAAATCCGAAATCAGCAAATCCTGCGACACGCTGTAGGCGACGCCCTTCATGGCGGAGACCGCGCCGTCGGCCGTGCCGAAGTCGGTGAGCAGCACCAGCGGCGCGTGCGCATGCGCCTGGCCCGATAGCCACAGCAGGCAGGCGAGTAGCGCGGCGCGGCCCATCACCTCACACGGCGGCACGCTTGAAAAGCGCGACGAGCTCATGCCACGCGCGCGCGCATTGTCGCCGTTAGTTCTGGTTTTCCAACGGATACGTGCGTGGCGGCGCAGCCGGGCTTGGCGCCGGTACTGCCGGCGCGGCCGGGCCTCCAGGCGCCGGGGCTGCCGCAGCCGGCATGTCGGCTTGGGGTGCGGGCGAGTTTCTCGCCGGCGCGTGCGTCAACTGCGACAACCGATCGAGGAAGCGCTGTGCGCTTTCAGGCGGCGCTGGGGCCTGCCCTGCGAATATCTCGCTCGCAGTCACACCGCTCTTGTGGTACAGCGCGGCGTTCGCCGAGCGATCGATCGCGATGACGCTGCCGTCCAATGCAATGCCGGCGAACAAGCCGCGGCTTCGGGCATAGGAATAAATCTCGGCGAGGGCGATATCCGTCGAGGCCGAAGCTTGTCGTCCGACCGGTCCCGCCGCGACTGAGGCGTCGGCCCCGAGCGTCATCCTGCCTCCGGCGATGCCTTCGATGCCGTTCCTGGTCGTGAACACCAAGATGATATCGGAGGCTTGGGCACCCGCCTGGAGCCCCCAGCTGCCTCCGGTGAGCGAGAGGAACACCGGGTTACTCCACGGCGCATCGAGTTTGTCGCGCACCACCACCACCCCGGTGCCGTAGCGGCCACCGAATATGAAGGCGATCTTCGTCACACTGGGAATCACAGCGATTCCGTAGGCACGCGACAAGAGCGCATCGGGCACGCGCTGGTCCGGCATGCCTTGCACGTCCTCCAATACCTCGGTTGCCGTCAACAGGAGGCCTTCCTGCCGCGCCGCCCCGGCATGTGCGGTATTGACGAATGCCGGCGCGGCGGCAACGACCGCGGCCACGAGCGTGACGACCGAGATTCTTGTTCCAAGTGACATGAGCACCCCCTTCATATAGATCCAGTGTAGATCGCCTATCGTAGCGCGCCGGGCCGGCCTCGAGCACCTAATTTCGCAAGCTTAACCCTTGTCCGAGCCGTAACTAAACCTGCGCCGCCGGCGAGCCTCGATGAGGCAAGCTGGCTCGAGTTCCATGCGCTAGACTAGCGGCCATTTTTTCCGATGGGTGCCCCGTGTCCGACAGCTCTTTGCCGCGGATGATCGTGATTGCACATCGCGGTGCGAGCGGCGAGCGGCCGGAACATACGCTCGAGAGCTACCAGCTTGCGGTCGATCAGGGCGCGGACTTCATCGAGCCCGATCTGGTCATGACCCGGGACCGCGTACTCATCGCGCGGCATGAAAATGAGATCGGGAGCACCACCGACGTGGCGGATCACCCGGAATTTGCGGCGCGCCGGCGCACCCAGGTGATCGACGGTGAAGCGCTGACCGGCTGGTTCACCGAGGACTTCACTCTCGCCGAAATCAAAACGCTGCGCGCTCGCGAGCGGTTGCCGCGGCAGCGGCCCGCGAACCGCGCTTTCGACGGCCAACTGGCGGTGCCGACCTTCGATGAGATCATGCAGCTCGTGAGCGATGCGAACCGCCAGCGCGGCGGCAAAATCGGGATCGGCGTGTATCCGGAGACGAAGCACCCCGCACACTTCGCGTCGATCGGTCTCGCGCAGGAATTGGCGGTATTGCAGATCCTGCGGCGATTCGGCTATGAACGCGACGGATCGCCGGTGTTCATCCAATCCTTCGACCCGAACAACCTGCAGCAATTGCGCGCGATGACGCCTCTGCCGCTCGTTCAGCTACTGGAGCATGAGTTGGGCGATCTCGGGCGGATTGCGGAATATGCGGATGCGATCGGCATCGCCAAACCGCTCGCGAGCCCCGCCGCGGTCGCCGCGGCGCACCGGCACCAGCTGGCGGTGCATGTGTGGACATTTCGCGCCGAAAACGAGTTCTTGCCCGCCGATCTTCGAGTGGGGCGCGCGCCCGAGGCGCACGGCGATCTAGCGGCGGAAATCACGCGCTATCTGGCGCGCGGTATCGACGGATTTTTCACGGATTTTCCGGCAGTCGGCGTGCGTGCGCGGGATGCCTACATTTCCGGGGTCCACCCGGAGCACCAGCCGCTCACCGATACCAATTTTCCCGGAAATAGGCCGCACGGCCGGTAGTCGTTGCCGGGCGTGCCCTGCAGCTGCAGGCAATTGTCGCATTTGGATTCCGGCACATAGGCGGGATATTTTTTGACATCCACCGCAGATGCGCTCTCCACGTAACCGAGCGCGAGCGCCGCGGGATCATTCACGTCGAGTTTCGCCGGCCCAGCGCCCGCGGAGCGGCAGACCGCGAATGCGGCCGCGCCGGTGGCGGCATTCCCGCGCGGCCGCCTCGGGTCAGAAGAACATCGACATATAGATCTGATAGACGGTGGCGTTGAATGAGTACAAGGGCTCGCTGCCCGGCGGATATTGAGGTAATCCGTAATACTTGATGTTGCGAAAGTCGAGGTATTTGTACTCGATGCGGCTGACATCGAAGGTGGCGGTGGCGCGCTTGAACATCTTCCAGCCGTCGGGCAGGAACGCGTACGTCACCTTTGCTCCGAATGTCGTATTCTCCCCCGCGGCTAGGTCCTGGTCGCGCGCCATGAAATTATATTCACCGGCATAGTTGTACAGGTCGCTGTAAAAGTCGGCGCTATTCTGCTTATAAAAGCGCACTCGCCCCTCCAAGATCCAAATGTTGGAGATCGGGTGGGTGTAATCGAGTTCGTAGGTATTGCCGACGATGCCCCAGGTGTCGGTGAAGTACCGGTACGAGCCGGTGATCGCGGCCCGGTAAGGCAGGTAATACTTCGCCTCTACTTGGACCGCCGTGCTGGTCCTGGTGTCTGGATATATCTGGCTGGCCAGCGAATAGCCCTTGGCAGGATTACTGCTGTCGAGGTAGCGATACGAGCGGTAGGGATTGGCGAGATAACCGTTGTCGGTGATGACGTTCACGTTCAACCCGGCAATCCAATTCTTGGTCAGGATCTGCGATAGCCCGACATCGTAGCTGATGCTCTGTGCATGTCCCAACCAAACGATGACGGGCACGAAGGCGGTACCGTCGTTCTCGCCGACCGTATCGTCGGTGTGCGAGTAGCCGAGCGTCAGGGTGGTCAAGTCACCGAACATGTCCTGCTTCAGCGAGAAACTCGTGGTGTTGGACTTGTAGTCCCGCTCCACGCTGTTGATATAACTGAGCGAGTACGTGGTCTTGTCGTGAACATATTCGGCGGTGCCGCTCTTTTGCTTGCGCTCGTCCTTGATTTGGCTCGCTTGGCTCAAGACGTCGATGGAGGCGCCGCTCACCTTGTCGACGAAATAACTGCCTTCCAGCGCGAAGTTCTCCGTGAATTTCTTGCGCACCAGCGCCGATTCGCCGGTGATGTCCATTCCGCCGCCGCTGTACTTGCTATAAAAGAGGTCGGCGCGGTCGTCCGGCAGCACATCGGCGCTCGTGGCGCGGACCAAAAGCAGCGCCGCGGCCACGGCAATGCGACTCAGGGTGCGTTGCATTGCCGTCGAGTCCATCAATTGCAGCCGCAGCCGCCGCCCGCGGCACCGGTCCCGCCGCGCGATCCTTCGCGAACCTCGCGCACGTGGTCCATGTACTCCGCGGAAATCGCATCCCGCTCCCAAACCATGATGGGATCGGCCAACCGATCCCGCTCGTACGGTTTCACCCAGGGCTGGATATTGCTGCATGCGGCGCACAGCAGCAGGGCGCCGGCCAACAAGGCGCGGCGCAGCTGCGGCACAAGGCGGAACGGCGCGGGGCGCGGGCTCTTCATGGGCTACTCGCGGATGAGCTGCCGGATGCGATCTTGGTATTCGTTTTCGTCGCCCGGCCGGTAGCCGCGGTGAATGTAGCGAATGTCACCCTTGCGATCGATGATCACCGAGCTCGGCATTTCGTCGACGTGATACGCCTTGCTGACCTGATTCGCCGGGTCGAGCAGCACCGGGAAGCTCACCGGTTTGCGTGCGAGCAGCTCCTTGACGGCGGGCTCCTCCTTGTCGACATTCACCCCGATCAGCGTGAAGCCCGCGGGCTTGTACTTCTTGTACATCTGATCGAGCAGCGGCATTTCCTGTTGGCAGGGTCCGCACCAGGTTGCCCAAAAATTCACGAGCACCACCTGCCCCTTGTATTGGCTCAAGGCGGCCTGTCCGCCGGACAGTGCGGTGAGCGTGAACGCGGGTGCGGGTCCGCCGGTGTCGGCGGCGAACGCCGCCGAGGCGACGACGATTGCCGCGCACGCGGCGCGTTTGAAGATTTTTGCTGTGAAGCTGTGCATTGATCTCTCCTCAAAAATATGTGGTCAAACTCAATATCGCTTCTATGTTGTTGACGTTTTTGTTGACGCCGAACAAATCGGATTCGAACACGTGATCCCTCACATCGACATGCATGGCCAGCCAGTCGGTGAGGGTGATGCGGTAGCCGACTCCATAGTTCAGCGCGAACTGGTCCTGGTTCGCGAATTTCACCTCACCTATGCCAACCGTCACGTACAGGGCAGAATTGAAGGCTCGGCCCCGCCCGAGGAACACCTCGCCGGGCAGCACGTTGTATCCCACGTCCAGGTCGTAGTACGTGAAGTATCTCCCAGAGTTGCTGACGACCGTGATGTTGGGAAACACGTCCTCGAGGCTGCTCAAGCCGGCCTGCGAGCGCGCGCCAAAGGCTTCGAAGAAAAAATCCTCCGTCACGTGGTAGGCGGCGCGCACGCCGTAGACGGGGTTGGTGCCGAAATCCTGGATACTCAGCGCGCCGAAGTACACGCCGGCCTCGAAGTCCTTGGCCTTGACCTTCGGCGTCGTCACCACACGGCGCGACACCTGCGGTTCAACGATCGAGGGAGCGGCCTGCGGCTCCTCGACGGTCACCGGCGCGGGCGCCTTGTCGCCGCGATGGAACCAGCTGCAGCCGGACAGCAGGGCTGCCGCTAGAAGAATACTGCTAAGCCGACTTTCCATTCTTCCAGTACCTCATTGACGTTCTGGTTGTTGAAGACGACATAGTGGCGCCAATCGGCGCGCCACATGAAGCGTCTGGTGATGAATCCGCGGGCCCCAAGCGAGGCGTAGGCCATCTGATTGCTGCTTTCGAGCGGCGCGGGGGGCACGTTGTTGGTGATGCGCTGGTAGCCGGTGCCGATTCCGGCGGTGGGCGAAAACCACTTCCATTCCGGAACGAATGTGTGACGCAAGCCGATGGTCGCGATGTACCGGTTGTCGAGCGTACCGAACGCCTGCTGCAGCACGGCCTCGACGTCGATGCTGTCGGTAATGCCATAATCGGCATACGCGGTGACCAAGTTTTCATGGTTGTAGACGCCGTAGCCGGCTCCCACTTCCCAGCGGTGCGTCAAGAAATCCGGATAGGGCGGAATCGGCGCCGGCTCCCCGGAGGGCATTTCGGTGCTCAGCAAATCGGCGCGCCGCGCCCATCCCTCCTGGCCCCGCGGTGCGCGCACCTTGTACCAATCGGTGCGGCTGAACAGCACGGTCAGCGTCTCGTCGCGTCCCACCACGTACACGACCGGATAGCCGCGTCCGGGACCCGAGTGCATTTCGAGGTAGGGTGCGGTGACGACCAGCTGCAGCAGTGGTTGAGCAGCAGCCTGTGCGATCTCTAAACACAGCGCCTGCAGCATCAAGACCAACGCGAGCAGTGGCCTCACAATTTAGTTCGCTGCCGGCGCGACGAACGGATCGTTGTAGAACTGACCGCCGATGTCCAACCATTCCGAGATCAAGCGCAGCTCCCCGAGAGTCAAAAAGCCCGTGTGGTCGAGTACCGGATCCGTAAAAGTGCCATCGAATATCCGCAAGAAAGTCGTCGACGCGCCGGCGCTCCCGGCCGTCATCGGCGCAGCCACCTGAACGGGCACCAACCCCGGGGGCGGACCGGTCACAGTGACCAACCCACCCATACTAAGCGCCTGCTCGTCGTGAGGGAACAGGACTTGTTCGTAAGAGGTGACGACGGTTGGGTCGACACTCGATGCCCCGCCGGTCAAGTCGAGCTGTCCCGCGGGCACTTGTATGGCCTTCATCGCGCTGATGGCGTTGTGGCACAGCGTGCAAGTCACATTCGTGGTGACGCCCATCCGGGTCACCGTACGCGGCGAGAAGTTCCACAGGTTCTGTATATAAAGTCCTATTGGATTCGAATTCGCATTCGCGTAATGAATCGTGATACGGCATTGCGCAGTCCAACCCGGAGCCGTGCAATTCGCGTTGGTCGGCGGGGATCCAGGAATGCCCTCGGACGGGGTCGAGGAACTATTATATGTATACGCGATGGGTGCGTCGGGAGGCAGCGTCGCGGGCAGGGTGACGCCGGTGGTCCACACACTGGCGTAGAGCACATCGGTGGCGAGAATTTGTGAGCAGGGAATCGCGCTGCCCTTCGTGCAGCTGATGCGCGCCAGGGTTTGCGCCATGGTTTCCTTGGCATTTGCGAACAGCGCGGTATTGGTGCTCGGAAACGGCTGACCGGTGGTGGGTGCCCCGAGATTTACGGGCTGCGTCAAACCCGAGCGACCATGCGAGGTCGGGTTGGTCGGGTTCACGGTGTGGCAACCGTTGCAGGACTTGGTCTCCCCGGGCAGCAGCTGCAGCCAGCTCGTATGCTGGGCCGTAATGCGCCGCGCACTCGCATCTAAGACATCGATCGTGAACGGCACATTGGCCGGCACCTGGATCTGAATCGAGCCGTCGGGCTGGATCGGTGCGTAGCCCAGGATTTCGCGCATGCCCATACCGGCTGGCCCGAAGGCCGAGGCATTGATCTTGCGCACGGTCTTGTCGGGAATCTCGACCGCCTTTTCGATTCTGATGAAGCGTGCCGGCCGCGCATAAAAGCTCGGTTGGCTGGGATTGGCCTGGGTCGCAATGTCCGGTTTGGCCGTGTCGATGCCGTCAAAGTCGTAGACGCTGCTGATGTCGAGCACCCCGACTCGGGCATTGACGAGATTCTGCTCGGCAGTGGTCGTCGGCGTGAAATCCGCAATGAACGAGGGAGGCGGTGTTCGCGCCTGCATGATGATCGGCTCAACGATTTCGGTTCCGGCGTCCGCGGCCAAGAGCGGGCTTATGGTGCCGGCAGCGAAATCGTAGACCCACAGCGTGTATTGGGGAGGCGCGAGCTGCACGTTGGCGCCGCTGGTATTGGCGGTGTCGCATATGGCGATGGCGCCGCCCGTCAATTGCACCAGACAAGGCGACCAGCTCACCAGCATCCGGTTGGTGCCGTCGTACAACGGATAAAAAGAGGCGAATCGGCCGCCGGCGGACGGCAGCTTCGGGTCCGTGGTCACGCCCAAGGTCGTCGCCTCGGTTTGTCCGGTTCCGGCGGCGCTGGTGGGTGAGCTCGGCTGATGGATTTCGACGAAGTTCGCGGCATCGATGACCACCAGGTCGCCGCCGAGCTGCGTACCGAGAAACGGCCGAGTGATCGCCAGCAGCTTGCCGTCGGCGCGCTGGCGGGCGCTCAGAAACTGAATGACGTTGGTGTTCGTGCCGGCGGCGTTCGTGCCGGTCGCGTGGCTGTTGGCGCCATAGAAGAGCTCCAAGCCCGATCCGTCGGGGTTGGCTCGATACAAGCTGATCTGATCCGCGCCGTTGGTCACTTCCCAGCGTGAAAAGACGATCTGGCCGTTGCTCAACACCGCGGGCGCGAAATCGTGGTTGGTGTTGAAGCTGATCTGGTGCATGTCGGTGCCGTCGCCGTTCATGACATGCAACAGAAAAATGAACTGTTGACGGTTGTCGGTCACGGCTTGGTATTGCGGTCGGCCCTCATCGAGCAGTATCGATTGAGTCGCGAGCTGGCGCGTCGATGCGAAGATGATCCGCCCGTCCGGCAAGTAATGCGCGCCCACGTCGTGGCCCGCGGTGATGTCGTCGTTGGTCAGTTGCGTGACCATCTGAGTGGTGACGTCGTATTGATAGATATGCCAATGCGGCTGCTTCGGATCGTCGTTCTTCATTTGCGGGTTGAGCGGCAGGCGCAGGGAGAACACCAGCTGCTTGCCGTCGGGCGACACGTCGAGATCCCGTACCGCGCCCTGCCCCATGGTGATGGAATTGGTGACGTTGGTCTCCGCGCCGCCGGCGCTGGCGGTAGTGCGCAGGTAGAGGTCGCTGCCGGTGATGGAGGTGATCAGATCGCGCGCATCGATGTCCGCCGGGGTCGCGGCGGCATTGCCCTTCGTCGCGGTGGCGGTGAGCGCCGGCTCCTTGATGTAGGCGAGCGGATAATTGGTGATTCCGGGAGTCAGGGACTCACCGCCCGCGAAGCCTGGGGCGTGCCCGCTGGTCGCGCTTTGGCAGCCGAGCAGCGCCAATGCCGGCAGCAGCAGTGCGGCAAGCTTGAGCAAAGCGTGACGGGTTTCACGAATATGGTAATCGGTCATTTCCGGTTCCTGCTTACAAGTTCGATGACCAGTTTGCCGATGCGCGCAAGGTCATTGAACTTAATTGGTCTCATAACAGCATCATCGTTCGATGCCCGTGTGCAATCTGTTAACGCACTCACAGAAGAACTCGTCAACATCCGCTTCCCTGTGCACTTGAGAGCAGAGTCTTGCAAATTGGAGCCCAGAATATAGGTGCGTAGTCGGCGTTCGGTACTGTCGCGAATCGCCGACGTCGTTCGGATGAGACATTACGAGAGCGCTTTTTCGTTAGCTATATTGGGGTCATGGCGAATACGCAACTCACGCGAGTGGATGTGAACATGAGGCACGAGATGGAAAAACCAATGACGCAACTCGTAGGCAGCCCGGCCATGCCGCGCTTCGTCACGCATGCAGTGCGCGCAGCGGCGTGCGCCGGTGCGCTCGCGCTCCTCGGTGCGACTGCGCTCGCTGCCGGCCCCACCGTCGACCAGGCGACGCGCATGTACAACCGCATTGCCGGCGTGCCGCCCTCGGCCACCGCGCTCGCGAGCATGCAGGCTGCTTCGGACCCGGTCACTGCGGCCCTTATCGCGACCAACGATCCCGCGTTCTACAACGGCACCATCCGCAACATGGCGGCGCCGTGGACCAACCGCGACCAATCGGTGTTTGTGGCGCTCAACGACTACACGGCGACGGTGGTGGGGATGGTGCGCGACAACGTCCCCTTCAACACCTTGTTGAGTGCGGACCTCATCTATATCGGTGACGGCAGCTCGGGCGAGCCCGCGTATTCGCCGAACAACAACGACATGTATACGACCCTGGACGGCAACAACGTCGACCTGAGCGTCCATTTGAAGCAGAGCACGCAGTCCGCCATCACGGGCATTCCTTCGGCCGCCACCGCCGGTATCATGACCACGCGCGGCGCGGCCAGCGCCTTCTTCGTGAATGGCACGAACCGGGCGATGTTCCGCTTCACCATGATGAATCACCTGTGCAGCGACCTGCCGACCATCATGGATACGACGCGGCCCCCGGATCGTATCCGCCAGGACGTGACCCGCAGTCCGGGCGGCGTCAGCACCCTGTTTCTGACCAACTGCATCGGCTGCCACAGCGGCATGGACCCGATGGCGCAGGCCTTCGCCTACTACAACTTCTCGTATCCGGCGAGCGAAGTCGGGGCAACCGCGTGGCCGATCGGGCAGATCGTGTACACCGCCGGACAGACGCAGCCGAAGTATCACATCAACGCCACGAATTTCCCGCAAGGGTTCAATACCCCGGATGACAGCTGGGACAACCGCTGGCGAACCGGCCCGAATCAAATATTGGGATGGAGCCAGGCGCTTCCGGGCAGCGGCAGCGGCGCAAAATCCTTAGGCGTGGAACTCGCCAGCAGCCAGGCGTTCGCCAGCTGCCAGGTCACGCGGGTATTCAAGACCGTGTGCTACCGCGCACCCATGAATAATGCCGACGCCGCGAAGGTCAGTTCGATGATCGCCTCTTTCCAGCAAGGTTATTCGTTGCGACAGGTGTTCGCGCAATCCGCCGCCTACTGCATGGGGAATTGAGCATGAAAGTTACTCGCACATTCGGCCTGCTCACTTTCGCGGCCACTTTCGTATTGACCGCGTGCGGAGGCGGCGGCGCCCCCACCACGGCAACTCCGGCGGTGGCTCCGACCAGTAGTGCGGCTGCCTATACGGGGCCTGCGCCGGCGACGGCGGATGTCCAAGCCTTCGAGGTGAATTTCTGGAACAACGTGCGCGGGCAAAATCGCTGCGGCCAATGCCACAACGCCACGACGCCGGCACAGATGCCCAACTTCGCCCGCAGCGACAATGTGAATCTCGCGTACGCGCAAGCGAATATCGTGGTGAATCTGGCGCAGCCGTCGGCGTCGATGGTGGTCACCAAGGTGAGCGGCGGCCACAATTGCTGGCTCGCGGACAACAGCGCCTGCGGCGCGATCTTGACCACTTGGATCACCAACTGGGCGGGCGCCACCGGGGCAGCCTCGGCAACGCAGGTCGCGTTGACCGCGCCGCCGGTTCAATCCGTCGGCCAGAGTTTGAATTTCCCGGGCTCCCCGACGGATTACCAGAACACCATATATACGCTCACCAGTGTCTATTGCTCGCGCTGCCATTCTTCGACTGCCGGTGCTACCCAGCAGTCGCCTTTTTTCGCGGATCCGCAAATTCTGACCGCCTATCCGGCCGCGATACCGAAGATTGATCTCACCGGATGCTCGCCGTTCATACCCGGCAACACGATCGCTAACTCGACCACGACTCCGCCCACACCGGGTTCCTGCGGCACGAATTCGCGCTTCTTTCAACGCCTCGCCGTCGACAACCACAATTGTTGGAGCGACTGCACCACCGACGCGAATCTCATGCTGGCGCAGATTCAAGCCTTCGCTCAAATGCTGACGCCCACCAACATCGACCCCACGTTGGTCATCAGCAAGGCACTGTCGCTGACCCAGGGCACGATAGCGAGCGGTGCCAATCGCTACGATGCGGATACCATCGCCAAGTACGAATTTCAGACCGGAACGGGATCGGTCGCCTATGACACGAGCGGCATCGACCCGGGCGCCGACCTCACTCTGACGGGCAATTACCAATGGGCCGGTGGTTGGGGCATCATCATGGGTCCCACCGGCGCGACGGGTCCCGCGAAGGCTCAGGCAACCACCTCGGCGAGCTCGAAGCTCTATACGTTGATCCAGGCCACGGGCGAGTTCTCCATTGAAGCCTGGGTTGCGCCCGCGCTAGTGGCGACGGCCAATCCCTCTTTCATGGTGAGTTATTCGGGCGGCGACAAGACGCGCAATTTCACGCTCGGCCAGACCAACCAAGACTATGACTTCATATTGCGCGGCTCGAACTCGGACTTGAACGGCATGCCGCAGCAGCAGACCGCCGATGCCGCCATGGTGCTGCAGGCGTCGCTGCAACATGTAGTGCTGACCTATGACCCGGTGAACGGGCGCCAAATCTACGTCAACGGCGTCAACACCAATACCCCGGATCCGCAGAAGGGCGGCACGATCTCGAACTGGGACAGCAGCTTCGCCTTGGTCCTCGGCAACGAGGTGTCGGGCAACGACGGCTGGCAGGGGCTCATCAAATTCGTCGCGATCCACAGCCGCGCAATGAGCGCATCGCAGGTCATGCAGAACTTCAACGCCGGTGTCGGCCAGCGCTACTACATGCTGTTCAACGTCTCGAGCGTGCCGGGCGTCAACGTACCTCAGGCCTATGTGATGTTCACGGTGAGCCAGTACGACAGCTACAGCTATCTGTTCTATCAGCCGACGTTCATTTCGCTGGATTCCTCCGCGAAGCCGAGCAGTATTCCCATCAAGGGCATACGCATCGGCATCAACGGCGCGATCCCGCTGGTCGGCCAGGCCTATATTCCGCTCAACACCACGGTGACCGCGGCGAACTACACGTCGCAGGGCCAGGTGCTGTCCAGTATCGGCACGGTCATCGGCCTCGAGAACGGACCCTTGACCGATCAATTCTTCCTGCAATTCGACCAGCTGGGCAGCGCGACCAACGTGATCGTCGAGCCGACGCCGGTCCCGCTGCCGGCGGCCCCCGGGCCGATCATGGCCGATGTCGGGGTGCGATCCTTTGCGCAGATCAATTCGACCTTCTCCGCGCTCACCGGCGTGCCGACCACGAATGCGTTGGTGAGTGCCACTTATCTGAGCGTGCAGCAGCAGCTGCCATCGGTGAACACCCTCGAGGCATTCTCCTCCGCCAACCAGGTCGGCGTGGCGCAGCTCGCGGTACAATATTGCAATCAAATGATGACGACTCTGGCTTTGCGGGCGAAGATTTTCCCGGGTGTAGCTTTCAGCACCTCGCAATTCTCGACGCAGGCGGGCATCGATGCCGTCACCGGGCCCCTGGCGACGCTCGCGGTGGGCAACGGGCAGTTGACGACTCAGCCGTTGGCCTCCACTTTGACGGGCCCGACCGGCGAACTCGATCTCTTGGTCGGCAGGCTCTGCTTGAGCAGCGCGTGCTCGACCAGCGCCCGAGTGATGGCGGTGGCGAGCGCAACCTGCGCCGCGGCGCTCGGCAATGCCGACATGTTGATCAATTAAGCAGCAGTGGAATCGAAGAGGCTCTTTATTATGCGCAAGAAACCCAAGGCTCTGGGACTACACGAACCGCTCCGCCATCCGGATCATCCGCGGCCGAAGACGCGCCGGGAATTCATTGCGCAGAGCTTCATGACCGGAGGCGCCTCGGTGCTGCTGCCCTCGATCTACTCGCTGCTCGCCAATCCGCGCGTGGCCGAGGCGCAGACCTGCGGTACCCCGGCCACCCTGGCCTGCGATATACAGTCGGCGGTTTCCGCATGCAATATTACGGCGGGATCCGGCATGATTCCTTTCATCTGCTTCGACCTCACGGGCGGCGGCAACATCGCGGGTTCCAACGTGTTGATCGGCGGACCCGGCGAGCAGCTCGATTTTTTGAGCGTTGCGGGCTACAGCAAGCTCGGCCTGCCGGGCACCATGGTTCCCAATTCGAGCACGAAAAGCTTCGTCGACAGCACCTTGGGCCTGCGCTTTCATTCCGACAGCGCGCATTTGCGCGGCATCAAGACCCGCATCGGCGCCTCGGTGATGGCCAATACCACCGGCACCGTGATTCCAGCGCTGTCGCAGAATGACACCAACACAAATCCTCACAATCCGATGTACGGCATTTGGCAGGCCGGAGCCCGGGGCGCGCTCTTGGATCTGATCGGCTCCGATAGTTCGGTGTCCGGCGGCAACTCGATGTC
>Ga0116216_10001998_pt1 | contig 13787 bp, 10 predicted proteins | sample Sb_taG_11_FD_89696 | JGI IMG/M metagenome (GOLD analysis project Ga0116216, IMG submission 89696) | Peat soil microbial communities from Weissenstadt, Germany - Sb_50d_3_AS metaG | ecosystem: Environmental > Terrestrial > Soil > Wetlands > Peat | place: Germany: Weissenstadt | collected 2010-09-21
AGTGGACGCGTTCACGTCCCCAGTATGACATGCGGATCGCGGGTCTCTGCGCGGCGGGCTCTAGCCCCGCGTGTTTAATCCGGAGGATGTCTTCCACGCCATAGCTCTGCCGCCAGCGAGCGTTCCCGGGCGGAACTGCACCGCAGCCGTAGCCGCCTGCGGCGTGCGACCAAGTTGCTCCGGGCCGGCGGGCATTGGGGACGAGAATGACTTCGCGATGGCCCGGTCCACGGCCACGCATAAACCCGCCAGCATCGGAAAATAATACATGTAGGCATTACTGGCAAAGAGGGCGGTTCCGGTGAACCCGATGAGCGCCAGCCGCAGAGCGAACGCCATGTGCCGGACGGAGGACAAAGCAGGATTTTGACGGGCCCGCTTTTCGGCCGAGAATACGATTTTGAAACAGAGCAGCAACGCCAAGCAATACAAAAACAATCCGGGTAGGCCGTCTTCGCAGGACAGTTGCGTGAACGTATTATGCGTTTCGTGCCACGCATTCCAATTGGGCCGCCCCGTGGTCATCTCGACAAAATTAGCGTTGGCGACCGCGAACATCCCCGGACCGACGCCTAGCAAGGGATGCCTGAGGGTCAACTGCAAACTGGAAAGCAGCAGCGCTTTCCGCAGCTCCGCGGATTCTATCGCGGATTGTTCGGACTGCGATAAGTGCTCCGGGGCGGAAGTAGATAGAAGGGTTCTAAACCGATCCAAAGCGCTCCGAGTAGACCAAGTGATGGCGACTGCGGACAGAATCAGCGCGACAATACCCGCTACCATCTTCTGGCTGGGCGGCAGCGGCAGAAAATATAGCAGGAACATGATGGCGAGGGTCACCAGACCGCCACGCGAGCCGGTCGCGGCAACAGTCACGGGGATACAAAGAAGCATTAGCAGACAAGCGAGCTTCAATGGCGACAATCCAGGCTTGGTCCGCATCACGAAGAGACAAAACGGCACACCCATGAGCAGCATCAGGGCCAGATAGTTGGCGTTCCCAAGCGTGCCTCCCAGCAAGGCCATTCGGCCGCCCTGTATGCGGCCCATCGTAAGGGCGAAGATCTCGATGAAAATGGTGGCCGCCGCCAGAGTGTACATGATCCTGCGGCATTGCTCCAGCCCCTGCACCGCAGATGCCACGATGACGAAGGCTAAAAACGACATCAACCAAGCATCCCGCAGCATTCTGAAGCTGCCGCCGCGCCATATGCTGAATGGGACACATACACACATCCAAAGGGTGAAGGCCATTAGGCAGATGCCGATTTTCGAGAAGGCGGCACGTATGTCCCCGCCAAACAGCAGAATCGCCAAAAGCGCGAGAAACATGATGACCCGCACCGAGTGCACCGCGGACCCAGTAAGCATGTCCATCATCTCCGGAAACCGGGCATACACCACAAATACAAAGATCACCGTGAGATAGAACGCCGGGCGGGGCGCGGCCGCAGAACTGGCGGGCCAGGCTGGCACTGCCGGCTTGGCGAAGTTACTCCCGCGTAACGCCTGTGTGTGGGGCGGAATCATGGCCTCGGTCTGCCGCGGTCCCTCGTGAATTCAGTGTAGCATCCTGGCAAACGCCGCCCGGCGCCAGCGCTTCGGCGGAACGGTCAATCGGCCCACTCTCCAACTTCACAACCAAGGCCTGATAACCCGTCAACTCCACGACCGGGTCCGGCTTGTCGCAAAAGAACTCTTCGACCGCCTGCACTACTCCTGACGCGGATGGATAGTCGTGGCAAAGCACGATGCCACCCGGTGAAAGGCGCCGGTAGAAGAATTGAAATGCCGCCAGCGTGCTCTCGTAGAGATCTGCGTCCAGATGCACGAATGAGAAAAGACGGTCGCTCAGCGTATCCGCCGTGGCCGGAAACAGACCGGGATAATAATGCACCCGCTCCGTTCCGATGTAGCGGCGCACGTCTTCCAGTCTCGACTCGAATTCCCCGGCGTGGAAGCGCGCGCCGTCGGCCGCGGAGGTCCCGGGAAGTCCTTGGAAGGTATCGAACAGGTGCAGATGTTTTCCCGCCGGCAGGCGCATCGACAGCAATTTTGCCGAGGCGCCCCAGGCTACGCCCAACTCCGCGACATCGCCGGCAATCCGATCCGTAGTCTCGAGACAGGCCAGGAGCTGGCATGCTTCGCCTGGGCTCAGCAACAGCGTCCGCTCATCCGCCACCTGCTGCACCATCGCCAGCCGTTCGCGCCGGTGCAAGTCCGCATATCGCGCTAGGAGAATCCCCCTTCGCGCGGCGGCGGCCTTCACGGCGTTTGTCAGGCGATCTCGCAACTGCGACATGGTCCTCTAGCGCAAGCTAAGACCCGCGCGGGTCCCTCGGGACGCTTCGTCATGGAACTGATAACGATTTTAAACTGCGGCCCCCGCTTCCGGGGATTTGCAGCAGCACGTTCGCCGGGCCTGCCGACGTGCTTGCCGTTATGAGATTTCGCAAGCCGCGAGCGCGGGCGCACCTGAGACTGGCCGGAAACGGGTTGCCCGCCCGCGCACGTATAATAGAGAATCGCCTTTGCCTCCAAGACACTACATTTTCAATCACTTTCCGAAGACGGGCGGAAATTCGCTCCTGGCAATCTGCGGCCAGAATCTGGAGCCTGCGGAAATCAGCCCGCATTTGAACGACCACGAAATTCGCCTCCTGCCCGCGGCACGATTCGAGCATTACACGCTCATTACAGGGCACTTCAGCGTTCTCACTCAGACAGAATTCTGCCGCAGCCGGTACAGCATGACGCTGCTACGCGATCCTATCAAGAGAATCTTTTCGGCCTACACCTTCTGGCGGACCGAACCCGAGCACAACCCCGTGACATCCAAGGCACAAGAGGTATCGTTTACGGATTTCGTGCGCTACTTCATGGACAGCCCGGCAATCATTCACAATCCCTACACGCATCACTTGGCCGCCCTTGGAAGAGACTGCCCCGGTTACCCAGCCGACTCAACCGCCCTTCTGGCCGCCGCCAAGCAGAATTTAGCCGCCTTCGATTTCGTGGGCATTTGCGAAGAATTGGAGCGGTCCGTCCGGCTCCTTTGCCACGAACTCGGCTGGCGCTCTCCGGCCGCGATCCCGCATGAAAACCGGACTTCATCGGAGGCTTGGTTTGACGAGATCCAGCGAGAAGCATGGGAAATCCTGCGCGATCGCAACCGGCTCGATCTGGAGTTGTACGAATACGCAGTCCGACTTTTCAGTGCCCGCGAGGCTGGAGCGAGAGGGGCATGTGGCGCAGGTCTCAGCGGAAATGTCGAACCGAACTACTTCGTGCCTTTTCCTATCCCCTATAGAATGAACCGCAGGGCGATCATCCAGTCTGTATCTGCCCAGTGGGTTCCGGAGGAGTCCTCCAGAATACTGAAGGTCGCCGTCATATTCACCACCACAGCGCCGGTTGCAGAACTCAGCTTGGGCCTACAAGTCAACGATGCTGCCGGGAATGTCGTCTGGGGGACTAGCACGGCGGATGCGAGCCTGGATCTCGAATACGAAATGGGCCGCGAGTGCCGCGCGACCTTCCTGGTGGACTGCGAATTGCCGCCGGGCAAGTATTTGGTGACGGCAGCGCTGTCCGAACCGCGCAGGCTCGGATTTCACGAACACTGGATCGACCACGCGACGCTTTTCACAGTCGCGCGACCATGGGTTGCCCGGTCGCGGTATGTGCGGGGCATGCGACTGCGAGAGTTTTGTTCCACCGTGGTCAGGAACATCAACGGCCATTGACCTTGGACCGCAACTGACGCCGAGTTGTTGCTCCGCCAGCGGGATGACGATTACTTCCCGTCTGTGGTTCCCCCGCACAACGTGAAGATCTCTTGACTGGCGCGCTCCAATAAGTACCCGCTGGCGGCCGGGTGTAGCCACTGCGTCAGATCGTTGCCGATTCTCCTGGCAAGTTGCAAAGCCGGTATGCGAGGCGCGAGTTCGAGTGCCGAGGATGCAAACTGGAGCATGCCATCAACGTATTGTTCGGGGTTGTGGTTCTTCAGGGATTGCCTGCCGCGCTCCCCCATTGCTCGAAACGCGGCAGGGTCCGCAAGAAAGGCGCGCAGATGGGCTTGAATATCTGCGACTTCTCGTTCCGGACGGACAAATGCGGCGGTCCCTTCCGGCAGCGCTGCGTACCAGCCCGTGCGGGTGACGAGCGTGGGCAGGCCATAGTCCCAGAACTGCATTTGGCTCAGCGAGGCCTCCCCCATAGAAGGGTACCGGAGGTTAATGGCCAGATGCGCGGTGCTCAGTTCATGCTCTACCTGGCTGTCCGGAAGAAAACCAAATAGATTGACGAGGGAGCTCAACCCCAGGCATTCGATTTCCGTGCGGATATGGCTCTCGTCCCAGACCTGTCCGCATATATCCAAGCGGAACTGGTCACGCTCGCCAAGGGCGGCCAGAGCCTCCAGCACGGCCCCCAGCCGCCGGTTCCGGTTCAGATAACCGAAAACGACCAAGCGGTAGGGCGGATGTGGCGCGAGGCTTCGTGCGGCCATCCATTCACGCTGGCGCGACTCCCCAGTAGCTGCGTACGGAAAATCCAGAGCGGCTACCGGACATCCCGGCACTTCGCCGAGTTCTTCGAGCGCCCCACGCGCGTGTGTAATGACCCCCAAGGCACCCTGGACAGCCTCGCGTGTGAGCGGAAATTGCCGTGCCATAGACTCGGCGCTGATGCCCCCTGCGCAAAACGCCTCGCCGGCCTGCCGTCCCTCCGCACCGTACCACCGCTGCAGAGCCGCGAGATAGCTGGCGCGGTCCTTCCGATTGTGGAGCGCCAGCATGGAGAAAAAGTCGTGCAAGCAAAGGTCGTGCAACACAACGATCCCCGGCTGGAGCACGCCGACCTGCCAGATGGCCGCATGGAAATCCACGTGGTTTCCCAAGTGGTAAAAGGAAATCGCCCCGTTATTGAACTCGCGCCAGGGAGGCGCAGCCGGGTCATAGCGCGCGACCGGCGCAATGCGCTGCACCTCGGGCGCCACTTGGTCCTGATGGGTCCAGAGCACCACTTCATGACGCCTGGCCATCACGGGCAGAACCTGCATCGCAAAATGTGCAATGCCGCTTCGCGCGGGCGGTAACGGTGAGAACCAGTTGATCTTCAACACAACAGTTTCTCCACCACGTTCTCCCAAGAGATCTTGAGGTCCTCATAGCGCGCGCGTCCAGCCTCGCCCATGGCTGCCGCACGCCGGCGATCAGCCCAGAGGACATCCATAGCCTGCGCCAGCGACTCCGGACTGGGGTCCGCCACCAATCCCGTCTGACGATCCACGACAAACTCCAATGGACCGCCCGAATCCGAGCAAGTGATCACCGGCTTGGAGGACAACATGGCCTCCAGCGTTATATAACCGTAATCCTCATCCACGGGCGGGAAAATAACTCCCAGGGAGTTGGCGTACAGCTCGCGCTTTTGTTCTTCGGACACCAAGCCAAGCCATTCGACCCGATCTTCCACCTTAAGCTGCCGTATCGCCTCCACGCAGGCAGCCAGTTCCCTGGGGCTGTCCGCCTCGCCGGCGAAACGAACCAAGGTTCTCTCCTGGCATTTCGCCAGCGCTTCAATGACCAACAACTGGCGCTTTACTCCCGTTACCCGGCTGGGGAAGAACAAATAATCGCTGGCGGATCTGTTATGGAACAGCGAAGCGTGAGCCGGAGGATTATATAATGGCTCCCCGGCTATACCACAGAAGCGGCGCAGCCGGTCCGATACGTTTTCCGATAGTGTGTACACCGCTTTGGCTTCCGGGATCAACTCGCGATCGGCTTGGCGAATCGCTTCCCGGATGACGGGGCCGTCCGGGTGGTGAATCAAGTCTCCAGCCATCGGATGGTCCCAGAGTTCATAAGCCGTGCGATGCTGATGTAGCAACCAAATGACCTTATTGGGATGGGGAATCAGGTAGGCGGGGAATTTTAGCCCGATCACTCTATCGATTCGCACACCGCAGGTTTCGGTCAGATCCAGGAGCCGGCAAGCCAGCATGTGGTCCGGAATGCGGCTGGGCGGGTAGTGTTTAAACGGGATAAAGATCAGCTCGGCCGCATGCCCCGCGGCCGAGAGAGCCTGGCAAAGATTATCTGCCAGGATCTCCGCACCACCTCTGATAAATGGCACTCCCGAGGAAACCACAAGGACTTTCATGCCAGCAACTTCTCCACTACGTGGCCCCAATGGATGTGCAGGTCGTTGTACCGCTGCCGGCCCGCATCGCCCCACTGCCGGGCCCGTTCACGATCCTCCCATAAGTTGTCCATGGCCGCCGCCAGCGCTTCCGGTGTGGGCTCCGCCACAATGCCGGTCTGGCGGTCCATGACGAACTCCAAAGGGCCGCCGGAATCCGCACAGGTGATGACTGGCTTTTGGGCCAGCATGGCTTCCAGGGTGACGTAACCGTAGTCTTCATCTACGGGGGGAAAGAGCACTCCCAGGCTGCGGGCGTAAAGATCGCGCTTCCCCTCTTCCGATACCGAGCCTAACCACTGCACCCTGTCCGCGAAGCCGTTTTTCTGTGCGAGCTTGACGCACTTCTGGTCGAAAGCCGCTTCATCCGCCGACCCGGAGAAGCATATTCCCACCGGCAAGCGCGTTTGGGCCAGAGCCTCCAGAACAAGATCCTGCCTCTTTAACGGATTAATGCGACTCGGAAAATACAAGAAATCTTCCGCCGGACGGGTATAGAAAAGGGCGGCATCCCGCGGAGGATGATATAGGGGAGCCGCCTGCACCCCGCAAAACCTCTCCAGCCGTCCGGCGACGTTGCGCGAATTGGCGAACACGTGCAGGGCCTGCGGAATCAGTTCCGTGTCCGCCCGATGGATGGCCGCGCGCACGTCATCCCCGTTTCGATATCCGTGCAGATCGTTGAGCGGATGTTGCCACAGGTCGTATGCCTGGCGATGCTGGTGCAGCAGCCAAATGACCTTGCGCGGATGTGGGATCAGGTAGGCGGGAAACTTCAGCCCGATCAGGCGATCGACGGCCATGCCCACTGTCTCGCTCAGGTCGAGAAGCCGGCACGCCAGCATCTGATCGAGAATGCGCTCCGGTGGATACCATTTGAACGGTAGGGCTATGATTTCGGCTTGATGGCCGGCCTCCCGCAACGCCCGGCATAACCCCTCCGCGTGTATTTCGGCGCCTCCGCTGACGAACGGAACCCTGACGGTGGCAATCAGAATTCGCAAGCCATTATTATTGGGCATCAAGGTTTTGTGGCGAAATACTGGAAGCCGATCCACTCCGGGCCCGCGGAGCCGTCCGCCACAACATCCAGCACCTTAGCTCCGCTGGAGGTCAGGACGTCTATCGCTTTGTCCTTCTCTATGCAGTACATCTCCATGCGTGGCAGGTCGTGTGGCTTTTCGGCCGCGACGGCCACCGGCGCCGGTTCAATTTCAGCCCGAACCAGGGCGGGGATGGAGGATTTGTGTTTGAACCAGGCCACCGCTTCCTGCACCATGTCTAATTCGACAACGTACTTGCCAGGAAAGGGGGGGGCGGTAACGGTAACAGCCATTTCGATCTGCCCATTGGGAGAAACATCTAACGGCAGAGGCTGCCGGCCATCGTCCCAAACTACCGGTTCGTTCTCCACAGTGAGCCAATGGTTGCCGAGCTGAACTACGTATTTCCCCTCGCTGTCCCCCACGCTAGGCCAGGTGCACTCGCCCAGGTTTTGGATGGTCACCGGCACGGAAACCTGCGATCCGCCAACGGCGTGAATCGTGGCCGGGTAGCCCGTGAGTCTCGCGCGAAAGCCGCCGTCCGGCATAGGTCCACACGCCTTTCCGAGAGATTGGGCCGTTCGCGGGCGATCGGGTATCTGGAACACCGCCAGGCCGCCCGACCGCAGCACGCGCACAAATTCCCTGATGTAAGCCGTGCTGTACCGGGGCTCCATGTGCTGCAGCACGATGTTGGAGTAAACAAAATCAAAAGAATCATCGGGGAAAATTCGCAGATCGTCATAGGCGTTAAGGAGGTACTCGCATCTGCCGCCATGCGTGTTGTACCGGCGCGCCAGTTCGATCATGGAAGGCGCGATGTCCACTCCGCAGCAGCGGTCAAACCACGAGCAGAGAGCTTGTGTGAGGCGCCCTACGCCGCAACCGAAATCCAAGGCGGCTTCGCGCCGCGCTGGAAACCCGTACGCCTGCGCTCTCTGCATGATGCTGGCGACCTCTTGCCGGCCCAATGCAAAGAATTCTTCCAGGTTCCACTTACCGCCTTTGCGGCCGGGGTTCGTCAAAATGGCCCATAGTGGGTCTGTCCTGCCAAATTCATCCCAGTTCTTTTGGAGTTCATTGAGATCCATCTGGAGTCCCTAAATCCGTGTCCCGTCTTCAGGCCTTCCACCCGATAATGGCGTAATCTTGCGGCCCGTAAAAGCATTCGTTGAAACGGACGGCTACAGTTCCGCCCGTGCTGGTGTCCACGTGATGCTCGATCGGCCACGGGTGCAACTCCAGAATCTCGACGCGCTCGAAACCGCGCGCCTCGGCGAGAAACCGCCCGAGTTCTACAGGAATGGGGTGGCGGTGCGTTGGATCGAGGTAGAAGTACCGGGAACTGACGAACATATTGTTCGGGTTGGGAGTCTCAAAAATGGCGACCCCACCCGGTTTGAGGACGCGCCTGGCCGCGTCCAGCAAGTCGAGCAACTGTGGAAATGCCAGGTGCTCAATGACGTGAAACGCGGTCACCGCCCCCAGTGACGCTTCCGGAAGGCTGCGCAAGTGTTCGACGGCATCCGCTTCCATGACCGGAAGCCCGCGTTCCCGACAAATGGCGAGGACTACGCGATTCAAGTCGATTCCGGCCACATGCAACTGGTGTTCCCGCAGCAACTCAAGCCATTCCCCCCGGCCACACCCCACATCCAGAACCGGCATGGACTCGCTGCCGATGCCTGCCGCGGTGAGCCTCGCCAGATAGACGATCAATCGTTCCTTGATCTCCTGCCGGCTGCCTCGAAATTCATCTTCCAGAGCCGCATAGAGCGCGTCTATGCGATGCAACTCTTCCGGGCGCAACCGCTGCCCGGTAGCGGGACCGGCTGCCTCCGGCAATTCGTTTTGCGCTTGGATCGGTAGCGCCATGCGTCCTTCCTGCACGGTTTGCTGCGCTCTGAGCCGCACGACTTCGCGATTTATGCGCTCTTCGTGCGCGGTTTGTTCCGAGCTGAGACGCGCCATTTCGCGGTCTATGCGCGGGAACACCTGTATCCGCAAGGCTTGCAGCCGCCGCTCCAGGATTTCCGTGTGCGACATCGCGGCGGCCACGGCGGCTTCCCGGTCGTTCCGTTCACGCCGCAGTTCGCCTTCCAGTCGCCGGACGTTTTCGGCCTCCTGCTGCTGGACGTTCCTCAACCCGGCTTCGAGTCGCTCGATGTTTTCGGCCTCCAGTTGCTGGACGTTTCTCAACCCGGCTTCGAGCCGCTTGATGTTTTCGGCCTCAAGTCGCTTGATGTTTTCGGCCTCCAGTTGCTGAACGTTTCTCAACCCGGCTTCCAGTTGCTGAGCGCTTTTCGCTTGCCCTTCGAACGCCCGCAGCGCGGATTCGAACGCCTTTAGTGCGGAATATTGGAAGTGCACGATCTGCGGGGTGTACCAAAAAAGCAACCTCTGCACGAGCTTAACCAGCCGGGCGCCAACGCGGCCGCGGAACGTCGGCGGCTCCGGTGGCATCTGGCCCACGAGCGCGTAGCTGGAGAAAAGCGCCGCGATCGCGGACCGAAGCTCCGCCAGTTCGGCGGAGGATAGCTGGTCGGCCTTCGTCTTTTCAATCGATTTGTTCGCTTCGCGCGGCTGGTACGACCGCTGCATTTCTTCCCGAATTTGCCGCAGGATTCCGTCCTCCACTCCTAACAAAACCTCACCCGCCGATACCGCTTTTGGTCCCGAACGTGCGCTATACGCGATTCCGCTCGATGGCGGCTGGGCGTTGCTCGCGATACGCCGCCAGTACTCGGGGTTGCGGACCGCCATTTCTGAAGACTGTCCGTCAGAATGGCGCTCATCGACACCCGCAAGTTATTGATTCTAAGTTTGGCGCCCAATTCAGCCCCTTAACCCTTTTTTTCGCAACCTGATAGTCGAGGCTAGGTTTCGCCTCCCAGGATCAGATGCGTCGTCCATGCCCGCCGCAATCCAAACGGCAGCGGGAGGGGCTTGCTACTATCGTAACGCTCTGGTTGGTGCAGAGCCAGAATGTGCACTAGGGTTTGCATGACTCGCCGGACGAGGGCATCTTCAGGCTTGTTCAAATCCGTGAATTGAAACGTGACAGCAGCGTCCTTTACCTCGAAAGCAATGTCGATGGCTACCGGGCGGCTGCCGCTCAGCAGCGGTTGGAACAGGCTGGGGATTAACGGAGCCCAAGCGGCAATCTGGTCGAAATCAACGGCTACGGCAGCCGAAATATGGTTGTTATCCTGGAATCGCACGCTTGCCTGGTCGATTCCCGGACGCGGGCGAGTTTTCAGAGAATGGGCCAGGTATTCGTTAATGTCGGATTCCGCTAGCTCGAAGTAAACTCGCTGACTGGTTTGAGGTCGGCCTGCATTGTCGAACTTCTCTAACGCTGTAAGGATATCCTGTACCCGCCGAACGGCTGCCGTTGGGGTGGCGGAGGGGGTCTCGGTGGACGTGGGTTGCGGCGGCTCGGGTAAGCGGAGTCTGTGCGCCTCGGGTGGTGGGGGCGTAGACACCGACATGGCGCCAGGCGTCGAACACGCTGCCTGCAGAAACACAAATGCTGCGGACAGTGCGACCCCATAGACGTGCCCTCGGGCCGCAGGGGTCAGCAGCTCAGGCGCGCGCGGTGCTCTATGAGTCGCAAGGAGACCAGGGGCTTGCGCTCCGCATCGGTGAGATCTTGGATTCTTGGCTGTGGTCTCGGCGATAAGGGTGAGGTTCCAAATATCCTTAAGTAGTATTGGGGCTTTCAGCACTATGGCTTGGAGGTTTCTGGTCCACATGATCTTCGTCCCCTAATAGTAACGTGATTTTGTGTTCAAGTTAGCCCGGCATACATTTCTAACGCAAGATGATCCGAAAACGGAACTGGAGGTCGAGCGATTACCCGAAAGACGCGCGATCCGAGCAGCGGAGCGCCCGGCTGTACCTAGCCAGCGGGCCCCGAGCCCCAAAGGGCAAAGTTCTTAAGTACTTACTTATCAGATACTTAACTCTTTATTTCCGAAGGAAGTAGCGAGTTTGTACGGGAGGGAAGCCACAATGGCCCAGACGATTGGGCTATTGCGGGCCGCGGTGATCCCGCGCCATGCGGATCAGTTAGCGGCGCACAGGCCAAGTTTCGGTGGAAATGTGTCCAGGACGTTGGCCTTCGCAACCACAACGTTGGACGCGGAGGCCTGCATCGGCTTCGAGCTCTCGGAGGCAAGGCTGGCATTTATGTTCATCCTTTCAATAGTCACTGACGCAGCAGTATGGCCATGGCCTCGTAAGCCCCTCATTCTATTGAGCAGCGTCCGGCGGCGGAACCCGCACATGCCGACCCGCACAGGACTCGATCCATCCCAAGCCTCCTGGCGGGTTGCCGCAGGTTCGGTGGCGACGGCCTTGCTTCGGGCGGCCGAAGAGAGCTTCGATCTGCGAAAATCGGGTCGCAGAACCTTTTATTTTCCTTCAAAATACATGTTGACTTCTGTCCTGCACCGGCTTAAGCTGTTGGCTGTGTTAGAAGGTGCCCATCTGTGTCGGAACTTGTCCAAAGTGGTAGTGCGATGGCGGCGGCTTTAATCTCTCAATTATTTCGCAGTCCCAGACGTTGTGCAGCCAGGGCGTGCCGCTTTGTCGGTTTCGGTGCCGGAGAGCTGAAACAAATCAAAGCCGGCCCCTCCCCAATTGGGTTGGCCGGCGATTTCAGTTAAGCGAGTTGTGTGGCTGAAGTCAGTGTCAAATTGAACAATAGTTCGAAGCTCGACAAACACGCGTTTTCTAACGTGAAAGGAAAAGAAGCTCCAATGAACACGATCAGAAAGAATACGAAGCTGGGGGTTGCCCTAGGAATACTTTCGGCGCTGGTACTTGCCGGCCTGTGTACTGCGGCCACGCCGCCCGAAAATTCAGGTCACGGCGCAGGAACTGCGCCAAGCCAAGTCAGTGACAAGAGCCACGGGGTCAAAGTACCGGCCGATTTTGGCAAACTGCCCATGGCCTTCGAGCAAAATAAAGGACAGACCGACGCGCGCGTCAGCTTCCTGGCGCGGGGCGCCGGTTACTCCGCGTTCTTGACGCCAAGCGAAGTCGTTCTCCGGCTGAAGGCCGACAAAGAGAACCGCGCGGTCGTGCGGATGAAATTTCTTGGCTCCTCTCCTGCCACGCACGTCGAAGGGGCGGATACCCTGCCTGGCAAGACCAATTACTTCATTGGTAACGATTCTTCCAAGTGGGTCACGAATGTCGCTCAGTACGCCTCGGTGCGATACGCCGACATTTATCCGGGCATTGACGCTGTTCTGCACGGCGATGGCGGGCAGTTGCGGTATGACTTCATCGTGAAGCCCGGCGCCGATCCAAAGACCATCGGGTTAGCGTTCGAAGGCGCCGACAAAGTCGCTATCGACGAGAACGGCGCTCTTACGTTGCAAGTCGCCGGCAAGCCTCTGGTCCACAGAAGGCCCCACATTTATCAGGAAGGCCCCGGTGGTGTCCGGCAGGATGTCGCTGGCGCGTTCAAGATGAGCCGCGACGGCCAGGTTGCATTCCATATTGCCCAATACGACACGCGACGGCCTCTGGTGATCGACCCGATCGTCCAGTTTTCTACGTACCTGGGTGGAAGCGCCATCGATACCGCAAACGGCGTGGCGCTCAACACGACTGGTATTTATGTTGTCGGCACCACCGACTCGACCAATTTCCCGTTAGGCACTAATACGCCGCCTGCGGGTTACCAATCTCACAACGCCGGCCTGAATGACGTCTTCGTCGCCGAGTTAGACCTGGCTGGCACCACCTTACTTGCCGACACATATCTCGGTGGCACGAGTAACGACTACGGCAACGCGATCGCGCTAGATTCCAACGGAAACGTGACTGTGGTCGGCCAAACGTTCTCCACAAATTTCCCGGTCACGACCGGCGGGGCGCTTCCCGGCCTCGATGCCGCCTTTGTCGCCCGCCTCAACCCTGCCCTCAACACACTGATCTTTTCCGAATACATCGGCGGTGCTACGAATACCATCGCAACTGCCGTAACGGTCGACAGCACAGCAAACACCTATGTTGCCGGTTACACCGATTGTGTGAATTTCCCCGTGACGGTCGGTCCTGCAAATCATGGCTCGTCGGATGCGTTTGTTGGGATTTTAAGCTCGGCTGGCGCGATCACCGGCCTTGCAACCTATGGCGGACCGAGCGCAGAGACCGCCAGCGGCATTGCGCTTAGCGCAGGCGGCACGATCTATATCGCTGGAACTACTTCTTCCACTTCCGGGATCTCTAGTGTGTCGGGATCTCTCCCGCCACAGTATTGGCCTGGTCAGAACGGCAACACCACGGCGCTTGGCGGAGCGCCAAACGCATCGGATGCCTTTGTCATGGAAATAACGAACCCGTCCCTGGCGCTCAATTACGGCACCTACCTTGGCGGAACGAGTCCCGCATCCGTCCCCGGCGGGCATTGCACGCCGACTCCCGCAACTTCCTCCTGCACCTTGGCGTTGGGTATGGCTGTAGATGGCAACGGTCGCGCGTACATAACGGGCCAGACCAATTCGGTGGCCGGCACGGGCA
>Ga0116216_10001999_pt1 | contig 13783 bp, 13 predicted proteins | sample Sb_taG_11_FD_89696 | JGI IMG/M metagenome (GOLD analysis project Ga0116216, IMG submission 89696) | Peat soil microbial communities from Weissenstadt, Germany - Sb_50d_3_AS metaG | ecosystem: Environmental > Terrestrial > Soil > Wetlands > Peat | place: Germany: Weissenstadt | collected 2010-09-21
CGCGTCGCACAGGACGACCTGTCGGCGGCCAGCGGCAGCTCGCCCCCGGCGTCGCCGCGAGGATGGTTCAGGAAACGGGCCGCGGGCGCGGCGCGGAATCGGCCCTAGCCGCCGACCAAACCCGGCTCCGTTCCGACGGAATCTAGACGGCTGCCCGCCGCAAGATGCCGATCAGCGACTCCGTCACCATGGCGCTCGTAATCTCCCGCGCGACCCATGCGCCGACCGGGCCTGATGTTCCATGACCCTTCCACATGTCGCCTTCGGTGACGTTCACGTCGTGCCGGGCGACGTCATAGTCAAGCTGGAGATAGGGATGCTGATCGTGGCGTGGTCGGCCGATGAGCTCTCCCGAGAGCGACATCCACAGTCTGATGCGCGGAGCGACACCGGCCCCCTGCACACCCTCACGCTCCTCGAGGAGACCACCCCCACCGTTCAAGCGAAGGCGTTCCAGGAACCCCTGCATCGCCGGCAGGATCCGCTCTCGGCATGCGGTGGTGAATTCGGCCTGGAGACGGGTTCGTTCCGAGCTCTCGTCGGACTGTCTCTGAGCTGACCCCTTCATTCCCCGCGCTCGCATCTCGAAGATGTCGTCGACCGCACGCAACGGGTCCGTGGAGACCGACGCCGGGCCGGTGTCCCGTGAGGAACTTCGAGGAAGGAGCCAAGCGTCACCATTCCGGGTCGACGTGGGGAAGTTCAGGATTTGGCCTTCTGGGTCGGGTCCCATAGTGGACCGCCGATCTTCCCCCCGTCAGCGGGGGTGCTATTGCTCGAGCTGAGCTATCTCGACGCTACACCTCATTCCTGTGCAATCTCTGTTGGTCGCCGTCTCGGACAAGCCGAACCAGATGCGAAGAGGCACGTCGTCGGCGGTTGCTTCCGGAACCAGACGCGGGCCACAGCCTGAACGGCAAAGGGCGTTGACAGGTCCTCCACCCACACTTACCGTTTGCCTCATCGACTTGTGGCACAGGTCGGGGGATGTTGAGTGGAGGCACCATGGACCTGGCTTCCCCAGCGCGGTCACCCGTTTCGATCACGGTTCGACACTTGGCCTTGGTCTTGCTGGGAAGCGTCATCGTGGTCGGTGCAAGCGTCCTTCTGGGCGGCCCCGTATCGGCGAGCGAACATGTCATCGCCGTGGCCAATTCCTCGGTTGCCTGCACCCAGGTGTCGGGGCTTGCGAGATTTGATCCCCGTCTGCGTTCACCGGGCACGGCCAGTGGCCGAGAGACGATTCACCTCGACCTTGTGCTCAACGGCTGCAGCTCCCCGGCACTCCCCCCTCCGATCACGATCAGTGGAGCACTCCAAGGTGCACTGGTCACCGGCACGGGGACGGGTTGTTCGACGACGCTCGGGGCAGGGCCCTACGTGTCCGCTGGAACGCTGACCGTCAAATGGAAGACCCGAGGCGCCAAGATCTCGCCCACGAGTCTCTTCGTTCCCCAGAGAGTGCGGCCCACCCAGGTCCAACGCACGGCCAGTGCACGGCAGGGCATCAAGGTGGGATCGCCGGGTTCACCCCGGTCGAGCGTCGTCGGTGACTTCGCGGGCGGGAACGACGGCCGGACCTCGTCCTTCAAGCTCAGCTGGAAGCGATCGGCGGCCACCTGCTCTACGGGGCTGCACTTCCTGCCCATCATCTCGGGCACGTTGGCGTTTTCCTGATCGGGGACCTGCTCCCCCTTCTATCGTCGTTCCCGACGACCCTGCTTCGCACTGGGGGGCTGCCCACGGCATCGGGCGCGTTCGGTGTCCTGGTGCGTGGCGGCGTCCTCCTCTAGGGTCGCTGTCGCATCGGTCAACTCGATGGATATGGGGATCCTGGTGAGTCCGAATCGACGGCAGTTCCTCGGTGGGGGTTGGTCGGCGCTTCCATTCTGCTCGGCGGCTGTAGCGCCCGATCGTCATCGGGATCCTCGGTCTCGAGTACCAGCGCGCCCCCCGGAGCCGTGCGGCAACCCGGTTCGAGGCCTTTCCCCAATCTGGCTGTCGGGACCGATCAGGTACCGAAGATCGAGCACATCGTGGTCGTCATGATGGAGAACCATTCGTTCGACAACGTCCTCGGGCTCATCGGTCGAGGAGACGGGTTCACGCTCGGGCCCGATCACCGCCCGACGGCCAAGAATCCCGACGGCCACGGCAACTACGTGCACGCCTTCCACATGCCCACCGAGTGCCAGACCAAGGGCGTGGGGAACGATTGGCGTGTCGCCCACGAGGCGTATGACAACGGCACGTGTCAGGGATTCGTGACAAGTACCACGGCGGAGGCGATGGGGTACTTCACGAGCGCCGATCTCCCCTTCACCTGCGGGATGGCCCGGACCTTCCCGATCGCCGACCGCTACTTTTGCTCGGCGATGGCCCAGACGGACCCGAATCGCCGGTACCTCATCGCCGGCACCTCGCTCGGGCTCATCGACGACACCTTCCCGTCGGCCCTGCCGCCCAACGGCGTGATCTTCCAGCAGTTCAACACCCATGGCATCACGTGGAAGGACTACTACTCCACGCTGCCCACCATCGGGATCTTCCTGCCGCTGCTCGAGGACCACACCCTGACGTCCGGTCTGGCCAAGATCGACGAGTTCTTCTCCGACGCCGCGGCCGGAACGCTGCCGTCATTCAGTCTCGTCGAGCCCGACTACGGCACACAGTCCGAAGAGGACCCCCAAGACGTCCAGTTCGGCGATCAATTCATGGGTCACGTGGTCAACGCCGTCATGTCGAGCCCCAATTGGCCTTCCACCATGTTGATCTGGACCTATGACGAGCACGGGGGCTACTACGACCATGTTCCGCCCCCGGCGGCAGTGACCCCCGACGACATTCCGCCGGCCTTGAAGCCCGGGGACCCGCCCGGTGGCTTCGATCGGTACGGGTTCCGGGTCCCGTCCGGGGTGGTGAGCCCGTACGCAAAGAAGGACTTCGTGTCCCACACCATCTACGACCACACTTCGATCCTCAAGACGGTCGAGGAGAAGTGGAACCTCCCGGCGCTCACGCGGCGAGACGCCAACGCCAACAGCCTCTTCGACATGCTGGACCTCGACCACAAGCCTGCGTTTGCGAAACCACCGAGACTTCCCGCCGCCGCGAACCCCACCCCCAAGGCGGGTTGCCTGACGACGGGTGCCGGGGTCATCCCACCGCCGTCGGCGGTCTCCAAGGCCTGACGGGACCCGAGCCGGGCCCGGAGACGGAACTCGGCCGCCGATCCGACGTTGCACAGCCCCCGGGGTACCGGGTCCGGGGTACCGGGTCCGGGATGCGGCTGACGTGTGACCGATTCATGGCTTCGACCAGGTGCCCGGGCGCGGTGGCTGCGTCGCTGTCGCCTCCTTGACATATGTCGATATAGGAATATGATCTCCCCGTGGCACGAGCGGCGACGACGACAGATGCGTTCAACGCCGTGGCCGAACCCCGGCGACGGCAGATCCTGGACGTTCTCTCGGGCGGGGAGCGCCCGGTGAACGAACTCGTCGCGCTGCTCGACCTGGCGCAGCCGCAGGTGTCCAAACACCTCCGGGTGCTGAGGGAAGTCGGCCTTGTGGATGTGCGTGACGAGGGGCGGCAGCGGATGTACCGGGTCAACGGCCATCCCCTCAAACCCATCCACGACTGGGTGAAGAACTACGAGCGGTCGTGGTCGCAGCGCTTCGACCGGCTGGATGTGGTGCTGGAAGAGCTCAAGGAATTGGAGGATGGAAATGACAAATAGCGGTTCGGCCGTGGTGACGCTCCCGACGGACACGCAGATCCTGATCACGCGGGTCTTCGACGCACCGAAGCACCTGGTGTACAAGGCATGGACCACACCTGAGCTCATCAAGCGCTGGTGGGGCGGGGACCGTGGCGAGGTCACGGTCGCCGAAGTCGACCTGCGAGTCGGGGGCAAGTGGCGGTACGTGATGATGGCGCACGGCACCTTCGAGGTCGCCTTCCACGGCGAATACCGGGAAGTCACCCCGAATGAGCGCGTCGTGTCGACCCAGATCTTCGAACCCATTCCCGACGTGGAAGCGGTGGTCACCATCACGTTCACCGAAAGCGACGGGCACACGACGCTCACGATGCTCGTGCAACATCCGAACCAAGAGAGTCGTGATGGACACATCAATTCCGGGATGGAAGACGGCATGAACGAAGCGATGGACCACCTCCAGCTGGTCGCGACCTCGCTGGGCTGAGCCTCCGCCGCTACGGATCTACCACCATCGATCCGCGCAGGTAAACCCGCGGGCGTGACTGTTCGTCCCCGCCCAGGGCGTCGAGCAGCATGAAGAGGTTGTCAACTGCATCATCCCCGAACTCCCGGCGCAATTGGCGCTCGATCTTTCGAGCTGCCTTTCGATGCGCGGAGAGATACTCGTGAGCCCGTGGTGTAAGTGACACGATCTTCTCCCGGCCATCTGTCGGAGACGATCTGATCGTCACGTACCGGCGATCACGAAGACTGGCGACGATCTTGCCGGCCCCCTGGCGTGTGATGCCGAGGTCCCGGCCGATCTGCGAGATCGTGACATCGGCTGGACGGGAACAGATGCGAAGCACCCGTCCATCGGGAAACCCATGGTCGTCGAACCCACCGGCGGCCAATTCCTCGTCCAATCGACGGTGGTAGCCCACCCAAGCCCGGCGCAGTGCCCCGCCGAGTACCCCCCGTCCCGTGGGCCGTCCCTCCGCAATGGTACGGACAGCGCCAGGAGTCGCTTGCCGTCGCGTCGTCATGATCACCAAGCGGGAAAATCGACAACCATAGTTGACATGTTACTCCGGCACCCTTCATACTTTGGCGAGGACCTGACGACGATGACGCTGCGCAAGACCATGCGTACAAACCCGCGCAGCACACCCACCCGGGTTGGGCTGGTGGTCACCTGTGCGCTCGCGGTCAGCTCGTGCAGCAGCCCGTCGACGCCCGAGGCGACGCATGGCGAAACTGTGAGCGGCGGCCCGACCGGCCGCTACGCCGTGCCACCTGGCATCCACAAGATCAGGCACGTCATCATCATCGAGCAGGAGAACCGGTCCTTCGACAACTACTTCGGGACCTATCCGGGAGCAGACGGCATCCCGATGAACGATGGGAAGCCGACGGTGTGTCTCCCCAATCCCGCCACGAACGGTTGCACCGAGCCGTATCACGACACCTCTGACATCGACGGCGGCGGCCCCCACAACGAGGCCAACGCGCTGGCCGACGTCAACGGTGGGAAGATGAACGGCTTCATCATCCAGCGAGACCAGGGCAAGAACTCCAAAGCCAACTGCAGGAGCGCACTGGATCCCGCCTGCTCGCAGGCACCCGGCACCCTCCCGGACGTCATGGGCTATCACACCGCGGCGGAGGTGCCCAACTACTGGACGTATGCCAAGGACTTCGTCCTCGACGACCACATGTTCGAGCCGGTGAAGTCGTGGTCGCTACCCGACCACCTCTATCTGGTGTCGGGGTGGTCGGCCAAGTGCGAGAATGCGGAACCCTCGAGCTGTGTCAACACCATCGTGCGGCCGGCCGGGAAGAATTCCGTCGAGAAGATGCAGGCCGCGGTGACACAGGCCCTCAGCACCGGCACGGCGGACATCATCGACGCTTGGACCGACATCACCTGGCTCATGTACCTGAAGCACGTGTCCTGGGCCTACTACGTCCAGACCGGGGACCAACCGGACTGCGACGACGATGGAGCCGAGACATGCCCGCCCATCGCCCAGAGCGCGACCACACCCGGAATCTGGAACCCGCTGCCGATCTTCGAGGACGTCCAGAAAGACGGTCAACTCAAGAACATCCTGTCCCTGAATTCCTACTTCGCGTCGGCCCGGGCGGGGACCCTTCCGTCCGTCTCGTGGGTCACGCCGTCCCAGGCCGACAGCGACCATCCGCCGGCCAGCATCCACCAGAGCCAGGCGTATGTGACCGCGGTCATCAATGCGGCCATGAAGAGCCCCGACTGGGGCTCGACGGCCATCTTCTTGCAGTGGGACGACTGGGGCGGCTTCTACGACAATGTCGTGCCCCCCGCTGTCGACCAGAACGGCTACGGGTTGCGGGTGCCGGCGCTGGTCATCTCGCCCTTCGCCAAGAAGGGTTACATCGACCACCAGACGCTCAGCAGTGACGCCTACCTCAAGTTCATCGAGGACGACTTCCTGGGTGGGGCGAGACTCAATCCGAAAACGGACGGGCGACCCGATCCCCGTCCTGACGTCCGGGAGGACGCCAAGATCCTGGGCAATATGGTCCAGGACTTCAATTTCGCACAGAAAGCCGAGCCCCCGGTGCTTCTCCCCACCAATCCGCCCACGGACTCGTCTACTGTCCCGGCCTACTCCAACGGTTTGGGGCCCTGTGTCGGCTGCACGACCACGCCGCCCAGCACGGGTTTCGGCTTCACATCCTCGACCGAAGGCTGAACAATCCACTGACGGCGGGCGCGGCCTGAGTGACAATGGAACCCGTGGGTCAGGCACCGGTCGAGCAGCTGCGTCAGGTCATCGAACGACTGGTGACCGGCTCCACAATCGTCTCGGCGCTCGACGGGTCGGTGCACGACATCTTCCCAGTGGCTGTCGACCAATCGGAGGGAGAGGCACTCCGGGACTGTGTGATCCGTAACAGTGCCGTTCACACCATTGAAGTGGGGCTCGGCTATGCCGTTTCGACTCTGTACATCTGTCAGGGTCTTCTGGGTGCGGGTGGATCCGACCCACGGCACGTGGTTGTCGATCCCCACCAGGAAGTTCGGTTCAGGAACTGCGGCCTTCAGGTGCTGGCCGAGGCTGGGGTGGCTGAACTGATCGATCACTTTGCCGACGAGTCGCAGGTCGTCCTGCCCCGGCTCCTCGGTGAGGGTCGTCGCTTCGACCTCGCCTTTGTCGACGGGAACCATCGCTTCGACTTTGTGTTCGTCGACCTGTTCTATCTGGGACGACTGCTTCGTCCGGGCGGGGTCGTGTTTGTCGACGACTGCCAGCTCCCCGGAATCACTCGGGCGATGGCCTTCTTTATGCGCAATGTCGGCTGGACCATGGAGCTGGAGTCGTCGGAGCATGAAGGTCATCATTGGGCTGTACTCCGGACGAACGAGGCGCCCGACTCGCGCCCCTTCACGCATTTCGTCGACTTCTGACGGCGAGTCGGGGAGGGGTGGGCGTCGCACCCCCTGCCTGACCGTGTACCCGAGAGGGCGGACCGGGAGGCGACCAGGGGTTCAATGGCGGGTCCCCGGGAGGAGATCCCGCCCCTTGGTGTTGGGGAGGGCGGTCACGCCGAACCGAACCGGGCCTGCCGCCCGTCCCCGGCCGTCGCCCCTCCGCCGACGCGTTCAGGGGCGTCGTCGTGGCGGCAGCCCCCTGACCTGGCCAGATGGCCGTTTCGGTACCCATCCGCTCCTTGCCCCCGGACGAGGGTCCCGGCCAACCCCGGAGGCGCGGTATCACGGTGGCCGCTGTGGCCTCCGTTCAGAGCAAGGCCGAGAGGAGGTCCCCGCACGGCCATGTCGAGACGGCCCGCGACGAAGCGATCTCCCTATCGGTGGCTGAACCGCGTCCGCACCGTGACCGGACCATTCGCGCTCAGGGTGATGCCACCGAAGGGTTCTCCCCGCCAGCCTGTCAAATCCAGTTGACGATGCATCCTCGGTTCGATAAGACAGTGTTCGGCGACCTCACATTTGGGGGGACTCCGTGCGAGATCTGCAACTTTGATCGGAACGCTGCGGTCCTTCCGGTGACAAGCCAGCCGTCACCAGCCATCGGTGGTTCCGATGACTGGCGCGAACGGCAGTGAAGGTAAGGGGGGCGCACATGCGCATCAGATGGTTCGTCGTGATCATCGCCAGCGCGGGTTTGATCTTTGGACTCGGCGGTCCGGTCCTGGCTCGCACGGCAGCCTCGGCTCAAGGCGCGCCTGCTCTCAGGCTGTCCGGTGGAAAGCCGAAGCCCTGCAGCGTCAGGAAAGGCACGATCACAGACGGTTGCACGATCAAGGTGAAGGGTACGTCTTGGCCGAAGTCCGCAGCAGTGGACGTCGTCGAGTGCAATGCAAGAATCTTGACCGGCGATGCAAGCGCATGTGACACAGCCAATGAAGTAGGCCTGACCACCGGGCGCAGCGGACGGTTTTCCGTCAATAGCTTCACCATCGAGCTGGGAACGGTCGGTGACGGAAGCTGCAGCGCGCCCGGTAGCCCCCCCAAGTGCTATGTCCAGGCAACCAGCGGCGGCGAGACCGTGCGGACCTCGTTCACGGGTGGCACCTCGTCCGCCAGTGGAGGGTCCACATTCAATTTGGACGGCTTCAACTGGACCATCATCGACCGCCACGGTGAGTACACCCAAGGCGAGACCGAATGCAACGTGCCTGGGGCCGTGTCCGTCGCCAGTGGCATCTTGTCGATCACGACCACGCACCAGAGTGCAACCTGTGGTGACATCGAAACCCCACCCTCTTCTTGGCCGTACACGACGGGTGATGTGCAATGGACAAACTTCAACTTCACCTACGGAACCGTCACGTACCGGGCCAAATTCCCGGCGCAGAACACGAAGACATGGCCGGCAGTCTGGTTTCTCGGGAGTGGCTGTCAGCCCACGAACATCGTCACTGGGGAAACCGGCTACGGCACCTGTCCGAAGATCGAGCAGCCCGGCTCGGGCTACGAAGAAATTGACGCCACGGAGTGCTACACAGGCGGCGATTGGTGCCAACTCGCACTCGCGCAGCCGTCGAGCTTCCCGGTGTGCGTGTACCCGGTGGACACGAACTGGCATACCTACAGCCTTATCTGGACCGCGACGTCGATCTCGATGACCATGGACGGCCAATCGACTGGTTGTAGCTTCAAATCGGCCGATGGATACGACATACCGCAAAAGCCGATGTTCATGATCATCCAGACACAGACGGGCGGCTCTGGGGGGACGCCCGACAATTCGCATCTCCCCGCCGTGTTGCAGGTGGCCGACGTCACCCTCACCCAATAGGAGGCTCCCGGACGAGCACGTTCAGTTCCGGCCACGTTTCTCGTCGTCGTCCGGGCACCGGATACGCTGCGCCCGTGACCCAGACAGTGGCGACGCGGATGGGGTGGCTCAGAACCGCCGTCGGTGCGGCGCTGATCTCGTGGCCAGGTCCTTTCTTGCGCCTGTCGCGTCGAGAAGAGCCCACCGGTGCCTCGCTGTTGCTCCTCCGGACCATCGGGATCAGAGACCTGGTGTTAGGACTCGGGATGGTTTCTGCGGCCCGGTCGGAAGAGATGAGCGACCTCCGGCGTTGGTCGACAGCCACCTTGGCCAGTGATTCGTTGGATGCCGTTGCCAGCGTGGCGAGTATGCCTTCGATCGGGAGGGTCAACTCCACCGTGGCCGCAGCTGTGGCGCTCCTTGCCGTGGCGGGGGATATCCACGCACTGCGGACCATTGGCCTCTTCGATTGATGCTCCTCACCTCGGAGAACAAGGGAGGGCACTGGGTGCGCCCGATCTACGGCGTGCTCGACTGACAGGCCTTTCCGCCGCACACATCGGGGATCACTCCGGTCTTGAGGAAGGTCGTTATCTGGGTGAGCAGCGACGCGTTACCCCGGCCGTCGCCGTGCGGGTCCGCCCCGTAGGCAGGGCCGTTGGGCGCGAGGTCGGTCGTCGGCGGCGTCGGGGTTCCATAGTCCCACAAGACGATTCCGGCCTTCGCCGGCTGCGTCTGGTCGAGCCTCGACAGGCCCCACTGCACCACGACAGGCACATTCGTCCGCGGCGTCCCACCGAAGAAGCTGGGGTTGAACGCAGGCTGATGGTTCTGCGCGCCGACCGTGCGAGCCAACATCTCCGCAGAGACGTTCGCCACCTGGTGGTCGCCGTAGTTCTCGATGATGAAGATCTGTTTGGCCGGAATCCCGGGGTAGGGGTCCGACGTCAGGTGCTCGGCATAGCCCTCATTCTCACCCCGGTCCCACAGCAGCTGGGCCAACTGGAGCACGACCTGCCGATCCACAGGGTTGGTGTAGGCCTTGTCGTAGATGGCGGCGAACTCGTTCCAGTCGACGGAGCGGGGAAGGAGAAGGCCGCCGTAGTCCATTCCGGGAACCCCCAGGATGACCCGGCTCCACTCGGTGGAGACCGCAGAGACGGCGCCGCCCATGATCCCGCCCTGGCTGTACCCCATGAACGTGCACTTTCCGACCTGGAAGAGGGCCAGGCCCGAGGCGCTCTGGAACGCGGGGTTGGAAGCGAAGCCGACGGGGGAATTGATGAGGCGTCCCAGGAACTGGAAGTTCACGAAGCCCTGGAGCATGTGATCGACCTGCGTGTTGAACGTCGACATGTCATTGAGGTTGCGCGCCACGTTTGGGATGTCGCTCGCACTCATGCCGACCCAGTCAGTGGCGCAGCCGGCCATGTTGTGGGTGAGGGCGGCGGAGAACGAGCTCCCTTCGATCTCGTTCGCGCTCCCCAGCAGCCCATGGCCGTACACGGTGGGGAGCGCCGGGCCCGCGGGCGAGATGGTCGACGGCAGCACGCATATGAAGTTCGCCGTCCAGGTCTTCGTGCCGTTGATCACCGGATCACCGGCGTCGTTGACGGTCATGGCGGAGAACGGGGTGGTGTCGGTGAGGAACAACGGCACCTGGAACGTGCCATGGACGTCGCGGACCCCGTTCGTCGTCGTCGACGAGGTGACGGTGAAGGCCGGTGCATCGTTGCTCGAGGGAACCGCCTGGCCATCGTGCGTGAGGTGGTGGGTGGCGAGCCACTGGTAGGCGAGTCTGCGCATCGTGAGCGCCGGCCCGGCGAGGCTCTCCTCACTGGCGACTGTGAAGTCCCAAGCCATGTCAGGCTCGGTCGAGCCGATGACAGACGTGAGGTCCGTATGGAGGACCTTGGAGAGGTACTGCATCCGGGTCGAGCTCTTTGTGGTGGCGTTCCAGGCGGTGGTCGTCGACGGGAGTGGCGCGATGGGCTTGCCCGAGGTGTCGACGAGATCACGAAGGACGACCGCGTAGCGGTGGGCCTCTATGAGCGCCACCGCGGGGTGGATCAGCAGCAACTGCTCGGCCATGTTCGTTGTCTGGGCGTCGAGTTCGGCGAAGTACGGGACGCGCCGGCCCGTTGCGGTGTCCAGGATCACGATGGGGGCGTTCGAGTCGAGCGAGGAGCCGATATCCGTCGAGGATGCGATGTGCGAAGCCTCAAGGTCGAGGTGGGGAACGTAAGTCATGATGACCGAGCCGGGAGAGAAACCGTCTCCTTGGTTGGCGTAGGTCGTCGAAGCGTGGACACCTCTCACATTGGTCGGATCGAGACTGGACGAGATCGAAAGCCGGCGACCTGTCACGGTCCTCTTCGACGCGACCGTGAAGGCGTTGTTCGGCCACGGGAGCAGGCAATCGTGGCCGACCGGGGCAGTGAGCAGGACGTCGCAGCCTCTGACCCCCGGGTCGAGGGTGGACGTGCCTTTGGCTGCAGTGGTGGCGCACCCAGCTGCCACCAGCACGAGAACGGTGCATACCGCCAGACTCAACCATCTCCAGCGATCTCGACCCATGGTGCGACCCCCTCTTTCGAGGATCATACGATGCGCCTCCCGAAACGACGATCTCAGGAACGCATCAACTCGGTGGGGGAGGCGTGGTAGCGGGAGGAAAGTTACCCATCTCTGCTCCGACCTTCTTGCCGATGTTGGCCACGTGCAGGTGGATCTCGTCGAGGAGGTCGGTGTTCTTCTTCACCTGCGAGGTGAGGGCGGTGTTCTCGGCGATCAGCGTCTTTATGTCATCGGTGTTGTGTTCGGTATGAATAGCGATCTCAGATGAGATGGCGTCCGCACGTTTGGCCGCAATCAGAAGAGCAGCAGCCTGCACGCCGGCGAGCATGGAAAGGAACAGGTTCAGCAGGATGTATGGATACGGGTCGAACGGCTTGTGGTGCAGGACGTGCTCGATAAAGAGTGTATTGACAAGTGCCCACGTGATCATGACGGCGAAGAATGAGAAGACGAAGGGCCAAGAGCCCATCATGTTCCGCATTCGGTCGGCCGACCTCTCGCCGAGAGACAGCTGATCGCCGGATCTCACCCCCGGGTGTTTGTGCCAATGGGTCTCCCACGCGGGCATGGCCACCATCGTCGCGCAGAGGAAATGTCGAGCGGCGGATCAAGGAGGACGCTCGAACCGTCACTCGGCCGCGGTTGTTGTGAAGCTGGCGAGCCCGGGGGTGGGCCGCCCGGGCCTCGAGCCCGGCACATTGAGATCAAGGTCCGAGTCAGGCCGTCCAGCACGTCCGCGCCCATGATCAACGGTCCGACCGACCTGGCGATCAGCGCCCGGGTGCCAACTCGAGTCCGCACACTCTGGGTCGGTAATGGGTGAACCGTTTGCACCGGTCTTGCAAGAACGGGGGACTGGGAGGGGCGCAGCTCTTGGAATGCTCCGGGCGTAGGGTCGGGGCGTGGCTGATGGCGAGTTCGAAGACAACGAGGAGCGTCGGTAGGAGTTGGCCGATGCCGATCGGGAAGTCCGTGAACGCCTCACCGCCGCCGGGCCGCTTCTGAAGGCGTGCAACGACGGACATCCTCCGGAAGCCGTCGTGGGTCACAGAGCCGGTCCGCCGCTCCGCGACACGAAAACTCCCGCTGGCTGATCACCCCCCGGCCTGCCACCTCCCGCCTCGACGCATCCGTGGCCATCACGGAAGCAAGGACGACCAGGGTGACACTAAGAGGCGTTGTACCCAGGAACATCACCTCCCGGGGCCCACGTACTCGATTTGGTCCGCGCCTCGGGATTCGCCGACGCGTATCATCAGTCGTGAGAACCACCCCGACCCCGGACCCCCGGCCGCTGCGGATTCTCCTCCGGTAGAGAGGAGTCCCAATGGCGGACCACCCGCTTGACGTCGACATTGAGCCCGTAAGGCCTGAGCATCTCATGGGTCCCCTGTGTCAGAACACCATCTGCATGCTCACCACCTACCACCGGGGAGACTGCGTCACCCTTGGTGACGTCTCGAACTCCGGAAGACACCACTCGACGGCTTGTTGACTCGCGGTACAACCGCTGTCTGCACGAGGGCTCGGTGGTACGAACGGCGAAACTCGGCTCCTCGGCGATCAACGTCCCACCTGGATAGGGTGATCGTGCGCCTGGGCCTCACCGGTGGATTCCCAATCCGTCTCATAGGCTCCCCGGTGGGGTGTCCGGGCGCGTGTCACGCCCCAGAGAGCGCGGTTCGTTTTATCACCGGATGGTGAACACCTGATGCCGCTGTCCCCGCCTCGACCAAGTCCGGGGCCATGCACGCCGAACTTCTCGGCTACCTCGGTGACTCGCATCCCCTCTCTGATGACCGCCAAGACGGCGTCATAACGCTGTTCCACCTCGCTGAGCTCCCTGAGCATTCGGCCACCTCCTGCGCATGAGCGCAGATTGGTGGGGCAAGGTGTCGGGCATCAACCGAACACGTGTCGGGGATCGCCCGAACACGCGTCGGAGATCTCCCGAGGAGGAAATGACGGTTCACCCGGAACAACACAGACGACGGTGGGCCAGACGACGGTGGGCCAGACGACGGTGGGCCGCCCGGGGCTCGAACCCGGCACCTTGGGATTAAAAGTCCCCTGCTCTACCCGATGAGCTAGCGGCCCGACACTGCAAGAAAGCTCTCAAGTGTTCGCGCAAGAGATTACCTAGCACCACCTTGACTGAGAGACGGTACACGGTGCAGCCCCAGGGACCGACGAGGTGGGCCTATCGGTGGCATAAGAA
>Ga0116216_10002008_pt1 | contig 13760 bp, 10 predicted proteins | sample Sb_taG_11_FD_89696 | JGI IMG/M metagenome (GOLD analysis project Ga0116216, IMG submission 89696) | Peat soil microbial communities from Weissenstadt, Germany - Sb_50d_3_AS metaG | ecosystem: Environmental > Terrestrial > Soil > Wetlands > Peat | place: Germany: Weissenstadt | collected 2010-09-21
GCGGCGCATGATCTGGTAACGGCGCTCGATCGGCTGGTAAGGATCGGTGTTGGTGCCGATGGCAATGGTCTTCGGCACGTAGCCGGGCGCCGACAATTCGCGCTCGAGCAATTCGGGCGCGTTCGGCTTCATGAACAGCTTCGATTCGAAGTCGAGGCCGGGCGACAATCCGAGATAGGCGTGGGTCGGGCGGGCGAAACAATAGACGCAGCCGTGCTCGCACCCGCGATAGGGATTGATCGAGCGGTCGAACGACAGATCGGGCGAATCGTTGCGGGTGATGATCTTCCGCGTGGCGTCGACCGTCACCGTGGTCTTGAACGGCGGCAGATCGTCGATGGCCTGCCAACCGTCATCGAAGCTGATCCGAGCGAGCGGCTCATAGCGCCCGGAGGCGTTCGAATGCGCGCCACGGCCGCGCCGGCGCTCACGGTCGACGGCGGTCCCACTCTCGCCCGCCGGCGCAACGGGGGGCAGCGGCGCCGGCGGGCGTCTCAATGCGGACGAACGACTCATGGTGTTTATAATAGTGCGTAATGGGAACGAAACAAGAACAAACTTCCGTGATCGCCGGGTTCTGGGTTGGAAAGGCATCGCGCGGGCCGTAAGGGGTTGATTTCAACCGCGTTGCTACGCCCCGTTCATTCCATTCCAATGCTGAGTGTCATCATTCCGACCCTCGATTCGGAACGCGCGCTGGTCCCGACCCTGAGCGCGCTGGTTCCGGGCGCTACGGCTGGCCTCGTCAGTGACGTGCTGGTCGTTGACGGCGGCTCGCGAGACGATACCGCGGCGGTCGCCGACGTCGGCGGCTGCAATTTCCTCGTGGCGGAAGGCCCGCTCGGCCGGCGGCTCAAGACCGCTGTGGCGTGGGCGCGGGCACCATGGCTTCTCTTCCTGCGGCCGGGAACGATCCTCGACGCGCCCTGGATCGGCGAGGCGACGCACTTTGTCGAGCGGGCGCCGGCCGATTCCCGTGCCGCCGTATTCCGCCGCGCCGCCCCCGCGCAATCAACGCTCCGCGATGCGCTCTCTCTCGTTGCCGCCGCCCTTGGGGCCAGGGCGCGTCCCGAGCAGGGGCTGATCATCTCCAAACGGCTCTACGAAACGATCGGCGGCCATTCCGAGAGCGCGGCCGACCCGGAGGCCGATCTCATCCACCGCATCGGCCGGCGACGCATCGTGCGGCTGGCGACCAGGGCCAGCTGGGTCGGGCGAGATACTTGACTAAGTCAAGTATCTGACCGAATCTTTGCCGATGACCATGACCAGCGACGGTAAGGGCCGCGTCGCCGCGGTGTGCCGCTTCAACCGTTTCTACACGCGGCAGATCGGCGTGTTGCGCAAGACCTTCCTCGACAGCCCCTATTCGCTCGCCGAGGCGCGCGTGCTCTACGAAATCGCGAGCAGCGTCGCGCCGACGGCAAGCGCAATCGGCCGCACGCTCGATCTCGACGCCGGCTATCTGAGCCGCGTGCTGCGCAATTTCGAAAAGCGCGGCCTGATCCAGCGCCGCGTTTCGGCGAGCGACGCCCGGCAAAGCCATCTGGCGCTCTCGGCGCGCGGCCGCAGGAGCTTCGCGCCGCTCGACCGGCGTTCGCAGCGCGACACGCAAGCGATGTTGCGCGGACTCGCCCCCGCCGAGCAGGCGCAATTGATCGCGGCCATGCATACGATCGAGACGCTGCTCGGCGGCGAAGCGGTGGCGCCGCCGGTACCCGCGCGCCGCTACCGGTTGCGCGCGCCCATACCGGGCGATTTCGGCTGGATCGTCAAACGCCACGGCGAGCTTTACGCGCAGGAATATGGATGGAAGAGCCCGTTCGAGGGCGTGTGCGCGCAAATCGTCGCCGACTTCGCCAACGGCCACGATCCCAAGCGCGAGCGCTGCTGGATCGCCGAACTGGACGGCGAGAATGTCGGCACCGTCATGCTGGTGAAGGACAAACCGGGCGTCGCCCGCCTGCGTCTGCTGCTGGTCGATCCGAAAGCACGCGGCCTCGGCCTCGGCGCGCGGCTCGTCGATGAATGCATCCGCTTCGCCCGCCGCGCCGGCTACAAAGAGATCACGCTATGGACCCACAGCGTGCTGACCGCAGCCCGCCACATCTATGAGAAGGCCGGCTTCAAGCTCAGGCGCAGCGAGCCGCACAAGAGCTGGGGCCGGCCGGTGGTGAGCGAGCACTGGGATTTGCAGTTGTAGTCTGGAGGCCGAGGGAAGCACGAATTGTTGCTCCAATGCTGGATTGCTTCGTCGCTTCGCTTCTTGCAATGACAGGCTTTGTGATTGCGAGCGGCCTATACCGAAGCGCCCGTCGCCTTGGGCCGCCGCAAATGCTCGTCGAGCCGCGGCAGGATCTCGACGAAATTGCAGGGCTCGTAGCGGTAATCGAGCTGGTGCACGAGAATCTCGTCCCAGGCGTCCCTGCAGGCGCCGGGCGAACCAGGCAGGCAGAATATGTAGGTCGAGCCGGCGACGCCCGCGGTCGCGCGCGACTGGATCGCCGAGGTGCCGATCTTCGGGAAGCTCACCACCAGGAACAACGCCGAGAAGGCGTCCATCTTCTTTTCGAACAGGGGCTCGATCGCTTCCGGCGTAACGTCGCGGCCGGTAAAGCCGGTGCCGCCGGTGGTGATGATCGCGTCGATCATTGGATCGGCAATCCAGCTCTTGACGCGCGCGCGGATTGCCTCGACGTCGTCGGTGACGATGCTGCGCTCGGCGATGTAATGGCCGGCGGCGACGATGCGCTGTACCAGAAGCGCGCCGGATTTGTCGTCCTTGATGTCGCGCGTGTCGGAAATCGTGAGTACCGCGATCTTGAGCGGCACGAACTCCTTGGTCTCGTCGATTCCCGGCATGGCTACACCTTGACGCAACATGATACTTGCCTGGACCCGCTCTCCCCACGAAAGCGGATCCGGCCGTCACTCTCCGAAATTCCTGCTGGCGCGGGAACGAGAGGAGGCGGAGCCTACCACTAAAGCGCGCCTGCGGACATCGTATCGCAGGCCGAAATCTTGCCCTGATTGAAGCCGCTCAAGAACCAGTGCTTGCGCTGCTGCGAGGTGCCGTGGGTGAAGGCATCGGGCACGACGTAGCCCTGCGACTGCTTTTGCAGGCGGTCATCGCCGATGGCGGAGGCGGTCTGCAACGCCTGGTCCACATCGCCGGGGTCGAGGAAATCGTGCTTCGTCCGCGCCTGGTTCGCCCAGATGCCGGCGAAACAATCCGCCTGCAGCTCGACGCGCACCTGCAGCCGGTTCGTCTCGGCGCGGCTCGTGGACGCCTGCTGCAGCTGCATCACCCGCGGCAGGATGCCGATCTCGTTCTGCACATGATGACCGACTTCGTGGGCAATCACGTAGGCCTGCGAGAACTTGCAGGCCGCGCTGTCGGAGCAGGCGCCGAACTTGTTCTGCAGATCCTCGAAGAAGGCGACGTCGAGATAGATGCGCCGGTCGTGCGGACAATAGAACGGGCCCATCGCCGACCGCGCGAAGGCGCAAGGCGTTGGCTCGGAGCGCGTGTACAAACGCAGCCGCGGCGGATGATAGGTGCGTCCGTTGGCGGTGAAAATCTCCTTCCAGCGGTCTTCGGTATCGCCGAGGACGGCGGCGATGAAGTCGCCGGCCCGATCGCGCGGGGGACCGGTCTGCACTACTGGCGGCGCCGTCTGATGCGGCGTCGTGCCGCCGGTGAGAATCTGCGCGCCGTTGAGAAGCGCGCTCGGATCGATGCCGAAGTACCAGCTGATCAGCCCGATGATCACGATCGTACCGAGACCGAGGCCGCCGGCCCCGCCCGGCAGGCCGCCGCGGGAGGCGCTCGCTGCGCGGTCGTCCTCGACATTGTCGCTGCGGCGGAAATCATCCCAGCGCATGCGTCGCTCCCCTTGCGCCAAGCCGGCGCGCTGGCTGATTTTGACAGGCTCGTTTGCGGCCGCAAACCAACGACGCGTGAGGTCGGATTAACCAAGTGTTTCCCGGCATTTATTGCCTAGCGCCGCGTCTTTTCGATTAAGCCGATCTTTACCTTGAGCGGGCATCATCCGCTTCGTCGGTTGTAGGTCCCGCGTCGCCGACCGCGTCGCCTGAGTCAGAGTCCTGGGTCATGGTTGTGTCGCGTCGCGGGGCGTCCGAAAGGGCGCCCCGCGTGAGTTTTGAATCCGCCGCATCGGCGCACATTCTCGTCGGCGATTGCGTTGCCGAGATGGCAAACCTGCCGGCCGCGTCCGTCGATGTCGTTTTCGCCGACCCGCCTTATAATTTGCAGTTGCAAGGCGACCTCAAGCGTCCCGACGATTCGCGAGTCGACGCAGTCGACGACGACTGGGACAAGTTTTCAAGCTTTTCGGCTTATGACGATTTCACCCGCGCCTGGCTCGCCGCCTGCCGCCGCGCCATGAAGCCGAACGCGACGCTCTGGGTCATCGGCTCCTACCATAACATCTTCCGTGTCGGCGCGTTGATGCAGGACCTCGGCTTCTGGATCCTCAACGATATCGTCTGGCGCAAGTCGAACCCGATGCCGAATTTTCGCGGCCGGCGTTTCACCAATGCGCACGAGACCCTGATCTGGGCCGCCCGCGACGCCGCCAAGAGGAACTATACGTTCAACTACGAAGCACTGAAGGCGGGCAACGACGACATCCAGATGCGATCCGATTGGCTGATCCCGCTCTGTACCGGCGAGGAGCGGCTCAAGGGCCGCGATGGGCGCAAGCTGCACCCGACGCAAAAGCCGGAGGCCCTGCTGGCGCGTGTGATCCTGGCGGCATCGCGTCCCGACGACCTCGTGCTCGACCCGTTCTGCGGCTCCGGCACCACCGGAGCGGTGGCGCGGCGGCTGCGCCGGCGCTTCATCGGGATCGAGCGCGATGCCGCCTACGCCGCCGCAGCGAAGGCGCGCCTCGCTGCCGCCGAACCCTTGCCCGAGCCGACGCTGAGCGCCTTCATGACCGCACGCGAGGCGCCGCGGGTACCCTTTGCTTCACTGATCGAGCGCGGTCTCCTCGCCCCCGGCATAAAGCTCGTCGATGCCAAGCGCCGGCATCGGGCGCTGGTGCGCGCCGACGGCGCAATTGCACTCGGCGAAGCGGTCGGCTCGATCCACAGGATCGGCGCTCTGGCGCAAGGGCTCGAGGCCTGCAACGGCTGGACTTTTTGGCACGTTGAGACGCCGCAGGGTTTGACCGTGATCGACGCCTTGCGCGCGCGCGTGCGGGCGGAGATGGGCGCCGACTGAACGGCTGCCACTCGGCCGATTGCTTCATCGAAGCTCAGCGGTCCCGTTGCGCAACGCGTGCGCCAGCACCTTGCGCATGACGCTGGGCAGGGCCTCGGCGTGAGCCCGGTCAAGCGCAACCCAGCGCGTGCCGGAAGGCGCTGCCGTCTGTTTTGTTGCCTCGGCGACATAGACCGAAAGTTCGAGCGGGAAGTGCGTGAACACGTGACGCACCACGCCGGCGAGGCGCCGCCACTCCATCGGTCTTCCGGCTTTGGCCAAGGAAAAGCGCGGCGCACTTGCGAGCGCGGTGGCGTCATCAAAATCCTGCGTCCAGTCCGTGGTCGGTACTTCGGTCATGCCGCCGAGGAGGCCATGCGGGGGCCGCGTGCGCACCAGCAAAAATCCGTCTCGCCGGCGGACGACGAAGGCCGCACCGCGGCGCAACGCGCCTTCGCGCTTCGGCGTATGGCGGGGAAATGTCTCCGCCTCGCCGCGCGCCTGCGCGGCGCAACTGTCGTTCCAGGGGCACAGGAAGCAGGCCGGCTTCTTCGGCGTGCAGATGGTCGCCCCGAGGTCCATCATGGCCTGCGCAAAGTCGCCGGCGCGGCGCTCCGGTATCAGCTCGCGCGCATGGCGGCGCAGCTCCTGCTTGGCCCGGGGAAGCGGGTCCGCGACGGCGAAAAGCCGCGCGATCACGCGCTCGACATTGCCATCCACCGGGGCCGCCGGCGCATCGAATGCAATCGCGGCGATGGCGGCGGCGGTGTAGTCGCCGATGCCGGGAAGCGCGCGCAACGCCGCCTCGCTCGCGGGAAATTTTCCGCCGTGCTGCTCGACCACGGCGCGCGCGCAAGCATGCAGGTTGCGCGCCCGGGCATAGTAGCCGAGCCCCGCCCAGGTCTTGAGCACCTCTTCGAGCGGCGCTGACGCGAGCGCGCCGACGTCGCCCCAGCGCGCCAGGAAGCGCCGGTAATACGGGACGACGGTCTTGACCGTCGTCTGCTGCAACATGATTTCGGAAAGCCAGACACGGTACGGGTCGGGGCGCTCGGGCGGCACCGCGCGCCACGGCAGCGTCCTGCGGTGGCGGTCGTACCAGGCGAGCAGCGCGGTGGGTTGCGGGTATGAAATAGCCGTCCCGCCCTGCGCATGCTGTCTCGCCGCGGCGTTCGCTGCTACCCTCGACGCCGACCTCGCCTCATCGGGACGCATGATCGAGGGATGGCAGAGCACCGCGCCATGAACAAGCCTTCCCGCTCATTCGCCAAGCCGTTGCGCGATCTCCTCGGCAAGGTCGTGGGCGAAACATTCACGCGCCAGGGCTTTGCTTCGGCCGAACTGGTCACGCGCTGGACGGAGATCGTCGGCGCCGAAATTTCCGCTCACAGCGAGCCGATAAAGGTCCAATGGCCGCGGGGCCCAGCGGATTCTTTCCCCGCTCGCGGATCGGGCACAGGCACCGTTCGCGGATCGGCCGCTGGGTGGGAACGGCCGCCCGGTGTTCTTGTGCTGCGCGTCGAGGGCCCGGCGGCAATCGAAATCCAGCACCTCGCCGGCGTCATCTGCGAGCGCGTCAACCGCTTCCTCGGCTGGCGCGCCGTCGAACGCGTCGCGCTGCGCCAAGCCCCGCTGCGTCGCCCCTCGCGAACACCAGCCAAACGCGCCGACGCTGCCGCGGCAGCGCGCATTGCCGAAGGTCTGTCCGACGTCGTCGACGACGACCTCAAGCAAGCGCTGGCGCGGCTCGGCGCGGCCGTGCGACGGAGCTGACAGTCCGCGCGCTGTTGAGGGCATTGGGAAAGTCGGAAGCAGCGGCGGCCCCTTGGCGGATCGGCGTGCCGGTGCCACATTGCTCTGCAGGATTTCCCCTTTGAACCAGGAGATTCCCTTGACGCCGACTCGCCGCCAATTCGTCACGGCCACCGCGATATTTGCGTTCGCCGGCGTTGCTGTTTCCGTTCTGCCCCGTTTCGCCTCCCCGGCTCGTGCGGAGGATGCGCCCGGTCCCGACCCGGCGGAACTGGCGAAACCCGGTCCTGACGGCGATGTCGTGCTCGGCTCCGAGAAGGCGCCGGTCACCATCATCGAATATGCCTCGATGACCTGCCCGCACTGCGCGCATTTCTCGACCACGACCTTTCCGCAGTTGGAGAAGCGCTACATCGATACCGGCAAGGTGCGCTTCATCTTCCGGGAATTCCCGCTCGATCCGCTCGCGGCGGCCGGCTTCATGCTGGCGCGCTGCGCCGGCAAGAACAGATTCATGCCGGTCGTGGAGGCCCTGTTTGCCAAGCAGCAGGACTGGATGGTGCAGAAGCCGATCCCACCGCTCATGGCGATCGCCAAGCAATTCGGCTTTACCGAACAGTCGTTCGACCAATGCCTGGCGAATCAGCAGGTGCTCGAAAGCATCCAGGCGGTGCGTGACCGCGCCGCCGAGAAGCTCGGGGTCAATTCGACACCGACTTTCTTCGTCAATGGCAAGAAGCTCACCGGCGATCAGTCGATCGAGGCCATGGCCAAGGAAATCGAGCCCTATCTCAAGGAAGGATAAGGGTTTTTCTCCCTTGTCCGTCTGCACCGGACGCGGCCGATAAGCGCTGCCGGCGCGCGGCCGATGATGCGAAAATCTGGATAACGTCGCGCCGCTGTTGCGCTTCTAGCGGCGACGATTCATTCTCCGCGCCGATGCGGCACCCCCTCTTTCGAACACGCCGATGGGCGTGAACCCCTAGCGATTCCCTTGACCGCCGCCGCGAGGGAGATGGACACAAGACGCGAATGAAGCTCACGCGGCTGCGCCTGATCGGCTTCAAATCCTTCGTCGAACCGACCGACTTTGCGATCGAACCGGGCCTGACCGGGGTCGTCGGCCCCAACGGCTGCGGCAAATCGAACCTCGTCGAAGCGGTGCGCTGGGTCATGGGCGAAGCCTCCTACAAGGCCATGCGCGCGGCCGAGATGGACGACGTTATCTTCTCCGGCAACACCGACCGTCCCTCGCGCAACCACGCGGAAGTCTCCGTCCTCGTCGACAACGACGACCGCAAGGCGCCGGCGACGTTCAACGACTCTGAAACGCTCGAGGTCTCGCGCCGCATCATGCGCGAGCAAGGCTCGGTTTTCCGTGTCAACGGCCGCGAGGTCAGGGCCCGCGACGTCGCCATGCTGTTTGCCGACGCCTCGACGGGCTCGCGCTCGCCGGCGCTCGTGCATCAGGGCCGCGTCGGCGAGATCATCCAGGCGCGGCCGGATCAGCGCCGGCGCGTGCTCGAAGAAGCGGCGGGCATTTCCGGCCTGCATGCGCGCCGTCACGAGGCGGAACTGCGGCTCAAGGCCGCGGAGCACAATCTCGCCCGCGTCGAAGACGTCATCGGCCAGCTTGCCGCGCAGGTCGCCTCGCTCAAGACGCAGGCGCGGCAGGCGGTGCGCTATCGCAATATCTCGCACCAGGTGCGGCGCATCGAAGCGCTGCTGCTGCATCTGCGCTGGGTCGCCGCCCGCACTGAACTCGGCGATGCCGAGCGCACCAGTGACGAGGCTGTTCGCGTCGTCGCCGCGCGGACCGGCGAGCAGGCGCAGGCATCCACGCGCCAAGCCGGCCTCGCCGCTGGGCTCCCTGCCCTGCGCGAGGCGGAAGCCAAGGCTGCGGCGGCGCTGCAGCGTCTGCTCATGGCGCGCGAAGCGCTCGAGCGGGAGGAAGCGCGCGCCAAGGAGCGCATCGGCGAACTCGACCGCCGGCTCGAACAATTCGCGGCCGATCTTGCGCGCGAGCGCACGCTCGCCGCCGATGCCGACACCGCGCTCAACGCGCTCGCCACCGAGGAAGAGACGCTCAAGTCCGAAGCGCAGACCCGCGCCGCACAGCTTGGCGGGGTCAACGAGCGCGTCGCCGTTGCCGATGCTGCGCTCGCCGCCTCGGAGAAATCGTTTGCCGCGCTTACCGGCGAGTTCGCCGATCTCACCGCGCGACGCAACCAGCTGCAGTCGGCGCTGCGGGATCATGAGCAGCGGCTGGAAAAGCTCGCGACCGAGTTGGCGAACATCGAAACCGGCCTCGCCGCTAGCGGTACCGGAGAGCCCGACCTCGCGGCGCTGATTGAGGCGCTACAGGTGGCGCAGGCCGCGCTTGCCGAAGCCGAGACCAACGCGCAGGCGGCGGAAGTCGCCCATGGCGGCGCGCGCGAGCGGCTTGAAGCGGCCCGTGCACCGCTCGCGGCCGCCGAGCGCCGCGTGCAACGCCTGGAAACCGAGGCCAAGACCATCGGCAAACTCCTCGCGGTCGAAAACAAGAATCTGTGGCCGCCGGTGATGGACGCGCTTGTCGTCGAGAAGGGCTACGAGAAGGCGCTGGGCGCAGCACTCGGCGACGATCTCGACGCTCCGGTCGATCACGCCTCGGCGCCGATGCGCTGGGCGGGCGCGGCGCTTGATCCAGCCGATCCGCAACTGCCGGACGGTGCGACCTCCCTCGCCCACTATGTGCAGGCCCCGCCCGAACTCGCGCGCCGTCTCAATCAGATCGGCGTGATCGAGCGCGCCGACGCAGCCGGCTTGGCGGCTACGCTCAAGCCCGGCCAGCGGCTGGTTTCGCGCGAAGGCGATTTCTGGCGGTGGGACGGGTTTGCCGTTGCCGCCCATGCGCCGACCGGGGCGGCCCGCCGGCTCGCCGAGCGTGGCCGGCTGCAGACGATCGCGACCGAGCTGGAAACCGCGCGCGGCGAAGTCGAGTCCCAGCGCCGCGCGGTCGAGGCGACGGAGGCCGCGCTCGCCGCCGCCGCGGAAGCAGAGACCCAGGCGCGCGCGCGCTGGCGTGAGGCCCAACACTCAACTGATACCGCCCGCGAAGCGCACGCTGCTGCGGAGCGCGAGATCAGCCGCAACGCGGCCCGCATGTCCGCCCTGAAGGAGGCGCAACAGCGGATCGCCGCCGATCGCGCCGAAGCAACGGTGGCCCACGGTGAAGCGGCGCGGGCACTTGCCGCGCTCGCCTCCCCCGCCGAGATCGAAGCCAAGCTCGCCGCAGTCAACGAGCTCATTGCGCGCGACCGCAGCGTGCTCGCCGAGGTCCGGGTCGAGGCGCAGGCGATCGCGCGCGACGCCGAGTTGGCCGGCCGCCGCTTGCAGGCCATCGCCGGCGAGCGTCAAGCCTGGAACGAGCGCAAGGACAGCGCCGCGGCGCAGATCGCCATCATCGGGCGGCGCACCGAGGAAGCCACCGCCGAGCGCAGCGAACTTGCCGATGCGCCGCAAAGGTTCGCCGCGCAGCGCCAGGCGCTCATCGGCGAGATCGAGACGGCGACGGGCGAGCGCCGCGCCGCTGCCGACCGGCTGGCGATGGCCGAGACCGAGCTTGCGGAAGCCGACAAGGCGGCACGGGCGGCGCTCGAGGCCGTCGGTGAAGCTCGCGCCCAAGCGGCGCGCGCCGAAGAGCGCTGCGGCGCCGCGAGACGCCGTCTCGCGGACGTCGAACACGAAATCCGCGAGGCTTTCGATGTCGAACCCGCGGCCGCGGCGGAACTCGCGGAGATCAAGGCGGGCGCGGAACTGCTGTCGATCGCCGAGGCCGAGGAAAAACTCGACCGCATCCGCCGCGAGCGCGAGCGGCTCGGCGCCGTCAATCTGCGGGCTGAGGAAGAATTGCACGAGGTCGAGGCGCAGCACGCCAAGCTCACCAGCGAACGCGATGACCTTGTCGAAGCGATCCGGCGGCTGCGGCAGGGCATCCACAGCCTCAACCAGGAAGCGCGCGAGCGGCTGCTCGTTTCCTTCGCCACCGTCAACGAGAACTTCAAGAAGCTGTTCACCGAGCTGTTCGGCGGCGGCACCGCCGAGTTGCAGCTCATCGAGAGCGAAGATCCGCTCGAGGCCGGCCTTGAAATCATGGCGAAGCCTCCGGGCAAGAAGACGGTGACGCTGTCGCTCCTCTCAGGCGGCGAGCAGGCGCTGACCGCACTCGCGCTCATTTTCGCAGTGTTTCTCACCAATCCGGCGCCGATTTGCGTGCTCGACGAAGTCGACGCTCCGCTCGACGACTACAACGTCGAGCGCTTCTGCGATCTGCTCGACGAGATGACGCGCTCGACCGAAACGCGCTTCGTCATCATCACCCACAACCCGATCACCATGGCGCGCATGAACCGCCTCTACGGCGTCACCATGGCCGAGCGCGGCGTCTCCCAACTGGTCTCGGTGGATCTCGAAGGCGCCGTGAAGCTGCGCGAGGCGAGCTGACGGCCTCCTTCGCGAGGCCGCCCTGTTCGGTGCGGCAGGCGGGACGACAGCCGGACGGACGTCCGCGACTTCATTCGCAGCAGCGCGACGCGACGGCGTGCTTCGCCCGAAACTTCCGCGACATTCCGCTCGGCGGCATTGACTGATTGCCGCCCGCAAGCGGCCAAGGTCTTTCCACCGCCGTCTTCCGCGAGTACCGGCGCAGCACGCTGAAGCTCACCGCCGTGGGCCGCCCCGCCTACTTCACCGAGCGACGGCGTTCATTGGCACGGTTCTCGCGACGCATCGCTTTGCACCCGGGCGCTGTGCCGTTTCGGCACAGCGCCTCCACGTGTTTCGCCAAGCCGACGAGAGCCAAGCGCCAATAATGAACACGCACCCAAGCTACACGCTGGGAGCCCGGCCGGAGACTGGCCGGACGCTGCGTGCCTGGGCGGTGCTTTCGCACGGCACCTTCTCCGGCCTGATCTTTCTCACCGACGTGGCGCTGATCGTGGCGATGTCGTGCTTCACCGGCGTCGCTTATCACCTCGCCGCCTATGGCGAGCCGGGCAGCATCCCCTCCTTCGTGCAGGTCGGCGTGCTGGCGGCGAGCCTCTTCGCCGTCTCCAACGCCTTCCGCGGCGAATACCGGCTGGCGAATTTCTTTGCCTTCCGGCCGCACGGCCGGCGCACGGTCCGCTTGTGGAACGTGACCTTCGTCTGCCTGCTCGTGCTCGGCTTCCTGGCGCAGATCAGCGTCGGCTATTCGCGCGGCTCGATCGTGCTGTTCTACATCGCGACGTTTGCCGGACTGATCGTGCTGCGCTTCGCGATCGTGCGCCTGACGGCGCTCGCGCGCTCGGCCGGCCTCGTCTCCGCGCAGCGCATCTTCCTCATCGGCACCGGCGCCCATGTCGGCGCCTTCGTCCACCGCTACGAGCCGTGGACGCTCGGCGCCAGTGTCATCGGCTGCCGCTTTCTCACCCCGATCGCGGCAACCGCCTCGGCACAGGAGCGGCGGGCAACGCTCGATCGCGATCTTGCCGAGGCTGTCGCCGGCGTCCGCAGCCTCGAGCCCGATGCGATCTTCCTGCTGATGCCTTGGTCCGCTACCGAGATCATCGAGCGCTGCGCCGAGACGTTCCTGGCACTCCCGGTCGAAATTCATCTCGGGCCCGAACAGATTCTGCACAAGTTCGAGACCGTCGAGCTGTCGCGGCTCGGCACGCTCGCCAGCCTGCAGCTCACGCGCATGCCGCTGTCGCGTCTTGAGATCGCGCAGAAGCGGCTGTTCGATCTCGTTTTCGCCGCGGCGGGCCTCCTTGCGCTCACGCCGCTCCTCGTCGTCGTCGCCATCCTCATCCGGATCGACAGCCGGGGTCCGGTGTTCTTTGTGCAACGCCGCTACGGCTTCAACCAGCAACCGTTCCGCATCATCAAGTTCCGCACCATGCGCACGCTTGACGACGGTACCGTGATCGCCCAGGCGCAGCGTGACGACCCGCGCCTGACCCGAATCGGACGCTGGCTGCGGCGCTGGAACATCGACGAGATTCCGCAGCTCTTCAACGTGCTTACCGGCGACATGTCGCTCGTCGGACCGCGTCCGCATGCGCTGACGCACGACCGCGAATATGAGCGCCGCATCTCGCTCTACGCGCGCCGGCACAACGTCAAGCCGGGCATTACCGGCTGGGCGCAGATTCACGGCCTGCGCGGCGCGACCGACACCGAGGACAAGATGCGCCAGCGTGTCGAGTACGACCTGTTCTACATCGACAATTGGTCGCTGTGGCTCGACCTGACCATCATCGCCCGCACCGCGCTCTCGCGCGCGGCCTACCGCAACGCGTATTGACGGCTTGGACTTTCTTCGCTTGCGGCACGATTGCGCGCGGAGCTCCCAGGCAATCCGGCACGCGTCGCTGCTTGGTGCTCGGCTGGACGGCGCAGGGCGTGGCGATGGCTTGCCGGAAGCCGGCCCGAAGCGGGCCGCCGGCCGCGAAAGAAAAAATTCTACCCGACCAGCGCGGCGATGGCGGCGACGGCGCCGAGCGTGACCACTGCCGTCGAAAACCACAGGACTACGATCAGCAGCCACACCGGACGGGGCTTGGGGTTGGCGTGCGCCGGCGGGTTCGTCCAGGATTCGAGTGCCGGCTCGGCCCTGCGCAGCGCCGCCGCGGCGCTTTCGATGTCGGCGATGTCGCGCGCGAGCTGATCGGTTTCGGCGCCCGCGGGTGGAGCGGAGCTGTCCGCTTCCGCCAGCGTGCGGCCGCGCTGCGCCGCCGCAAAGCTGCAAAAATCGTCCAGC
>Ga0116216_10002009_pt1 | contig 13755 bp, 10 predicted proteins | sample Sb_taG_11_FD_89696 | JGI IMG/M metagenome (GOLD analysis project Ga0116216, IMG submission 89696) | Peat soil microbial communities from Weissenstadt, Germany - Sb_50d_3_AS metaG | ecosystem: Environmental > Terrestrial > Soil > Wetlands > Peat | place: Germany: Weissenstadt | collected 2010-09-21
ACGCGCCCTCGTCGTCACCCTCCCGCCCCTCACCGCCGGACCCCGGCCCGAGCACAGCATCCTATCGGCCCTGGATGGCCTCTGGCCCGCGATCCTCGGAGTCCTCTGCGACGCCGTCAGCACGGCGCTCCGCCGCATGCCGCACATGAACCCGCCCACCGGACGCTGCGCCAACGCGCTCGCCTGGGCCATGGCCGCCGCCCCCGCGCTCGGCATGCACCGAGGAGGAGATGCAGCGCGCCTTCGACCCGCCGCCCCAGCCGCATCCCATCGTCGAGGCCGTCCGCAACCTCCTCGAGCAGAGCAAGCAATTTAAAGGCAGTGCGACCGAACTCTCGGAACTCCTGGAACCCTTCGGGGTCTGCACCACACCCAGAGCCGTCTCGCAGCATCTCAAGAACTGCATGTTGACCCTGGCCGACCACGGTATCGAGTTGAAATTCCGGCGTTTACACGGCGGCGACCGCGTCATCGACCTGCGCGAGGACCCGGGAGGCGCAAATTGTAAAAACGACCCCCAATTTGCGCCTCCCGGTTCTCAGCCCTCTCCGCAACCCGAAGAAACAGAGGAGGTTACGCCCTCATGAAAAACAAACTGACACACCGGGCCAATCTGCGCCTCCCGGGTGGTGTAGAAGACGGGCCTAACCCCAACACTGTTCACTTTGCAGAAGATCTGCATGCAGAACCCGTGGCCGCTTGTACTGCAACACTCTCAAGTCTTCGCAGCCTGCGACGATTTGGTGGGGCGGACCCCCCGGGGGGTATGTGGGGCAGCCAATCATGGCTGCCGCCGGCTTCAGCCGGCGCTCCGCAACCCCCGACGTTTCTCGCGCCAGGGACGTTCCCGCTGGGGACCGCCTTTCGCTCATCGGGCCGCTTGCTGGGAGCGCCCAAAATTCTAAAGTGAACACTATTGCCCCTAAGCCAACCGGCGGCGAGACCGCCGGCGTTACCCGTCAGCAACGGACCGGAGGCTGCAAGTATGAATGGAGCCTTCGCCGGGGAAGGCCGCCATCGATTCCAACACAGGTCAACTGAACTGATATACGCCCGGCACGGGGAGGGGCGGGACGGGGACGCCGTTCTTATAGTCGAAGGACTTCGGCAGCAGGTCCTGCTGGGAATTCATCATCATGTCCCAGGTGAGCTTGCGGCCCGAGTAGGCGGCCTCGCGGCCCATGATGCAGGTCATGGTGCTCTCGGCCACGGTCATGGCTTCGTTGATGTAGGGGCCCTTGCCGAGGATGCTGTTCACCATGTCCATGTGCTCCTGCACGTAGGGATCGAAGGGCAGTTTGGCGCCGCGGAGAGCCGAGCTGTCGATCGCGCCTTTCGAGCACACGATGCGCTCGCTGACGTTCTGGGCGGCATCCTTGTTGGGGTACTGGCGGCAGCGGCTGGACAGGTGGACGCCGTTGGGATAGACGAAGTCGGCGGCGATGTGGTCGTAGATGTTGCCGTATTCTTCCTCGCGCGGGCGCCAGGCGGCGCCTCCGGACGCGACCACCTCCACGGGGTGCGCGCCCATGAACCAGTTGCAGGTGTCGACGTTGTGGAGGTGCTGTTCGACAATCTGGTCGCCCGACAGCCAGACGTAGGAGTACCAGTTGCGGTGCTGGAATTCCATGTCGCCCCATTTGGGGTCGCGCTTGTGGTTGGGAAAGAGCGGGGTATTGAAATTGAGCACGGGGGTGCCTTCCCAATAGGCGTAGAGCGCCAGGGGGTCGCCGAGGTCGCCGCTCTTCAGGCGCTTGTACTGGTCGAGGTACCAGGTCTGCGACCGGCGCTGGGCGCCGGACTTCACGGTGAGTTTCAGCTCCTCGGACTTTTTGGCGGCGGCCATGAAGCGCCGCAGGTTGACCGGGTCGGTGCCGCAGGGCTTCTCGCAGAAGATGTGCTTTTTGGCTTCGACGGCCGCCTCGAAGTGCATGGGGCGGTACGCGGGGTAGGTGGCGAGCATGACGATGTCGATCTCCGACGCGATGAGCTTTTTGTAGGCGTCGAAGCCCACGAAGCGGTGCTCGGCGTCCACCTTGACGCGGTCGGCAAGGTCGGGCTTGAGGGCCTTGAGCTGGCGGATGGAACCTTCCAGCCGGTCTTCGAACACGTCGGCCATGGCCACCAGTTCGACGTTATCGCAACCGGTGAGGATGTTTTGCACGGCCTGCGTGCCGCGGCCTCCTGCGCCGATCAGGCCGGCCTTCAATTTCTCGTTGCCGGCGCCGCGCACGAGCTCGGGTTTCACGATGGTGAAGGCGGTGGCGGTGGTAGCGGCGGAGGTGAGGAACGATCTTCGAGATAGGGTTGGCATAGATACCTCGGACGACTTATTCTAGCTGGATTCAGGGGGGCACGGATCAGGAGGAATCCTAAGCGCTCGACGCGGAGCCGCGAAGACGCTGAGACGATCGCGGAGAGAAGACCAAGAGAAAGTCAAAACCTGAGAGCGCTGAGAACCGTCCTTACTGATGGAGCAGGGTTCGGGGGTTATCTTCGGTTAAACGGAAACCGGTACCGGAATTCGGCCTCACGTGCTAAATCGCGGGGTCTAAGCCTATCTACGTATATGAGAAGCGTAGTACTCGTGAGAAAATAAACCTTGACGAACCGCGTCCGCCGCCGGTTCGTAGGGCCACTTCATGTTTGAGAAGATCTTGCGCGCTCCCATCCTGTTGTTTGCGGGCGCGCTGACCACGGGGCTTTGGGGCCAGACGCCGCCGCGCATCACCCGGCCCGTGGACGAATCCGCCGCCATCCGCCTGGGACGCACCACCCACCCGCTCGCCACGCCGGCGAACGAGGTCGGGCGCGCGGCGCCAGGGCTTCGCATGGAGGGCATCCTGCTCCAGCTCACCCGGAGTCCGGAGCAGCAGGCGGAGCTGGAGCAGCTTCTCGCGGATCAGCAGGACCCGGCGTCTCCGAGCTACCACCGGTGGCTCACGCCCGAAGAGTTCGGGGAGCGGTTCGGCCCGGCGCTGGAGGATCTGGATGCCATCACCGGCTGGCTCGAGGGACGCGGATTCCAGGTGACTGATATCGCCAGGGGGCGAAGCACGATCGAGTTCAGCGGAACGGTCAGGCAGGTGGAAGGCTCGTTCCACACCGAGATCCACCGCTATTCGGTGGGCGGGACAATCCACGTGGCCAATGCCGGCGACATCGCTATTCCGGAGGCCCTGGCGCCGGTGGTGAGCGGTTTGGTATCGCTGCACGACTTTTCGCGGCGGCCGCTGCACCGCGTGGTGAGCGCGCCGGCCGCGGATCTGATCGGCGGCAGCCACGCCATGGTGCCCTACGATTTCGCGGCGATCTACAACGTGGCGCCGCTGTGGAGCAACGGGTTCGACGGGAGCGGGCAGACCATCGCGATCCCCGGCCGCACGGACATCAAGATGAGCGACGTTAGCCTGTTCCGCTCGACGTTCGGCCTGCCGGGAAACAACACGCAGGTGATCGTAAACGGGAAAGACCCCGGCCTGGTCAGTACGGATGAAGAGACCGAGGCGGTTCTGGACGTGGAATGGTCGGGCGCCATTGCCCGGGGCGCCACGGTGAAGTTCGTGGTTTCGGCCAGCACCAACAGCTCGGACGGAGTAGACCTTTCCTCGCTGTACATTGTGGACAACAACTTGGCCCCGGTGATGAGCGTGAGCTTCGGGGACTGTGAGTCGGACCTGGGGCCGAGCGGCAACCAGTTCTACAACGGGCTGTGGTCGCAGGCGGCGGCGCAGGGCATTTCGGTGTTCGTGGCGGCGGGCGATAGCGGTTCGGCGGGTTGTGATGCTCCCATGTCCACGGGCAACAGGGGCGCCAATACGACCACGCCTGCCGCCCTGGGCTTCGCGGTGAGCGGGCTGGCCTCGACGCCCTATAACGTGGCGGTAGGGGGAACGGAGTTCAACGACACGGCATCGCCCTCCACCTGGTGGAACACTTCCAACGACTCGCATGACGCGTCGGCAAAGGGATACATACCGGAAGTGGTGTGGAACGAAAGCAGCTACACGACGCCGCGAGCCGTGGACAACGGTCTGTGGGCCGGTTCGGGCGGCGTGAGCAGCGTGTATGCCACCCCGCCCTGGCAGACGGGAAACGGCGTGCCGGCGGCGGACCCGGGCTCGAGCGGCCAGCACCATCGGTATATGCCGGACGTTTCGCTGAACGGCGCCGGGCACGACGGTTACCTGATCTACCAGGACGGCGCGTTGGGACTGGTGGGCGGCACTTCCGCATCCTCCCCCTCCATGGCCGGAATCATGGTGCTGATCGACCAGTTCACCGGTGCGAGCAACGGTAATCCCAACCCGCACTTGTACGCCCTGGCGGCGAAGACTCCTGCGATCTTCCATGACGTCGTATCGGGCACCAACGCAGTGCCGTGCGCGGGCGGCTCGCCGAACTGCTCGGTGGCATCCGGCGTCGGGGTGATGACGGGTTACAGCGCCGGCCCGGGATTCGACCTGGCGACCGGATGGGGGTCGCTGGATGCCTATGCGTTGGCGTTGAACTGGGGTTCGAACGGCACGCCCGCGCCGGCCATCGGAGCGCTCAGTCCGAATCCAATGACGGCATCCACTTCCGGCCAGACCTTGACGATCACGGGAAGCTCGTTCCAATCGGGAGCCACCGTGAAGGTGGGGGCAGCTACCTTCAGCGGAGCGCAGGTGACGTTCGTCAGCAGCGCGCAGCTCACCGTTTTGGTGACTGAGGCGGCGGCGGGCAGCCTGGCGGTCCAGGTGACGAATCCCAACGGCCAGACTTCCAACACGGTGAACCTGCAGGTGAACGCTCCGGCGCCCGCGCCGGCGATCACCGCGCTCGGCCCGAACCCCATGACGGGGTCGAGCGCGGGGCAGATTCTGACCATCACGGGCACCGGATTCGTATCCGGCCTCACGCTGCTGGTCGGGTCGGCGAGCATTTCGACCTCGCAACTGGTGTCGGTGAGCGCGACGCAGATTCAGGTGTCGCTGATCGTCGGCACCGTCGCGCGGAGCCTCCCGGTCGAGGTCATCAACCCCGGCGGGCAGACATCCAACGCGGTGGCGTTGCAGGTGAACGCTCCGGCGGCGCCGGGGCCGGCGATCGCGTCGCTGGGTTCGCCCACGATTACGCATTCCACGGAGAATCAAATCCTGACGGTCAACGGGAGCGGGTTCCAGCCGGCGGGACTGCGGGTGCTGCTGACCTATCCCGGCGGCTCCGAGCAGGCGGGGATCATCTCCGCGACCAGCACCCAGGTGGTGGCGCTGATCAACGTGGGGAATACGGCGCGGGCGTGGAATGTGCAGGTGGTGAACCCCGACGGCTCGGCGTCGAACCTCGCGACGCTGACGGTGAAGTAGGCGGGGGGCGGCACTGAACAGCTCACCGAGTGGCCCGCTCGGGCGTGTCAACAACCGCTTCCTGACGGTCGCGGTCTTGTCAGTCAGTAATACGATAATAGGTGAGCCAGATGAATTCCCCGAAGTCAGATCCCTTGTGGTACGTGCCGGAGTGGCGGCGGCGGTTTTTCGAGGGCGGATGGTGGCATTCCTTCGAGCTGCCCGACGGCGCTGTGATTCGCGGCGTCTCCGATCTGGACGCGCAGAGAATGCGCATCGCGCAATTCCCCATTGCGGACGATCTCACCGGCAAGCGGGTCCTCGACATTGGGGCGTGGGACGGGTGGTTCAGCTTCGAGATGGAGCGCCGCGGCGCGGAAGTTCTGGCGATCGACCGCTTCGACAATCCGCGGTTCCACGAGATTCGTGAGAGACTCGGCTCGCGCGTGGAATACCGGCGGTTGGATGTGTACGAGGTGAGCCCGCGCACGGTGGGGCAGTTCGACATCGTACTGTTCATGGGCGTGCTCTATCATCTGAAACATCCGCTGCTGGCGCTGGAGAGGGTGTGCTCGGTTACCCGGGAAATGGCGGCCGTGGAATCGTTCGTCCTGGGGGAACAGGAAGAGCGAAAGCTGCTCGAATTCTTCGAAGACGACGAACTTGGCGGGCAGGTGGATAACTGGTGCGCGCCGACCACGGCTTGCCTGCTGGCTCTTTGCCGAACGGCCGGCTTCGCGCGGGCGGAACTGAGTAACCGGCACAGTTATGGCGCAGCGGTGACTTGCTACCGGAAGTGGGAGCCGCAAAGCGGGGCTGCTCCACAGTTACTGGCGGCGGTGAATGCGGACGATTTCGGAATCAACTTCCGGTCCGGCGAGGACCAGTACGTGTTGGCGTGCTGCGCTCACGGTACGGCTTTGTCACGCGACAACGTGCATCCGGAGGCCGGTGGATACGGCATTCGGCCGGTGTCGGTGACTCTGGAAGGCGGAGGCTGCTTCGTCAACTTCAAGCTGCCGCCGGGATTGACCGCGGGCTGGCACGAAGTGCGCTTGGGAACGGACGGCAATGCGCTCCCAATCGCGGTGGATGTGGAGCGGCGGGCGGAGCACGTGGAGATCAAGGGCGCGTGCGATGGAATGAGTTGGAAGCCGTCGCAGGTATCGCTCGCGAACGGGTTTCTGTCGTTGTGGGTGGAAGGGCTTCCGGAGAATGCCGACATTGCCAATGTGCGGGTGGATGTGGAGGAGCGGCGGCAGGTGGTCACGTTTGTGGGTGCACCCGACGCGAACGGCATCCGGCAGGTGAATGCGCAGGTGTCGCGGTGTCCGGTGGGCGTGCGTGAGGTGTCGGTGAGTTTCGGGGAGGTGCGGTCGGCGGGGATTGCGGTGGAGTTTGTGGTATGAGTATTCCATGCTCAGAATCGGATTGCTTGCGGCTGTACTCAGTCACACGGCCATGGCGGCGGACGCCCGCGCCTTCGTGGGGGCGCGGATCGTGGACGGAACCGGCAAGCCGGCCATCGAAAACGGCACGCTGGTGGTTCAGGACGGGCGCGTGCTTGCCGTGGGGCCTTCTTCTCGGGTCAAGCCTCCGCGCGGCGCGGAGGTCGTCAACGCCGGCGGGAAGACCATCATCCCCGGCCTGATCAACGCGCACGGCCACATCGGCGAGACGCAGGGCCTGCTCCAGGGCGCCCAGTTCTATACGCCCGAGAATGTCGCCCGGCAACTGGGACTATACGCGCGCTACGGCATCACGACGGTCTTCAGCCTTGGCGGCGATCGCGAGGCCGGGTTCCGCATGCGCGACGAACAGGACACGCCGTCGCTGAAGCGCTCGCGCATCTTCGTCGCGGGAACCATCATCGTGGCGGATACTCCCGAAGCGGCGCGCAAGCAGGTGGATGAGGTGGCCGCCACCAGGTCCGACATCATCAAGATCCGGGTGGACGACAATCTGGGCACCACCCGGAAAATGTCGCCCGAAGTCTACGCCGCGGTGATCGACGAGGCGCACAAGAAGGGCATGCGGGCGGCGGTGCATATCTTCTACCTCGAGGATGCGAAAGCCGTGCTGAAGCTGGGGGCGGACTACATTGCACACAGCGTCCGCGACAAAGACATCGACGCCGAAACCATCGCACTGCTCAAACAGCGGGACGTTCCGCTGTGTCCGACGTTGACCCGCGAGGTCTCGGCGTTTGCCTACGGATCGACGCCGGAGTTTTTCGCCGACCCGTTTTTCCTGCGCGAGGCCGACAATCGGGAGGTCAGCGAGCAGCTCAAGGATCCCCAGCGGGAACAGGCGATGCGCGAAAGTGCCGCCGCGCGACAGTATCGCGACGCGTTGGAGGTCGCCAAGCGGAACCTGAAGAAGCTTTCGGATTTGGGCGTGCGGATCGTCATGGGCACGGACACTGGTCCGCCGGCGCGCTTCCAGGGGTACTTCGAGCACATGGAGCTGGAGTTGATGGTGCAGGCGGGTTTGACACCGATGCAGGCGCTGGTAGCGGCGACCGGCGATGCGGCGCGGTTGCTGAAGCGGTCGGGAAAAATCGGGACTTTGGAGCCGGGGGCCTGGGCGGATTTCCTGGTGCTGGCGAAAAATCCGCTGGAGGATATCCGGAATACGAAGTCACTGGAAGCGGTGTGGATCGCGGGGAATAAGCTGTAGGATGGACCGAAAGCGCTGGGCACGCCCGTCAGGGCAGAAGAACATAGCCCACGGCGTGAGCCGTGTTGTTCACGCGCCGAACACGCCTCTAGCATCTAGCCCTGGCAAGGGCGGAAGATCGGGCCGCGCTGTTACGCCCCGACCGGGGCTGGCGAGTTCCCTTCGACAATTTCCCATGGCTCACGCCATGGGCTACTCCCTGTCGCCCTTACGCGCTTGACGCGCTACTCCTCCCGCAGCACCACCGCCGGGTCCACCCGGATGGCGCGCCGCGCGGGGACGTAGCATCCGGCCAACGCGGCGGCGAACAGCAACGCGCTCACCGCACCATAGACCAGGGTGTCAGTCGGGCGGATCGCGTACAAGAGAGTCGCCAAATAGCGAGTCAGTAGGATCGCGCCCGCGAGTCCCGCCAGGATTCCCGCGCACGCCATCCACAAGCCCTCACCCACGACCAGCCGCAGAATCGAACGCGGAGCCGCGCCCAGTGCCAGCCGGATTCCCATCTCGCGCGTGCGCTGCTCCACGGAGTACGAGACCACCGCGTAGATGCCCACGCAGGCCAGGATCAGGGCGATGGCGCCAAAAATGCCCATCAAGGTGGTTTGCAGTTTCGGGCGCGCGAGCGAGATCGAGATCAGCTCTTCCATGGTGTTGATGTCCTGCACGCCTTGGTCGGGAGCGACTTCCCGCATCTGCTGCTTGACGGCCGCGATGACTGCGGCGGGCTCGCCGCTGGTGCGGACCACCAGCGAGGCGAATCCGTTTGGCGCCTGGGCCTGCGGCAGAAACAGGCAGGGTACGGCCGCGCTGCCCAGGCCGTGATGGTGCACGTCGGCAGCCAGCCCGACAATCTCCACCACGGGAGTGCGATACATATCCACCCTGAGCCGCTGTCCGATAGGGTTTTCGCCCGGGAAGATCAGTTGGGCCGCGGCCTGGTTGAGAATGGCGACATCGGGCGCGCCGTTGCGATCGCGGGTATCGAATTCGCGGCCCGCCAGAATCGGGATGCCCATGGTGCGGAAATAGCCGTCGGAGATCGCCGAGTAATCTCCGCCAGTCCCCGCGCCGATCGTGGGAGTGGGACGGTCCACGCGGTTGTAGCTCGTCCCGGATTGTCGCCCGCTCAGCGGAAGAATGTTGATCGAACTGGCGGAGGCCACCATGGGGAGGGCGCGAATCCGGTCGAGCATCTGCTGGACGCGGGCGGCGCGATGTTCCTGCCAGTGCGGGTCAAGGGGCGTGTTCAACAGCATGCGGAAGGCGATCAGCCGCTCGGCGCGGAACCCCGGGTTCACCTCGTTGAGCAGGATGAAACTCCGCAGCATGAGACCGGCGCCAATCACCAGCAGCACCGCCACCGCTACCTCGCCAGACACCAGAAGATTGCGCAGGCGGCGGTTGCCGGCCGAGCCGCCGCGACCGCCCTGCTGAAGCCCGCCGGTCATGCGTGCGCGATCCACCTGGAGCGCCGGGAAGATGCCGAAGAACAGACCGCAGGCGAGCGAGATCAGCAGACTGAAGGCAAGCACCGTTCGGTCCACCGCGATCTCTTGAATGCGCGGGAGCGGAAAGCCCTCTGGCAGCGTTTTGAGGATGGCCGGCACTCCCCAGTAAGCCAGCAGAAAACCGAGCACGCCGGAGATCAGCGCCAACAGCAGGCTCTCCACGGTCAATTGATGCAGCAAGTGCCAGCGGCCGGCGCCCAGCGCGACCCGCACGGTCATCTCGCGGCGTCGCGAGGCGGCCCGCATCAGTAGAAGGTTGGCCACGTTGGCGCAGGCGATCAGCAGCACGAACCCGACCGCGCCCAGCAGCACCAGCAGGATGGTGCGAGTGTCGCCCACGGTCTGTTCCAATAGGGGAGCCACCGTGGCGCTCCATTTGGCGTTCATGTACGGGCGCTCGCGCGCGGTCTGGGCGGCGATGGCGCGCATTTCGGCCTGCGCTTCGGCCAGCGATACATTGGGCCGCAGGCGCGCCACCGTCTGGTAATTGCGGCCGTCGCGCGGGGCATCGGCGGGGTTGATACGGATGGGCACGTAGAGATCGGCGCGCAGGGTGGGGAAACCAAACGCCGGCGGCATCACTCCGATCACCTCACAGGCGCCGTCGAGAGCGATTTTTTGTCCGATCACGTCCGGCCGGCTGCCAAACTGGCGCTGCCAGAGGCCGTGGCTCAGCACGGTTACGCAGCCAGCGCCGTAGACATCTTCTTCGGGCCGGAAGGTGCGGCCGAGCATGGCGGGGACGCCGAGAATGCGGAAGAAGTCGCCGGAAACGCGCAGGCCGGGAACCTGCACGGCGCTGGCATCAGTCGAGAGATTGGCAGGCAGTGCCAACATGGCCGCGATGGCTTCGAACGAGCGGTTGCGCTGCCGCCAGTCGAGGAAGTTCTGTGTCTGGGCCGAGATGTTGATTTTGCCCGAGGGCGCAACTTCCCAAACCGTCACCAGCCGGCCGGGATCGGCGAACGGCAGGGGCTTGAGCAGCACGGAATCGACCACGCTGAAGATCGCGGTGGTGGCGCCGATACCTAAGGCCAGCGCGGCCAGCGCGACCCCCGTGAACGCCAGGTTCCTGCGCAGCATGCGCACGGCGAATCGCAGATCCTGCGCCGCGCGCTCGAGCGTACTCCATCCCCACATACCGCGTGTGACCTCCCTGGCCGATGTCATGTTGCCGAAATCGCGGCGCGCCGATTGCCAGGCCGCGTCGGGCGGCTCGCCGCGGCCGATGCGCAGATGCGCTTCCTCGGCCAGATGAAAACGAAGCTCCTCGTCGAGTTCGCGCTCTTCGCGGGAACGCTGCAGCCATGACCAAAGACGCATTTCAGCCTCCTATGCGGGCCGCATCACCCGCGCAATCGCTTCCACCATGCGGTTCCAGCGCGACTCCTCGGCGGCCAGCATCTTCTTGCCCTTGGCGGTGAGCCGGTAATAGCGGGCACGCTGCTTGTTCTCGGTGGTCTTCCATTCGGCGTCGATCAGGCCCTGCTTGCGAAGCCGGTGCAGCGCGGGGTAGAGCGATCCGTGCTCCACCTGAAGGACGTCCTGCGAAGTATTGCGGATCGCGAGCCCGATTCCGTGGCCGTGCTGCGGGCCCCATTGCAGGGTGCGCAGGATCAGCATGTCGAGGGTACCTTGCAAAAGTTCGATGCGGCTCTGGTAACGTTCGCTTTCCGCCATAGGTGGTCGATTGTCTACCACCTTTAGACGGAGGCGGTTTGGAATGGTTAGGGAAGGGGCGATCACTGCCCTCGACGCGGAGGCGCAGAGTCGCGGAGACAAGCGCGGAGAGAAAAACAAAGAGAAAGTCAAAACCTGAGACAACGGAGGTAGCGGAGGGCGCCGAGAAAACTGTGTTTTGTGGCCCGGAGCGCGGTCTTCTCGGCGTTTCTCCGCCTTCTCCGTCGCCTCAGGTTTTGACTTTCTCTTGGTCTTCTCCGCGTCTTCCTCCGCGTGCTCCGCGCCTCCGCGTCAAGGGCACGGTTTCCTTTAGGCCGCGGCCGGCTCCTCGCATTCGGAGACTCTCAAAACCAGCTTGCTCGCGACTTCGTCCACCCGGCCTACCCATAGAGTCATGTCGTCACGCTACGCGGCGCCCGCCGCGAACTGGTCCTCAGCTTCCATCACGTGCTCTACGATGTCGCGGGCCCGCCGGCAATCGCTGTCCTGAATGGTCTCCACGAAACGGCGCCATCCCCACTCCTCGCCGCGCGGGTTGGTGGCCTCGCACAGGCCGTCGGTGTACGCCACCAGGAGGTCGCCGGGCATCAGCCCTACCACCCGCTCGCAATACTGCGGCCGGCGCACCATGCCAATCACCGGACCGCCGGATTCCATCCGTATCGTGCGATACCGTTGGCCGCTCTTCCGCAAGACGAAGGGAGGCTCGTGGCCGGCATTGACATAGTGCAGCCGGCCGGTAACCGGATCGTAGCGGCCCACAAACAAGGTGGCGTAGCAGTTGTCCGGGCACACTTCCCGGAAAAGCTCGTCGACGGCCGCCATGAAATTCGAGAGACTGCCCGCCGGCGAGAACCGCAGCGCGCGCACGATGCTGTGCAGCGACGCGGTGAGGATCGCGGCGCGCAGTCCCTTGCCGGCCACGTCGCCGATGGCCAGGCAGAGGTTGCCTTCGTCCACTTCAAAGTAGTCCAGGTAGTCGCCGCTGACGCTGCGGGCGCGGCGCCAGTCGCTGTAGTAGTCCAGGTTCGGAATCGATGGCCGCGCGGAAGGGAAAATGCGGTCCTGCACCTCGCGCGCGAACTGTGCCTCCCATGAAATTGCAATCGGATTGGTGGTTGCCATTGGTATGAGTCCTGTATGACTGAGAGACGCGGCGGCGCGCGGAATGGACGCATCGTTAACAAAAGTTTACAAACGGAAGTGATTGAATTAAAAGCACATTGTGCCGAAAAAGCACATCCACGCCGGAGGTCTGCGGGGCGTCAATGAATAGGGATTCCAGGAACGCGCCGGCCTGCACTGCGCCCGCGGTAGAATAAATAGGTTTGGTCAAAATGAGAAACGTAATCATCCTGGGATCCCAATGGGGAGACGAGGGCAAAGGGAAGATTGTCGATCTCTTCTCCGAAAACTTCGACATCGTCGCGCGCTACCAGGGCGGGCACAATGCCGGCCACACGGTCTTCATCGGCGACAAGAAGTTCGTCCTGAAGCTGATTCCGAGCGGCATTTTGCGCCCGGGCAAGAAGGCCGTCATCGGCAACGGCCTAGTAATCGATCCGGCCGCCCTGCTGGCCGAAATCGACACGCTGGAGTCGGCGGGCGTGCAGGTGACGGGCAATCTGTACATCAGCAGCCGGGCGCACGTGCTGTTTCCCGCGCATCGCATGCTGGAAAAGATGTCCGAGGGTCGGCCCGGGCGGGTTTCCATCGGCACCACTTCGCGCGGCATAGGCCCCTGCTATGAGGACAAGACCGGCCGCCGCGGCACGCGCATCGCCGACCTGCTGGATACCGAATTCTTCCGCGCCCAGTACGACTCCGTAATGGAAGAGAAGGCCACCCTTGCCAAGGCGTTCGGCATCTACGAAGAGATGGACTGGCGCGGCATCCGCGATGAGTACGAAGCCCTGGCGGAGCGCATCCGGCCCATGGTGTGCGACACCGCGCTGCTGCTGAACCAGGCGATTCGCGATGGCCAGACCGTGCTGTTCGAAGGCGCGCAGGGAACCATGCTCGATGTGGATCATGGCACCTACCCGTTCGTCACCTCGTCCAGCGCCAGCGCCGGCGGCGCCTGCACCGGCACCGGAGTGTCGCCCACCCGCATCCAGGGAGTTATCGGCGTCTCCAAGGCGTACATCACGCGCGTCGGCTCGGGCCCGTTTCCCACCGAGGCGCTGGATGGCGCGGGCGAACAGATCCGCCGGCGCGGCAGTGAATTCGGCGCCGTCACAGGGAGGCCGCGCCGCTGCGGCTGGTTCGATGCGCCGCTGCTGCGCTACACCGCCGGGATCAACGGCTTCGACAGCCTGGTGGTGACCAAGCTCGACGTACTCGACGAGTTCGATAACATCCCGGTCTGCATCGGATACCGCTGCGGCCAGCAGGAAGTCGCGGAGATGCCGCCCACCGTGCGGCAGGTTGCGCAAATCGAGCCGATGTACGAATGCGTCCCGGGGTGGCGCGCCTCGACCTTCGGTATCTCTTCGTACGACGAATTGCCGGCCCGGGCCAAGGACTACCTGGCGTTCCTCGAGAGCCGCACCGGCGTG
>Ga0116216_10002011_pt1 | contig 13750 bp, 13 predicted proteins | sample Sb_taG_11_FD_89696 | JGI IMG/M metagenome (GOLD analysis project Ga0116216, IMG submission 89696) | Peat soil microbial communities from Weissenstadt, Germany - Sb_50d_3_AS metaG | ecosystem: Environmental > Terrestrial > Soil > Wetlands > Peat | place: Germany: Weissenstadt | collected 2010-09-21
ATCGGCCGCCGCGAGCTGCAGGAGACGCCGGGTCTGATCCGGGAGAGCGTCGACCCGCCGCCGGAAGCTCTCCTCGATGGTTCCGAAGAGCGGTACCGCGCCGGGCAGCCCGAACCCGCCGGCCAGCTTCGCTGGCGTTAGCCCCCGGGGCAGCTCCAGCAGCGCCAGCGGGTTGCCACGCGTCTCGGCGACGATCTGGTCGCGGACCCGCGCGTCCAGCGGCCCGGTGAGCGCCGAGTCCAGCAGCGTTCGTGCCTCGCCGTCCGGCAAGCCCTGCACCACCAGCGCCGGCAACCCCGCCAGTTCTTCGCCCGGCTTCCGCGTCGCGAACACCAAACCGACCGACTCCGCTTCCAGGCGGCGCCCGACGAACGCCAGGACCTGCGCGGAGGCCCGATCGAGCCACTGCTGGTCATCCACCACGCAGACCAGCGGCTGCTCCCCGGCTACCTCCGCCAGCAGGCTCAGCACGGCCAGGCCGACCAGGAAGCGCTCCGGTGCCGGCCCGGCACTGAGGCCGAACGCGGTCAGCAGCGCATCACGCTGCGGAACCGGCAGCTGATCGAGGTGATCCAGCATCGGCGCGCACAACTGATGCACCCCAGCGAATGCTAGCTCCATTTCCGACTGGACACCTATCACGTGCGCCACCCGGAAGCCCGCCGCCTGCCCGGCCAGATAGTCCAGCAGCGCCGTCTTGCCTACACCCGGCTCACCGGTCACGACCAGCGTCCGGCCCTCACCGGCGCGGACAGCATCGATCAGCCGGTCCAGCACGTCGCGTTCGCTGCGCCGGCCCGTCAGCCCTGCCGCGCGTCCTCGGACGGGGGAATGTCTCGCCATCTGCCCGGCACCGATCTTACCCGCCCATCGACCGGCTGCCGGGACTAGCCACTGGCGGACCGGTCGCGGTGGCCGCTGGAGCGGCAGCGCCGTCCTATTCGTGCGCCCCACGCCGAAAACGGAGGCCTCCTCCTTCGGCGCCAGCGGCGTGCCGCTCAACTGTCCCAGTCGATGACCGCCCTGCTCGCCGCCTCCTCGGGATGCCGCTCCAGCCAGCCGCGGGCGAACGGGCACAACGGCACCAGGGTCAGCCCCTCGCGCGCCGCCCGGTCGACAGCCGCAGTCACCAGCCTGCCGCCGATGCCGCGGCCTTCCAGCTCGAACGGAACCTCTGTGTGGACCAGCACCAGCCGGTCCCCGCGGATACGGTAGAAAAGCTCCGCGAGCCACCCGTCCGCGCGCAGCTCGAACCGGGATGCGTCCGTGTTGTCGATAACATCGCCGGAATCGCTCACCTGCTCAGACATTGCTCACCCTTCTTCACGCTAACGGCCCGGCGACGACGCCCCGGCCAAGGCCGCCGTTGTGATCACCGTGGGACCCTGCGCAAGGTGGCGACAGCATCGGGGGGGAGGGCCCAGCCCGGCACCGGCGGCGGGCCGGTCAGGGTGCCGACTAGTTTGGCCGGGAAGCCGTCCAGGACGGACCGGTCGCCGAAACGGTCGCGCTGCTTGACGCAGGCACCGGCGCGGACCACCGACTCGGCTCCGACCACGCTGCCGTCGCAGACGATCGCGCCCGGCTCGACGACGCTGCCGCGGCCGATGTGGCAACCGTGGATCATCGCGCCCGGGCCGATCACGGCGTCGTCGTCGATGATCAGCTCGTTGTCGGGCAGCAGGTGCAGCACCGTGTTCTCCAGGATCTGCACCCGGGAGCCAACCCGGACGGGGCCGTGGGAGTCGCCGATGATCTTCACGCCGGCGCCGATGATCGTGTCCTCGCCGATGACCACGTCGCCGGTGATCTCCGCCGAGTCGAACAACAGGGTGCCGGCGCCGATCGACGGCGTCTTGTCGCGGTAGGCGTACAGCGTCCCCATGCGTTCTCCTGCTCGCATCGGCCCGGCCACGATCGTGCCCGGGTAGTCGGTGAGGTTGGTCTGATGCTGGCGCAGCACCGCCAGCCGCTCACGGTCGGCGTCGGTGGCCGACCGGATGACATGGGGCGGGCGCCCGACCAGGACCGAGCCGGCCGGGATCACGGTGCCCGGCGGGACCAGCGTGCCCTCGCCCAGGATGCAGCCGTCGCCCAGACGGGAGCCCGGCATGAGGATTGCGCCGTTGCCGATCTCGCACAGGTCGCCGATGGTGGCGCCGGCGATCGTGGCGCGGTGACCGAAAACGGTGCGCTGACCCACCCGGACGGGATGGGCGGGCGTGCCGATCACCACCCCGTTCTCCAGGATGGCCGAGTGGTTGCCGATGCTCACCGCTGCGCCGTGCGCCCGCACCACCAGGCCCTGCGCCAGGATCGCGCCCGCGCCGACGTGTACGTCACCCAGCACCACCGCGGAGCGGGCTATCTCGGGCTGGGGTTCGTCAGCGAAAAGCTGGTTGAAGCTCACGCGGCCTCACCGTCCTCCTGGTCGTTCGGCGTCCGGCCGATCTGCACCGACCCTACCCGCGCCCCAGCGACCCGGGCCAGGCGCTAGCGGCGTCTACCGGGCCGACCGGCTGGTAAGACTGGCTACTGGCGGATGCGAAATGAGCCTCGGCAGCATGGGTATATCACGTCATGGAACCGCGCGGCTGAGCTGCTGCTCGGCGTCAGCGCTGAACAGGCGGTCGGGCACGGCCTGCTGATCATCCCGGAGGCCCTCCGCGCGCGTCACGCCGCCTGCTTCCGCGCCGCCATGAGCAGCGGGCGCCTGACGCACGGCGGCCAGCCTGCGCGCGTCGAGGCCATGACCCCTGACGGAGAGGTCATGCCGCTGGCGATAACACTGGGCCTGCTGGCCGGTCCTGACGGTGCGCCGGCCGGGGCGGTAGCCGTGCTGCGCCGCGCCGACGCCAGCCTCGTCCCGTTCGGGACCGCGTAGCTGCGTGCGGACAATTCCTCACCACCACTTACCTTCCAGGGCTCGGTCGGTGCCATTCGTCTGGTCCAGCACGTCGAGTTCGGCCATGTCCAGCTCTGACAAGGTGAAGTCGAAGATCTGCGCGTTCTCGTGGATTCGCTCGCGGTGGGTGGATTTGGTGATGACCGGAAGTCCGCGCTGAAGGTCCCAGCGCAATAGCACCTGGGCGGGTGTCCGGCCCATGCGCTGCGCGACCCGGTTCACCGTCGCGTCGGAAAGGTTCCGGCCGGTGCCCAGCGGACTATAGGCCTCGGCCGCGACATTCCGCCGCCGGCACGCGTCAAGCAGCGCGCGCCGGTACCGTTGCGGACTGAATTGCACCTGGTCAACGACCGGCGGGATGGTCCCTGCCGCTATCACCTGGTCTAGTTCGCTGGCACTAAAGTTGGAGACGCCGACGGACCGGGCATACCCGAGCTCGCGAGCCCGCTCCATGCCCGGCCATGCCCAGAGGGGACCACCTTGGGGCCAGTGGACCAGGTACAGGTCGACTTGGTCGACGCCGAGCCGTCGCAGGCTCTGCTCGGCTTCGGCGACCGGGTCGTCGCGCCCCGGGTAGAACTTGGTCGTGATGAACACCTCATCGCGTGGCAGGCCGCTGTCGCGCAGCGCTTTCCCGACGCTCTCCTCGTTGCCGTAGGCCTGAGCCGTATCAATGTGGCGATACCCCAGGTCGAACGCCCAGCGCACGGCGTCCACGGTGGTCGCCCCGTTGGGCACCTGCCAGACGCCGAGGCCGAGCATCGGCATCTGATTCCCGTCCGCGAGTACGCGGGCGCGCCCGTCCGCGGTAATTGCATTTGTTGTCACGGTAGTAGCTCCTTCGCTCTGGGAACTGGGGCATTGCGGCTGTCTGTGTCGGCGCGGGGCGGGTCTGCAACGGCACTCCCTGTGGCCTGGGGGCGTTCGAACACGAGCCGCACGCCCGGGAGGCCGGCGCGCTCGGCCAGCTTCCGTTCCTGCTGAACCGAATGGCCGGCGACGCCGTTCCCGCAGCCAGCTCGACCGCGTCCTGCCCCCCCGATCAGGCCACCGCCCAGCCGCGGTAGCCGCGACGCCAGAGAACCGGCTGGAGTGATGATCGTCACCCCGGCCCGGATTCACAGCAGCTTGTCGAGAGTGATCGGCAGGTCGCGCACGCGGAGGCCGGTGGCGTGGTAGACCGCGCTGGCGATGGCCGCGGCGGTGCCGACGCAGCAGACCTCGCCGATTCCCTTGGATCCCATCGGGTTGGTGTGCGGGTCTTCCTCGTCCAGGAAATACGCTTCAATTGACCCGGTGTCGGCATTAGAAGCGATGTGGTATCCGGCGAAGTCGTGGTTGACGACGTGCCCGAACCGCGGGTCGGCCACGCTGTGCTCGTGCAGCGCCAGCGACAGTCCCTGGGTCATCCCGCCGATGAGCTGCGAGCGGGCCGTCTTGGGATTGATGATCCGGCCCGCGTCGAATACCCCGGTCAGGCGCCGCACCCGTACCTCGCCGGTGTCCTCATCCACCCGCACCTCGGCGAACTGGGCCCCGAAGGTGTGCATCGCATACCGCGCGGCGTCGGGATTGTCGGGCATAGGCGCGGTGACCTCGACTCCCTCGACCGGTACGTTTCCGCCGGGCAGGGATTCCAGCCGGGCGTGCAGCCGGCGTGCCGCCGCTACGATCGCCGAGCCCCAGCTGCTGATCCCCGCTGAAGCGGCCGCCGAAGTGGCGGGTGGCAGCGCCGAGTCGCCGATCTGCAGCTGGACCTGCTCGACGGTGACATCCAGGGCGTCCGCCGCAATCTGCGCCAGCGTGGTCCAGGTGCCGGTGCCGATGTCGGCGGCAGCGATCGATACCGTGTAGCGCCCGTCGGGTCCGACCCGGATCGCGGCGGCGGAACCGGGATACTGGATGGACGGGTAGGTCGAGACGGCCACGCCGGTGCCGGTGAGCCAGCGCCCGTCACGTCGGGCCCGCGGGGCGGGGTCGCGCGGCTGCCACCCGAACCGGCGGGCGCCTTCGCGCAGGCAGGCGATCAGGTTGCGGCTGGAGAACGGCAGGCTGCTTTCGGGGTGGGCGGCGGGCTCGTTGCGGATCCGGAACTCGACGGGATCAAGCCCGCAGGCGATCGCCATCTCATCCATGGCGGACTCGAGCGCGAACATGCCCTGGGCTTCTCCCGGCGCTCGCATGATCGTGGGCGGCGGCACATCCAGCGCGGCCAGCCGGTGGGTGGTGCGCCGGTTGGGCGCCGCGTACATCATCCGCGTGCAGGTTGCGACACCCTCGGCGTACTCCTTGGTCCTGGCGTGCTGGCCGATGGCGTCATGGGCGATCGCGGTCAGGTGCCCGCCGGCGTCGGCGCCGAGCCGGATCCGCTGGATCGTGGGGCTCCGGTAGCCGGCCAGCGAGAACATCTGCTGGCGGGTGAGGGTGAACTTGACCGGCCGGCCCGCGACGGTCTGGGCGGCCATCGCGGCCAGGACGGCGTAGGCGGCCGGATACAGCTTCGACCCGAATGCGCCCCCGACATGCGGCGCGATCACCCGGACCTGCTGCGGGTCGAGCCCGAGGGCCCGGGCGATCAGCTCTGCCGTCCGGGTTACGCCCTGCGTGGAGCAGTAGACCGTCAGCATGTCGTCGGTCCAGGTAGCGATGGCAGTGTGCGGCTCCATCGGATTGTGGTGGCACATCTGGGTGGTGTAGGTCGCGTCCAGCCTGACCGCGGCCGACGCCAGGCCGGCCTCGACATCCCCGAGCGCGGTGTCGGCCGGCATGCCGTTCTGCAGCTCCCCGCCGCCGGCGCCGAAGAACGCCGCATTTACTGGCTTGTGCAGGTCATCGCGATCGGCACGCAGCACGACGTCATGCGCCCGCTCCTGGTAATCGAGCGTTACCAGGCCCGCGGCATGCCGGGCGATCTCGGAGGTCTCCGCAACCACGGCGCCGACCAGCTGACCGCGGAAGGCAACCTCGCCGGAATACAGGACCGCCACCTCCGGGTCAGCGGCCCAGGCCAGCGGCGGCGCGTTCTCATGCGTGAGCACCGCCAGCACACCGGGTTCTCCGCGGGCCGCCCTGGTATCCACTCCGGTGATCCGCCCGGCGGCGATCGCGGCCTGCAACGGGTACAGGTAGACGCGCCGGTCGACCAGCGCCTCGAAGGCATACCTGGCGGTGCCGGTGACTTTCAGCGGCCCGTCGACGCGGTCCAGCGGCATGCCGATAGCGCGGGTTGTGACGATCGTGTTCATCGTTGCTCCTCGGCAAGGTCCAGCAGCATGCGGACGATGACGTTGCGCGCGAGCGGGACCTTGAACGCGTTGCCCGGCAGCGGCCGCGCCCCGGCTAGCTCCGCCTCCGCCGCCGCGCGAAACCTTTCCTCGCTGACCGGGCCGCCGCGCAGCGCCGCCTCGGCTCGCCGCGCCCGCCACGGCTTGTGCGCCACGCCGCCCAGCGCGATCCGCACGTCGCGGATCCCGCCGTCGGCAACGTCGAGGGCGACAGCCGCCGAGACCAGCGCGAAGGCGTAGGAGGCCCGGTCGCGCACCTTCCGGTAGCGCGAGTTCGCCGCGACGGGCAGCGGCGGCAGTTCCACGGCGGTGATGAGCTCGCCGTGGCCGAGCACCGTGTCGCGTTCGGGCTCATCTCCCGGCAGCCGGTGCAGGTCGGTCAGCGGTATCGTCCGCTCCCCACCCGGCCCCCGCACCCGCACCACCGCGTCCAGTGCGGCCATGGCCACGGCCATGTCGGAGGGGTGCGTCGCGACGCACTGCTCCGACGCGCCGAAGATGGCGTGATCACGCTGGTAGCCGTCCCGCGCCGAGCAGCCCGACCCACGCTCGCGCTTGTTGCACGGCGTGGTGAGATCCTGGAAGTACGGGCAGCGGGTGCGTTGTAGCAGGTTGCCGCCCGTGGTCGCAAAGTTTCGCAGCTGACCTGAGGCCCCCGACAGCACCGCGGCGGACAGGACCGGATAACGCCGCCGGATCAGCCGGTCCGCGGCCAGGTCGCTGTTGGGCACCGCCGCGCCAATCCGGACGCCTCCGTCCGGCAGCTCCTCGATCCGGTCGGAGGTGAGCTGCCTGACGTCAACTAGCAGGTCGGGTGTCGCAATGCCTAGTCTCAGGTGGTCAACGAGGTTGGTACCGCCGACCAGGAACGCGGCCTTGGGTTCGGCCGTCAGCAGGGCAACGGCATCGGCTACAGTTGCGGGCCGTTCGTAGCGAAACGGTTTCATCGTGCTACCTCGGCGATCGCCGGAACGATATTCGCGTACGCGGCGCAGCGGCACAGGTTGCCGCTCATCCGCTCGCGGATCTCTTCGTCGTCGAGCACGACACCGTCCGCGGCCAGGTCCTTGCTCACCACGCTCGGCCAGCCCGCTGCGGCCTCTTGCAGCATTCCCACCGCCGAGACGATCTGTCCCGGGGTGCAGTAGCCACATTGAAAGGCGTCGTGGGAGATGAACGCCCGCTGCATGGGGTGCAGTTCGCCGTTGCCGAGCCCGCCGGCTGTGACGATCTCGGCACCCCGGTGCGCCACGGCCAGCGCCAGGCAACTGAGCGCGCGACGTCCGTCGAGAAGGACCGTACAGGCGCCGCACTGGCCGTGATCGCAGCCCTTCTTCACGCTGGTGATGTCCAGCCGCTCGCGCAAGGCGTCTAGCAGGGTGGTGCGGGTGTCCACGATCAGCCGATACTCTGATCCGTCCACCCGGAGCATGATCTCGACATCCATGACCTACTCCCTGATTCCCGTCATTCGAAGGTGCGGCGCAGTGGCAAATGTCGCCGCGTCCAGTCACTGCTCGTTCACTTTCGGGCCCGTCGCGGACCGACGTATGCGCTCATGGCTTGAGCGGCAGGTGCTTGCCGGTGAGCGGCGTCCCTGCGAGTGTCATGCTGGGAGGGCGGCATTCGTATCCGCCAGTACACAGCGCTAGTGGCCAGTCGTTGGCCCGGGCCGCGTGCTGCGACGCCGGCCAGCAAGGGGGCGTAGCCACCGAGGCGATGGACACGCATGATGGTTACTCCTTCATTTCTTGTTGTGCTAAATTAGCTCGGCGGTGCCGGCATCAAAGTCCTTGCCGCCGGCGACGATCTCCGGCGCTCTTGACCGTCCGGTGGCCAAGGGACAGGTGTTCCAGCCCGCTCGGCGCTTAGGAGTTCTTCGCGTGCCTTCCGAGACGTATCGCATGCTCCAAGCATTCACTCGACAGCTTGGTGTCCTCATGGCCGGGCGTAGGTCATTATCCAAACACCTCTATCGCCCGGGTGATACTCGTTCCCGTCCCATGGTGAACCACAGACATGTAGATGCGCATACGGCGTGTCGGCAAACATCACCAACGTTCCCGCGTCGCGCATGACCGTTGGCAAACCGGCGACTCTGGCGTCGAACGGCCAGATGATCATCCAGTGCGGACCGATCGGGATGGCCGGGCTGGTCCGATCAAACGGATCGGTGTAGCTGTGCTGCGTAGCCCCATTGAGCATGTAGATCAGTCCGGGCTCGGTATTCGTCGGTTTGGGCTTCCTTGCCATGATGTCCAGCATCCACCGCATCCCCATGGGATCCGCGCACATATCTGCCTGTCCGACGATGTTCTCGTTGCCAGGAACACAGACCCACTGGTTCGTACCCGGACGCAACACGGTCATCTTGCCTTGAGCATCCATTTCCGCAACGGTGGCCTCGCTCGTGATGCTGTCAGGCCCCGACAAGAGCGCTCGTCGAATCTTGGCTTCCAGTATTTCATCGGAGATGCTGTTGTTTCCGTTCATGCCGTTATCCTCACTCGCCCTTGGCAGCCGTCAATCTCCCGTCATTAACGGCTGGCGGCTGTTTCGTTCCGTGTTCTGCCTGTGTCATGTCGTCCCCGCCGGCCCGGGGCGCCGAACGGATGGTGTGATTCCCGTTCCTCGTGCAGGCTGGCCCGGACGAAGACGTCATCGACCACGCCCGCCTGGCCCTTCAGCCCCCCACGTGGCGCCGCCATTGGCGCCATGGACTGAGACGGCGTCCAACTGCTTCCAGCGGTCGAGGCCACCGTGGGCCTCCATGACGGTTTCCAGCAGATCGGCCATGCCTCCTCCTTCTGGCTCGCCGTTGCCAGCCAACCCCCGGTGACAGCACCAGGGTTTGCCGTTCAGCGGCTGTATCCCTGCGATTGTCACGCCGCGAGCGACACGCTCGTATCCGCCGGCGCACAGTGCAAGTGGCCAGTCATGGCCCGCTGGCCGCTCTAGGCGGGCCGGCTGGGAAGGGCCGCGGCTGCGGAGCAGCAGCCACCACACCAGGCGGGTGGACGCCGACCCGTACTGCACCAGCGCGCTGATGACCAGTGCGCCCGCTCCCAGGCCAGGGTGGGGGCGGCGGTGGTGACCAGCGGCCCGAGCCCGCTGCCGCCGGGCTGCAGGTCGAGCCGCACGCAAGCGCGCCATGGCCAGCAGGGACGGCGCCACCCGCCACAGCCTGCAACTAATGCACAAGTGACGGTCTGGGGCTCGACGCAGGACCAACAGCCTTGACGGTGCTGGTTCACGCTTCCGCACCTGAGGCTAGCGCCCAACAACGGAACCGGGCCTGCCAGGCCAAGGCCAGCCCGGCACGCCGCCCGGCCCGGGCCGGAATCGCGGCATACCTCATGATGGCCAATCGCGATAGGGAGTAACCCATGTCAGTGAAGTACACGGTCGACAAAATCGCCGCTTTCGTCGACGGTTGCACCAACGAGGCCGACGTCCCGGTCCTCGCGCGGCCAGGCCATCACTGGCCACTGGCGCTGTGCACTGGCCGATACGAGCGCGGTCCCGCGGGATGACAATCGCAGGGAGGCAGCCGCTAACCGGCGATTACCTGGCAGGGAACGGCGACGGACGCCCTCCCGGACCGGTTGCGGCTGGCACTGAACGTCGAACGTGAAGGAGCAGCGATGTCTGAGCCGAGCATTCGTGAGCGGCTAGTCGGGTGCTGGCGGCTGGCCGGGTACGAGGTGACCGCCGCCGAGGGGGGCGAGACCGATCGCCCGCTGGGCGATAACCCGCTCGGGACCATCCTGTATACGCCCGACGGGTACATGTCCGCCCAGCTGGCCAGGCCAGGGCCCTACAACGATGACGACCAGGAGCCGGACGCGTACTACTACATCGCGTACTCCGGTCCCTACGACGCCGACGAGCAGGCCGGGACCGTCGCCCATCACTTGCAGGTGTCGGTCATCCCGAGCTGGCTCGGCACCACGCAGCTCCGGCAGGTCCGGTTCTGCGAACCGGGCACGCTCGTGCTGTCCGCTTCCGAACCGCACCCCCGCGACGGCACGCCGACCACGACAACGATCACCTGGTCACGCCAGCCGCCACGGTGAGAAATGACCCCTTCCGCACCCACCTATCCAGGAGCTGACATGACGGCCAGCCGTCCTCTTTTGAGTTACGACGTATTTACCGCACCGGAAGCGCCCTTTACTGCACCGCCGCCCCGGGTCGGCGACCCGCCGGCCTGGGATCCCAAGACGTCGACGCTCATCTTCGGAGCCCGTGACGCCGTACTCGTGGATGCGCTCATGACCGTCCCCGAGGCCACGGCGCTGGCCGACTGGATCGCGCTGCACCAGCGCCAGCTCACCACGATCTACATCACCCACGGCCACGCCGACCATTTCCTCGGCCTGCCGGTACTGCTCGACCGCTTCCCGGGCGCCCGCGCGGTGGCCACCCCGGGCACCGTGCACCAGATGCGCAAGCAGAGCACCGCGCAGGACCTGGACGGTGCCCGCGCGCGTTCTCGGCATCTGATTCCCGTCCGCGAGGACGCGGGCGCGCCCATCTGCGGTTGTTGCGCTGACGGTCATGGTGATGGCTCCTTAGCTGTGGGAACTGCCGCATTGCGGCTGTCTGTGTCGGCGCGGGGCGGGTCTGTAACGGCACTCCCGGTGGCCTGGAGGCGTTCGAAGACGAGCCGCACCGCCATCGAGCCTTCCCCGATCGCGGTCGCGGCCCGCTTGACTGACCCGCTGCGGACATCGCCGACGGCGAAGACCCCGGGCCTGCTGGTTTCCAGGAACAGGGGTGTCCACTCCCTGTCCTCGAGCTGGGCTTGCGGGATGTTGCTGCCAGTGAGCAGGAACCCGTGGGCGTCCTCGGCGAGCTGGCCCGCCAGCCAGCCGGTACGAGGCTGGGCACCGATGAAGACGAACAGGCCCCCGACGGCCAGCGCCGACGTCCGCTGGCTGCTATCGAGGAGCTTCACGCCTTCCAGCTGATCTTTCCCGAGCAGCGCGGTGACCTGCGTCCGGGGGGTGACGGTAATGCGGGGATTCCGCTCGATCTGGTCGATCAGGTAGCGCGACATGGAGGTCTGAAGCGTCTCGCCCCGGATGATGAGGTGAACGTCGGCGCTGCTGCGGCTCAGGAACATCGCCGCCTGCCCGGCGGAGTTGCCGCCGCCCACAATAGCGACCGGGTCAGTACGGCAGGCCTGGGCTTCCATCTGGGTGGCCGCGTAGTAGACGCCGACGCCCTCGAACTCGGCCAGCCGGGCCAGGGGCAGCCGGTTGTAGCGCGCCCCGGTGGCGATGATGACCGACTTCGCGGTGACCGCGTCGCCATCGTCGAACCCGACCCGGTGCAGGCCGGCCTGCGACGACAGCGACACCGCCCTGGCCGCCTGCTTGATCCGGACGCCAAACTTCTGGGCCTGCAGCGCCGCGCGCGCCGCCAACTCCTCCCCGGACAGGCCCGCAGGGAAACCGAGCAGGTTCTCGATCCGCGATGAGGTTCCCGCCTGGCCGCCCAGCGCGGTGTCCTCGGCCAGGACCGTCGCCATCCCCTCGGACGCGCCGTACACGGCGGCCGCCAGTCCGCCGGGACCGGCTCCCACCACCAGCAGATCGCACACGCCGGGCAGATCGGTGTCGCCCGGCCCGGACAGGCCCAGCGCGTCCAGCAGCTCACGGCTGCCGGGGTTCCTCAGCAGCGGGCCGCCCGGGACCACGACAATCGGCAGGTCCGCAACGGGCACGTCGAGCTCACGGAGCATCGCCTCAGCGTCCGGTGATCCTTCCAGCTCCAGCCATTTAGATACGAGCCGGTTGCGCGCCAGGACCTCCAGCAGCCGCCGGGTGCCGGGATCAAACCGGGAGCCGATCAGCGTCAGACCCGAGCCCCGGCCGGTCAGGATCGAATGCCGGAGCAGGAAGGTCCGCAAGATCAGCTCACTCAGGCTGGGCTCCTGGGCCATGACCACCCGCACCTGCTCCACCGGAACGCGCAGCACCCGCCCGGCCGTGCTCGCCACCGCACTCAGGAACGCCCGCTGGCCGGTGAGCAGGCCGATCTCGCCCAGGAACTGCGACCGGCCATACGCCGTGATGACCCTCTCGCCCGGCTGGCCGCGGCGCTCGATGAGCCGCGCCTCACCGGCCAGCACCACGAACAGGTCATAGGTTACATCCCCGGCGGCGAACAGCACGTCTCCCGCCACCACGTCGTACTCACGGCCGTACCTGCGCAGCACCTCGAGCTGCGCCGCGTCCAGGACCGGGCTGCGCCCGGCCTGAGATCCTCCGGCGGGCTGCGCCGCGTTCCTGGTCAGGATGATGCCCCCTGGTCCTGTTCGAAGACGGCCTGCGCTGCTGTCCACAGGGTGTAAGGGTTACCGAGATCGCCGTACCGGGCCATCATCTTGTCCACCAGCCCCTGAGCCGAGCGGCTCCCGGAAAGTGATCGCTCGAAATCGCGGATATAGGTCTTGGTGCCGCCCAGAATACTGGCCGGGTCATCATCGGGTGCGTCCGGGCGCTTGTGGCCGGCCACCACGATCCTGGGGTCCAGCGCCTCGACTTGCCCGATGCTCGCGATCCACTGCAGGCGCTTGTCGTGGTCGGTGAACGCCAGCCACGGGTGGATGCCGTTGGCCGGCGGCACCGCCGGGTCCCGCCGGCCGGCGATGATCTGCACGGGCGTCTGGATCTGCGGCAGCAGGTCGCGCAGGACCGGAAGCTCCGCAGGGTAGGTGCGCACGTAGCGCATTGATTCGGCCATCCGGTCGCCCTCATAAGACCGCAGGTAGTCCTCGCGGACGGCGCCGGGAAGCGCGTACCCCTCGATGCCGGACAGCGCACCGGCGACGATCTGCCGCGGGTCAGCGCGGCGGAACCGGTCGAGATCCGGCGCTTGCACCCAGTCGTTCAGCTGGAGCGGGACCGCCGCGCCGCCGCTGCCGACGACCAGGCTGCGCAGCCGCGCCGGATGCGCAGCCGCGGCGAACAGGCAGGCGGCGGTGCCGATGTCGGGGCCGACGATGTGCGGGCTCGCGAGCCCGATGGCGTCGGCGGCGCTGATGATGAACTCGCCCATCGCCCGCGGCGACAGCAGCGCATCGCGGCGCTGCGAATGACCGAACCCGGGCAAGTCTATCGCCACCAGGTGCGCGTGCTCGGCGAGCCGCGCCCACATCGGCTCGAACGCCAGCAGGCTTTCTGGCCACGGGCTCAGCAGCAGGGCGTGATCGTCACGGTCCTCGCTTTGGGCAAAACGCACGGTCAGACCGTCGATGACCCGGAACTGCATCTCGATAGGCGTGTTCAGCCAGTTGGTCACGCTGCCCTCCTAACTGCGCCGTTGACTCTGCTAGCCGGTCAGCGGCTGCCTCCCTGCCATGGTCGGGCCCGGCAGGCTGGGCTCGTATCCGCCAGTGGACAGTGCGAATGGCCAGTTGTTGCCGGCCGACCGACTGGGACGGGGCTAGTGCGACGCGACGGTGGCCGGGCCGCCTGGCAGGACGCGGTCGAGCTGGCTGCGGGAGCTAATGCCGAGCTTGGTGAAGACCTTGCCCAGGTGGTACTGGACC
>Ga0116216_10002012_pt1 | contig 13743 bp, 12 predicted proteins | sample Sb_taG_11_FD_89696 | JGI IMG/M metagenome (GOLD analysis project Ga0116216, IMG submission 89696) | Peat soil microbial communities from Weissenstadt, Germany - Sb_50d_3_AS metaG | ecosystem: Environmental > Terrestrial > Soil > Wetlands > Peat | place: Germany: Weissenstadt | collected 2010-09-21
CATCGGCGAGATGTCGCACCCGAAGCGCTTGCAGAAAGTCGCGCGTCAATCCGAAAAGCGCGCCATTGAAGTGGCGCGCTACGTTTTGCCCGTCGCCGCTTTCACCACCATGGTGCACACGCTTTCGGGTATCGTGCTGCATCGCCTCTGGCGAATGCAGGCCGCGTCCGACACTCCGACCGAAGCGCGCGAAATAATTGGCGCGATGGTTGACGCCATCCGCGAAGTCGATCCCGAATTCTTCGATCGCTTCGACAATGAGCCGATGGAAGATCCCATCGAATTCGCGCAGCCGGCCGCCGATGGCGACTCCTTCGCGCGCGAATTCGACGCGCAGCTTGCCGGACGCACTTCCGTGCTCGTCGATTATTCACCGCGTGCGCTACGCGTGATGGCCGAATCCTATCGCGCCGTCCTCGGCCTCACCGAATCAGCTTGCCCCGATGCCGAAGCCATCGATCTGCTTCTCAATCCCGCACGCAATCCCTATCGTCGCGAAACGCTCAACATCGGCGTTCACGCCCCGATCCTCCGCGCACTGCAGCACGCCAATTTCACTTTCGCCAAAAAAATCAGTCACACCGCTGACAGCCAGGACCAGCGCCATCGCATGGTTCCCGGCTCGCGTCCGCTTCTCACGCTTGCCGACACGCGTTCGCCGGATTTCCTTACGCCCGCGCTGATCGCCGGCAACGTTCGCGCCCGCGAAGTCTATGAGGAAGCCATGGCCGTCGCCTGGCAAGCCAAGAACGAACTTCTCGATCGCGGCGTCCCGCTCGAATTCGCTCTCTATTTGCTCCCAAACGCCAAATCCATCCGCCTGGTCGAAACCGGTTCGCTCCTGCACTTGCTGCACAAATGGACCATGCGCACCTGCTTCAACGCGCAAGAAGAGATTTACCAGGCCTCGATGGACGAAGTAGCGCAAGTGCGCGAAGTTTTTCCGCAGCTCGCGCGTTACATCGGTCCGCCGTGCGTCCTGCGCGCAGGAATCTCCACGCCCATCTGCACCGAAGGCTCGCACTTCTGCGGCGTAAAAGTCTGGCTCGATTTTCCCAATGTCGAGCGGAGGATCTGAGCCTACATGACTCGCCATGGCACGCTCGCCTACTACCTTACCGCCTGGGTGTGCGGCTGCTTCTTCATGAGCAGCGCGATTTTCCTGCGCTTTACGCTCGATCCGCATCGCGATGTTCCACTCTCGCTGCACGGCGCTGTGGGCAATTTCTGGCTCTTCAGTTTCGTCGGTTGGATTTTCGGAATCGGCATGAGCCTGATTGGCGGCTTCATGTTGCGGCGGCTGATGAACGTGTTTCATCTGCGCTCCACGCGCGCGTGGGTCATCTCCGGCGCGATACTTGGGCCCATCGTCGTCCTCGCGTTCGGCTCGCTCGGCCCCGCACTTCAATCGTCCACTTCACAACTTGCGATAGCATACGAATATGTTTTCGGCCAGGCCGGTTCTGTCATCTTTGATTCCGGCTGGTGGCTGGCAATTCCCGTAGGAGCGCTGGCGGCACTCGTCCTCTTCCGCGTCGATCGAGCCTTCGGTCATTCGCAACTTATTTCTCCGCCCAGCGCGTGATCGGTACCGCCGGCTTGCAAGATTTGTCAGGGCACGACTTCAGTCGTGCCACGAGCCGTGCAAAATCAGTACGGCTTTAGCCGCTGAGGGTCCTGTTTTCGAGTTCTCATACGAACTCGCCAGCCCGGGCGAGGAGGAGCATGAATTGAACCCGAGAACTATGCGATTCCAAGCGATATTTGCGCTGGCGCTCGCGGGCGCAACGATCGCAGCTTTGATCTTTTCCCTCTCGATGAATGCAACTCCTTCGCCTCGTCCCGATCTCACCTGGATCAAGTTCGAAGATCCCTTCGAACAGGCCTTCACGGTAGAAGTCCCGCAAGGCTGGACGGTGCGCGGCGGCCTATTCCGCCTCGGCTATTCCGACTACCGCCCGATGATCGATCTCATCTCGCCCGACGGCAGCATCAATATCCGTTCGGGTGACGTCGCCGTTCCCACTTACTTTCTTCCCACGCAATATCATCCGCGCGAAGGCGAAACTGCCGATCTTGGCGCACAAGCGCAAGGCATTTACGCGAAATATCGCACCGGCAAAGATTACGCCGGCCTCTACGCGCTCACTCATTTCAAAACCTTCTGCCAAATGCTTACGCCCGAGCAAGTAGATCAGGCGCCGCCGGGCAAAAAGGACCCGAACGCCGCGCCCGAATCACCGCAAAACTCAAGCGGCGCGATCGGCTATCGCTGCGATTCCGGCGGAAAATCGCGCGACGCCTACGTCTACGCGCGCACCACGCTCTCGTCGAACTTGTGGCAAGTGAAAGCGCTCATCAGTTTCATAGCGCCCGCCGATCAAGTGCCGCAGGTTCGCAGCATCATCATGCATCTCTCGGAAACGTTTCAGGTGAGTCCCAGGTGGGTCGAATATCAGAAGCAGATGGATGATCAGGGCTATCAATACCAGGTGGCGCGCCAACGCCAGCGCATGGCCGAACTAGGCCAGCAAGTGCAGCAATTCGAAGCCAAGATGCAGGGAATGCGCAATCAAGTGAACGCCTTCGAGCGCCATCAAGCCGCACAAGCCGCGCAAGTGGAATCCTGGGGCAACATGCTGACAGGCCTGACGCCAACGGTAGATCCGCTGAGCAATGAGACGCGCCTAGTCTGGACCGGTCCCAACAACGGCTACTGGATCAACGGCCAAGGCACGATAGTAAATTCAAACCTCTCCCCAGGCCCCGGCTTCCACGAACTTCAGCCACAATAATCCGGGCAAGGGTTTTGTAGCGCCGACCTTTCAGGTCGGCATCTTGATTTTGAGATAGGGAAGGCTAATCGTCAGGCTTGCGGTGCGGCTGAAATCCGATCCTCAATATGCAGACGGATTGCGTCCTCAATATTCTCTACGGCCTCTTGGTAGGTTTCCCCCTGGCTGTAGCATCCTTGCAGCGCCGGGCAAAAAACAAAGTAACCGTCCCCATCCGATTCAACGACGATTGGAAGTCTAATTTGCAGCATAGTCCAAATTTTGCACCTACAACGAAATCTGCGCGAGTGGCCGCTCACCGCTTGCTTCCAGCAGCGCCAATTGCCCGCAGGCGGCCATCACATCCTGTCCCCGCGAATAACGCACGAACGCCAGCAGCCCTTTATCCGTCAAGATGCGCCGAAATTCCTCAATCCGTCCCGCATCCGGCGGCTTGTAAGGCAAATCGCCCGGATTCCACGGAATCAAATTCACCTTCGCCCGCAAATTCGCCAACAATTTCGCCACGCGCCGAGCATCCTCCGGCGCGTCATTGAATCCGCCCAGCAGTACATACTCGAACGTGATGTGCTCCCAGGTCCGCAACGGATACCGCCGGCAAGCCTCAATCAATTCGGCGATCGGATATTTGCGATTGATCGGCATGATCTCGTCGCGTTGCTTGTCATTCGACGCGTTCAGCGAAACAGCCAATTTCGGCCGTGCACGTTCGTTCGCCAGCCGCTCGATCCCCGGAATAATCCCGCTGGTCGAAAGCGTCACATGCTTCGGCGAGATTCCGATTCCCTCGGGATCGAGCAGTATGCGCAGCGCGATCATCACCGCGTCGTAATTCAAGAGCGGCTCGCCCTGCCCCATCAGCACCACATTCGTCTGTGGCTTCAGCGCTTCGCGATTATCTTCGAGCGCCGCCAGTACCTGCCCCAAAATTTCGCCAGGCGAAAGGCTGCGGATCAATCCGAGCGTCGCAGTCAGGCAAAAGTGGCAATCCACCGCGCAGCCCGCCTGCGTCGAAATGCAAATCGTTTGCCGGCTTTCTTCCGGCATGAACACGGCCTCAATCGTCGTCCCGCGCGCCGCGGCATCCTCCGGCCGCGCGTCGAACCCGAGCACGTAGCGGATCGTCCCGTCCGCCGAATCATATCGCCGCACAATTTCCGGCAGCGCGATCGTCGCTTGCTCCGCCAGCTTTTGACGAAACACCGCCGGCAAATTCGTCATCGCCGCAATATTGAATTGCTTCTCCGCGTACAGCGCGTGATACAGCTGCGCCCCGCGATAGGCGTGCTCGCCCAGCGTTACCGCCAGCGCAGACAATAGCTCTTTCGACTTTCCCAGGAGATTCGCTTTTTTGTTTTGCGATGCGGATGCCATGGCCACTTCTCTTTTGAATCATAGCACGCGCCGCGGCAGGAACTTTTCCGCGCCGCCCGCGTGTTGCGGAGCTATAATCCCGCCGAGAAGCCGCATCAACAGGGAGATCCGGCAATGACTCAACTCGTGGCGCAATCCATGCCCATCGATGAATGGGTGAAGAAGCTCACAGCGATTCCGGAGCGCGAATTCACCATTCCCCGCGTCGAGCAATTCGTGCACGAAAATCTGGTGCAGCCCGAGACTCTGAAGCCCTATCTCTTCTACGCGCGCAGCCACTACACGCGCAATCTCATCTACAAAAACGATCTTTTCGAAATCATCGCCATCTGCTGGGAATCGGGGCAGGTTAGCCGCATCCACAATCACCGCGATCAAAATTGCTGGATGGCCGTGCCCATCGGCAAGCTACGCGTCCAGAATTTCCGCGTCGAGCAACGAGACGGCGCGCAGCACACCTGCAAGTTAATCCCCACCGATTTTTACGATATGGATGCCGCGCATCCGGGCGTTGTTCGCCCCGAGGAGCCAGTGCATCAGGTCCTGAATCTTCCCGAATTCGGCGGCCGCGCCACAACCATCCACATTTATTCGCATCCCTACTCAAGCTGCGAAATCTATTCCCAAGACAAAGGCGTTTATTCCGACGTCCCGCTCCACTATTCCAGCGAGTACGGCAAACTCTCCCCCGACGAAAAGCTGCTGTAGCGCCGGCGCTGCGAAGCCGAATTACCAAATCGCCGAGCCGTATGACTTTCGATCTGCGCCCATGTCACAATGGAGCGTGACCAAATCCACGACTCCATCCACCATCCACAAGTCCACGCTGCCCAACGGCCTGGTCGTCATCACCGAGCCGATGCCGCACGTCCGCAGCGTCTCCGTTGGCATCTGGCTGCAGCACGGCTCGCGCCGCGAGCCCGGCAAGCTGAACGGCATCTCGCACTTCATCGAGCACATGGTTTTCAAAGGCACCGCGCGCCGTTCCGCGGAAGATATCGCCCGCGAAGCCGATCGCATCGGGGGCATGCTCGACGCCTTCACCTCGAAAGAGCTCGTCTGCTACAACACCCGCGTCCTCGACGAGCATCTTCCTACGGCCTTCGACATCATCGCCGACATGGTCCTCGCCCCGGCTTTCCCGCCGGATGAAATCACGCGCGAAAAATCCGTGATCCTCGAAGAAATCAAAATGGCCCGTGATAATCCTGAAGACCTCGTGCACGAACTTTTTTCCGAGAATTTCTGGCGCGGCCACGCCCTCGGCAAACCCATTCTCGGCACACGCGAAACTATCAATGCTCTGGAGCGCGCCACTTTGAATGACTGGTTCGGACAATGGTACGCTCCGAATCACATCGTCATCACCGCCGCCGGCAATCTCACCCACGACCAGTTGATGAATCTTGTCGGCGAGCGCTTCGAAAAGCGCAAGCCCTCGAAAAACGGCATCGCCGGTCCGGCGCCCAAGCCCGCGCCGCGCATCAAGCTCAAGACCAAGCGCGATCTCGAGCAAGTCCACGTTTGCATCGGCGTCGCCGCATTTCCCATCGCCGATCAACGCCGCTTCTCCGCCTCGATCCTGAATACTCTCTTCGGCGGCGGAATGTCGTCGCGCCTGTTCCAAAATATCCGCGAGCGCCAGGGCCTCGCCTATTCGATCTTCAGCGAAATGAATCCCTACCGCGACGCGGGCATGCTCTCGGTCTACGGCGCCACGGTGCTCAAATCCGCTCCGCAGCTCGTTCGCTCCGTGATGGCCGAAGTCCGCAGCCTGAAGAATGATCTGGTCAGCGACGAAGAGCTGCGCCGCGCCAAAGATCACTTGAAAGGCGCGATGCTTCTCTCGCTCGAATCCACCGGCGCGCGCATGTCCCACATCGCCCGCCAGCATCTCTATTTCGGCCGCTTCTTCACTCCCGACGAAATGATCGCCAATCTCGAAGCCGTAACCCGCGAAGAAGTCCGCGAAGTCGCGAAAGAATTCTTCCGCCCCGGCCAAATCGCCGCCACCGTCCTCGGCCCGCTAAAAAGCTTCAAGCTAACGAGCGAAGATCTAGCCTGCTGACGCGTTGGTGCGTGTCTTTTCCGGAACGCTAATCGGAAACTGAATCGCCACCGCCGTTTTCAAACTGAAACATGGCCCTTTTTTTGGGCCAACTGTAGGCGCCGGTAGTATCATGCGCACCTGTTGGCCCCTGCGGGCCACATTCTGGGCTCACGTCGGTGTCTCCAGCGACCAAGCGACAAACAAGACGGGCAGTCCGTACCGTGGCCCACTCGCTCTGCTCTCTGGCAGTTCGTTTGCACGGGCGAGACACTTGGAGGTGAATGATGCGCCCTGTCCTCTGGCTGGCCGTTCTTGCGGTAGCAATGATGTCTCCTTCAGCTTCAGCTCAAGCGCCCAAGGTTTCCGAGCATGGACAAGCCTGCCTCGATTGTCACAGTACGACCACGCCCGGAATTGTGCAGCAATGGAACGGAAGCGCTCACGCCAAATCCGGCGTGGACTGCTATTCCTGCCATCAGGCCATGGACAATGATCCCGCCGCGTTTGACCACTACGGCCACAAGATAGCGGTGATCGTCACTCCAAAATATTGCGGGCGCTGCCACGCCAAGGAAGCCACGGAGTTTGAAAAGAGCCACCATGCCGCAGCCGCGCAATTCATCGGCTCGCTCGACAACATGCTGGGCGAAATTGTTGAGGGCGGCCCGGCGGCCGTCAACGGCTGCCGTCAATGCCACGGCAGCGAAGTGAAGGCGCTTGGTGACGGAAAGTTCGATGCCGACACCTGGCCCAACAGCGGCATCGGCCGTGTCAATCCCGACGGCAGCAAAGGATCCTGCGCGGCCTGTCACGGCCGGCACGGCTTCAGCGCCGCAGTCGCGCGCCAGCCGGAGAATTGCGGCAAATGCCACATGGGCCCCGACCATCCGCAGATCGAAATCTACGACGAGTCGAAGCACGGCATTCAATTTCGCGCCAACATCGACAAAATGAACCTCGACTCGAAATCCTGGATTGTCGGCCAGGACTACTCCGCCGCGCCGACTTGCGCCACCTGCCACATGAGCGCCACGCCCAATCAGCCGGTCACGCATGACGTCGGCGACCGCATCAGCTACACCCTGCGTCCTGCGATCAGCATCAAGCTCGATAATTGGGAAAAGCGCCGCGCGGCGATGCAGGATGTCTGCTCCAATTGCCACGCCAGCGGCTGGATCGAAAATTTCTACACGCAGTACGAAAGCACAATCACTCTCTACAACGAAAAATTTGCCAAGCCCGCAAAGTCCATCATGGACAAACTCTATGCCGCCAAAAAGCTCACCCCCACGCCCTTCGACGAAAAGATTGAATGGACCTACTACGAACTCTGGCACCACGCCGGACGCCGCGCGCGCATGGGAACCTCCATGCAGGGTCCCGATTACACGCAATGGCACGGCTTTTTTGAAGTCGCGAAGATCTTCTACATGGATTTCATACCCGAAGCCGAGCGGCTCATGCCCGGCGTCACCGCAGATGTCATGAATTCCGACTATCACAAGTGGACGAAGGGCCTGACGAAAGAGCAATTGCAGCAGCAAATCGATTTCTATAAGCAGCGCTACAAGCAATGAGTCGGGTCGCGTAACGAACGCCCCAGCAGCTACGAGATCGCTTTCCGGACCGTATTCTTCTTCGGTTGCCGGACATTTCACTACACGGCTGTCGGCCCAAGTCCGCTCGGCCCGATGAAGACATCAGATCGCTGAACGAAACCCGAGACGTATCGGGCCAATCCAGCGTCCAACTGAGTATCAGCCATTGGTCCCTGTCGCGGCGAACTTCACGCGCGCCCGGATTACGACCGGGAGGAGCAGCATCCATGAATTGCAAAAGATGGCTTTTGCCGTTGTTGACCGTAATCGTGGCTACTGGGGCGTGCTGGATATCCTCACGCGCGGTTCCGCGTGTGAGCGCCGATCAACGCCAGGAGATCGATCGCTTGGCGCAGGCGATGCAATGGAAGCCGGGGGCGGCTGTCGCGGACGTTGGCGCGGGCGACGGCAGCTACAGTTTTGCGGCCGAGCAACACGTCGGCGCATCCGGCCGCGTTTATGCCACGGAGATTGATCCGGAAAAATTGAAGAGTCTTCGCGCGGAAGTCGCGAGACGCAAGCTCGAGAAGGTGATCGTAGTGGAAGGAACGCCGGATGACACCAAGCTGCCGCCAGCCTGCTGCGACGCGATTTTCCTGCGCCACGTCTATCATCACCTGACGCAGCCGCTCGAGTTCGACAAAAGCCTAGTGCGCTCGTTGAAGCCAGGAGGGCGCCTCGCGATCATCGATTTTCCCCCGGAAGCGAATTCCGATGCCGTACCCGGCGTCCCCAAAAATCGCGGAGGCCACGGCATTCCGCAAAAAATTTTGGTGGACGAACTTACGTCGGCAGGATTGCAAGTAGAAAAGACGATCAATGATTGGTCCGGGCGCGACTATTGCGTGATCTTTCTAAAACCAAATTAATAGACGACGTGGTTTGACAGGCCCGCACTAAGTCCAACCCACATTCCCTTTGGCGAACTCCAAAACTAAGTCTAGAATCGCAGCCGATCAGAAATTCACGTCCCCACAACCGAGGCCTCCATGCCAGATTTCGCAGCTATACCTACTCGCACCGCCCTAATCAACGTAGACATCCAAAATTGCTTCATCGAAGGCTACCCAATCTCCGCCCCCGATGGCCTGGTCGTCCTCGAACGCATCAATCGCCTGGCCGCCGCCTGCCGCAAAGCCGGCATCCTTGTAATCCACGCCAGCATCGTCGTCCGCCCCGACGGATCGAACCTCGGCGTGCTCGGCGAATTCAGCCAACCAGTCAAAGAAGGCATCCTTAATAAAGGATCCGAATCCGCTGCTCTGCACAAAGGGCTGGTAATCGATCCGCGCGATATCCTCCTAGACAAGCCCCGCTTCGGCGCCTTCCACGGAACCGACCTGGAATTGATCCTACGCAGCCGCGGCATCGACACTCTCATCGTCAGCGGCGTAGCCACCAACGTCTGCTGCGAAACGACTGCCCGAGAAGCTGCCGTACGCGACTTCCACGTTTTCTTCCTAAGCGACGGCACGGCCACAGCCCCAATGGGCAATCTCTCCGCCGAACAATTACAGAACGCGACTTGCACCACCCTGGGCTTCCTATTCGCCGAAGTCCTCACCGTCGATCAAATGATTGCAAAAATCCAAGGCGCATCCCAATCCGCCGCAGCCCCGCGCTGAAACGCCCGCTCGCCAACAACAATTCATTTCTTCTACGCGCCCCCGATTTTCTCCTGCAAGAACCTCGCGTCACGCCGTTCTATAACTAGATGAACAAAAGCAACGCCCACGGATTTCCGTCGCATCCAGATAGCTGTCCCCTCAATCTCCAATCAAACTTGTCCGGAGGCCCAGCCATGAAACTCTCCCGCATCAGCGTTCTAGTAGTCGGCAGTGTGCTCGCTCTGTCCACCGCTTTATTTTCATCAGAATCGCCGGAAGCGCCGCAGGATCTGCCGAAGACGGTGGCGGTCGCCGCTTTCAAGAACGGCCTCGCTTTCGTGGTGCGGCAGGGAATGGTTCATCTGCGATCCGGCGTCGGACAAATCACTCCCATTCCCAACGCGACGCTTGGCACGCTCTGGCTCGCGCCCGGCGAGTCCGGCGCGTCGCTCGATGAGGTTTTGGCGTATCACTACAACGTGGCGACGCAGCGCAACATGGAATCTCTGGAGGAAGTGCTGCAAGCAAACGCGGGAAAAACTGTGACGGTTACTTTCAATAATAAGGATTACATCGGTGAAGTCGTCGGCCTGCGCGAGCCTGATCCGAACGCCGCTACGCCACCGCCCGCCCCCAGTCCCGAAATTGCAGAGGGCCCGGCGGCCGCTCCGCCGCCCGCGAAGCCGCAGTACCTCCTGCTACGCATCGATAAAAAGCTCGTCGCTTTGCCGCTAAACTCCATCGCAAACGCCATTCTTCCCGACGACACCGTCTTCAGCGAGAAAATCGAGCAGCAGCGCGCCGCTCTGCGATTCAAGATCAAAGGAGGCGGCGACAAAACCAATCTCACCGTCGGCTATCTCGAGCACGGTCTCGGCTGGACGCCTTCCTATCTGATTTCGCTTACGGACGACAAAACCGCGCAAATCACCATGCAGGCCGTAGTGATGGACGATGCAGAAGATCTAAAAGATGCCGACGTCTACTTCGTCGTCGGCGTGCCCAATTTCGTGTATTCCAATACCCCCTCGCCCATGAGCCTGCAGCAGAATCTGCTGGCGTTCATGAAAGACGCGGAGCAGCGCGACACAGGCAGGAACAGCCCCTATTCCAATGCCATCGCCGGTCAGATGGTCATTGCCGACGAGATAAGCGACCTTCGCAGCGACCCTTCGTTCGCGCAGGCGGTTGCTGAACTGTCGGGCGCGCCAGAAGAAGATCTTTTTCTCTACACGCGCTCCGGAGTGACGCTGGCGCGCGACGAGCGCGCCACCTACAACGTTTTTTCCAGCTCGGTGGACTACGAACACATCTACGAATGGGAAGTGCAGGATCAATCGCGCGTGGACGGATTTGGAAACGTGATCCAGCCGAACCCAAATCCTTCCACATCCGATGCCGCCGCCAACAGTATCTGGCATTCCATCCGCTTGAAAAACTCCAGCAAATTTCCCTGGACCAGCGCCCCGGCGCTCGTAATTTCCGGCACCAAGCCGGTTTCGCAGGACACGCTGCCGTACACGCCGAAAGCCGCTTCGTCCAATTTGAAAGTCACCATCGCCACGGACATTCGTTCGAGGCACGAGGAGCAGGAAATCGGGCGCGAGCAAAATGTCCCGCGCCGCCGCAACTATCAATACGATCTCGTCACGGTGGAAGGCACGCTCAAAGTGAAAAACTACAAGTCCAAGGACGTGCGCCTGAATATCCGAAAGACCATTCGCGGCGCGGTCGAATCGCAATCGGATGGAGGCGAAGCCGTGAAGCTAGGCGAAGCAATCCAGACGGACAATCCAATGTCGCGCCTGGCCTGGGAAATCACTCTCAAACCCGGCGAAGACCGCGTCGTCACCTACAAGTACAAGGTGTGGGTCCGCGTCTGAGTTCGCCTCGGCGACTTCGCGCAGGATCAACCGCGCTGCCCGAATGCTTGAAGGGCAGCGCGTTCCTCCGCGTGGATTTCGAAAAGTTTGTTCATCCGGGAGATCTCGAGCACATCGAGCACTTTCTGGTTCGCGCCGGCCAACTTGATCTCTCCGCCCATCCGGCGCACGACGGAATAACATCGCGCCAATTCGCCGATGCCGTAACTGTCGATAAACTCGACCCGCGCGAGATTGAATATGAATTTCTTCGCTCCATCGCCGGTGGAGACGTGAATCAGATCGCGGAGTTGGGTGTGCCCGTCGGTCAATGTGAGCTTCCCCACCGCGTCCACCACCACGATGCCGCCAATCCCCCGCGTCTGCAGTTGAAATCCCATCGCTCTCTAACCTCCGGCGACCATTTCGCGAAAGCATACGCCGTTCCACAGATCGCATTCAATCGCCACAGTGCTGCTGCACGGCCGGCGTGAGCGGCATCAAGCGACTGCCACGAAGTCACTCCAAGTTAGTCCTGCTTCCAAAGATGTGAAGAACTACATGACCGATGGTCACACTTCTCGGTGCGGGCCGCGAAGATTGCTCATATTTGAAACTTCGGCGAGAGTGCGTTCGTCATATGGGCGGCTACGCGTCGCCTTACTTTGGATGGCGCGGCCGAAGACGATCATCGGGCAAGCGATGGTTCGGCGGTGGCGGCGAAATTCCGCGGCCCCCGAACACACCGCAAAGTTAAGGACACCGATCAGAGCCTGCTTCACCAAGGTCCGAGAGCGTTTGCTCGCGGTCACGGACCTGATGAAGCCGCGCTGATCACACCTCACTAGTTCCACCCGCACTCGTTCCGGTCCCATCGGTACAGCTCCATCAGCCCCCAATGAACTATCGAACCGAGGGGGTTCACGAATGGATGCGCTCAAGATCAATTACTCGAATCTGAGAGGAGAGAGATAAATGTCCGACGAAATTAATAATGAGCGACGCCGCTTTTTGGGCACCGCGGCTATGAGCTTCGCTGCAGCCCCCTTCGGCATGATGGCTTCTGCGAAAGCACTGCCCAGCAGCGGAAGTTCAGCAGCACGTGCGGCCTGGGCCCCGGCAAAGACGGGCGCAGCGGCTGACGACACGTCCATCCGCCCGTTCCACATTAATATTCCGGACGCGGACCTCGCCGATCTCCGCCGGCGGGTCGCAGCGACCAAGTGGCCTGAGCGGGAATTGGTCAGTGATGCGACGCAAGGCGTACAGCTCGCCACCACGCAGAAGCTCGCGCAATATTGGGCCACCGATTTCGACTGGCGAAAGGTCGAGGCCAGGCTGAACGCCCTGCCGCAATTTATCACTACGATCGACGGACTCGACATTCACTTCATCCACGTGCGTTCGAAACATGCGAACGCTTTGCCGGTGATCGTCACGCACGGGTGGCCCGGCTCGATCATTGAGCAGCTGAAGATCATCGCCCCACTCACCGATCCCACTGCCTATTATGGCGGCACGGCGAACGACGCTTTTGATGTGGTGATTCCTTCGCTGCCGGGCTACGGGTTTTCAGGCAAGCCGACCGCGACCGGCTGGGACCCGGACCGCATCGCGCGCGCGTGGATCGTTCTGATGAAGCGCCTCGGATACACGCGATACGTGGCCCAAGGCGGCGATTGGGGAAATTGTGTCACGGAGCTGATGGCTCTGCAGGCGCCTCCGGAATTGCTCGGCATCGCCACCAACATGGCGGCCACTGTTCCAGCCGACATTGACAAGGCTGCGTTTTCCGGGGCTCCGGCGCCGTCGAATCTGTCCGCCGACGAACTGCGCGCCTACAACCAGCTAGCCTTTTTCTATAAGCACGGCCTGGGCTACGCCGGGGAAATGGCGAATCGCCCGGAGACGCTGTATGGGATTGCGGATTCGCCGGTGGGTCTCGCGGCGTGGATCCTGGATCACGACGCAGCCAGCTACGCGCTCATCACACGCGTATTCGACGGTCAGCCCGAGGGCCTGACGCGCGACGACATCCTCGAAAACATCACGCTCTACTGGTTGACGAACACGGCGGTCTCCTCGGCTCGTCTCTATTGGGAATATAAAGGAGGCTTTTTCGATGTCCGGAACGTCTCCATTCCGGTTGCCGTAAGCGCCTTTCCAGACGAAATCTATCAAGCCCCGAAGAGCTGGGCAGAAAAAGCCTATCCCAAACTGATTTATTACAACCGTCTCCCCAAAGGCGGCCACTTCGCGGCCTGGGAACAGCCGGAGTTTTTCACTACCGAGCTCCGCTCATCGTTCAAATCACTGCGCTAATCGCAGGCACGAGGACGGCGCGCACAACCTGCGCGCCGTCTTCTTTCGCGAAACGCAGCAGCCTCGACACACATCCAATGGCAAAAGAAAAATGAGTACAAGCGCGAACCTTGGACAAATCTGACTTTCGATTTA
>Ga0116216_10002018_pt1 | contig 13733 bp, 10 predicted proteins | sample Sb_taG_11_FD_89696 | JGI IMG/M metagenome (GOLD analysis project Ga0116216, IMG submission 89696) | Peat soil microbial communities from Weissenstadt, Germany - Sb_50d_3_AS metaG | ecosystem: Environmental > Terrestrial > Soil > Wetlands > Peat | place: Germany: Weissenstadt | collected 2010-09-21
CGGGTCTCGAGCGCGATCTCGACGCCCGTTTCTCTGACATGGAGCGGGACCGCCTCGCGCACGTGGTCGGCGTGGACGACGTTGCCGCCGGCCTCGGCGATCTGCGTCAGCAGCGCTGCCAGCCCCCCGGGTCGGTCGGAGATCCGCGTGAACAGCCGCAGCCGGCGGCCGGCGGTCGTCTCGTGGCGGTGGGCGATCGCCGCCAGCAGGCCGGGGTCGACGTTACCGCCGGAGAGCACGATCACCGTTGAGCCGTTCGCCGGCGGGCTCGCCTGGTTCGCGAGCAGCGCGGCCACACCCGCGGCCCCGCCACCCTCGACGACGAGCTTCGCCCGCTCCATCAGCCACACCATCGCGTCGCCCACGTCGTCCTCGCGCACGACAACCATCTGATCGACCCAGCGCTCGACCAGCGGCAGCGTGATCTCACCCGGCCGCTTGATCGCGATCCCGTCCGCGATCGTCGGCAGCGCGTCGCACGCGACCGGGGAGTGCGCCTGAAGCGATGCCGGGAACGCGGCACAGGCCTCGACCTGGACGCCGATCACCCGCACGTCGGGACGGGCCGACTTCACCGCGATCGAGACGCCGGAGATCAGGCCGCCGCCGCCGACGGGAACGATCACGCAAGATAGGTCTGAGACGTCGTCGAGCAGCTCGAGGCCGAGCGTCGCCTGTCCCAGGATCACGTCGGGATCATCGAACGGGTGGATGAACGTCGCGCCCGTCTCGGCGGCGCGCGCGCGTGCGGCGGCGACGCACTCGTCGACTGATTCGCCGGCGAGGTGGACGACGCCGCCGAACGCCTCGACCGCGGCCACCTTGGCCACCGGCGCCTCGCTGGGCATGAACACGTCGCAGGGGATCCCTCGGTCGCGCGCGGCGTAGGCGACCGACTGGCCGTGGTTGCCGGCGCTGCCCGCGACAACGCCGCGCGGCTCGTCGAGCAGGGAGATCTTGTGGTAGGCGCCGCGGAGCTTGAACGAACCCGTCCGCTGCAGGTTCTCGGCCTTGAGGAACACGCGCCCGCCACAGTGTTCGGCGAGGCTCCGCGAGCTCAGCACCGGGGTGTGGCGTGCCACTTCGGCCACGACCTTCCGTGCCGCCGCAGCTTCGCCGGCCTCGATCCGCGCGGTCACGCGCTCGGCCTGGTGCGTGCCCGATGTGGTCGTCATCGCACACCTCCGAGGCGGGTGTTGCAAGCCGGGTTTACACTCCTAATGTGACGACTCATATATCAGGACGGTGTGGGGTCCGTCAAACGGGGGAGTCGGGGGGACAGACGTGGCGGTGAATCCCGATGGCCGAGCTGCGGCGCCGGCGCGCGGTTCCCGCGAACTGCTCGCCGACAGGGCGTATGTGGAGCTCCGCGACCGGCTGATCACGCTGCGGATCGCGCCGGGCGCCCCGATCGACGAGGACCTGCTCGGGCGCGAGCTCGAGATGGGGCGCACCCCGGTGCGTGAGGCGATCAAACGGCTTGCGCTCGAGAACCTCGTCACGGTCTTCCCGCGCCGGGGGACGTTCGCGTCGGAGATCAACATCACAGATCTCGCCCACATCTCCGATGTTCGCACGCAGCTCGAGGGACATGCGGCCTACCGCGCCGCGCAGCGGATCACCCACGCGCAGCGAGCCGAGCTCGCCGAGTTGCTCGCCGAGCTGTCCAGCAGCGAGGGCAGCGATGACCGCACCGGCCTGATCGCGCTCGACGCGAAGGTCCACCGCTTCATCTACAGGTGCGCGGGCAATCCGTACCTCGAGGAGACTCTGGGCCGGTACTTCAATCTCTCGCTGCGGATCTGGCATCTCGTCCTCGACCGGCTGCCGCATCTGTTCGCGCGCGTGAACGAGCACGACGATCTGCTGCGGGCGATCGCCGACGGCGACGCCGACGGCGCGCGGGCGATCGTCGCCGCGCACGTGGCGACGTTCGAGCGCGAGATCCGCGCGGTGCTCTAGCCATCTAAGCCGTCAGATAGTCCTCGAGCGGCGCGTCGTGGCCGAGGCGGGTGGAGACGACGTGCGCCTGCTCGAGCGCGACACGCCCGAGCAGCCTGAGGCGCTGCGGACCGAGCCGGAGCGAGGCGCCGGCGGCAGTCAGCGCGGCGATCACCTCGCCACCGCGGTCGCGGATCGGAGCCCCGACGGCGGACAGTCCCGGCTCGAGCTCATCGACGATCGTCGCGAATCCCTGGTCGCGGATCTGCTCCAGCTCACGGTCGAGCTGCTCGCGGTCGACGACCGTCGCCGGGGTCAGCGGAGCGAGCTCGCCCGCAGGGAGCTGCGCCACCCCGAAGGCCAGGAAGATCTTGCCCGCCGCCGTGCAATGGAGCCCCAGCTCCCGCCCGATCCAGTTCGTCGACCCGAGTAGGTGGCGACCGTCGACCTGGGCGATCGCCTCGGTCCCGGCGGGGCGCGGCAGAATCAGGTTCACGGTCTCGCCGCTCTCCTCGGCGAGTCGGCGCATGCTCGGCTGGGCCAGCTCGACCAGGTCCTCGCGGCCGATCCCCGAGCGAGCGAACCGCAGTGCCGTGGTGCCAGGACGGACCGCCCCCGTCGAATCCCGGCTCGCGAGGTTGTGACGCTCGAGCACCTCGAGCACTGGGGCAACCTGGATCGCAGGTATGCCGATGACCTCGGCGAGCTCGGTGATCGTGCGCGGCGAGCGCTCGAACACGGCCGCCAGCAGACGGGCGGCGCGATCCGCCTCGTCTGCCTGGGAGGTCATGTGGCGCGGCTGGGAGGGGTGAGCACGACGGTCTGCAGCTCTGTGAACGAGTGCATGACGTGCGGGCCGCCGACCCGGCCGATCCCGCTGTCGCTTCCGGCGCGGCCGCCGAACGGGAGGTGGGCCTCCCAGTAGTTGCTCGACTCGTTGATGTTGACCCAGCCGGTGCGGACACGGTCGGCAAACGTCAGCCCCGCCGCGAGGTTGCCGGTGAAGATCGCCGCGAGCAGGCCGTACGGCGAGGAGTTGGCGAGCGAGATTGCCTCATCGAGTGACCGGATCGTGACCACCGGGGCGATCGGACCGAACGTCTCCTCGACGGCGACGCGGGCGTCGGCCGGGACGTCGGCGAGGATTGTCGGCTCCCAGTACAGCGACGTCGGAAAGCCGCTGGCGCGCGCGCCGCCGTTGACGACGCTCGCGCCCCGCTCGACGGCGTCGGCGACGTGCTCGTCCATCTTGACGGCGACGGGCTCGTTGTTGAGCGGGCCCATCGTGGTGCCGTCGTCGAACGGGTCGCCGAGCAGGATCCGCTCGGTCACGCGCCGGGCCAGCAGCTCGACGAACTCTTCCTTCGCCGCGGCGTGGACCAGCAGCCGCTCGCCGGCGGTGCAGCTCTGGCCGGCGCACAGGTAGCAGGCGGTCAGGGTCGCGTCGGCCGCGGCTTCGAGGTCGGCATCGTCCATCACCACCAGCGGCCCGTTGCCCCCCATCTCGAGCAACGCCGCCTTGCCGGCGGCGGCCTGGGCCACCAGCCGCCCGGTCGCGGTCGAGCCGATGAACGCGACGCCGTCGGTTGCCGGGTTGCGGGCGATCTCGTCGCCGACCACGGGACCCGGGCCGGTGACGAGGTTGAACACGCCCGGCGGCAGGTCGGCGTCGGCGATGCACCGGGCGAGCGCGACCGCGCAAACGGCGGTCGACGGCGCCGGCGTCCACACGACGGCGTTGCCGCACGCCAGCGCCGGCGCGACCAGTTCGGCCGGCATCGTGTACGGCCAGTTCCACGGGCTGATCACGCCGACGACGCCCCGGGCCCTGCGGACGAGCATCACGCGCTTGCCCGGGGAGAACGAGTTGGGCAGCTCGCCGCCGAGCCGCTTGCAGTCCTCGGCGGCCATCCGCCAGTACTCGACGAGCTCGCCGACCTCGTCGTAGGCCTCGGCGCGCAGCGGCTTGCCCTGGTCGAGCGTCAGCGTCCTCGCCAGCTCATCACGGCGGCTCTCGATGATGTCGCCGACCGCGTGCATCTTCGCGGCACGCTCGAACGCGGTGAGGCGAGCCCAGCCATCGGCCGCGTCGCGTGCGGCGTCGATCGCGCGGCGCGCGTCGTCGCGATCGCCCAGCGGCACGGTGCCGATCAGCTCACCGGTCGCGGGGCTGATCGACTCGAAGGTTTCGCCGCTGGCGCTGGACTGCCAGGCACCCGCGACGAACATCTCTTGCGCGGTGGCCGTGGCCATGGTTCGCCGCCCTCGGACTCGTTGACACAGTTAGACAACTGATATATAACAGGCCGATCAGGCCTCGGTCAATGAGTTATTGTGTGGGGTGGTGCGCGGAGGCTTGGCCTGAACGTGACGTTCAACTAACCGCGCCGAGGGCGCGGTACGGGGAGGTTGATTGATGGCAACCGTAGAGTCTCCGAGCCCTACCGGGCAGGCGTCCGACACTAACGAGCTCGCGGGCTTCGGCTACAAGCAGGAGCTAGATCGGTCCCTGGGAAGCTTCTCGTCGTTCGCCGCCGGCTTCAGCTACATCTCGATCCTCACGGGCGTCACGGCGTTGTTCGGGCTCGCCTATGGCTTCGCTGGCCCGGGCGTGTGGTGGACGTGGCCGGTGATCGTCGGGGGCCAGGCGCTGGTCGCGCTGTGCTTCATGGAGATGGCGGCCAACTATCCGATCGCGGGCTCCGTGTACCAGTGGGGAAAGCAGATCGCGGGGCCGTTCGCGTCGTGGATGACCGGCTGGATCTACATCGTCGGGGCGATCGTGACGATCACCGCGGTCGCGATCGACTGGCAGGTCGTGCTGCCCCAGGTCACGACCAGCTTGCAGTTCTTTGGCAGCTCGGCAGACGCGGGCACCACGATCACCAAGGCCGGGGCGCAGAACGCGCTGCTGCTCGGCGGCATTCTGATCACGATCACGACGATCATCAACATGCTCGGCGTCAAGCTGATGTCTCGGATCAACAACGTCGGCGTGATCTGCGAGCTGGTCGGCTCGACCATCCTGGTGATCCTGCTCGCCTTCCATCTCCACCATGGGCCGGCGGCGATCGTCCACTCCTACGGCCTCGGCAAGGGCCACCCGTGGGGCTACTTCGGAGCCCTGCTGGTCGGCTCAATCGTCAGCGCGTACGTCATGTACGGCTTCGACACCGCCGGCACGCTCGCGGAGGAGACGAACGATCCGAAGCGCAACGCCCCACCGGCGATCATCCGTGCGGTCGGGGCGGCGTTCGTGATCGGCGGCCTCGTGATCCTGTTCGGGATCCTGTCCAACAAGAACCTCCTGAACCCGAAGATCGGCCTGTTCGGGTTGCCGTACGTGATGAAGCAGGCGTTCGGGAACACCGTCGGGAACATCTTCCTGGTCGACTGCGCGATCGCGATCTTCGTCTGCTGTCTCGCGGTTCAGACGGCGACGATCCGGATGTTGTTCTCGATGGCCAGGGACAACAAGCTGCCGGCGGGGTCGGCGGTCGCGCGCGTGTCCGGGCATCGCAAGGTGCCGATCGTGCCGGCGCTTGTCACCGGAGTCCTCGCGATCCTTGTGGCCGCGATCAACGTCGGCAACCAGAGCGCGTTCGCGGCGATCACGTCGATCGCGATCATTCTGTTCTACCTCTGCTATCTCGGCGTCACCGGTCCGATGCTCGTGCGACGGCTGAGGGGGACTTGGCCGCCGCCGAACCCCGGCAAGTACTTCTCGATGGCCCGCTGGGGGCTGCTGGTCAACATCGTGGCCGTCATCTTCCAGCTGCTAGTCGTGATCAATCTGATGTGGCCGCGCGTCGCAATCTATAACGCGTTTGGCGCCCAGCACTGGTACCTGAAGTGGGCCGCACTGCTGTTCGTGGGTCTGGTGTACGTCATCGGGTTGATCTACTACTTCACCGTGCAGGTGAAGAAGCCGCCGGAGGTGTTGGCGGAGCACCGAGCTGACATCCCGGTGCCGGCGCCGTTGGGAGACGCGTTCCCATGATCGAAGCGGGCGAATTCGACTACGTGATCGCCGGCGGCGGGACGGCCGGCTGTGTGGTTGCGGCACGGCTCTCCGAAGATCCGTCGGTCAGCGTGTGCCTGATCGAGGCGGGCCCGTCTGACGTGGACGACCCAGCCATCCTCCGCCTTGAGGACTGGATGTACCTGCTGGACTCGGGCTACGACTGGGACTACCCGATCGAGCCGCAGGCGAAGGGCAACAGCTTCATGCGCCACGCGCGCGCGAAGGTGCTCGGCGGCTGCTCCTCGCACAACTCGTGCATCGCGTTCTGGACGCCGAAGGAGGATCTCGACGAGTGGGCCGCGAACGGCTGCGAGGGCTGGAGCTCGGCCGAGTGCTGGCCGCTGATCAAGCGGCTTGAGACCAACGACGGTCCGGGCGACCATCACGGCCGCGACGGTCCCGTGAACATCCGCACCGTGCCCCCGGAGGATCCGTGCGGGGTCGCGGTCCTCGAGGCCGCGGCCCAGGCCGGGCTGCCGACGTCCCGCTTCAACGAGGGCTTCACGGTCACCAACGGTGCCGGGTGGTTCCAGATCAACTCGGCACCGGACAACACGAGGATGTCGTCCTCCCATGCGTACCTGCACCCGATCATCGGCAAGCGGCCGAACCTCGAGATCCGGACGCACTGCTGGGTCAACCGCGTCGCCGTCGAGGACGGCCGCGCGACCGGAGTCGAGTACCTTACGCCCGACCTCCTCACGCACGCGACCGTAAGGGCCCGCTGCGAGGTGATCCTCAGCTCCGGCGCAATCGACACGCCGAAGTTGCTGATGCTGTCGGGAATCGGCCCCGGTGACCACCTCCAGGAGTTCGGGATCGAGACGCTCGTCGACTCGCCCGGCGTGGGCGCCAACCTCGACGATCACGTCGAGGGCATCGTGCAGTGGGACGCGAAGAAGCCGATGATCCGCAAGTCCACGCAGTGGTGGGAGATCGGCCTGTTCGCGACCTCGATGGAGCGGCTCGATCGACCCGACCTGATGATGCACTACGGCTCGGTGCCGTTCGACATGAACACGGCGAGGTGGGGCTATCCCACCACCGAGAACGGGTTCTGTCTGACGCCAAACGTGTGCCGTGGACGCTCTCGCGGGACGGTGCGGCTGCGCACGCGGGACTTCCGTGATCGCGCCCGGGTCGATCCCCGGTACTTCACCGACCCCGAGGGTCACGACGAGCGCGTGATGACGTTCGGGATCAGGCTCGCGCGGAAGATCGTCTCGCAGTCGGCGATGTCCGACTGGGCCGGCGAGGAACTCGCTCCGGGTCCCGACGCGCAGAGCGACGACGAGCTCGTGGACTACATGCACAAGACCCACAACACCGTCTATCACCCGGCATGCACCGCGCACATGGGGCCGGATTCCGACCCACTCGCGGTGGTCGATCCGCGGCTGCGGGTCCGCGGAGTGCGGGGGCTGCGGATCGCCGACGGATCGATCCTGCCGTTCCTGCCGGCGATCAATCCGTGCATCACAACGATGATGATCGGCGAGAAGTGCTCGGACATGATCAAGGAGGACGCGGAGCGTCCGGCGGTGCAGCTAGCCCCGCCCGCGACCGTTTGACCGATGGCGCCACGGCGCCGCCAGAGGTAACCCGCTTCCTGAGGGAGCACCCGCCGTTCGACGGGCTCGACCTTGGCGAGGTGGAGCGGGTCGCGGCGAGCGTCGAGGTCGAGTTCCATCGCGCCGGGACCTCGATCTTCCTAGAGGGCGCCGAGCAGATCGAGCACCTGCGGGTCGTGCGCAGAGGCGCGGTCGAGATCATCCACGGCGGCCACGTCCTCGACCTGCTCGGGGAGGGCGAGCTGTTCGGCCACGCCGCGATGCTGTCGGGTCTTCCCACCGGGTTTGAGGCGAGGGCCGCGGAGGACACGCTGTGCTACCGGATCGGAAGCGGGATTGCGCGAGAGCTGCTCTCGGCGCCGGCGGGACTGCGATACGTAGCCCGCTCGCTCGCCAAGGCCGAGGCCGAGCTGTACGCAACCTCGCCAGGGCCTCCGAGCGACCCCTCGACCCAGCCCGTCGGCTCTCTGATCAGGGGCACGCCCGTCGTATGCGAACCCGAGACCCCGATCCGCGACGCCGCGCAGATGATGACCGCGGCGTCGGCCACCTCGCTGGTCGTCGACGTCGGCGACGGCACGCTCGGGATCCTCACCGACCGCGATCTGCGCACGCGTGTGGTCGCCAGCGGGATGTCGTTCGACGCGCCCGTGTCAGCCGCGATCTCGGCGCCGGCGTTCACCAGCCGACCCGACCGCCTCGGCGGAGAGGTGCTGCTCGAGATGCTCGATCGCGGGTTTCGACACCTGCCTGTGGTGTCGGGGACGGGGGAGATCCTCGGCGTGCTCGAGGATCTCGACCTGATCGCCATCGAGACCCGGTCGTCGTTCTTCCTGCGCCAGCGGATCGCTCGGGCGGACAGCGTCGGCGAGCTGAAGGTGGCGGCGGCCGAACTTCGCCCCAGCGTCGTCGACATGCACGAGGCGCGAGTCAACTCGGCAAACATCGTCGCGATCTACTCGGTGGAGATCGACGCGCTTACCCGCCGCCTGCTCGAGCTGGCGCTCGCGACCGCCGGCGAGCCGCCCGCCGAGTTCGCCTGGCTGGCGCTCGGCAGCGTGGCCCGGCGGGAGGCGGTGCTGAGCTCGGACGTGGAGAGCGCGATCGCCTGGTTCGCCAACGGGTCGGATGAGGAAGCGCGTGCCTACCTGCACCGGCTCGGTCAGGAGGTGGTGGCGGGGCTCGAGGCGTGCGGCTTCAGCCCGGACCCCAACGGGGCGTCGGCATCGAACCTGCCGTTCGTCCGGTCGCTTCAGTCCTGGCAGAACGCCGGTCGCAGCTGGATCGCCGATCCAACCCAGGACAAGGCGCTGGTGCTTACGTCGTTGCTTGTCGACAGCCGGCCGGTGTGGGGGGTGCACAAGGGCACCCCGGTGGCAGACACGTTCCGTTTGGCGCCGACCAACCCCGCGCTGCTGAGAATGCTCGCCCGCTTCGCGCTCTCCCACCGGCCGCCGACCGGGTTCTTCCGCGGGTTCGTCGTGGAGCACACAGGCGAGCATCGCGGTCAGCTCGACCTCAAGCTCGGCGGCATCCAGCCAATCGTCGACCTGGCCCGGTGGGCGGGGATCGCCGCCGGAGTGACGAGCGGGTCGACGGCCGAGCGCCTGCGCGCCGCCGGTGCCCAGGGAACGCTGCCCGCGGCCGAGGCCGAGACGCTCGAGGACGCGCTCGACCTGATCGAGACGCTGCGCCTCGGGCACCAGGTCGAGCAGCTGCGCGCCGGCGTGCCGCTCGATGACCACGTCAACCCGGCGACGCTCAGCTCACTGACGCGGAGCCATCTCCGCGAGGCGTTCCGGGCCGTCGCCTCGATTCAGAAGCGGGTCGCCGCCGAGCTCGAGGTCCGGACTTGGTGAGGATCACCACGCCGTCCCGCCTGCGCGCCCGCTCGCAGGCCGCGTCTGCCTACGCAAAGGCTTCCCTCCCGGGCCGCCGCACGCCGTGGCGGAGGGCCGGGTGGTGCGCACTCGACCTCGAGCTGACCGGCCTTGACCCGACCGTGGACGAGATCATCTCGTTCGGCGCGATCCCGATCGAGGCCGGCCGAGTGCAACTCGCCGACGCGGTCTACGAGCTCGTCTGCCCGGTCAGCGAGATCAGCGAGGAGTCGATCCGGGTGCACGGCATCCGGGCGGTCGATCTCGCGCAGGCGCCGTCGCTCCACGAGGCGATCGAGACGTTGCTCGAGGTGATCGCGGGCCGCATCCTCGTCGTCCACACGGCGGCGATCGAAAGGGCCTTCCTGGGACGAGCGCTCCGGCGCGACGGGGTGCGGCTGCGCGGGCCGCTCGTCGACACCGAGGTGCTCGGCCGGCTCTGGCTGCACGAGCGCGACGGCCAGTCGCGGCGACACGTGTCCCTCACCGACCTGGCGTCGCTGCTCGGCCTGCCCGCCGATCGGCCCCACGATGCGCTCGGCGACGCGCTGACCACGGCGCAGGTGTTCATCGCGCTCGCGACCCACCTCGACGCGATCCGTGCCGAGACCGTCGGGAGCCTAGCCCGGGCCAGCCCACGCGTGGACTCGCTCCGGCTCCTGCATTGGGGATAAGGTGATGCGATGACCGGCGACTGGCGCGACTTCCGACCGGCGATCTGGCTGGCGATGCTGGGCATCGCCGTGATGTTGCTCGTCGCGCCGTTCTACATCGGCGCGGTCTTCCTCGGGGCGGCGATCGGAGTGGCGATACGGATCGAGCAGCGGCGCCGGCGCCAGCGGTCCTGAGTCAGTCGAACGCGATCACGCTTCGGATCCCGTCCTGGCGCTCCATCAGCTCGAATCCGCGGTTGACCTCGTCGAGCGCGATCCGGTGCGAGATGAACGGGTCGACGTCGACCTTCCCGTCGAGGTAGAGCTGGACCAGCTCTGGCACCTGGTCGCGGCCCTTGACGCCGCCGAATGAGGAGCCACACACACGGCGCCCGGTGATCAGGTAGCGGGGGACGACGTCGAGCGTCTCGCCCTTCCCGGCGACGCCCGCGATCGTGCACAGGCCCCAGCCCATCCGGGCCGACTCGACGGCCTGGCGCATAACCTGGACGAGCCCGGTGGCCTCGAACGTGTAGTCGGCGCCGAATCCCCGGGTCTCCTCCAGCACGCGCTCCACGATGTCCGGACCGCCGATCCACGTGTCGGTCGCGCCCTGGCCCCTGGCAAGCTCGAGCCGGTCCTCGGAGAGGTCCACACAGATGATCCGCCCGGCCTGTTGCAGGCGGCAGCCGGCGACCGCGCCGAGGCCGACCATCCCGGCGCCGAACACGACGCACGTCGAGCCCGCCTCGACCTTGGCGGTGTTGATCGCGGCGCCGAGACCGGTGGACAGGCCGCACGCGAACAGGCAGGCATGGTCAGGCTCGGCCTCCGGTGAGACCTTGGCCAGCGCGATCTCCGGCATCACGGTGTAATCCGCGAACGTGCTCGTGCCCATGAAGTGCCGGATCGAGTCGCCGTCGCGCGAGAGCCGGGTGGTGCCGTCCGGGAGGTGGCCGAGGTTCTGCTGCTCGCGGATCGCGAGGCACAGGTTCGTCTTCGGGCTGCGGCAGTGCTCGCACTCGCGGCACTGCGGCGAGAACAGCGTGACGACGAGATCTCCCGGCGAGACGCTCGTCACGCCCTCGCCGGTCTTCTCGACGATGCCAGCGCCCTCGTGGCCGAGCACGGTCGGGGCGTATCCGGACGGATCGGCGCCGGATGCTGTGTACATGTCGGTGTGGCAGACGCCGCAGGCGCGGAGCCGGACCAGGACCTCACCGGCTCGGGGCTCCGCCAGGTCCACCTCCGTGACGTTGAGCGGCTGGCCGAACTGTTCGAGCACCGCCGCGCGGATCTTCACTTGGCCTGACTCCTCTCTCCGGTTTGGAACGAGAGCCTATTGGTGGCGGGCGCCCGACGGACCGTTGCCTTCGCGTAGGCGATTCGGCGTTGGCGGTCGTCGGGAGGCGTTGGGGCTGCGAGCGGCCGGGAGTGGCGCGCGGGAACGCCTGCACGATGGAGCGGACGGTCGGCGCCGACTGACGTGCCGGGGCGTGGTGTGCGGCTCTCGTCACGGCTAGTGTCGGGCGCGCAGGTGCCGAGACCGCGATCGAACGGACGCCGGCGCCGACCACCGCCGGCAGCAGCGCGGTCGCGCACAGCTTGCCTGCGAGCATGCACCCACTGGACAGCGCGCCGAGCCGCGCGGTCGCCGCTCCGCTCCCGGCGCTCAGCCAGCTGATCACCGGCTCGACGCCGGCGAGCGCCCCGATCCGCTCGCGAATCGTCGTCCGCGCGCGGTTGAGGAGCTGGCGTACGGCTCCGTCGCTGGCGCCGAGCTGGGCCGCGATCTCGGCGTAGCTCCGTCCCTCGAGCTCCCGCATCACGATCGCGTCACGCTGGCGGGCCGGGAGCGACTGGACGGCCGCGAGCAGTTCGTCGAGCTCGAAGCGGCGGTCGCTCGCGTGGTCGTCGCGGCGGCCGAGCTCATCCGAGTCGCCGGACACGCAATCCGGTCGTGTCGCCCTGGCCCGGAGCGTGTTGCGGGCGGCGTTGTCGGCCATCGCATGCATCCAGGCGCGGAGGTTGTGGACATCGTCCCCGCGCGTAAGCGCTTGGTGCGCTTTGATCAGCGCATCCTGAACGGCCTCCTCGGCGTCGCTCTCGCCGACGATCCGCGAGCAGTGCCGGAGCAGCGAGCGGCGGTGGCGGGTGACGATCGCCTCGAACGCCGCGTCCGAGCCGTCGCGCGCCAGCTCGGTCAGGCGCTCGTCGCTCTGGGTCCGCAGGACCGAGCCCGCCAGGCGGGATGGGGGATAGAGGAGGGGGTTCATCGGATGCGTCATGGGCCAGGGTTGAGATGACTCGTGTGAAATCCATTTCAGCCGCGTAGGAGCTGTGTAGGAAAGGACCCACAGGTTGGCCAGCCAGCCAGTACGATCCCGTGATTCGCTGATTACGGTTACTAGGAGGTCCGGGGTGTCGACGACGAACAGCGATCTGGAGAGCGTGCTCCTCGGGGAGCGAGAGCTGTGGCTCGAGGGTCCCCCGCACGAACTGTTCACCCAGCTGCGCGGGGAGTGCCCCGTCCACTGGACCTCCCGGATCAGCGAATACCCCGACGAACCCGGCTACTGGTCGGTGACGAAGGCCGATGACATCCGGACCGTCAGCCTCGACTGGCAGACGTTCTCCTCGGAGCTCGGCGGCGTAACCGCGGTCACCAACGTGTTCCCGCTCGAGCTGATGCGGGCGATGTTCATCGGGATGGATCCGCCCAAGCACGATCGCCTGAAGATGCTGTTCCAGGCCGGCTTCACGCCGAGGCGGATCGCGGCCCACGAGCCGGCGATCCGGGCGATCGTGGTCGACGTGCTTGATCGGCTGGGCGAGCGGGAGACGTGCGACCTGGTCACCGACGTCGCGCAGCCGGCCGTGTCCCGGGTGATCGGCAGCTTCATGGGGATCCCGCCCGAGGACGACGCGGTGTGGGCGACGTTGATGAACTCGGCGCTCGGCGCCGGCGACCCCGATCTCAATCCCGACGGGATCATGAGCGTGGTCGAAAAGGACATCCCCGAGATCTTCGCCCGCTGCCAGCGGATGATCGCCGAGCGACGCGAGCGCCCAACCGACGATCTGACCAGTGTGCTCGTCCACGCCGAGGTCGACGGCCACCAGCTCGAGGAGCACGAGATCGTGATGGGTTTCTTCCTGCTCGTCGCGGCCGGCAACGACAGCACGAAGGCCACGTACTGCAGCGGGATGAGGGCGCTGATCGACAACCCCGACCAGCGCCAGCTGATGCTCGACGATCCGTCGCTGATTCCGAGCGCGGTCGAGGAGTCGCTGCGGATGTTCCCGGCGTTCGCTCATTTCCGGCGAACGGCCACGCGTGACACCGAGATCGCCGGCCAGCCGATCCGCGAGGGCGAGAAGGTCGTGATGTGGTACGTCTCCTCCAACCGGGACGAGTCCCGCTTCGACGATCCACACACCTTCGACGTGCGCCGGGACCCGGACCACCAGGCGTTCGGCGCCGGCGGCCGCCACTTCTGCCTCGGCACCGCGCTCGCGCGTCTCGAGCTCAAGATCCTGTTCGAGGAGACGCTCGCCCGCTACCCGGCGATGGAGCTGGCCGGCCGGCCGGTGTTCGTCGAGTCGCCGTTCATCAATCAGCTGAAGACGATGCCGGTGCGGATGCGACCGGCGTAACGGTTAC
>Ga0116216_10002019_pt1 | contig 13721 bp, 9 predicted proteins | sample Sb_taG_11_FD_89696 | JGI IMG/M metagenome (GOLD analysis project Ga0116216, IMG submission 89696) | Peat soil microbial communities from Weissenstadt, Germany - Sb_50d_3_AS metaG | ecosystem: Environmental > Terrestrial > Soil > Wetlands > Peat | place: Germany: Weissenstadt | collected 2010-09-21
GCCGTGCGCGACCGTGCTCCCCTGCACCGTCACAGACCCGGCGGCAACGTAATGTTGCGCGCGCATATCGAGGATGATGTGGTCGGCATGCACGCGCAACACGCCGTCGTCGAGATAGGCGCCACCGATGCCGTCGAGGATGAGGTGCCCCGGGTAGAATCCGATGAAGCCGGCCTGTAGGGAGACGGTGGGGTGGAGGGGTGCCGCTTGGGCGGATCGCGCACCCGTGATGGCCGCGACCGCGAGGAACGCCGAGACGGCGGCGATGAGCCGCGTTCGGCTTGCTGACAACGCTACCTAGCTCCGTCCATATAGGCCTTGACTGCCGCACCCAGCCGCTTGATGCCTTCCACGATCATCTCGTCGGGTGCGTTGCTGAAGTTCAGGCGCATGGTATTGCGCACGATTGTGTTCACCCAGAAGGGACCTCCGGGCACGAACGCCACCAGGCTGCGCGACGCGAGCGCGAGCAGCTCCTCCGTGTCGACCGCTTCGGGCACGCGTGCCCACAAAAATAGCCCGCCCTCCGGATGGGTCCACGACGAGCCTTTCGGCATGAAGCGTTCGAGCGATTGCAGCATGAGGTCGCGGCGCCGGGCATAGACCGGCAGCATCTCCTGGATGTGGGCTTCGAACACCCCGGTGTGGCGGGCGTATTCGTACACCGCCCGCTGGGTGAAGCTCGAGGTGTGGAGATCGGCGGCCTGCTTGGCCGGCACCACGCGCTCGAAGACCTCGCGCTCGGGAATGACGAGCCAGGCGACGCGCATGCCGGGCGCGATGGTCTTGCTCACCGTGCTCATGTAGATGCAATTGCGCGAGCGTGCGATCGACATGAGCGAGGGCAGATGCTCGCCCGAGTAACGCAGCCGGCCATACGGGTCGTCTTCATAGATCGGGATGCCGTACTCGGCGGCGATGGCGACCACGTCCTTGCGCCGCTGCAGGCTGAGCGTGATGCCGCTCGGGTTTTGGAAGTTGGGCACGAGGTAGAGGAACTTCGGTTTGCGCTTGGCCTCGCGCAGCACGCGGATGAGGTCGCTCGTGACGATCCCCGCATCGTCTGTCGCCACGTTGACGTAGTCGGCTTGATAGGCGTCGAAGGCTTGGATGGCGCCGAGATAGGCTGGGTTCTCGATGATGACGGTATCGCCCGGATCGAGTAGCACTTTGCCGATGAGGTCCAGTCCCTGCTGCGAGCCGCTGATGATGAGCACTTGATCCGGCGTGCACTCGATGTGATTGACGCGAGCGAGGTACTCGCACACCCACTCGCGCAGCGGCGGGTAGCCTTCGGTCACGCTGTATTGCAGCGCCGCCGGTCCGTCGTGGGTCAGCACGTATTGGCAGGCTTTTGCGAACTGCGCGACTGGGAACAGTTCGGGCGCGGGCAGGCCGCCTGCGAACGAGATGACATCGGGCATCGCTGTGACTTTAAGGATCTCGCGGATGGCGCTGGCTTTCAGGCGCCCCGTCCGCTGCGCGAAGCGGAAAACCTGAGTATCGAATGAAGGGTCGGAAGCGGCGAGTGACATGCAGACCTCGATCGGTGCCTTTTTGAGGGGCCTAGCGGCTCGTCCGTTCTCCAGCGCGCAGCCGTATCCCCGTAGGTAGCATTCGGCGGGTTGCATCGCGCGCCGTAGAGAATGTGAGCCAGGCCATCATGATCACGAACGCGCAGGCGATATGAAGATCGCGTATTTCGACTGCTTTTCCGGCGCGAGCGGCAACATGATCCTCGGCGCCCTGGTGGACGCCGGGCTCTCGCTCGACGCGCTCGAGCGGGAGCTGCGCAAGCTGCCGGTAAGCGGCTTCGCGCTGCGCGCCGAACGCGTCGACAAACGGGGGCTCGCGGCGCTGCACCTCGACGTGCACGTGCCTGGAGAAGACGGTCATCCGGCCCACGCGCACGAGGGCGCAGGCCATCCGGGTCGCGACCATCATCACGAAGGCATCGCTCACCGCAAGCTCGGCGACATCTTGGCGATTCTCCAAGCGGCCCGCTTGCCGGCGAACGTCGCCGCCATGGCGGAGAAGATCTATCGCCGCTTGGCGTACGCCGAAGCCCGCGTTCACGGCGTGCCGGTGGATGAGATCGCGTTTCACGAGGTCGGTCAGGTCGACGCCATCGTCGACATCGCAGGCGCTGCGCTTGGTCTGCACCTGCTCGGCATCGACGCGGTCTACTGCTCGCCCCTTCCCTGCGGCCGCGGGCGCATCACGAGTGCTCATGGCGAGGGACCTTCGCCCGCGCCCGCCACGCTGGACCTGCTGCGCGACGCGCCGACCTACGCGCTCGATCTCGAGGGCGAGTTCGTCACGCCGACCGGTGCCGCGATCCTCTCGAGCATCGCCTCCTTTGATGAACGGCCTCCCATGACCATCGCAGGCATCGGCTACGGCGCAGGGAGCAGCGATTTCCCGTTCCCCAACGTGTTGCGCGTGATCCTGGGCGCCACCATCGAACGCGCTGCGGCCACGCCTGGCCCGGATGACGTCGTGCAGCTGGAGACCAACATCGACGACATGAATCCGCAGCTCTACGAGCACGCGATCGAGCGGCTCTTCGCAGCGGGTGCGCTCGACGTCTGGACGCATGCCGTCGTGATGAAAAAAGGCAGGCCGGGCACGGTGCTGAGCGCGCTGGCCGCGCCAGAACGTGCCGAGATGGTGGCCGCCACCATGCTGGCAGAGACGACGAGCATCGGCGTGCGTAGCTGGAACGCGCGCCGCGTGACGCTGCCGCGGCGTGTCGAGACGATGACCACGAGCCTCGGACCCGTACGGGTGAAGATCGTGGAGTCCCCCAGCGGCCGGCGCGCACGGCCGGAGTATGAAGACGTCCGCAGCATCGCACAGCGCGAAGGCAAGCCGCTCGCCCAGGTCATGGCGCGCGTCGAACGAGACGTGACGGAGCTGCTGGGTGGAGACTAGCGGGTCGAACGATCCGCTGGTCGAGGATCCCGCTGCGCGCGTGCGCGGGGCGTTCGATCTGCGCCGCTTCGGCAGCGATGCGACGCTCGTCGTCGGCGCGGCCATCATCGGCAATCTGTTCTCGTTCGTCTTCCATTTCACGTTGTCACGCAGACTCGGACCCGAGCGCTATGGCACGCTCGTCTCGCTCATGGCCATCTCGGGCATGCTCGGCGTGCTCGGCCAGTCGGTAGGCACCGTGGCGATGCAAGAGACCGCTAAGATGTGGGCCTCGCACCTCGATCGCGCCATTGGTGCGTTCGTGCGCGGCACGGGCCGGTTGGTGGCGGCCGTCGCAGCGTTCGTCGCGCTGGCGCTCGTCGTGGTCAGCCTCCCATTGCGTGGGTATCTGCACGTGATGGAGGGGCTCTTGTGGTGGCTTCTCGCGGTGTACGTGGCCGTATCGCTCTTCGCCGGCTACGCGCGCGGTGCGGCGCAGGGCGCGCACCGCTTTGGCGTCTTCGCCGCGTCGATGATCAGCGAGGGCATGGGCAAGGTCGCGGTCGCGCTCGCGCTCGTCGCGGCCGGCTACGGCGTCGCCGGCGCGCTTGGCGGGCTGATCGCGAGCGCTGCCATCGCCGTCGTCATCGTGTACGCGCCGATGATCCGCTCAACAGAGCGTGGCGCACGGGCCCCAGACGAGCGCGTGCGGTTAGGTTCGGAAGCGCTCAAGGTGCTGGCCGTCACGGCCACGACGAGCGCGCTGCTCTTCATCGATATGATCTTCGCCAAGCATCATTTCACGGGCGAGCTGGCGGGGTACTTCGGAGCTGCGGGGACGGTCGCGCGGACGATCCCGTTTGGCGTCGGCCTTGTCGGGCTGATCGTGATGCCCAAGGCCGCGGCCGCGCGGCACGTCGGACGCGAGTCGCTTGCGCGCGTGCTGGGGCTCGCCGCGACAATCGCGACCGTCACCGTCGTTGTCGCGCTTGCCGTCATCGCGACCTTTCCCGCGCAGATCATCGTCGTGACGTACGGGCCCACCTTCGCCGCGGCCGCGCCGCTGTTGCGGATCTACGCGCTCGACGAGGCGCTCTTCGCGTTATGGGGGATCGCCATCAGCTATCTCGTCGCCGTGGCGAGTTACGAGGTGTTCGGCGTGCTCATCGTGGCGCTGATATGCGAGGCCGTGGTGATGGCACTCTACGGATCGACGCCGCTGCGACTCTTGTCGGTGGGCATCGTCGTGAATGCCGTGCTCGTGCCAGCGGTGTGGGCGCTCGCGCTGCGGACGCTGCGCAAAGCTCCGCAGGCCGGCGGCCCCCCGAGCGCCGAAATCGCCTGACCAACCACACGAGAAAGGCCGGATACCCCCCATGGGCGCGGCGCGCCACGACGCTTCCCACGTCTTCTATCGCAAGCTGAACCGCGAGCTGCCGCTCATCGTGCGCGGCGAGGGCGTCTATCTCTACGACGCATCGGGCAAGCGCTACCTCGACGCCTGCGGCGGCGCCATGGTGGCGAGCTGTGGCCACGGGGTCAAGGAGATCGCCGACGCGATCGGCGCGCAAGCAGCGACGCTCGGATACGTCAACGGCACGATGTTCACGAACGAGCCTGTGGAACAGCTGGCGGACGAACTCGTGCGCTTGTGCCCGCCCGGCATCGGACGAGCCTATTTCCTCTCCAGCGGCTCCGAGGCCGTCGAAGCCGCGCTCAAGCTCGCGCGTCAATACCATGTCGAGCGCGGCGAGCCGTCGCGCCGCATCATCATCGCGCGCACGCCCGGCTATCACGGGAACACACTGCTCGCGCTGTCAGCCTCGGCGCGCCCGCACTACCGCCTGCTGTTCGAATCGTGGCTCGTCGACGTGCATATGATCGACGCTCCCTATCCGTACCGGGCGGGCGATGCGGGCGACAACGCGCCGGCGATGAGCGGGGCTGCGCTCGAAGAGGCGATCGCGAACGCCGGTCCGCGCAACGTCGCCGCGTTCATCGCGGAACCGGTCGGCGGTTCATCGACGGGGGCCGCCGTGCCGCCGCCCGGATATTACGCCCGGGTGCGTGAGATCTGCGATCGTCACGGCGTGCTGTTCATCGCCGACGAGGTGCTGTGCGGTGTGGGACGCACCGGCAAGTTCTTCGCTCTCGAACATTTCACGGATGCGCGGGGCGGCCCGATCACTCCGGACATCATCACGCTCGGCAAAGGGCTCAATGGAGGCTACGCCCCGCTCTCGGCCATGCTCGCCACAAACACGCTGTTCGATGCGATGAAGAAAAGCAAGCTCGGCGGCCTCATGCACGCCCAGACGTATTCGCAACACCCGGTCGCGGCTGCAGCCGGACTCGCCACGCTGCGCTACATACAAGAGCATGGCCTCGTGGAGCGCGCTGCGCGCCTGGGCCGCATCTTGCAATCGAGGCTCGCGACGCTCGCTTACGAAGGCGCGGGTTGCGAGATGGTCGGCGACGTGCGTGGCATCGGCTTGCTCGCGGGTGTCGAGCTCGTGGCCGATCGCGCTGCCAAGCGGCCCTCCGCACGCGAGCTGAAAGTCGCCGAGCGTCTGGTGGATGCGGGCCTGCGGCGCGGCATCGTGCTGTGGCCCAACACCGGGCACGCGGATGGGACGAGCGGCGATCTCGTCCTCATCGCGCCGCCGCTGACCATATCAGAAGAAGAGATCGAGCACCTCGTCACGCTGCTGCGTGACAGCCTGTCGGACGTCGCCCGCGAGGTCGCCGCCACGACCAGATGATAAGGAGAGTACGATGAGCACCCAAGCACCCGCAAAGCAGCCGAAGATCACCTACTCCGCGGTCGGCGGCAACATGGACGAGATCCACGCCGGTTTCGAGGCGGCGCTCGCGACCGTGCGGGCCAAGCTGGGGGCGACGCACCACCTCCACATAGCGGGGCGCGACGTCAAAGGCGAGGGCGCACCGTTCACCACGCATTCGCCCATCGACAACCAGATAGTGATCGGCGCGTTCACGACGGCGAGCGAGCAGCAGATCGACGCCGCGGTCACCGCCGCCAAGCGCGCGTACACGGCGTGGGCAGCGATGCCCTGGCAGAAGCGCCTCGCGGTCATGCGCCGCGCGGCCGAAGCCATCCGCAACCACCGCTACGAGCTGGCGGCCGTCATGAGCGTCGAGATCGGCAAGAACCGGATGGAAGCGCTGGGCGACGCCGAGGAGTCGGCCGATCTCATCGACTATTACGCCGATCAGGTCGAGAGCGCGAACGGCTTCGTGCGACCGCTCGGTCAGCTCTCGCCCAACGAGCGCACGCAAGACGTGCTGCGGCCGTACGGCGTGTTCGCCGTCATCGCGCCGTTCAATTTCCCGCTCGCGCTCTCGACCGGCATGTCGAGCGCTGCGTTGCTCGCCGGCAACACCGTGGTCTACAAGCCGTCGGTGCAGGCGCCGCTCACCGGCATCCACCTCGCTCGGATCTACGCCGAGGCCGGTCTGCCGGCGGGCGTGTTCAATCTCGTCTTAGGGTCGGGCGCAGCGGTCGGCGAGCTGCTCATCAATCATCCCGGCGTTGATGGCATCGCCTTCACCGGCTCGAAAGACGTCGGCATGAGACTCATGCGCGAGTTCTCCGGCGGGGGCAAGTTCCCCAAGCCGCTTCTGGGCGAGCTTGGCGGCAAGAACGCAGCGATCGTGACGCCGAGCGCGGATCTCGACATGGCTGCCGACGGCGTCATGCGCTCCGCGTTCGGCCTCCAGGGGCAGAAATGCAGCGCCTGCTCGCGCGTCTACGTCGACGAGCGGGTCGCGGACGCATTCCTCAAACTGCTGATCGCCAAGACGAAGTCGATCGTCATCGGCGATCCGACCAAGCGCGAGGTATATCTGGGACCCGTCATCAGCCAGAGCGCGCTGAAGAAGTTCGATGACGCGGTTGCGGGCGCGCGCGGACGGGGCGAGCTGCTCGCCGGTGGCGAGCGGTTGACGAGCGCGCCGCTCGATCGCGGCAACTACGTCGCGCCGACGATTGCGAAGCTGCCGCTCGACGACGAGCTCTTCGCGCGTGAGTTGTTCTTGCCGTTCCTCGCCGTCGGCGTGACGAAGTCATTCGACGAATCGCTGACCTGCGCCAACCGCTCGGATCTAGGACTGACCGGCGGATTGTTCTCGAACGACGAGAAAGAGATCGAACGCTTCCTCGACGAGATGGAGGCCGGCGTGCTCTACGTCAACCGGCGCACCGGCGCGACCACCGGCGCCTGGCCGGGCGTGAACTCGTTCACCGGCTGGAAGGGTTCGGGCATCACCGGCAAGGGCGGCTGCGGTCCATATTACGTCGCGCAATTCACGCGCGAGCAATCGCGGACGCGCATGGTCTAACAGGCGCTATCCGAAAAAAGACGTGGGCGGCGAGTGCGAACTCGACCGCCCACCGTTCATTTATATGGGCGACGCGACGACGCACATATGGCGACATCACGCAAATGTAGCAGTATCAATTGCAGCGACGGACCTTTAGGTCCGTTTCTCGCAAGGTCCAGCAGGAAGCGACGAGAAATCGATTACTTCACACACATCACGCGCCGACGAGGCACAACCACGGCGGCGAGGTATATGATGCGGCGAAAACGGATCTGAAGATCCGTTGCTACACAAGTCCGTTGCTTGTGGGTGCTGCGCACATGGAGCAATCATGGCCAAGAACTATCCGCACATCACGACGCCGCCCCCGGGCCCGAAGGCGCAGCGCATCATCGCGCAAGACCGGCGTTACGCGTCGCCCTCGTACATCAAAGAATACCCGCTTGTCGTCGCGCGCGGCGAAGGCCCGATGATCGAGGACGTCGATGGGAACCGCTATCTTGATTTCATGGCCGGCATCGCGGTGGCCTCGACCGGCCATTCGCATCCAAAAGTCGTCGCGGCGATCGAAGCGGCCGCCAAGAAGTTCCTGCACATCTGCTCCACCGACTTCTATTATGAGAGCTTCTCGAACGTGTGCGAGCGCCTGGCCAAGCTCGCGCCCGGACCCGAGCCCAAGCGGGTCTTCTTGACCAACTCCGGCACCGAAGCGACTGAAGGGGCGATCAAACTGGTGCGCGCTCACACCAAGCGCCAGAACATCATCGCGTTTCGCGGCGCCTTTCACGGCCGCAGCATGGGCGCGATCTCGCTCGACGCGAGCAAGGTCCGCTACCGTCGCGATTTCGGTCCGCTGCTCCCCGGCGTGTATCATCTCCCGTACGTCGACACGTATCAGTGCAGGGTCTGCCGGGAGCCGGCGACCTGCAGCGATGCATTGGCCTGCGCGTTGAACGCCGCCGAAGCGCTCTTCCACGAGCGGGTCGCGCCGGACGAGGTGGCAGCGGTCTTCATCGAGCCGATCCTCGGCGAGGGAGGATACGTGGTGCCGCCGCGCGCCTTTCTGCAATACTGGCGTGACTTCTGCGACGAGCATGGCGCGGTGCTGGTCTTCGACGAGGTGCAGTCGGGCATCGGCCGGACGGGTCACATGTTCGCGTCGCAGCTCTTCGACGTGACGCCGGACGTGATGCTGCTCGCCAAGGGGCTTGCCTCGGGCATGCCGCTCGGCGCGATCGTCGCCAAGGAATCGGTCATGACGTGGGGACAGGGCACGCATGGCAGCACGTTCGGCGGCAATCCGGTCTGCTGCGAGGCTGCGCTCGCCACGCTGGATCTCGTGGAAGGGTCGCTGTGCAAGAACGCGCGGACGGTCGGCAACGTCTTGCTCGACGGCTTGCGCGAGCTGCAGGCCAAACACGACATCATCGGCGAGGTGCGCGGCGCCGGCCTGATGATCGGCATCAAATTCGTCAAGGATCGCGCCACCAAAGAGCCCTATCATGGGCTCGTGCCTGAGATCGAAAAGGCCGCCTTCGCGCGCGGGCTGCTGCTGCTCGGGTGCGGGCGCAGCACGATCCGCCTTGCCCCGCCCCTGGTCGTCGACGAGGAAGACGCCGCCATCGCGCTGCGCATCCTCGATGAGGTCATCTCAGAGGTGCGCGTCCCCGCGTGAGCGGTCTGAAGCGCTGACTAAGTCGATGACGAATCCGTCCGGCAAAGTCATGTCCATGCGCGACGCGGTCGCGCGCTTCGTCTCGGATGGGGACAGCGTGGTCATCGAGGGCTTCACCCATCTCATCTGCTTCGCGGCCGCGCACGAGATCATCCGCCAGCGCCGCCGCGACCTCACGCTCTGCCGGCTGACCCCCGACCTCATCTACGATCAGCTCATCGCCGCAGGTTGCGCCACGAAGCTCGTCTTCTCATGGGCGGGAAACCCGGGCGTCGGCTCGCTGCACGCCCTGCGCCGCGCCGTCGAAAAACAACACCCGCCGCCGCTCGAGCTCGAGGAGTACTCGCACTTCGGCTTGGTGGCGCGCCTCTCAGCCGGCGCCGCGAAGCTGCCGTTTTGGCCGCTGCGCGATTACCAAGGCAGCGATCTGCCGGCCGTCAATCCGCTCATCCGCAGCGTGACCTGCCCGTATACGGATGAGGCGATCGCCTGTGTCCCCGCGCTCAACCCTGACGTCACCATCGTGCACGCGCAGCGCGCCGACCCGAACGGCAATACCCAGATCTGGGGGCTGTATGGCGTGCAAAAAGAAGCCGCTTTCGCCGCGAAGCGCGTGATCGTCGTCGTCGAAGAGATCGTCGAGGAGAAGGTCGTGCGCGCCGATCCCAACCGCACGCTCATCCCGGGCATCATCGTCGACGCCGTCGTCTGCGAGCCGTGGGGAGCACACCCCTCGTACGCGCAAGGCTATTACGATCGCGACAACGATTTCTACGTCGAGTGGGAGGACATCTCGCGCGACGAGGCTACGCTCGCGAAATGGCTCGACGCATTTGTCTATGACGTCACCGACCGCGCGGGATACATGCGTAAGCTCGGCGCCGCGCGGCGCGAGCGCCTCTGTGCCAAGCCGCTCATCAGCCCGGGGGTGAACTACGGTTTCTGACGCACAGGCGTACACCAACAGCGAGCTGATGGCGGTCCGCGCAGCGCACGAGCTGCGCGACGGCGAGGTCGTCTTCGTCGGCATCGGGCTGCCCAATCTGGCGTGCAATCTCGCCCGTGCCACGCACGCGCCGACCCTCGTGCTGATCTACGAATCGGGTGCGGTGGGCGCTGTGCCCGACCGCCTGCCGGTGTCGATCGGCGATCCCGCGCTCGTCACCGGATCGCTTGCCGTGGCGAGCATGGCCGACGTGTTCCAGTTCTATCTGCAAGGAGGGCGCATCCAGGTCGGCTTCCTCGGCGGTGCGCAGATCGACCGCTATGGCAACATCAATTCCACCGTCATCGGCGCCTACGACCGGCCAAAAGTACGGCTGCCGGGCAGCGGCGGCGCCTGCGAGATCGCGATCCACGCCAAGAGAGTCATCTGCGTGGCGCCGCTCTCCCCACGCAGCTTCCCAGCGACGGTCGACTTCATCACCTCGCCTGGGCAGAACGGGAAGTATGGGACCCGCGCGTCGATGCACCTCCCCGGCGCAGGTCCCGTGCGCGTGGTGACCGACATGGGCGTGCTCGAGCCGGCTGCGCACGATGGTGAACTAGAACTCGTCGCGATCTACCCCGGTGTCGATCCACAAGAAGCGCGTACCAAAGCAGGATGGCCGCTGCGACTCGCGCCAAACCTGACTGTTCTGCCACCGCCAACCGAGCGCGAGCTGCACTTGCTGCGCGACGTCCTCGACCCGAACCATCTTTATATAGGAAAGAGAGACGCATGAGCCGTTCGACCCTCACCCCGCTCATCGCCGCCATCGTCATCGCAACGATCGGGGCAGCACCTGCCGGCGCACCTAGCCCGCTGCCTGCAAACACTGGACTGCTGTGGCATCAGACCCCAGCCGAATTGACGGCCAGCTGCAATGCAGCGATCGCGACCGCCAAGCAGACCTTTGCCAAGATCCTCGCCGCGCCCGCAAGCAGCGCGACCTTCTCCACGCTTGTGGCGATCGAGACGGAGTCCGCTGATTTCAACGACGCCACGACCGTGCAGGCAGGGCTCTACCAGCTGTCACCCGACGCGGCTGTGCGCAAAGCATCGCAAGACTGCAGTCAACAAGTGAGCGACTACGAGGTGGAGCTTGCGTCGGATCCGCAGATCTACGCCGTTGCCCAACGGGTCGCGGCGCTGGGCGATGCGCCGGCGCCCGCCGGCGCTAAGCTTGACGAGTACTACGTGATCGGCGGCAAGCGGGCCGGAGCGGGGTTGAGCCTTGACGACCGCAAGCGCACGACGGCGCTGTTCGAGAAGCTGGACGACCTCGAGCGCGACTTCGGCTTGCAGCTATCCAACGACCAGACGTCCGTCGCCATCACGTCAGCCGAGGCCCACAGTCTCTCCGCCGACTTCCTCGCCACCCTGACCAAGACCCAGGCGGGCTATGTCGTGCCTGTCAACGAGAGCACCTACGGCCAGTACATGCTCGCTGAATCCAGCAGTGCGGCGCGCAAGCGTTTCATGGTGGCTTACGGCAATCGCGGCGGGACCAAGAACGTGCAGCGCTTGCAGCAGGCGGTGGCCATCCGCTACCAGCTCGCGCAGCTGCTCGGCTATCCGACATGGGCCGCCTACCAGCTCGACGCCAAGATGGCCAAGACGCCGCAGCGGGTCGAGGATCTGCTCAACACCGTCAGCGTCAAGCTGCTGCCCAAAGCAGACAGCGAAGTGGCGGCACTCTCCGCCTTCAAAAACGCGCAGGGCTCCCCCGGGCCGATCCAGCGCTGGGACTATGGCTATTACGAGAATGCGCTGATCAAGGCCAAATACGCCGTTGACGATCAGATCGTCCGCCAATATTTCCCGGTGGATCACGTCGTCACAAGCGTGCTCGGCATCTACCAGAAGCTGCTCGGCGTGACATTCGAGCAGATCACCCCGGCGGACGCCTGGGCACCCGGCGTCACCGAGTACTCGATCACCGATACCGCGAGCGGCAAGCCCATCGGCTGGTTCTATCTCGACCTCTACCCGCGCCCCGGCAAGTACGAGCACTTCGCCAACTTCCCGATCCGCCCAGGCCGGGTGCTGCCCGACGGGAGCTACCAGAAACCGGTCTCGGCGATCGTCGGCAACTGGCCCGTCGCCGCACCGGGCAAACCGGCATTGCTCAGCCACGAAGACGTCATCGTCTTCTTCCACGAGTTCGGCCATCTCATGCACAGCACGCTCTCGACGGCGCCCTACGAGACGCTCTACGGCACGGCGGTGCGCCCGGATTTCGTCGAAGCGCCTTCGCAGATGCTCGAGAACTTCATGTGGCAGCCCTCGATCCTGAAAGAAGTGTCAAGCAACGTCACCACAGGCCAGCCGCTCCCCGACGATCTCATCAACAAGATGATCGCGCTCAAGCATGTGTCCGACGGGTATACGTGGTCAACCCAAGCGTTCTACGCGCAGTACGACATGACGATCCATAGCTCGTCACCGGATATCAACGTCAACTCGACATGGTTCTCGCTCGAGAAGAAGATGACGCCCTTCCCGGGGATACCGGGAACGCATCCCGAGGCGGGGTTCGGTCATATCATGGCGGGCTACGATGTCGGGTATTACGGCTACCTCTGGTCGAAGGTCTACGCTCAAGACATCTTCACCCGCTTCCAGAAGGAAGGGCTTGAAAACCCGGAGGTCGGTGCGGCCTACCGCAAAGACATCCTGGAGCCGGGCGCGACCGTCGAGCCAGACGTGATGGTGCAGAACTTCCTAGGGCGACCGATGAACCCCGACGCGTTCTACCAAGACATCGGCATCACGCAATGACGTAAGCGTGAGACGAATCGGCCTGTTCGCCTGCGCGCTCTTCCTCGTCTGTGCCTCGGGCGCGCGCACAGTCGCCGCGCCGATCTCGACGCAGGCCGTTCTCACGCGCCTGTTCACCGCGAGCCGCATCGAGCCGGATTGGTTCTCGCAATCGTTCCTGCAACAGGTCAGCGTCGCTCAGGTCGAGAGCATCGTGGGCCAGCTCTCAGCGCAGCTGGGCCACTTCAAGAGCGTCAAGCCCGAAGGACAGAAGTACCGTGTCTTGTTCGAGCGGGGCGACGACCTGGCGACCATCCGGCTCGACGAGAGCGGTCGCATCATCGGGCTCTTCTTCGAGGCTCCCTTGCAATACGCGTCGAGTTTCCAAAGCGCGGTCGACGCGTTTTTGGGTTTGCCCGGGCGAACGAGCCTCTACGTCGAGCGCGGCGGCACCGAGCGCGCAAACGTGGCTTCTGACCTGCCGCTTGCCGTGGGGTCGACCTTCAAGCTCGCAGTATTGAACGCGCTCGTGCGACAGATCGACCGAGGCTCGACGTCGTGGGTATCGGTCGTGCGCCTCTCGACGCGCGACAAGAGCTTGCCGAGCGGCATCCTTCAGACCTGGCCGGATGATTCGCCGATGACGGTCTACGCGCTGGCGGCGCTTATGATCTCGCAGAGCGACAACACCGCTGCGGACACCTTGCTCCTGTATGCGGGTCGCAGCAACGTCGAAGCGTTCGGGCCGCGCAACCGCCCCTTGTTGACCACGCGCGAGGCGTTCATCCTCAAAGATCCCGAAAACGCAGAGCTACTTGCGCGCTACCGCGCGGGCGGCGAGACGCAGCGGCGCGCGCTGCTCAACCTAGTCGACGCGCTGCCCTTGCCCGACGTCAGCATCTTCACCGACCAGCCGCTCGACACGGACATCGAGTGGTTCTTCACCACACACGAGCTGTGCGAGCTCATGGTTTCGGTACAAGGCCTGGCGCTCATGGGCATCAATCCTGGGCTTGCCGATGCTGCCGACTGGCGCTCGGTCGCGTA
>Ga0116216_10002020_pt1 | contig 13710 bp, 11 predicted proteins | sample Sb_taG_11_FD_89696 | JGI IMG/M metagenome (GOLD analysis project Ga0116216, IMG submission 89696) | Peat soil microbial communities from Weissenstadt, Germany - Sb_50d_3_AS metaG | ecosystem: Environmental > Terrestrial > Soil > Wetlands > Peat | place: Germany: Weissenstadt | collected 2010-09-21
CGGCCACGTAGGCCGAGCCGTTGTGGACCGGCACCACCGCGCTCACTTCAGTCCCAGCCGTCATCCTTGCCCGCAGAGTGGACCAGATTCCCTCGAAAACGGGCGCGTCGGTCGTCCACGTGATCTCCGATGCCGGCCCCCATCCGTACTTCCGGACGCTGATCGAGTCCGGCGGTCTCGGCAGCGGACCGCTGTGTGTGGGGTGCGTGGGCCCGTCGGGTGCGCTGCAAGAGGACATGAGGTCGCTCGGGGTGGCGACGTTCGCGCTAGGAGCGCGATCCCGAGGCGGCTATCCCGGTGCCGCCGCCAGGCTGGCACGCGCACTGCGCCGGCGGTCGACCGACGTCGTGCAGACTCATCTCATCGACGGTTCGCTCGTCGGCCTGACGGCGGCCCGCCTGGCGCGTACGCCGGTCGCCGTGATGACCGCCCACCACTCGCACGAGCTTCCGTTTCACGGGCCAAAGCTCGTTTGGGCGGAGCGACTGTGCACCGGCCCGCTGTGCGACCACATCATCGCCCCGTCGCATGACGCACTGCGGACGCTGACGCAGGTCGCGCACGTCCCGGAAGCGAAGATCGAGGTCGTCCACCACGGGTTCGACCTCGAGCGTCTCAACCCGCAGAACGCCGATCCAGCGCGCGTGCGGCGCGAGCTTGGCTTGGAAGGCAAGCTGGTGTTCGGCGCGATCGGCCGTCTGTATCCGCTGAAGAACTACCCCGCGCTCATCGAGGCGTTCGCGTCGGCGCTCGGCGAGGTTCGGGAGGCACGACTCGTGATCGTCGGAGCGGGGGACGCCTCAGAGCTGGCGGCAAGGGCTCGGGGTCTCGGCCTCGGCGACAGGGTCCTGCTGGGTGGGCCGCGCGACGACATCCCAGACGTACTGGCCGCGGTCGACGTGTTCGTCCATCCGGCCATCGCGGAGTCTTTTGGGATGGTGATCGTCGAAGCGATGGCGATGGCGCGGCCCGTGCTCAGCACGCGGGTCGGGATCGCGCCCGAAGTGATCGAGCACCGCAAGACCGGGCTCCTGTGCTCATCGCCCGACTCGACCGCGCTCGCCTCGGGGCTGCGCGAGATGCTGGCCCTTCGGCTCTCCTGGCCCGAGATCTGCATTGCGGCGCGCCGGCGCGTCCAGAGCTTCACGGCGGCGTCGATGGCCAACCTCTACCGGGAGCTGTACGCGCGGTGGCTTTGCGACGGCTGAAACACGGCGCCGGCACCGCGCTCGGGAGACCGCGGCGGTGGCGCTACCTCGAGTTGCTGCCCAAGCGAGGGATTGGGGCAGAGATCGGGGTGTTCCGCGGTGAGTTCACGGCGCACATCATCCGAGTCGCCCAACCCCGCGAGCTCCATCTGATCGATGGTTGGTGGGAGCTCTACGGCGAGCGCTACCCAGATTGGGGCGCGTACACCGACCACGGTCGACTCGAGACTCGCGCAGCATTTGACGAGGCCCGTCGCAGAACGAGCGGCAAGCCGGTCACGTTCCACGTCGGCGATGACCTGTCCATTCTGCCGACGTTCGCTGACCTCCTCTTCGATTGGGTCTACCTGGACACCTCCCACGACTACGAACACACCCTCAGCGAGTTGGAGATACTCGACCGGAAGGTCAGCCGGATCATCATGGGTGACGATTGGCGGCAGGACCCGGACGCCGATGACGTCAACTCCGGCGTCGCCCGCGCGGTGCGCGCGTTCTGCGAGCGCCATTCCTGGAACCTTGTGGAGCCAGACCTCGTGTTTTCACAGTGGGCAATCGCGAGGGGGTGAACCCGGGGCCGCGACGGCGCACGCTGGTACCGTGGCGTTGGAGCGTGCCCACGCGCTCCACCCAGATGAGGGTCGGGGAAGCCGCAAACGATGTCTGACACCACGCTCCGTCGCGCCGAGGGCCTGGTCCTCGTCGCGGTCGTCGTCTCATACGTGCTGGCGTTCGTGATCAGGCGGTTGCGGAGCAAGCGTCCGGACTTTCGAATCGGGCGTCCTATGGTCGTCGGATTCGGTCTCAGGCTGCTGGCTGTCGCGGCTATCAACGCGACCAGCGTGCAGGCTCAGCTCCGCGGCGGCGACGAGGAGACGTTCTTGAGCTTCGCCCGCTTCCTTGCAGCGACGCCGTTGGGCAGGGGGTTCCTGCCGCACGGTTCCTTTCAGCTGCAGACCGTCGTGTTCGCGATCCAGATCAAGCTGGCCGACCTCAGCCCAACGGCGCTTCGGGTGACCCAGATCGGAATCGCGATGCTCGGGCTGGTGTTGATCCTGGCCGCGGTCCACGACCTCGCCGGGGCGCGCGCGTCCCGCCTGGCGGCCTGGTTGCTAGTGCTCGAACCTGCGAGCGTCTTCTTCAACAGCGGGCTGAGCAAAGAGCCGCTGATGGAGCTTGCCACCGGCGTCGTGGTCCTCGGGGGAACGAAGATCTGGCAGCGGCTCGACCTCACCGGACTACTCCTCTGCGCATTGGGCGGGCTGATTGCGATCGAGACCCGGAGCTACGCCGGCTGGTTTCTGGTCAGCGCGGCTGTCCTGCTCACTCTCCACGCCGCTCTACGGAGGCTGGATCGGCCGCTGCGAGCGATGCCGATCGTGTACGCGGTTGTGCTGATCGCCCTGCTCGCAACTCCGACGCTCCTGAGCATCACTTCGCACGCGAGCCTGCAACGCCTCCAGCAGGCGCAGGACTTCACGACCGGCACGCAAGCGGCAAGCGGCAACGGGGGGCCCAATGCGGACAACCTGGCGCTCGAACAGGTGGATTTCTCGACCCGTGGAGCGGTGATCAGGAACCTGCCTCAGCGCGTGTTCGACCTCGTCGTGAGGCCCTACCCGTGGCAGCTTCACGATACGAGCCAGCGGCTGGGCGCGCTCGGTTCCCTCGTTGCGCTCGCCGTCTTGGGGCTTCTGCTCATCTTCGCGTGGCGGAGCCGTGGGCAAGTCCTGGCGCGCACAGCGCCGATTCTGTATCCGCTTCTGTTTCTTCTCGTCGCGTACGCGCTCAGCGCGGGCAACGCGGGGACCGGGTTCCGCTACCGCACTCATCTCGTCGTGCTCGCCGTAGCGATGCTCGTCGTCCTTCGCGAGCACGTGCTGCGCTCGCAGACGAGCCCAGCGTCCCTATCATCCTTGGAGTCGGCACCGCCGGGCGTGTCGTCTCGAGAGAGTCGCGACCCGGCCGACGAGTGGGCGCTGACGCCGACACGAGGAGGATGAGGAGCTTGGCTCCCGAGTCAACCGGCCAGCAGGATCTCAGGACCTATTTGCGGGTCTTCTGGCGATGGAAGCTCCTGTTCATCGCGTTCGTGGTCCTGATTCCGCTCGGGGTCTATCTGGTCGAGCGTGGAAAGCCGAGGATCTACCAGTCGAGCACGCTGATGGAGTTGCAGGACATCTCCCAAGGCATCGGCACAACCGGCGCACCGATCGTGACCGGCAACCTGGCCGCCGTGGCGCGGCTCGCCACTACGACGCCGGTCGTCGACATCGCTGCGGGCCTGCTGCACGAGCCGCCGGGCTCGCTGGTCAGCGAGGTTCAAGCCTCGGCCGATCCCAATACTGGCTTTCTGACCATCACGGTGGTGGACCACGATCCGGTCCGCGCGGCCGCGGTCGCCAATGCGTTCGCTGCCGCACTCGCCCGTCACCAGACCGATCAGGCGAACTCGGTCATAGACCAGCAGATCGCCGCAGCCGCGAGACAGCTGGCCGCCACGCCCCGCTCGAACCTCGGCCAGCGCGTCACGCTGTCCCAGCAGATCGCCCAGTTGCGGGCGCTGAAGGGCTCCACGGGCTCAGGTGCCGTCGTCGTGCAGGCGGCGACGCCGTCCGCGACGCCGATCGGACCGGAGACCCGGCGCGCGGTCGAGCTCGCGCTCGTGATCGCCCTGCTGCTCGGGATTGGCGCTGTGCTGGTCGCCGAGAACGCCGATCGGCGGCTTCGTACGCCCGAGGACGTAGAAAGCCTCACCGGCTGGCCACTGCTCGCGGCGATTCCGTCGAGCGCCTTCTCGCCCGACCACCTCGAGGACCCCGCCGACGAGGAGGCATTTCAGATGCTGCGCGGCGCGCTCACGTACTTCAACGTCGAGCAGCAACTCGGCAGCGTTGCGGTGATAAGCCCGATGGTCGGAGACGGAAAGACGACGGTCGCCGTGGGGCTGGCGCTGGCGACCGCTCGAGCCGGGAAGCGCGCGATCCTCGTCGACGCAGACCTGCGACGACCTCAGGTCTGCGCCAGGCTTGGCCTTACGGCAAAAGCGGGGCTCGGCGCGGTCCTGGCCGGGGAGCGAGCGCTGGGCGACGTGATGTTGGTCCACCCGCTGGACGCGCCTGGCTCAGGCAGCCTGACGGTGCTACCTGCGGGGCCGCCACCGCCGAATCCCGCCGCTCTGCTCGCCTCGGAAGCGATGCGGAGGATCGTCCGGGAACTCGAGGGCCAGGCCGATCTGGTGATCATCGACAGCGTCGCCGCGCTCGCCGTGAGCGACGCCCTGCCGCTACTGCGTTCGGTGTCCGGGTGCGTAGTCATCGCGCGGATGAACCGGAGCTCGCGCGCGGGCGTCCGGCGGCTGCAGAAGATGCTCGGGTCGGCACACGGGACCGTGCTCGGCATCGTGGTGACCGGAAGCGGGACCGCCATGGGCGGATACGCCGCCTACCACTACACCGAGAACGGGCACCGCGACGGCGCGCTTGGCCTGCTGCACCTGCGCCGGTCGCGATCTCGGACGGCCGTCGACAGCGCTTCGTCGAACGGGACTGCCGGCGACAGTGCCGAGTCGCCGCCGCCACAGCCGACCACGCAGGCGGGCACGAGCGCTAACCCGGAGCCGCCGGACTAGTGGAGCTCGCCTGTTTGAGCGACTGGCGCGAGAGCAACCGATCTATCGGCCGGAGCGGCAACCCGTAGCCTTCGTGGCGGCACCGGGCAACTGCCGCCACCGCGTTGGAGGAATCGAACAGTCGCCGCAGGAGCCTGGAGCGGCTCATGAAGAGTGTGTCGCTCGGGGTCAGCACGTACCGGAACAGACAGCGATCGTTCCAGACGGCGACGAAGCGTTTCCTCGAGCGCTCGTACCCGCGCCAGTACTCACCCTCGGCGTCGCCGGTGGCTCTGGCCGGCCCGAGATGCGTGATGGGAAAGTCGATCACGTACGCGGAGCCACCGGAGGCGAGCGCATGCAGGCAGACATCGGCGCCGTAAAGGTGGAACTCCTTCAGCTCGGCGGAGCAGCACGGGACGTGGCGCGGGTTGAAGACCAGGAAGTCCTCATCGAGAGTCACGACCGGGAGCGGCAGGATCTCCCCAGTCGAGCCGCCGTGCCCGTCGACGAGCCGTCGAATCAGTCGACCGCTTCGCATTATTCCCGCGTTTCCAGCCACGACCCAACGCGGATCTCGCGCGTCGAGCTCCCGGAGACATGCGAGCAGCTCCGCAGCTCCGGCGCCCTGATCGGCGAATACATCCTGGTGGCAGAGGATCGGGTATCGCGCGGTGGATGCTCGCCCGATACGCGTGATCGCCGTGTACGGATCGTCGTTGCTATCCGTCAGGCGCACGAACGCATCCGGGTCGAAGCCGGCCTCGATGAGCGACTCGCGCATCCGTGCGTACAAGGCGCTGTCGTTGACGAACGTGTGGACCTCGAACGGCGTCGCCGGCGTGACGGGCGCCCTCGACGCGGAGCGCCCGCTGCGGCGTGGCGCGCCAACCGCGAGCGCGACCCTCGCAGATCTCCGGCGCGCAGTCCTGAGCATCGGGCCGAGACGCAGCGCGGGCCGCACAGCTCGGAGTCGATCCGCTATCACCCAGAGGTAGTGCGGAACTCTCGCTCTGACCCTCGCGTCATCCAGCAAAGAAGGCACGCCCAGCTCCACGACGAACAGTTCGTGGGCGAGCGGGTAGGCGCGGTAGCGCGACAGCTCGGCCAGGAACCGGCGGATGCCGTGGTCGACGATCAGTCTGTCGTGGAAGACGATCACGCCACGATCACGAATCGCCTCGCGACAGAAACGGGCATCTCGCAGAGCGGCAGCGTTCGTATGCTCAGCGTCGATCAAGCAGAGGTCGACACGGAGAGCAACGGGGTCTAGGTCCTCGGTCGTGCCGTCCACCGTGGACAGCTTGCCCAGGTCCGCGCCCGGTACTCGCGACAGCCGCTCGAGCATGCCGGCCGTCGTGTTGTCGGGATACGGGACCGCGCCCTCACGCCTGCCATCCGGCGAAACCGCGTCGCGCCGGTCGATCGAGACGATGCTCCGACAGCGCGGATCGACGATGAACGCCTGCAGGCTGGCGCCGTGGTACGAGCCGACCTCCAGGTAGCTGAACTCGCCCCGGGCGGCCAGCGCCGCATGCACCGCCAGCAACGAGCGGCGATCCGCGGATGACGCGCAGGCCCCTTCGATCTGGTCGAACAGCGACTGGTCGAGACGATCGACGCGACTTCTCGGCGAGGCTGACACGGGCACAATGTGACGGATGGCCGAGGCACTCGCGTCCTGCATTCGCGGGACAGCGCTCACAACTGCGTTTCGGGGCTGACCGACTCGGTGGGGATCGATCCGACGTTCTCGATCGTCGTGCCGACTTTCCGCCGGCCCGATGCCCTCGAGGAAACCCTTGCGGCAATCCTGCGCCTCGAGTACCGAACGGATCGCTATCAGGTGATCGTCGTCGACGACGGCGCCGACGACGTGACGGCTCGGATCGTCCATCGTTTTCAAGGGCACGGGGTCGAGCTGATGGTCGAGGCTCAGACGCACCGTGGAGCAGCCCGAGCGCGGAATCTAGGAGCGCGACTGGCCGGTGGCGAGATGCTCCTGTTCTGCGACGACGACATGATCCTCGAGCCCTCGTACCTTCGACTACACCTGTCGGTGCGGGAGCGTCACGGCGACGCGGTGGTGAGCGGCGCCTGGCGGTTTTCGCCGAAGGTCATGGAGGCCCTCGGGCGTTCGCCGTTCGGTCGATACAGGATCGAGCTCGAGCGTGGGTTTCAGGAGGACGGCGGCGGCCGCCCGCTCGACGGCGATCCCGGATGTCTGCTGATGCCGCTACTGGGTTCCGGCAACCTCGCCCTCCGGCGCGACCGGTTCTGGGAAATCGGCGGTTTCGACGAAGATTTCCCGGTCGCCGGCGCCGAGGATCAGGACTTCTCGATACGAGCGAGGGCGGCCGGAGCGCTGCTGCTCCTCGATACCAACATCCACTGCCTCCAGAACGACAACCGCCTCACTCTGCGGGACTACTGCGCCCGGGAGGAGAGGAGCGCCGAGACGATGCCCTACCTGGTGCGCAAGTACCCGAGCGAGCTCGGTCAGGTGCCCTACGTGAGGGAGAACCGCCCGATTCAAGCGGGCGACCCGCCCTCGCTCGTATTGAAGAAGGCCGTCAAGATGGTGCTCGCGGGCCCAGCGCTGCTCGAGTTGCTGCACCGGTTCGTGGGCCTGCTCGAGGCCGCTCACGGCCCCGACCGTCTGCTCCGGCGCCTGTACAGGATGCTGCTGGGAATTCACTTATTCCGGGGGTTCCGACGGTCATGGCGGGCCTAGAGCCCAAGCTCACGATCGTGATCGTGCTCCACAACTCGGCGGGCGAGCTTGTCGATTGCCTGCGATCGGTCGGGCCTGCGATCGAGGCCGGGTGGGCCGAGTTGATCGCGGTGAACAACGCGTCGCCGGACCGGAGTGCCGAGATCGTGCGGCGGGTGCTGCCCCGGGCGCGGCTGCTGACCCTCGAGGAGAACCGAGGCTTTGCCGCCGGAACCAACGTGGCCCTGTCCAAAGCCAGCGGTAGCTACTGGCTCCTCCTCAACCCTGACGTCGTCGCGTCTACGAACGGTCTCGAGACACTTGTGAGTTGGATGGACGTGCATCCTGCGATCGCCGCTGCGAGTCCCGAGCTCTGCGGCGACGACGGCGACTGCGAATCGCCCGGGCGTGCGACACCGTCGATTCTCCGCACGCTGTTCGAGCTCTCGCGACTGCACCGCCTGATTCCGGCCTCGACGCGAGCCAGGGTCCTGCGCGGGCCATACTGGCTCGGCGGGGATCAATATGACGCCGGGTGGGTGCCGGGGACGGCGATGATCGTTCGCCCGGAGGCGGCGCGGCAGGTCGGATTGCTGCGCGAGGACCTGTTCATGTACGGCGAGGACATCGAATGGTGCTGGCGGCTGCGTCGCGCCGGCTGGCGGATCGGCGTCTGCTCAGCGGCCAGATTCGTCCATCGGGGCGGCTCTAGTGCTCGTCGCAGCTGGGGCGAGCACGAGCACGATCGGCGGATCGCGGCGGGAGTGGACGAGGCGTGCCGGTCGATGTACGGCCCAGCTCACGCTCGTGCGCTCGCAGCGCTCACCGGGTTGGCATTGCGTCTCGATTCCTACGGGCCCGCGCGCGAACCGGCGCGGCGCGTGCGCGCGCGCGACGGAGCCCGCATCTGGGCGCAACTGGCGAGACGCCGATGACCCGTTTACCTGGACCGCTCGCAAGCGTCGTGATCAGCACTTATAACCGGGCCGGGGCGTTGCCGGCGACACTCGACGCGCTCGGTGACCAGGACCTACTGCCGACCGACTATGAGGTGCTGGTCGTCGACGACGGTTCGAGCGACACAACGTGGCAGTTGCTGAGCGCGACCTCGACGCCGTACCGGTTGCGTACCTTCCGGCTGCCGTCCAACCAAGGGGTGTCGGCCGGGCGGAACGCCGGTCTTCGAGCCGCCGAAGGCCGATACGTCGTGATGATCAGCGACGACCTGATCGTCCCCCCGGAGTTCCTCAGGACGCACATCGCGACGCTCGAGCGCTTTCCGTACGCTTGGGTAGTCGGCGGATTCCGTCAACTGGGGTCGCTCTCGGAGACGCCCTTCGGGCGATTCTTGGATCGCCTGGAGCGCGACTTCGAGCAGCTCCGGCTCGGTCGCCGGCTCGAACCAGGTTTGTACGAGATGACGGTGCCGACAGCGAGGAACTTGTCGCTGCCGCGCACCGATCTCGAGCGCGTTGGCCTGTTCGATGAGCGCTTTCGGGTGACCTGCGAGGACCAGGACCTTGCCCAGCGCGCCGCAGAGTGCGGCATTTGCTTCATCTTCAACGCGGCACTGGAATGCGTGCACAACGATCAGACGGCGGAGCTCACTCGATACGTGCGCTTTCAGCAGCGCGGAGCGCGCGACACCGCCCGCCTGTGCCTGAAATATCCCGACACTCACGGCTGCTCGCCGATTGCGGCGGCCAACGGCTATATGCGCCGCTCCGACGGACGCCGGCTGATCTCGCGAAAGCTCGTCAAGCGCGTCCTCGCCACTCCGCCGATGACCGCCGCCGTCGAGGCGGCCGTTCGGTCGGGTGAGCGCGTCCCCATGCCGGACCTGTGGCGGGCACGGGGCTACCGCGCGGTTATCGGCCTTTACACGTTCAGAGGCTTCAGAGAGGGCCTGCGTGAGTCGCGCCCGGATCATCGGGAGATCTCGGCCGCGTTCACGATCTTGACCCCCCTGCTCAAGCGGCTTCGCGCTGCCCGCGCGGTGAACATGGCGCTCACTCACGCCGTACGAACCCCGATGCGGACGCTCGGTCTGCAGAGCGAGCTCGTGATCAAGCACCTGCCTCGCGTCGGCATGACGACGATGGTCCTTCCAGGCCGGCGCCGCGCCCGCCTGTGGTCACGTGGTGACGACTGGGTGCCCAACCAGGTGTTCTGGCGCGGGTGGGACGGCTACGAGCCAGAGATGACGCCCATCTTCTGGCGGTTCGCGACGGCCGCGAGGGTCACTGTCGACGTCGGCGCTCACGTCGGGTTCTACGCGATCCTCGCCGCGATCGCGAACGAGCACGGTTCTGTGTTTGCTTTCGAGCCGCTCCCGTCCGTGTTCGAACGTCTACAGCGCAACCTGGCGCTAAACGGGCTGGAGAACGTGATCGCGCTGCAGCACGCCGCCGGAGCGATCGACGGACGGGCGCCGTTCTTCCACGTCCCCGGCGTCCTTCCGTGCAGCTCCAGCCTGTCGGAGTCGTTCATGCGCGGGCACCCTGTCCTCGAAAGTCTGGAGGTGCCGGTCGTGCGGCTCGACACGTTCGCTCGGGAGCACGAACTGGCGAACATCGACCTGATCAAGCTGGACACGGAGACGACCGAGCCCGACGTTCTGGTCGGCATGGGGTCGCTGCTCGGGAGCAGCCGACCGGACATCTTCTGCGAGGTCCTGGAGCGCGCCGCGGCGGACGCGCTCACCGGCATTCTTGAACCGCTCGGATATTCGTTCTATCTCCTGACCGATGCCGGGCCGCAGCGTCGGTCCGAGGTGACCCCGCACGAGCTCTGGCGAAACCACATGTTCACGACCCGCGACGGCTCGGCGATCGGCTCCCTGGCCGGTACCGTTGGCGGCTCCTGAGGTTTACGAAAGCGTTGCGCTCAGCTCAACCAACCAGCTCGCCCGCGGCCTCTCGGCCCGTCGTCGCGACGGTCCGTGCACCGGCGAAGTCCCGGCTGCGGCTCGCGCAACTGCTCACGGACAAGCCCGTGATCTGGGCCCTGGCCGGGCGGGACCTCAAATCGCGCTACAAGCAATCGGCGCTCGGCCCGGCCTGGGTCGTGTTCCAGCCCCTCGCGTTGCTCGTGGCGTTCACGATCGGCTTCCACAGCGTCGCGCACGTGCGGACCGAAGGCGTTCCATACAGCCTGTTCGCACTCACCGGCCTCGTGGTGTGGACCTACTTTCAAGCGGTGACGATGTCGGCGGTCGGATCCCTCGTGAACAACTATCCACTCGTGCGCTGGACCGCGTGCCCCAGGATCGCGCTCCCGCTGGCGACGCTGGTGTCGAACCTCCCGTCATTCGCGATCCCAGCCCTGGCGGCACTGATCGCGGCCGGCGCGGCCGGGTTCCTGACGATCCAGACGCTGCTGGTCCCGTTCCTGTTCGTCTGGTTGGTGGTCCTGGTGGCCGCTGTCGCGATCTTTATGTCGGCGATCACGGTGCGGGCCCGCGACGTTCTCAGCGTCACCCCGTTCCTGCTCCAGGTGATGCTGTTTCTCTCGCCGGTGGGGTACGACACGTCGCAGCTCTCGCCCGTGCTCAGGGCCTTGATCTCGATCAATCCGTTGACGGGTCTGATCGACGCCTGGCGCTGGAGCCTCCTCGGGATCAAGCCGAGCACGGCCGCCGTGGCCGTCTCGCTGGCACTGACGAGTGTGGGCACGGTGGTCGCGTGGTGGCTGTTCAGATCGCTCGAAGTCTCGATGGCCGATGACATCTGAGACCGTGGATCAGCACCGGATGGAGCCGGTGGTCGTCGCCGAACGCCTGAGCAAGACCTACCGGCTCGGCGAGCACCTACGCCTGGAGGCCACGCTCAGGACCGTCGTTCGGCGAACAACCAAGCGCCCGCGGCTCGAGGCGCTGCACGAGGTCAGCTTCGAGGGTTACACCGGCGAGTGCTTCGGGATCGTAGGGAGCAACGGATCGGGGAAATCCACCCTGCTCCAGATCCTGGCTGGCATCACTCCGCCCACGAGCGGCACCATGACCGTGCGCGGCAGCGTCCTTCCGATGCTGGCGGTGGGGGCCGGCTTCCACCACGAGCTGACCGGGCGCGAGAACAGCTTCCTGTACGGGACCATCCTCGGCCTCGACCGGCAGGTGATCGAAAGAAAGCTCGACGACATCGCGACCTTCGCCGAACTCGAGCGCCACTTCGACACCCCGCTCAAACGTTATTCGGTCGGAATGCAGTCGCGTCTGTGCTTCGCGATCGCGATGCTCTTCCCAGCGAACGTCTATTGCTTCGACGAGGTCCTCGCGGTCGTTGACGGCGAGTTCAAGGACCGCTGTCTCGCCGAAGTCAGAGCGTTGGCGGCAAGGGACGCGACGGTGTTCTTCATCAGCCACGACCTTGAACAGGTCGGCACGCTGTGCGATCGAGTGATGTGGCTACAGGACGGGGAGCCGCGAGAGATCGGCGATGCCGAATCGGTGATCGAGCGCTACAGCCGCCACGTCGCGGCCGTGCCGGAGGCCTAGCCGAGCCGCGGTTAGAGACGGTCGAACTGCGATCTCGGCCGGCCCGCCATCCGCCGGGCGAGGTGTGACATGTACGCGCGTCCGTCCGAGATCGCGTCGGAACGCTCCATGGCGCGGTACCTGCCGGTCGCCATCGATACGACTAAAGACTTCTGGTCGGTCCGGCGCAGCGTCGCGAGCTTTGGATAGCGGTCCCACAGCTCACCGAACTCGGACAGGCCTTCCAACAGCCAGAGCCGATCGAGCCAATCGCTCCTGCGCGAGCGGATAGCTCGGGTTTCGCTCGCGGTTCCGACCGAGCGCGTGGCAAGATCGGCGTCCAGGAACCCGACGTCGAAGAACGCCATCAGTCTAATCCACAGATCCATATCCAACATCGACCGCAGCCTGCGGTTGAACAACAGGGACCGCTCCAGGCAGGCTCGCCGGAGCATCACGGACGTCGGCTCTCCGATCCAGTTGTCGCGGAATCCGGCATCGACGAACCGCTCGAACAACGCCGGTCCCGGCATCACTTCGGCGAGGTCTCCGAGGGCGGATTGCAGATCCCCGGCTCCGGTCGACTGAGCAGGTTCATTGGGCGTCGGCTGTTCGGCCGATATTGCACGCCGGGAGAAGCTGAAGCCGAGACCCGGGTTCGCCTCCATCAACCTGACGTGCTCGGCGAGACACGACGGGGCGATCCAATCGTCTTGGTCGACGAACTTCACCAGCTCTCCCCGTGAGGCGCGAATCGCCAATGACCGATTCCGGGCATTGCCGAGATTCCGCGGGTTCTCGAGGATCCGCAGCCGCGGCTCTCGATACCTCCTGATGACCTCAATCGTCGGGTCTGAGGACGCGTCGTCGACCACGACAAGCTCGAAGTCGCCGTAGGTCTGACTCAGGATGGACTCCATCGCTCGTCCGACCACAACCGCGCCGTTGAAGCTACAAATACATACGGACACAAGTGGCAATATGAGGCCCGCGTTTCAGGTTGCGAGGCGTACCGACCGAAATGCGGCGACGATCTTCTCGGCATTCGACTGAAGCGTGAAGCGCTCGTGCGCCACCGCAGCGGCGCGCCGGCCGATTTGCTCGCGCAATTCGGCGTCGCCGACCAGCCGGCCGACCGTGCGCTGCCACTCAGCGTCGTCCCTGGCCAGGAACCCAGTCTCTCCATCCGTGATGACCGTGGCATTCGATCCGAGCGGCGTCGCGACCGGCGGGATTCCAAGAGCCATGTACTGGATCAGCTTCAGGTAGAACTTGTGAGGCGTCCACCGGGTGAGCGGCACCGGCACCAAGCCGACATCGAGACGTCGAAGGTCCTCGACTTCGGTCTCCGCACGCCACTGCACTCGAGTGTGAGGCACTTCCGGCAGCCCAAAGTCGGGCGCCCCGATCATCACCAGCTCGACGTCACTCCGCGCGCTCAAGGCTTGTAGCGGGCGACGGACGACCTGCAGGTTGGCGATCGTGCTCGGGCTGCCGCTCCAGCCGATGCTGACGCGCTCACGGGCGACGTGGGTACGCGGCTTCCAGCCCGTGTAGAGCTCGCCGTCGACCAGGCTCGGGATCTGCCAGACGTTCGGGTTGTACCTGCGTGCAAATGCGAAGTGACTCGGCGAGTTGGCGAGGACGACAGCGCTCGAGCTGCAGAGCGTCTTCACCTTGCCGAAGAACTTCAGGTAAGAGAGCC
>Ga0116216_10002023_pt1 | contig 13702 bp, 14 predicted proteins | sample Sb_taG_11_FD_89696 | JGI IMG/M metagenome (GOLD analysis project Ga0116216, IMG submission 89696) | Peat soil microbial communities from Weissenstadt, Germany - Sb_50d_3_AS metaG | ecosystem: Environmental > Terrestrial > Soil > Wetlands > Peat | place: Germany: Weissenstadt | collected 2010-09-21
ACGCCGGCTTGATCCCGGCGTAGTGGACATAGGTCAGATATGCGGCCACGGCCAGCCCGACGACGGCCAGCCCGATCATCACGCGTCTAAGGACGAGCACCCTAGTGGGCCACCCTGAAAATCAGTGCCCCATTTGCGAGCGAGAATCGAGCATCGCAAGGACGCAGAACCGAAGGTGTAGCGGCGCTACACCGATGTTCGAGGACGCGTCGAGGCGAGGATTCGCAGCCGCGAAGGGGGTGCGGATTTGAAGGATGGTCCACCAGCCTCAAGATACCGACTGGATCGCCTGCTGGAGCGTTCCGTAGTCCGTATCTCCGACGATCGCCTTGGCCTGGCCCTTTGGTCCGTTGACCACGATCGTGGGGGTGCTGTTGTAGCCCTTCGACGCCGCGGCCTGTTCGTCCGCGGTGACCTGCGAGGTCAGGGTCGAGGATCCGCGGTCCGAATTCCACTTGGCGAAGTTCAGGCCCGAGATCTGCCGGGCCAGCCCGTCCAGATAAGCGTCGTTGACGTAGTTCGTGTCCTCGGTGCCCTGCTCGTGGTAGAACAGCTCGACGTAGTCCCACTCCCGCTTCTGGAGGCCGGCGGCCAGCGCGGCCGCCTGCTGGCTCGGGAACACGCCGGGGTCGGGGCCGTTGCCGGTGGCGGTCTCAAGCGAGCGATACACGAGCTTGACCTTGCCCGCGCGGACGTCCTTGGCGATCAGCGTGTTCTCGGCGCCGAGCGCGAAGTCGCGGCAGATCGGGCACTCCAGGTCTCCGAACTCGGTGACGGTCACCTTCGCGTTGGGGTTGCCGAGCGTGTTGCCGTTCTGCGAGATGCCCGCCAGCAGCGTCTCGACGCCGGAGACCGTCGCGTTCGCCTTGGCCCCGGTCTGAATGCCCGAGCTTGCGTTTCCGCTGCCGCTCGAGATCGCGACCGCGACCGCGACCACGGCGACCGCGGCGATGACGACGCCGGAAACGAGCCGCAGCCGCCGCTGCCGGCGCTGACGCTCTTGCCGGGCGCGTTCCTCGGCGAGGCGCCGAGCGCGTGCTTCTTCCTTTTGCTTGGTCCGCGAAGCCATTGCGAGAGTTGCTTGCCTTAAAACGGGCGCCTATCCGAGGACGCCCTTGACAAGCAGGATAGCGACGAGCAGCGCACCCATACCGCAACAGATGGCCACCAATGACGCGAACAACCTAAGCCTAATCTCACTCTTCATCGGTTCTTATCTCATCCGTCGGCCTGGTCGAGGATCAGGGCCGTGAACGGCGGCCCGGTCTTGGGGGTCACGTTGAAAGCGAGTGCCCACTTGCCCACCATGACAAGCGCCGGCGCGGCGCGTGAATAGACGCCGGGACTGGTTTCGTTCAACTGGTACTCCTGCTGGGGCATCTCCATCTCCGTGTGATTGAACGTCAGCGTCACGTCGGCACCGCGCAGCGGTTGCCCGTTTTTCGTGATCTTGACCCCGAACGAGTCGGGCGCCGCCGCCTTGTTGGGAGTGACGAGCACCTCGAGCTTGTAGCCGGCGCGATTGACTGTCCGGGCGACGACGCCCGGGCCGACGGAGGCGATCGCGGCGTCCTGTTCGGCGAACGCCGGTGGCGGCGGCGCGAGACTCGAGAGGACGGCGGCGGCGAACACCGCGCCGGCGACGAGGAACGCCTCGCCGGCCAGCGTCCGCCGCAGGAGCCGGGCCGCGGGCGTGCCCTGCTCCGGGTCTCCGCGCGCCGCGATCAAACGCGGCTTGGACCGGAGGCGGTTGATCGAGGCGAGCCCGATCGCCGCGGTCAGTATTCCGATCTTGACGATGATCGCCTGGCCGTAGCCGGTCTTCCACAGGGCGTCGACCGTCGGCATGTGGATGATCGTCGCGCCGATGCCGGTGGCGAGCAGGGCGAACACGCTCGGGAGGGCGACGTTCGAGAAGCGGGGCACGCACACCGAGAGGCCAGCGACCCGCCGCGCGGGCGAGAGCGTGAACCACAGCACCAGCAGTCCGATCAGGCCCCCGATCCAGACCGATCCAGAAGCCAGATGGAGCCAGTCGAAGAACAACGACAGCCCACGCGGTGACGTCTGCCCGGCGTGGCCGGCCGCTCCGGGGATGGCCAGCACCGCGGCGGCGCTGAGGACCGCGCCGGTGACGGACACCAACGCGACGATCGGCCGGCGGCGACGTTCGGGGCGGTCGAGCCACAGCGTGATCCACGAAGCGATGCAGAACAGCCCGAAGCACACGATCATGTCGACATAGGCACGGCCGAACGCCGTGACCCGGAACAGCGGTACGAGCGCCCCGACGTCGAACACCGACCGTAACGAGTCGATCGCCGTCGAGAAATCGAGGTAGACGGGGATCGCGATCAGCCCGATCACCGAGGAGATCACGAATGCGACCGACAACGGCCGCAGGTTCGTCTCGGGGACGCGGTTCATCAACGGACGCGCGATGAACATCCTGAGCGCGAACAGCCCGATCGCCACCATCACCGACAGGAACATCACCCAGCGCGCGACCAGCACATTGGGCGAGGTCGCGGTCTCATCGATGCTGGGCACCGGGAACTGTGGCGCCGGGCCGGGGTTCGGTCCGACCGCGTACGTGAACGCCCCCTGCACCGGGTGGCCATCGACCGAGATCGCGCGCCAGTAGATCAGGTACCACCCCTCCGCGAGGTTCGGCCGCAGCGGCACGACCAGCGTGTCGGGATCCGACGGGTCCCGGCTGACCGGCGCGGTCGTCTCCTGCTTGCCGTTCGCGTTGGTGACGGAGATGATCGCGAACCTCGGCTCGACCGCCTCGTCGTATGTCAGCTGGACCGTTCGCGGCGGAGTGTCGAGCACGCCGCTGGCGGCGGGCACGGTCTTGATCAGGTAGGCGTGGGCCGAGGCGGAACCCGGCAGGGTCAGCCAGATCGCGAACGCGATCAGACCGAGCACGCTCCACCTCGGGGGTCTCATACGAGTTCTCTGTCGCCGGCGCGGCTTCCGCTGATGAGCAGCGCGAACAGGCCCGCCATCAGTCCGACGACGCCGAAGATCAGGGCGATGATCGTCACGATCGAGACGCCGCCGCCACCGAGCGAGGTCTTGGCCTCGATCGTCGGGGCGGGGTAGGGATCGGACTCCGAGCCCGACCAGTTGACGATCGAACCGTCGGAGTAGGTCTGCTGGACCTGGAAGGTGTAGGTCGCCGCCGAGGCCGGCTGCGCCAGGAACTGGAACAGCGAATCCTCTCCGGTGGGGACGTGGCCGCCCGTCCAGGTCACCTTCGTGATCACGGCGCCGTCGCCCGAGCCTGTCTGCTGCACGACCTGGTGCCATCCTGGCGGCGGCGGCACGAACGAGTCGATCGAAAACCCGCTCGGCACCGTCACGACGATCTTGGTCGTCGTCGCGCCGGCCTTCTCGGTGGGCACCGCAAGGCTGTACAGCTGAAGCTTGCCGGCCAGCGACACGGGCGGGCTCACGCGCGCGTGGGCCGACGCGGACGGCGCGAAAGCGAGCGCCGCGAGCGCCGCGATCGGCAGCGCGAGCGGCCGGCGCGCCAGCAACTGTCTGGTCATTTGAATTCGACTGGTCCCTTCTCGGTTGGTGGCAGCTTGGTCCGACGAGCAGCGGCGGCCTCAGGAGCGAGCGCCGAATCGCGCGCGGCTGCGCCGAGCGCTACGGGAGGGCTACTGGAACCTAGGAACTGACCGCTGCTGCGGGGCGGCCGGTGGGCCGCGTCCGGCGTGCGTACTCGCGGGAGCGAGCCGGCCCAGTGGCGTTAGCCGGACGACCACCCAACCGATCGAGAAGCCGAAGAGGACGGGGCGCGGCGCCAGCGGCCGGCGGACCCTGCGCCCGGCGCTGTCGGCGGCGCGCAACAGCAGCCTGGCGGCGAGGTACGCGAGCACGGCGAACGGGAGCTGAAGCGCCAAGCCGATCCGGAACGTCGGCTGGAGCACCATCCACCACGGGAACGGCGCGCCCGCCAGCCAGCGTTCGAGGAACTCCTGCAAGGTGAAGCACAGCAGCGGCATCAGCGCAAACCCCCAGGCGGGGACAGGCCGCTGCATGTTGCGACGGAAGCTCCCGGCGAACACCCACCCGGCGGCGACCAGGTCGAGCGCGCCGACGATCCCGAGCACGATCGGCAGGTATCCGTGCGCGGCGACCATGTAGCTGTGCCCGGTGGCGAGCAGTTGGCTCAGCCGGATGCGGGCGTTGGGATAGACCCACTGGTAGGCGAGCACGTGCGCGACCTGCGTGCCCGCGATCATCAGCGGGAGCGACAGCAACCACGCAGCGGCGCGGCGGGAGCGCATGGCCGTTATTGAACCACCTCCGGGCTAGCGAGCCCGCCGGGGGCCGCTCGAATGCCGCCCAATTTATGACTCGGGGCACTAGGCCACGTGCAGTGTGTACGGGGCGGTGATGATGCGGCCGCCGAGCTTCATCTGCAGGAACAGCCGCCACGTTCCGGGAACGGCCAGCAGGACGCCGACCGTGAGTTTCCCGGGCGCCGACGAGCTCCCGGTGATGCGGGTCGCCGGAACGCCCGGCAGGCTTCCGCAGTTGGGCGCGTTCGGGGCGCAGATGTGCGTGTGGAAGTAGTCGAGCGTGCCCTTGCGGAAGAAGATCGCGTGGGCGAGCGCGCCGAACCACGGCGTGAAAACGACGTTTTGTCCGTGCGGGTCGGTCACGTTCACGTGCAGGAACTCGGCCTGGATCGCATGGATCGCGGCATGGGGCTGCATGTCGATGTGGTAGCCGTTGATCACCAGGTCTGGCTTGAACGGCGGCAGCGCCTGCGGGTGATAGGCGCCCTTGACGGTGACGGCGCGGAACAGCTGGAAGTTCGGCTGCCCGCCGGGGATGTCCGGGTAGACGTCGACCAGCACCTTGTAGGGCCCGGGGGCCGGGAAGGTGACCGTCTGCTTGAACTGGCCGCTCGGGTGCACCGGCGGATGCTGGTGGATGATGTACGCGAGGTCGTCGCGAACGATGATCAGGTGCACCCCCGTGTGGGGGCCCGGCCCCGTCCTGTAGTGGGTCAGCGTCTGCCCGCTGGGCAGCCTGATCGAGAACGCCACGGTCGTGGGGTGACCCGGGACGATCGTGCCCGCCGGCTGGAAGTTGGCCAGCGCGAACTGCTTGGCCGGGGCGATCGTCGGGATCTTCAGGGCGGTGTCGGAGCTGCTGCCGCAGCCGGCGAGGGCGAGGGTGATCGCAATCGCGAAGGGCGCGAGCGCCGGGGATAGCCGGAGCCTCACTGGAGCGCCGCCTGCAGCGCCTGGGTGGCGGCGTGGACCCCGAACGCGCCCTCGAGGCGGGCGGCGATCACGCCCTGGCGGTTGATCGTGAACAGCCATGGCTCGGTCCGGAGGTTGAACGCCTCCAGCTGCGGCCGCAGGCCCTTGGCCGGGTCGTTGTCCACGTAGACCTCCTCGTGGATAAACGTGATCCGGTTGCCGAACTGGTGCTGGAGCTCGACGGCGACGTCAGTGACCGGTCCGCACACCCTTGAGATGCAGAGCTGCGGGGTCGAGAACAGGAGCGCGATCGGCTTCTTGCCGAGCACCTGGTTGAACGACACCGCGTGCATGCTCTCGGGCGGAATGCGCGTGGTCAGCAGCGCCACGCTGCCGTGCGTCGTGGCGAGGGTGTCGGTGGCGATGTCGGGCGGGCGGTCACCGACATCCGGAATCGGCGAGGAGGCCGCCACGGCGATCTCGCCGGGCGCGCCGATCAGGCCGTGCGAGGTCCGCGTGAGGGAGAGGATCGTGTACGTCCCCGCCTGGGGCAGGGGGACCTGGGTCGTGTAGATCGCCCGAATCCCCCCCGGGCCGGTGTTCTGCTTGCTGCGGTACTGGGGCGCCACGCCCATCGGATCGGCCGCGGCGAGGATCGGGCCGACCGCGCGGCTCGTGGGGCTCGCGGCGATGTAGAGCGCCGTCGGCGCGTAGATGAAACCCCCGGAGCGCGAGGTCAGCGCGAAGGCGAAGCGTCGCGTTCCCGGCGTGAACGTCCCCGTGGCAGCGCCAAGGTTGCCGCTCGACTTGACCAGCGCGCCTAGCTGCGCCAGCGTGCGGCCGTGGGCGGCGGGGAACTGGCTCATACGCGGGTTCTCGGCCGCCGGAAGCTCGTTGACCGCCGGCGGGATCGCCGCAGTGCTAGCCGTCGACGTCGTCGTGCTGGTGGTCGCCGGCGAATTCGCCGAGGAGGTCGTCGTCGACGACGAGCTCGAGCTCGAGGACCCGCATCCGGCCAGCGCGAAGGCGATCGACGCGGCGGCGAGCAGTGTGGCGCTGGTGGGGATTCTCGGTTTCATGTTCCTCCTGTGGGCTCAGCTCCGACGACCGGTCTCGAGCGGACCGCCGTGGCCGTGGGGAATCCAAACTCGATTGTGACGACGAGGATTTAGCGCACCCCCACCCGGGTGTTAAGTCTCAATGAATCCTTAGATTGGTGGCCGGGCCAGGTCGAGTCGCGGCCGGGCCAGATCGAGTGATGGCCGGGCCAGATCCGCCCGCCAGGCTCCGCCGGCGAGTGCCGCTGGCGCGGCGGCGTGGGTAGGCTCTCGGCAATGCGGCGGGGGCCCGCACCGAATTCCAGGGTACATCGGTCGATCTGCCGCTGTTTGCATGTAAAGATCCTGTGACGGCGGGGATACCGATCACGTTGCGTGTGGGCTGTGCATTAGAGTGAGCGCATGTCGCCCGAGAGGAGCGACGCGCTCGTGACGAACCAGGGAACGCCACAGCGCTCGCACAACCGGATCCGGCTGGCGGTTATTGACCGCGACCCCGGGTTTATGCAGGTTCTGTCCAACCGGCTCGACGGGCTGGGATGGGAGTACCACGGCGTGTCGAGCGCCGTGACGGCCGATGCCCTCGTCGCGATGCGGCTCAACGCGCTCGTGATCGACGTCGGGGTGATCGGGCCGGGGAGCTGGGAGTACCTGGAGCGCGTGTGCTCGAGGCTCCCGGGGCTCGCGGTGGTCGTCTGCACGGGCCCGTCGTCGGTGGCTCAGCGGGTGCGTGGGCTGCGGCTCGGGCTCGACGCCTGGGTCACGAAGCCCTGCCACGCCGAGGAGCTGATCTGCGTTATCGAGGCGGCGATCCGCAGGCACCGGCGCAACGAGATGCCGGAGCTCGATGCGTCGAGCATCGTCGGTGAGATCACGATCCGTCCGGACCTCTACCAGGCATACGCAAACGAGGCCAGCCTCGAGCTCACGGCCCGGGAATTCGAGATCCTGCAGCTGCTGGCGCAGTCAGATCGCGTGCTCCGGCGCGAGGAGATCTACGAGCGCGTGTGGGGCTACGCGATGGCGCACGGCGATCGGTCGGTCGACGTGTTCGTGCGAAAGCTCCGCCAGAAGCTCCGTGCCGCGTCCCCGGAGTGGAGCTATATCCACACCCACTTCGGGGTCGGCTACAGGTTCACCGCCGAGCGCGACGGGCAGGGCCTGGACCCCAGCGAGCTCGCCGAGCGGCCGCTCGAGGCCGGCGGCGACCTCGAGCAGACGCTGGTCGCGTAGTCGGCGCTCGGGCGTCGGCTCGTCGGCGCTCGTCGCTTCCGGTTACATCCTCTTTACATTTGCATCACGAGTCGTTAACTCCCGATGACGTGCGCATGAGCAGCATCCAAGTGGATGTCGGCCACTGCTCGTGCGCGCCGTGAAGTGCTTGAGGTAGGCCCGCTGGAGATCCTCCCCGAGGAGCATCTGGCGCGGGCTGGGGGAAGGGCGCTGATGCTTTCGATCAGAGAGCTTCGCTTGCTGACAGAGCTTGCCAGGCGAGCCGACCGGATCATGGCCCGCGAGGAACTGTTCGCACTCGTGTGGGGGCGGGAGATGCGGCGGGGGGATAGGTCGGTCGACGTCTACGTCCGCAAGCTGCGCGTCAAGCTCGAGGTCGCGCTGCCGGGGTGGAGATTCATCCACACGCATTTCGGTTTCGGCTACCGGTTGTCCGCGGAGCGCCAGCGCGACGTGAACCACGGGTTCACAACTGATTAACACCTGACGGTCCGCTTACGCCGAGACTCTGATGCACATCCAAGCGAAGGAGAAGACGTTGACTAGAAGTCGTATTACCGCGCTGACGCTCGCGATCGCCGCGTCGCTCGGGGTAGCCGCGTGCGGTTCGAGCTCTAGCTCGACCTCGACAACGAGCTCGTCGGGCACGTCGACCACGAGCAGTTCGAGTAGCGGCTCGGCCACGCTGGACGGCGCCGGGTCGACGCTCGCCGCTCCGATCTATCAGCAGTGGGGCTCCAACCTCAAGTCCCAGGGCCTGACGATCAACTACAACCCCGTCGGTTCGGGTACGGGTATTGCCGACCTCCAGACCGCGACCGTCACGTTCGCCGGCAGCGACCCCGCGCTGAAGCCGACGGACACGAAGGGGATGAAGGGCCCGGCGTTCCAGTTCCCGGTCGCCTTCGGCGCGATCACGGTGTCCTACAACCTGCCGGGGGTAAAGAGCGGGCTGAAGCTTGACGGCCCGGTTCTGGCGGACATCTTCTCGGGGAAGATCAAGACCTGGAACGACTCGGCGATCAAGTCGCTCAATCCGGGGCTGAGCCTCCCGAGCACGGCTATTACGGTCGTGCACCGCTCGGACTCCTCCGGTACTACCAACGGCTTCACCACGTACCTCTCCGACGTCAGCCCCACGTGGGCGTCGTCGATCGGGTCGGGCAAGGACGTGAAATGGCCGACCGGCACCGGCGCGGCGAAGAACTCGGGCGTCGCCGCGGCGGTCAAGCAGACCACGGGCGCCGTCGGCTACGTCGAGCAGGCCTACGCGCTGGAGAACGGCTTCACCTACGCAGCGGTCAAGAACTCGGCCGGCACGTACGTGCTGCCGACGATCTCCAACACCTCGGCGGCGGCCGACGGAGTCAAGGTTCCGGCCGATCTCGGGATCTCGACGATCAACTCGGCGAACCCGCAGGCCTACCCGATCGTCTCGCAGACGTTTCTGGTCACCTACCAGGATCCGTGCAAGGAGGGTGCCAGCTCGTCGGTCGCAGCCGGTCTGAAGAAGTTCCTGACCTATGCCTTCGGGCCGGGTCAGCAGACGCTCGGCTCGGGCTCGAGCCAGCTCCCATACGCGCCGCTGCCGTCCTCGCTGGCGGCGAAGGACAACGCGCAGCTCGCGAAGATGACCTGCAACGGATCGGCCCTGTAATCGGGGACGGCAGGTAGCGACGCGTAAGCGAAATGGAAGCAAGCAGCGCCACGGTTAGCGGCGACCGCTCGGCCCTCCAGCGGTCGCCGCTCCACCGGCTTCCGGATCGCGTGCTGCGGTGGGGGCTGACGGCGCTGGCGGTACTGATCCTGGCGCTGCTCGTCTACTTCTTCATCCGGCTGATCGGCCAGTCGCACCTGGCCCTCAGCAAGTTCGGCTTCAGCTTCGTCTTCGGCAACGACTGGGACGTTTCGCGCAACATTTACCATGGCGCGGCGCTGGTCGTGGGGACGCTGATCACGTCGGCGATCGCGCTCCTCATCGGGGTTCCGGTGGCGGTGGCGACGGCGCTCTTCCTGATCGAGCTGTGCCCTCGGCGGGCACGGACGCCACTCTCGATACTCGTCGATCTGCTCGCCGCGGTGCCGTCGGTCGTGTACGGGTTGTGGGGCGTGTTCGTGCTCGGGCCGAAGCTGATTCCGGTCGAGCGGTGGTTCGCGAACACGTTCTCGTTCATTCCGTTCCTCGGTGGCGGCGGCTCATCGATCACGCCGGGCAACTACTTCATCGCCGGGCTGATCCTGGCGATCATGATCCTGCCGATCGTCTCAGCGATCTCCCGGGAGGTCCTGGCCACGGTGCCTCCCGAGCACAAGGAGGCGGCGCTCGCGCTGGGGGCGACGCGCTGGGAGATGATCCGGATGGCGATCCTTCCCTATGCGCGTCCCGGCATCACCGGCGGCGCGATGCTCGGCTTAGGCCGGGCGATCGGCGAGACGATCGCGGTCGTGCTCGTGATCGGCGACGCGCCGACGATCGGCCACCACATTTTCGATCAGGGCTACAGCCTCGCGGCGGTGATCGCGAACGAGTTCGGCGAGGCGGCCAACACGCCGATCCACTCCTCGGCGCTGTTCGCCGCGGGCCTGGTCCTGTTCGTGCTGACGTTGATCGTCAACATCATCGCCCGCTGGTTCGTCGCGCGCGGGACTCGGGGCATGCGCGCCGCCGGCGACATCACCGATGCGGTCGACGCTGCTACGGTCGGCTCGGGGGCACTCCAATGAACGGCGTCACTCTCCACGGGATCAGCGCTCGTCGCCGGCGCACCGACAAGGTGATGCGCGCCTCGTTGTTCGCCGCGACCCTGATCGCGCTCGTGCCGCTTGTGCTGATCATCTACTACCTGCTCTACAAGGGACTCAAGGCCTGGTCGGGCAGCTTCTTCACCACCGATCCGAACGGCAACTTCTTCGGCAACCCCGGCGGGGTGCGCAGCGCGATCTTCGGCACGCTCGAGATCGTCGGGCTGGCGACCCTGATTGCGGTACCGATCGGGATCTGCGTCGCGCTGTACCTCACCGAGTACGGTAAGGATGGGCCGTTCGCAAGCGTCGTGCGGTACTTCGTCGACGTCATGACAGGCGTTCCGTCGATCGTGTTCGGCCTGTTCATCTACATCGTGCTGGTGATCTCGCACGCCGGCGGGACGGGTTTCGCCGCGTGGAAGGGCTCGCTCGCACTCTCGCTGCTGATGCTGCCGATCGTGATCCGTTCCGCGGAGGTCGTCCTGTTGCTCGTCCCCGACAGCCTGCGCGAAGCCGCGCTTGCCCTCGGGGCGCCACGGTGGCGGGTCGTGACCCGGGTGGTGCTCCCGACCGCGACGCCGGGTCTGGTCACCGGCTCGCTGCTGGCCATCTCGCGCGGGATGGGCGAGACGGCGCCGCTGCTGTTCACCGTGTCGCTCGCGTTCGGCCTGACCGGGAATCTCAACGCGCAGATGAACTCGCTCCCGCTCCAGATCTTCACCGACATCACCAATCCCCGCAGCGTCATCGTGACGCGGGCGTGGGGCGCAGCACTGACCCTCGTCGCGCTCGTTCTGATCCTCAACCTGGTCGCGCGGGCGGTCTCGCGAAGGAGTCGCATGGCATGATCCCTCCTGAAACCACGAGCAAAGATCCGAGACAAGACATGTCAACCACCGAGGGCGAGTCGGAGCAAGCCAGCAAGGATCCGCGTCAGGAAATGTCACCCGCCGAAGGCGAGCCAGAGCAGGTCGAGACGACGCCGGATCGCGAAGCGATCGGCAGGCGCGACGGCCAGGGCCACGCGATCAACATCAAGGCGTTGCATGCCTACTACGGCCCGGTGCACGCGGTCCGGGGCATCGACATCGACTTCCCCGCGAACGAGGTCACCGCGATCATCGGTCCCTCCGGCTGCGGCAAGTCGACGATGGTCCGATGCATCAATCGGATGCACGAGGAGATTCCCGGTGCTCGGGCCGAGGGGAGCGTTAGGCTCGACGAGCTCGATGTCTACGGAACGGGTGTCGACGTCACGGCCGTGCGCCGGCTGATCGGGATGGTGTTCCAAAAGCCGAACCCGTTCCCCACGATGTCGATCTTTGACAACGTGGCCGCGGGGCTGCGCCTGACTGGAACAAAAGGCGGGAATCTCCGCGAGAAGGTGAACAGGGCGCTCCGGGCGGTTGGCCTGTGGGGCGAGGTCAAGGACCGGTTGAATGCGCCCGGGATCGGCCTGTCCGGCGGCCAGCAGCAACGACTGTGCATTGCCCGGACGATCGCAGTCGAACCCGAAGTGATCCTGATGGACGAGCCGTGCTCCGCGCTCGACCCGGTGGCGACGCTCAGGGTCGAGGAGCTGATCGACGAACTCAAGGAGCGCTACACGATCGTGATCGTCACGCACAACATGCAGCAGGCGGCGCGCGTGTCCAACACCACCGCGTTCATGCTCGACGGCGAGCTCGTCGAGCACGGGCCGACCAGCAAGATGTTCACCACCCCCAGCGATGAGCGGACCGAGCGCTATGTCACAGGAAAGTTCGGATAGCGAAAACGGCATGCAAGAGACCCGACACAAGTTCCGCGAGGACCTGAAGGAGCTCGAGCACCAGGCGCTCGGTGGTCTTGACCTGGTCACGATGCAGCTCGACCGCGCGCTCGAGTCGGTCTCGTACCAGGACGTCGAGCTGGCCGGGATGGTGGTCGCCGACGACGACCGCATTGACGGGCGCTACCTCGAGGTTCACCAGGGCATCCTTTCCCTCCTGGCCCGCCAGGCGCCCGTCGCCGGGGACCTTCGGATCGTGGCCGCGCTGCTTCACATCATCAGGTGCGTCGAGCGGATGGGCGACCAGTGCGTGAACATCGCCAAGCTCGTGCCGTTGTCCGGCTACGAGGCGCCGAAGGACAAGGACATTCTCGACTCGATCGAGCGGATGGGCCAGCTCGCACGCTCTCAGGTGTCGCAGGCGAAGGACGCATTCGCCACGCGCAACGTCGACATGGCACGCGATCTCGTCAACCAGGACGCGGAGATCAACCGGCTCAACCGCGAGATCTTCAGGCGCGCGGTCGAGGCGGGCGACGATCCCGACATCCGCGAGTGGGCGATGTTCATGGTCCTGGTGGCCCGCTGCCTCGAGCGTGTTGGCGACAACACCGTCGACATCGCCGAGCAGGTGGTGTTCGTCGTCACCGGGCTGTTCCGCGAGATGGCGGACACCTCGAGTTCGCCTGAAGCGCCCGTCGCCTAGACGGAATCAACCATCCAGGGTCGGGGCACCTGGCCGGCCGCGCCGATTGGCTGCGGTCCGTCAGGAGAGGAGAGAGCCGCCGTGTGGGTGGGGCCGGCGCTATCACCTGCAGGCCGGCCCCGTACACACAGGGAGATGTCGCAGGGTAAGGCCGAGTGGCGTTCGCCGTGTGACCATTTCATGTCCGCGGCTGGGCCATCACCAAAACGAAACACGGCCCTGGCCAGCCGTTTCTATCTTGCAGGCATGTCCTCGGAGGTAGAGCAGGCGGAGGCAGAGCGGGCGGAGGCCGAGCGGGCGGAGGCTGAGCGGGCGGAGGTAGAGCGGGTGGAGGTAGAGCGGGCGGTGAGACGGCCCCTGTTCGGCGCGGGCGCGGCCGGCCGCCGGCTGGGGATCGACCAGCCCGCCGGGTGGTGGCCGACGACGCCGCGCCTGAAGGCCTACGACGCCGCCGGCTTTCAGTTCGTTCAGGTGCGGATGCCGCCGAGGGAGGGTGCTGGCGGTGCCGGCGTTCGTCGCCGCGCACGCGAGCGCTCTCCGGAGGCGCCTTTCGCTCACACAGCTGCGGCTGATCCTGCACGCGCCGGATGACCTGCTGGCCGGAACCGAGGAGCACCTGCTGGCCGGAACCGAGGAGCACGACAGCCAGCTGCTCGGCGCGATGCGCTACGGGGAGCTGGCCGGAGCGGAGCTGGTCGTCTACCACGGCGCCCGGATGCCATCCCGGGGTGGTCGGGTGCCGGATCGCTGCCCTGGCACGCGATCGCGCCGGTGCTCGCGCGCCACCCGGCGCCGCTGCAGCTCGAGGTGCCCCCGGCGTCGCGGCCCGAGCCGGCGACGCTGGCGGTGTTGATGTGTGAGGTTTTGGGGCTGGGGGCGGCCGTGGCGGTGGGGGCGGCCGGGGCGGTGGGGGGGCCCGTGGCGGTGGGGGCGGCCGGGGGGGGGGGGGCGGCCGCGGGGG
>Ga0116216_10002029_pt1 | contig 13680 bp, 13 predicted proteins | sample Sb_taG_11_FD_89696 | JGI IMG/M metagenome (GOLD analysis project Ga0116216, IMG submission 89696) | Peat soil microbial communities from Weissenstadt, Germany - Sb_50d_3_AS metaG | ecosystem: Environmental > Terrestrial > Soil > Wetlands > Peat | place: Germany: Weissenstadt | collected 2010-09-21
CGAGTGCACTTGTGGCTGTTCTGGGAGCTGCTCTGGCGTGGATTTTTCTCCTGGGTGGGATTGTTTCCTTTCTCTGCGCGCAGGGGTTGTTGACGTGGCAGCGCTGGGCACTCTGGTTGACGATTGGCCTGGAGATCACCAATCTGATGGCGGGAGGTTGCGCGCTAAAGCTGCAGCTTTTCGCCCCGTGGACTAGTATTGTGAGCATGAGTATTGCAGGAGGGATCCTCCTTTATGTACTGATAGCGATAAGCATTCGCATGCTTTCCAACTGATACTGATTACACGGAGAGCCGGCTATACGCGTTGGCAAACATGGCTCCAGCTTCTGATTGTTGACACTCGGCTTTGAGAGCATATCGCTTACGATGAAAAGTTTTACGCCTCTTCAACGCTTTTCTTTACGCGCTCCGAGTATGCTGTGAATGTACGGAAGGATTCTCTAGTAGAGGAGACTCTGTTCCGTTCGCGATCACATGTCAGGCGCTCACCTGTACACAGGTAGTTGGCGCAGGAGCACATCCCGGACCATGGGTACGATTCCCGGGATAGAAGTCTACAAGTGTACCCTCGCAACTTTAGTTTGACAGAAAAAGGAGAAACATTCCATGGCAAACATTTTCGAAACCGCGCGAGCTGAACATCAATATAACAAGTTCGTCAGCGGTATTGAGTCCCTCGCAGGCCTCGTCGATACCCTGAGCGGACCGGGCCCGTTCACCATCTTTGTTCCAAGCGATGCCGCCTTTGATCGCCTGTCTTCTGACCAGCAGGCCAACCTCATCGCCGATCCTGAGAAACTTGCCAGGGTGCTCAAGTATCACATCGTGCCGGGGTATTACACAGCCGACGAACTGCTCGATCGCCTCTTCCTCAAAACACTCGGGTGGGAGCGACTACGCGTGTGGTCGGATATCTCAATGGTTCCGTTGGGAGAGGAAGAAACCGATATCCCTAACGATGCACTGAGCTATATCACCAGGAACACAGTCACTACCTCGGTACGAGAGAGCATCACGATCAATGGTGCACATGTGATCCGGGCGAACATCATGGCCGACAACGGGATCATGCACGTCATCGACGAAGTGCTTATCCCAGCATTCACTGCGATCTGAAAACATGCAGCACACTACTCGTTCCGGGTTACTCTCACATCTGCCCAAGCCGGGAGACGACCTGGAACGAGTGAGTGATACTCATAGGCACAGACTTTGGGAACGGTGACGGATTATTTGTCAAAGTAGCGCTCCGTAAAGGTCGCGATAGAACTCATTTCGAAGGTCAAGCCAATGATGGCCTCGCACGCGGCACAGACCGCCATCGGCAGCGTCGGGAGAAAACCAGCAGGAAAGAAACCACGCCCATGGAACGAGTTGATGCTGATGACGAGGGCGTATAGAAGATTTGCTCCCACTCTCCTGCAAAGGGGTCTTTGTGGGTGCACTGCCAACCGAGCATGCGTTTTCTCCGCTCCTGCACGCGGTACAGGGTGTGGATCATACTCTTCCAGCCCATCAATTTCTCGAAATATCTCTGCATCACCTTGCTGCCTTACTTGGATGGTCGCTTGCAGCTACGAAATGTATCTGTTGACAGTTCTTTTAACAGTTTATATTTGGTAAAAACCTACTGCTGTCTTTTCATTGTTGGAATGCAGTCAAGCAAAGCTATACACGTAGCCAGTATTCAAGGTAGTGCTCCAATGAGGACACAAGCCGCCAGACGAGTTACCTCACATCATTGGACATTGTGGACGTGCAAAGGACGCGGCTTATTTTTGTAGCCCCAACAAACCTAGTGCAGCGTCCCAGGTCTTCGGGAGAAAGCAACTACTCCTGTGTATCAGAAAACGATACATGCACACGAGGCGGCACTCTTTGTATATGAAAGGTTGACTGAATCCTTGCATCAGACCGATGAAACCAGCAAAACACGAGCTAGTATCAGGCTTGATACCGTAGATGTTGTCTTTTGCTGTCAGTTTTGCTGTCATTGAGCAAAAATAGCATTCTATGATGCGCATGAACGGGGCATTAGAGCCAACTAAGAGGCCATGGCGTCTCTTATTCTTACCGAGTCCCCCCTTCGGCATGCCGAGTATTTTCTTCGAACCCTACCATACCTCAAGCAAGGCTACAAGCGGCTTGAGGCGTTTATATTTTCGCCTCCGTACAGCAACTGTACAGCAACGCGAATTTTTCTCCAGCAGAGGTTTTTACGGGACAAAGGAAGGATGCTGGACTGCACCCTTGAGACAGGAAAGTGAACGAGGTCAACTTCTCAGCGCATGTCGTATACTATCAACAAGACAAGAAGGAGAAGAAACGGGGTCTCACTCCACTGCCTGTTCTTGCGCGTCTAGACGAGGAAGGCTGTTTCCCTGCTTTACCCCTTGTAGCAGCAAGCGAATTCCTTGGCTAGACGCGCAGGAAATGAATGTGGCGCGAAACCCTGGAGGATGATACGGACAATGCTGATATCTACCGTGCATGTTCACACATGGTACACAGCTTGCGGAGGTACAGCGAGTCCTGGGGCATACACGACTTTCGGCCACAGGGATGTATCTCACCCCAAGTGAGGATGATGTACGAATGGCTATCGGACACGTAGGAATCTAAATCAGGGTGCTTCCTGTTTTTCTGCAAAAGTAGGTACCATGCAACGACACCAGAGAGATCCGATCTCCCAGCATACCATCCAGGAGGGGGTGTCAAGTTCAACACTGGCACAGCCACCACTCGTAGGCCGAGGCGCTGAGATGGGCCAGCTGGCGACACGCCTTTCACGTGCTGCTCGTCGGCAGGGAGGTGCTCTGTTCCTGGTTGGTGAAGCCGGTATCGGGAAGACCCGCCTGGCGCATGAGGCGCTCGCCTTGGCGCGTGAGCAGGGATTCCTCGTCCTGGAGGGTTGCGCCTATGCGCTGGAAGGTCGCTTGGCTTACGCTCCCATCCTCGCTGCCTTCGGGCCATTCCTGCGCCGCCTCGACTCTCCTCGCCGGGCAAAGTTCGTGAGCGGTCTGCCGGATTTGGGGCGGCTGTTCCCCGACCTCCGTTTGCCTGCTGCGGAGCCTTTGGGCAATGCTGCCCTGGAAAAGACTCGCCTCTTTGAAGCCGTCGCGCGCCTGCTGGAGCGACTTGCGCGAGAGACACCAGTACTTCTCTTCGTGGATGACTTCCACTGGGCCGACCCCGCTTCCATCGAACTCCTGCACTACCTCGCCCGGGGTGTCGCCGATCAAGCGGTGCTCGTGCTGGGTATCCACCGAGTTGAGGAGGTCGACACTGCCCGTGGCCTGCGCTCGCTCCTGACGTCGCTGCGACGGGCGGGTCTGGCTGAAGAGGTGCGTATCGCGCGCCTTGGACAATTGGCCGTCGCCGAATTGGCTAAGGGTCTGCTGGGCAGCGAAGCACCGACTAACTTACTCACCCTGCTGCACGCCCGCGCTGGTGGTACGCCGCTCTTCATTGAAGCGCTCGTGCGTGCCCTCATGGAGGCTGGTCATCTCCGACACGATGAAGGCAACTGGGTCCTGGAGACCGACGTAGCGCCTCTCCTCCCTTCTGGTGTACGAGATCTCATCCTGGAGCGCCTGGAGCACCTGGACGCAACTGAGCGCCGGGTACTCGATTTGATCGCGGTCAGCGGAGAGGCCGTACCGCATGACGTTCTGCACAGGGTCAGTAGCCTGGACGACGGGGTTCTCCTGGAAACCATACGCCGTCTCCACACGATTGGACTCGTGGTCGAGAATTCCACCGGCACAGATGTGACCTATACCCTCACGCACCCGCTGATCCAGGAGGTCACCTACGCTGAACTGCCAGAGATGGCGCGTCGGCGCGATCACGCTGCCTTTGCCACCGCACTCGAACGGGTGAGGCCTGATGACCTTGACAGTCTCGCTCGCCATTATTATGCCGCTGGCTCGCTGGTCGATCCCAATCGCACACTCGAGGTGCTGCTGGCTGCCGGAGAGTGGGCATATGGATTGTACGCTAACGACCAGGCGGCACAGCACTTCGGCGCTGCGCTGCCGCTCATCCGCGAAGGCCGCCGCACGGAGTTGTTGCCGTCTGTGCTTGAACGGCTCGGCGAGGCGTGGGAGCGTGTCGGAGAGACTGCTGCGGCCATTGCTGTGTGGAGCGAGGCTAGTACCTTGTATGAGCGAGCGCGGAACGCTTCTGCGACCGCGCAGTTGCAGCGTCGCCTGGCGCTGGCGGAGTGGGACCGTGGTCACTTCGATAAAGCGCAGGAGCATCTTGAGATGGGGATACGGGTGCTGGATGGGAGTGAACCGTCGGCGGAGCTGGCCGATCTACTTCACGTGCGAGTGATCCTGCTTGGGCGCCGTGGCGATGATAAGGGGTTGAGCACGGCAGCAAAGGATCTAGTTACACTGGCTGAGCAGTTGGGGTCGAGGCGAGTGCTGGCGGAAGCATACTTAGCTCAGATTCGGGCACTCTTGGGGGACCGAGACATTATTCTCGCTCGCGAGCTAGCTCAGCGCGCGCTCAATGAGGCCGAGGTAGCCGATGAACCTTTGCTCGTCCAGCGAGCACACGACATATTGGCCCTCTTTGCCTACACCCTGGGCGAACACAGCGTGGCCCGCCACCATGCAACGCTCAGCCTGGCGGTGGCCCGGCAACTCGGCGCACCAACTCTCGAAGTGTACCCCCGCAATCGCCTGGTCTCGGTCGATCTGATGGCTGGGAAGTGGGAAGAGGCGCTACGCGAGAGTATCGAGGTCGTTTCCCTGGCTCGCCGCCTCGGGTCCGCTCGAGGCATCGCTGGCGCACTCGGCATGCGAGCGCAGGTTCACGTGTATCGCGGTGACCTGGATGAGGCTGCCGCCTGCCTGGCTGAGGCGCACGAGATTTTTGGCGGCGGTTCTATGTTTGATCACAACATCTTCAGGCAGGTAGCTGTAGCCGAAATGATGCTGGCCCTAGAGCGAGCAGATGCGGCTGCTGTTCTGGCCGCTGTAGGCAGGCTGGACCCCATGATTACGCCGACCGATTTTCCACTCCTGGGACAGGCACTGCTCGCCGAGGGCCAGATCATGGTTGGCAAGCCCGAACACACACTGACCATCGTACAGGATTTCATAGCGCAAGCTCCGCCCGATAATGTGTTTGCGACCGCTCTTGGGAGCCGAATCAAAGGTCTTGCCCAACAAGCGCTCGGTCAAACCACCGAAGCTCTCGCATACCTGGACCAGGCAGGCAGTGCATTCACGGCAGTGGAGATGCCGTTCGACGCCGCCCGTTCCCGCCTGGAATGGGCAGTGCTCGTCGCTGCCAATGATACGACGCTCGCCGTGCCTGCTTTGCAGGAAAGCCTGGATGTCTTTGAGCGTCTTGGTGCGCGGCGCTATGCCAGGCGCACACGACGAATCCTCTATAAGCTCGGGACCCGTCCACGGAGTACCTTCCGTCCACACGCGAGCGCGCCGACGTTAAGTCCTCGCGAACTCGAAATCGTCCAGTTGGTCGCAGAGGATCTGACCAACGCCGAAATCGCCGAGCGTCTGATTATCAGCCCGCGCACTGTGACCACCCACCTGGACCGCATCTACACTCGGCTCGGCATCAACTCGCGCACTGCCCTGGTGCGCTATGCCATCGAGGCCAGTCTGCTACCACCAAAACATTGATTACGTAATCTAGCTCTCTTTCTAGTGTCTCGCCACATATATTACGTAATCCGATAGGCTCGCGTTACGTAGTTCAACAGACACTCCTGAGAGGTATTACCCCTTATACTGAGAACATCTCACCAGATGGAGAGATAATCTCGAAATTCGCAAGAGGAAAACCATGTCTTCAAAGGAGTCAATTTCATGTCAACAACAGAAGTAGAAAACAAAGCACAATTCCGTCGAATCTATGAGGAAATGTTTAACAAGGGAAATCTCGCAATAGCAGATGAGCTGATCGCGCCTGACTTCCTCAATCACGAGGCCCCTCCTGGAAGCAATCGTGGCCCCGAATCGATGCGGCGGTTGATCACAATGTTGCATACTGCCTTTCCCGACGTGCACTACACGATTGAGGAGATGCTGGCCGAAGGGGACATGGTTTCATGCCGCATGATCATGAATGGAACCCATCAAGGCTCCTTTATGGGGATTGCTCCGACAGGCCGTTCTGTTCGGCAACAAGCTCAGATGCATTTCGTGCGCTTCAGAAACGGCAAGGTGATAGAGCATTGGGCGGTGCGGGATGATCTAGGTCTGATGAGACAGCTTGACGTCATTCCGGCACTTGCCGATGCACGATGAAATGTCATTAGGAGAATCCCTCGCTTTATAGAAGGTAGGAGGAAACACATGTCTACACAGGCAAAGAGCGTGTCCGAATCGGTCGTAGCGACTCCGTCACCGCGCATCGAATTGTCGATGCCAGAAAGAATTCTTATCGTCGTTGGATTAGCCATTGGTGCCGTGCTAGGGTTTGGTGGAAACTTTCTTCCCGCGGGATCGCCACAAAACATAGCTTACGTGCTCAGTAGCTTGGGAATCATCATGGGAAGCGCTCTTTTAGCAGCCTGGTTCGCGCGACAGGGGAAGAGTACGGTTGCTGTTGGTTTTGCCTTACTCGCACTGGCCGAGAGCATTAGTCTCTCAGGCATCTTTCTCCTGGCCAGTGCGCCTACCTTTCCAGGGGCTTACACCTTTGCTGCCGGAGTCGCGCTCTACGCCGTAGCACTTCCGCTGGTGAGTGTCCCATCCGCATTTCCGCTTTGGGCTCGTATTATCGGGACGCTGGCGGCGATCCCGTTTGCGGCGCACTCGTTGCTGTGGCTACTGGGTCGTTCACCTGCTCCCTCGGGACCACTTGCTTCCATCGGGTATGTACTTCTCACTGTCGCGATCGTGGGCTGGATGATCACAGTTCTGCGAGCCGCACCATCGTCACAACGCTAGCTATTCTGAGTGCTTAGACACAAACCGAATTCTGAAAGGAAAACAAGCCATGTATGCAAGAGTCACCCTGGCCCAGCTTCAGCCAGGTAAGGTAGACGAGTTACTTCATTTTCTTCATGACAATGTTGTACCAGCGGCCCAAGCACAGCAAGGGTTCAAAGGGCTCCTTCTGCTGACCGATGAAACCACCAACAAGGGCATCGCTATCGCTTTGTGGGAGACAGAGGCTGCTATGGCAGCGAGCGAGGCCAGTGGCGGCTACTATCAGGTGCAGATCGCCAGAGGTGTCCACTTTTTTGCGGCACCACCAGTTCGAGAGACGTATCGGGTGAATATCCAGGTGTGACTGTTGGGGTGTTAGGCATCCCAACACCTGAGTATAGACCTCAAGGAAGGAAAACTATGAAAATGACTCTTCAGAATGCCATCAATCGTGGCTACAACTTACTCGCCTGCACCATCCTGGCGCTTGCCGGACTGGCCTTCGGCACCGTCGTCTTCGAGGAGGCTAATCTGCTCGACAAGGTCGACGACATCGGCTTTCTGGTTATTGGTGCCGTAGCTGTCATTTGGTACCTGGTCGGCCGCAACCGCTTTAAGCGGTCGGTGGTGCCGATCGTACTCTCTGGCCTTGCCATTATCGTCCAGATCGTGGGATTGGTGTTGGAGAAGGACGATCCCGCTTCCTTCGGCGACAACATCGGTGGGATCTGGCTCTTCGTGCCACTTTTCGTGTTCTTGATCGTGCAGTTCTACGTGAATCGGCGACATCTAGCCGCGTCTGTGGAGATGGCGTCTGTTCCTGAGCTTTCGACCATTTCCGCCGAGATCCACAACTAGACTTCGCTCTCCTCATCTTACTGAAAATTTTCCAATAGTAGGTGAGTGAGAGCAGTTCTCGCAACTCAGGCTGACAATTTGTAACGATTTCGTAACAACGACAGAAGAATATGGTATCGTGACTTGTGAAGGTTTTTCCTCTCGGAGGTCGCGTTCTCGCTTGAGAGAAGGAGTACTCAGATGCATGTTCAACCCTCGTTGACGGAGACAACGAGAAGCTGCAGCTTGCTTAGCGCAGAGGGCACGCGTTTGCATGGACGCTGGCTCGTCTTTGCCAGAATCGTGTGGGTGGCAGTGGTTGTCTTCTCACTGAGCATCTTCATTGCAAGTCTTCCCGCGTATGTTGCCCAACTTCAGACCGTCTGTACCGGCGTTACGTGCGTCTACAGCTACGGGCAACTCACTCCTGGCACTGCACATGCGCTCCACAACCTGGGCCTTTCCATTGGCGCTTACGCAGCATCTACCTTTGCACTCATCACTGCCTCGACGCTGGTCTCCTTTGGAGTCGCAGCCCTGATCTTCTGGCGCAGGTCTGATGATTGGATGGCCATGTTGGTCTCACTGTTCCTCGTGACCTTTGGGGTCAACTTTAGCGTCCAAGCCCAGGCAATCCTGGCGGCGAACGTGCATTCGGCCTGGAATGTGCCACTCACGATTTTGACCAGTCTTGGGTGGGTCTCGCTCAACCTGCTCTTGTATCTCTTTCCCGACGGGCGGTTTATTCCCCGTTGGACGCGCCCGCTGGCGGTTTTCGTGGTCGCTAACACCATTTTTTTGAACGCCTACCCAGATGCGTTCTCCACGTTCCCTCCATGGGTGATCAGTGCCATCTTCCTGGTCAATGGCGGTTCCGGTGTTATCGCGCAAATCTACCGCTACGCTCGCGTTTCCGGCCCGGTGCAGCGACAGCAAACCAAGTGGGTGGTCTTCGGCCTGGCAGCGACAACGCTGGTGATTCTTGGTAGATTAGTGCCGCAGCTGATCTTCCCCTCACTCAGTACCTCGAGCTCTCCCTATTTCCTGGTCTCTACGTATATCTACCCGGTTGGCTTACTGCTCATTCCACTGACGCTTGGCATCGCGATCCTGCGCTATCGCCTGTGGGACATCGACATCCTGATCAATCGTACACTCGTCTATGGTACCCTGACGGCTCTCCTCGCCCTGCTCTACTTTGGCCTCATTTTTGCCTTGCAATCGCTGTTTCAGGGGATGTTTCACCAGAATAACGCTGTCGCTATTGTGGTCTCGACCCTCGCTATTGTTGGGCTGTTCCAGCCCTTACGCCATCGTATTCAACGGTTCATTGATCGTCGTTTCTATCGCAGTAAGTATGACGCTGCCAAAACGTTGGAGGCATTCAACGCAACTTTACGCAATGAAGTGGACTTGATCCAACTGAGTGAAAATCTGCTAGCAGTCGTTGAGGAGACCATGCAGCCAGCTTCTGTCTCACTCTGGTTACGCACTCCCAGCCAGGAGAGAAGACCAGGCTCCAATCAACTGTTTCAGTTGAACAGAGTACCAGGGAGAGATGAGACGTCAGGAGACGACGCAGCGCGGCAATGATAAAAACGACTCAAGGAGGTGACCAGTGTCAGTTCAAAAGCATACACAAAAGGAGAGACGAAGCATGACGAGCTTGTTACCAAATAACGCGCATGTAGACTATGTTCTCAGCTTGGCAGATATTCCACCACACGATGCAGAACGAGCCGGGGCGAAGGCTGCGAAACTGGGGGAGTTGGCGCGGGCTGGCTTCCCTGTGCCGGACGGTTTTGTCCTGACCACTAGTGCGTTCGACCGCTTCATGGCTGCCAACGTCCTCGGACCGGACAGTTCTCCGGAAGCAGTGGCCGCTGCATCTTTGCCAGCAGTTGTTGTCGATTCTGTGCTCGCCGCAGCCGATGTACTCGGCGATATTCCCCTGGCAGTCCGCTCTTCTGGGGTCGCCGAAGACCTGCCCAATGCTTCATTCGCCGGGCAGTATGAGACGGTGCTCGACGTGCGTGGGACGGACGCCCTTCTGGCAGCCGTACGACGAGTCTTCGTTTCTGCCTTCAGTCGTCGTGTCACTGCCTACCGTGCTACCCAGGCGCCGCAGGCTACAGCGCGTATGGCCGTCCTCGTCCAGCGCATGATAGCAGCAGATGCGACCGGAGTGGCCTTCACCGCCAACCCGGTGACTGGCGAACGGGCCGAGACAGTCATCAGCGCTGTCCGGGGTTCTGGCGAGCGGCTGGTTTCCGGCCAGGCGACGCCAGACGAATGGATCGTCCGCAACCAGGAGGCCATGTGTCGTGCTGCGCCGGAGGAAGCAATTAATGCGAACCAGGTGCTCGCTGTTGCAGAGTTGGCTCGCCGCGTTGAGGCGCATTTCGGTGGGATTACCCAGGACATTGAGTGGGCGCTGGTCGGGGATGAACTGTTTCTCCTCCAGGCTCGTCCGATCACGGCTCTGCCCAACGCTGTCGTATGGAAAGCCTCGCTGCCGGGTGCCTGGGCACGCCACATCCGGCTCGGCGAGTGGCTGGGCGATCCGGTGACGCCGCTCTTCGAAAGCTGGGGGCTTCCGCGGATCGAGGAGCGGATCGGCGTCAACATCCGGCAGCTCGCTGGTGTCCCGGCCCCCCAACCGATGCACATGCTCGTCAACGGCTGGTATTTCTGCTCGCTCAGCTTTCTCCCGTCGAGTCCCGCCAGCATGCTCTGGAGGCTCCTGCGCTATGCATTGCCGAAGGCACTGGTCCGGCCGCGCCGGGTAGCCATGATGATGCCTTCTACCGCAAAGTTCGGTGTCGAGGTATTCGTGCGTGAATGGCGCACGGAACTCTTGCCACACTATCAGACGCTCGTCCAGCAAAACGCCTCTCGCGTGGATGAACTCGATGCACCCGGCCTCATTCAACTCGTCGATGAACTTGTGGGCGTTGCTGGTGACTACTTTACCTCAATCACAGCCGTGGCCGGATATGCCTGGAAAGCAGAAATGCCCCTGGCTGCTTTCTATCACAAGTATCTTTTCCCGCGCATCGGTGAGAGTCATCAGCGACTTCTCTGCGGACTCTCAGATGTTTCGCATGTCTCCACTAGCCACGCCGTCGCATGCCTCGATTGGTTCCACCCTACCTTGGGCGAGTATAGCTCATCGTGCCTCATCGACCCTGATCCCGAGACCCTGGCCCGTCTCGCTCGTGCGAAGGCGGAACGCTTGCAGGCCGAGGCCCAGGCTCGCTCGGTATTGGTACACGAACCGAAGCGGATGGCACGATTCGAGAAGCTCCTCGTCACCGCACAGCGCTTCGGTAGGATACGAGAGGAGCAGGTTGCCTCCTTCACACTCGGCTGGCCGCTAATGCGGCGTGCTCTGCTGCGCCTGGGTGAGTCACTAGTGGAACGGGGTGCCATGCTCAACGTAGAAGATGTGTTCTTTTTGATGCGCGCCGAACTCCTGGCTGCTCTCGCTGAAAGCAAGGCCGTCGAGAGCCTGGCATCAGGACTAATGGAGCGACGGAAACTCTGGCAGCTCCAGCGTCGCCTGACACCTCCGCTCTTCCTTGGCGAGATGACACCAATGATGAAGCGCATATTCAAAAGGAGTGAGAACATGCTCAGACTGGAGGGGAAGCTATCGGTCAAAAAGGGACTGGTCGGAATGCCAGCCAGCCCAGGACGGGCAAGCGGACCAGCCCGTGTGATCCGTACACCTGAGGAGTTCGACCGCCTGCAGCCTGGAGACGTGCTGGTCGCACCAGCGACGACACCAGCCTGGACGCCACTCTTCGCCCGTGCGGCAGCCGTCGTGACCGATACCGGTAGTCCCCTGGCTCATGCCTCGCTGGCTGCTCGCGAGTACGGCATTCCGGCGGTCGTCGGCACCGGCAACGCGACGGCACGCCTGCAGGATGGGCAGGTGGTGCTGGTGGACGGAAACACGGGATTGGTGGAGGTGCTCTCATGATTTCTTCCACTGACAAGCAGAAACAGCCTACACCTGATCAGCTGGACTATCTCCAGGAAGCAATCGCCGCCTCATCAGCTCTTGCCGCCGCCGATAGCCTGGGCGTACTAGCCAGACTCGCTGCTGGGCCTGCCGACCCTGTTACTCTTGCACGCGACTGCACCATCGGCGAGCGCGGCACACGCCTGCTCCTGGCCGCCCTGACCAGCCTGGGATTGATTGAGGAAGCCTCAGATGGCTCGTACCGATCTGCTGCGTCCGACCAGGTAGTCGGCAGCATGCTCCGCCACTGGGACCACCTCGCCGAGGCGATACGAGAGGACCGGCCGGCCATGGCTGGCGATACCCCTGGCGGAGCTGGGGCCATGTATCCTGAGGTAGTTTCTCACCTCGGTGCCTTGTTCGCCCAGGTAGCGGAGCGTGCCGCCGACCATCTGGCTACACGGGGACTTCGCGTCCTGGACCTCGGCGCCGGCGCTGCACCCTGGAGCCTTGCCCTCGCTACCCGGAACCCGGACATACGCGTGACAGCCGTAGATCTGCCGGCGATCCTGGCAGTGACCCGCCGGGTCGTAGCGACCCGCGGCTACAACGCCCAGTTCGACTACCTGAGCGGCGACCTCTTCACCATCGACCTTGGTCACACCGCGTACGACCTGGCCATCGCAGGTAACCTCTGCCACCTGTTTGATGAGGCGACCAATCTTCGTCTACTCGGACGACTTTTCGACACTCTGCGTCCCGGCGGCACGGTGGCGATTCTGGATGCCCTGCCCAACGAGCGGCTTGATGGTCCACGACCAATCGTTCTCTACGCGCTCGGCCTGCTGCTCCGCACGAACCGCGGTCAGGTCTACCCATTCTCAACCTACACAGGCTGGCTCCGACATCTTGGCTACGAGACGGTCGAGCGCATTGATCTGTCCCAAACCTCGCCACCGATCAGTCTGATAACGGCCCGGCGACCAACAGCGGGAGAGGAGGAGGGGTGACCAGAAGCATTATCTATCACTGTGCTTGAGTCCTATATATTCGTTGTTGTACGCTGCTTGTTAATAAAGCACAAGATAGTTGATGAACTTTCAAGCAAAGAATAGCAGGAGGATCACATCATGAGCGAAAGCATCGGATTTGTTGGTCTGGGAAATATGGGACAAGCTATGGCAGAAACCCTGCTCCAAGCTGGTTACGGGTTGCGTCACCCAGGATGAGTCGTCCGTGCGAGAGGTGATCCAGCGTGATGACCTCGCGGGCGAGCTTCCAGGGGAGCCGGGACGGCAACGGTGTCACCGCCGTTCCCAGATACACCCGCTTCGTGCGCAGCGTCATGGCTGTCAGCGTGAGCCAGGGATCGTAGGTCTCACCCTATACGCCCCAATAGATGATGTAAATTTCCAGGAACACCCCCTTCCCTGCCCTCCTCCTTGGCAATGTGCGCATACTCAACCAGTTGTTCAATAGCACGTTCGATGCCCGACAGCGGCAGTACAAGTCCATACTTCATCGCATGTTTCTCCTTTGGTTTATTCTCTAGCCACCATTACGACCATCCTCTCCCCATACTTCTCCCAAACGCCCCTCCGATGGTAGCTAGCAGCACGCCCAGGACATTCAGCAGTAAAACCATGAGCAGAATGAAGGCTATGGTAAAGTCTAGTGAACTAGAAAACCTGTTCATTGATTCCTGGAGCGCAATGATGGCAATGGTGAGGATGAGAGCAAGCATCACGAGAGTAGCGCCTGTGAAGCCGGTGACAAAACCGGCTCTTGCTCCCGCTGACGCTCTTTCCTCACGGTGCGCTGTGAGGAAACCTGCCACTACCGGGAACCCAAGGTAGAGAACCAGCCCTGGTATAAACGACAGATTCCCTGCCACAAACATCCCAAAACGTGATAAGCCCAGGAAGAAAAGGAGTAACTGGATAAGGCCAAGGAGAACACC
>Ga0116216_10002032_pt1 | contig 13673 bp, 9 predicted proteins | sample Sb_taG_11_FD_89696 | JGI IMG/M metagenome (GOLD analysis project Ga0116216, IMG submission 89696) | Peat soil microbial communities from Weissenstadt, Germany - Sb_50d_3_AS metaG | ecosystem: Environmental > Terrestrial > Soil > Wetlands > Peat | place: Germany: Weissenstadt | collected 2010-09-21
ACCATCGGCGCGTCCGCGGGGTGGAACCCCGGCCTGGTCAAGGGCAGTGACTTCGGCTTCGTCGTCGCCGGGGCCAGCGCGGCGGGCCAGCTCGTAGCCTTCACCAGCACCGGCAATGGCCAGAGCTGGCAGCAGACGGGATCTCTCGGCAACGCGGACACCCAGTCAGTGGTCGGCGCGACGGTCGCGTCGGCCGGCACCATCGTCGCCGTCGGCTACACCGCGCCGAGCAAGGTCAGCCAGCAGCCAGTGTTCCTCGAGGCGAGCGCGGGCGGCGGCGTCCGGCCGGTCTCGCTGGCCGGCATCCCGGGCGGCACCATCCCCGAACTCGCCGTCAACGGCCTGGCCGCAGCCGCCGGCCAGCAGATCGCGGTGGGCAGCGCGGAAGGCTACCCGGCCGTGTGGCGCAAGGCCTCCGGCGGGTCCTGGGCCCTGGTCACGTCGCTCGCGCAGGTCTCCGCCGCCTCCGGCCTGGAAGCCCTGACCGGGGTGACCCACGGGCCATCGGGCTGGCTCGCCGTCGGCGCGCCCGGGCCGGTCGTCATGATCTCAGCCGACGGCACGAGCTGGCAGTCGGCCGCCGGCCCCGGCACCATCACCGCCGACCTGGCCGGGGTGTCCGCCGTCGCGGCCGCCGCGGGCCCGCACGGATACGTCATCGTCGGCAAGCTGGTCGCGCCGGGCGGCAGCTGCGTAGCCGACGTCTGGTGGACGCCGAACCTGACCGTCTGGACCCGCGCGCACGACGTGAACGACGCGACCGGCTCCAGCCAGGTGCTCGCGGTCGCCGCGGACGCGCGCGGCTTCGTGTCGGCCGGATCGCACGACGGCAAGCCGGCCGTGTGGACCACGACCGACGGCACCACCTGGACGACGATCGTCCTGCCGGTGCCGGCCGGGGCCTCGTCCGCGGTGCTGCAGCAGATCGCGATCAGCGGGAACCGCGTGGCCGCCCTGGGCCAGGCCACGACCCCGGCCGGCATCGTGCCGATCGCCGAGCTCTCGGTCAACGGCGGCGCCAGCTGGCAGCAGGTACCGTTCCGCTCGCCGGGACCGGATACGGCGTTCACCGCGCTGACCGCCAGCCCCGGCGGCTTCACCGCCGCGGGCCAGTTCGGCGAGCCCGGCCAGCAGCAGGTCGCCGCGTGGACCTCCGCCAACGGGACCTCGTGGACCTCCGCGCCGATCGGCGGCCTGACCGGGCCCCAGACCGGCGGCAGCTACCAGATCAGCGCGCTGGCCCCGTCCGGCAACGTGGTGACCGGCATCGGCTCGCTGGCCACCCAGGCCAGCCAGGACGTCTTCACCGTGACTCTGCCCGCGCGCTGACCCCGCCATCTCATACCGCCGTCAGAGTCTTACTGCAGCGCGCCCGCAGCCAGCGTGAGTGTCCTGTGCCCAGGACCATCACCTGACCGCGAGGAGGCGGACACATTGAGATCCACACTAGGCAAGATCATGATCGGCACTGCTGTCGGAGCGGGCGCGCTCGGCGTGGGGTTCGGCGGCAGCATGGCTGTCGCCAGCGCCGCGACGAGCCACTCGTCCACGCCGGCGTCGACCACCTCGTCGACGACCACGTCGTCAACGTCCGGAACGACGGCGGCTAACAGCGGGTCGGCCACCCCGGCCGCGACCCCCTCGGCATCGGCCACCCACAACTGCCCGAACATGAAGGGCGGACAGCCCAGGCAGGGGAGTACCAGCACGGGAAGTTAAGACCCACCGATGAGGCCGGTCTCTCCTCCCGAGGTCCGGGAGAGGCCGCCCATCCGGCGGGCACGATGCGGCTAGAGCGTCATCTCCGCGACACCCTGGGCCACCGCACACGGCGCGCACAGCGAGACATCCGCCGCGTCGACCCGCCGGGTCATGACCGCCCTGCCGTCACACACGCCCGAGTCATCCGGGTGCGCCGTATAACACCGGCACTGGCAGTTACGCCACTCCCCGGTCACCGCCGAGCGCCCGGCCTCGACCGCGGCCCGGACGGCCGGCTCGATCTTGTCCAGCGCCTCGTGGGTGGCCTCCGACATCCGCCGTGACCACTCGCTCATGGCGTCCGCGGCGGCCTGCCAGGCTGCGCGGAACTGCTGGCCCGGCTTGCTTGCGTCACCGTCCACGACTCCATCTTCTCACCCGGCGTCGGCTGTGGCCAGCGCTGGGTCGCCGTCGTCTGCGCCCCCGGACAGTTGCCGCAGGTAATCGAGCAGGCGGCCAGGCTTGGCCACGGACCCGCGGGCGGCCACGTAGCCGTCCGGGCGTACCAGGTAGACGTTCCCCGCCGGGCGCAGGCCATCGGCTGCCGCGGCCACCTCGATCCGGTCGCGCCAGGCGTCCAGGGCTGCGGGCCAGCCCCGCCCGGAACCGCGGGCCGGCATCAGCAGCACGTGCCGGCCATGACGCAGAAGCTCATAGAGCCTGGCCGTCCGCCCGTCGCCGACGACCTCGAGGTCGGGTGCCCGCTGGCCGGGCCGGATTCCGCCGAGCCTGCGGTCGGGACGGGTCAGCGGGCTCGCGGCGTAACTCACGGACATGTGACTGATCCGGCGGACGGCCCGGCGCTGCAGCGTCGCCAGGCGGCCAGCCGCAGGGATGATGGCGTTGCGGGCGGCCCGCGGCACCGGCCGATTCACGGTCCCGAGCCTGACCAGGGCGTGCGTCAGGGCCAGGACGTTGGCGGCCACCGGATCGCGTTCGGCCCCGTAGGTGTCCAGCAGTCCCTCTGGCGACCGGCCGGAGGCCACCAGGGCCAGCTTCCAGCCCAGGTTGTGCGCGTCCATGATGCCGGTGTTCATGCCCTGCCCGCCGGCCGGGCTGTGAATGTGTACCGCGTCGCCGGCCAGCATGACGCGCCCTCGCCGGTAGACGTGGGTGGAGCGCCGCTGGCACCGGAAGGTGGCCAGCCAGGACGGATCGGACACCGGCACCGGCTCCGGTGCCCGCTCGCCGACCAGCCGCTGGATCTCCTCCAGGGTGGGCGCCTGCCGGTCACGCTCACCGGCGAAGGGGAGGATCACCCGCCAGCGGTGCTCGCGCATTGGCATGCAGATCAGCGGTCGCCCGTCGCGCCGGAAGAACGCGTGCATCTCGTCCTCCGGCCGGCCCCAGTCCAGGTGGACGTCGGCGAGCAGCCAGTCCTGGGTGTATGGGTGCCCGCGGAATTCCAGGCCCAGCTCGCCGCGGACCCGGCTGTGCGCCCCGTCGGCCCCGACCAGGTAGTCGGCCGTGACGGTCCGCGTCGCGCCTCCCGGCCCGCGGAGCGTGGCGGCCACGCCGCCGGGATCGATGGCCAGGCCGCTGAGCTCGGTAGCCTGCTCGACGCGCCCGCCGAGTTCGCTCACCCGCTGGCGGAGAATCGTCTCGGTCACGTCCTGCGGCACGTCCAGCATGAAGCCGAAGGCCGAGCCGTTCCGGGCCAGCTCCAGCCGGACCAGGGTCTTCCCGTCGGTGTACATGTGAAAGCGGCGGACCGCCTGGCCGCGGGAAACGAACCGGTCCGCCAGGCCCATCATGTCGAAGACCTCGAGCGCGCGTGCGTGAAGGCCGAGGGCCCGGGTTTCCAGCACCACCCCGTCACCCTTGTCGATGATGCGGGCCCGGATGCCGCGGGCCAGCAGCTCGCAGGCCAGCACGAGACCGGTCGGCCCCGCGCCCACGATCAGTACCTGGCAGTCGTTGGTCATGACCGCAGGTTGGCCCGGGACGGCTTACCGGGGCATCGGGAAAACTACCGAGGACCTACGTATCTTCGCGCGCCATCCCGGACTCGTACGCCCAGGCCACCAGCTGCGCGCGGTTGCTGAACCCGAGCTTGGTCAGCACGTGGTCGACGTGCGTGTCGACGGTCCGGACCGACAGGTGCAGTCGGCCGGCGATGCTCCGGTTGGTCAGCCCCCGCGCGACCAGGGAGGCCACCTCCGCCTCGCGCGGGGTGAGCGTCCGGCGCGGGCCGCTGCGCCAGGTGTCCTCGGGTTCGTCGGCCAGCGCGTAGGCCACCGCCTCGGCCAGGCTCATCCGCTCTCCCTCGGCCGTGACCCGCGCGGCCGCCGAGCCCAGCTGCTTGCGGGCCGGGGCCAGCCATCGCTCCAGCCGGGCCTCCGCCACGGCCGGCATGCTGAACTGGCCGTCCTGGCAGAGCCTGCGCGCCACTCCGGCCAGCCGCTGGGCCCGCCGGGGTCGGCCAGTGCACGCCGCGACCTCGGCGAAACCGGCCATCACCAGGGGCAACACCCAGCGGTCGCCGAGCTCGAGGCAGGTCGGCAGGGCCTCCTGCAGCGCGCCACGTGCGCCGCCGATGTCGCCCAGTTCGAGGCGGGCGTGACCGAGCATCTGCAGTGAGCGTGCGCCCACCGACCGGAAACCGGCCGCGCGGGCCACCTCGACACACCGTTCGTGGCGGGCGCAGGCTTCCTCGGCCTGACCGGAGAACTGCGCCGCCAGGCCCGCGTACAGCAGGGCGGTCGCCAGGGCGGCCGGGTCGTCCCGCTCGTCCAGCAGCTCCAGGGCCCGGTCGACGTGCGGTCCTGCCTCGTCCGGGCGCCCTCCGGCGATGAGGCCGCGGGCGAGGTAGGTCAGCGCCGTCGCCTCGCCGCGCCGGTAGGCCACTTCCCGGCTCAGCTGGATGCTCTGGCCGAGCAGGTCGCGGGCGCACTGGTAGTCGCCCTGGTCGATGGCGAGCGAGGCCGCGCCGTTCAGCGCCTTGACCCGGGTCGGGGTCGGGCCCTCCGGTACCTCCAGCAACGCCGCCAGCCGCTGGCGCCCTTCGGTGAAGTGACCGCGTACGCCCCAGAATCGGGACATCGCGGCGGCCAGCCGCAGGGCGTCACCAGGCCCGTGCCGGGTGTACCAGTCGAGGGCCGCGCGGATGTTCTGGTGCTCGGCCTCCAGCCGGTCGAGCCACTCCAGCTCGCCCGGGCCGCGCAGACCCCGTGCGGCCGCCTCCGCCAGGGCCAGGAACGTGGCCGCGTGGCGCGCCTCGATGGCGGCCCGTTCCGGCATCCCGGCCAGCTGCTCAGCGGCGTACTCGCGGACCATGAACAGCATCCCGAACCGGGGGTCGCCGGGCGCCTCCAACCGGCGCAGCAGGCTCTGGTCCACGAGTTCCTCGAGCCCGTCCAGGACCGGGACGCCCAGGTCGAACGACGCGCAGGCCGACTCGGCGGCCGGCAGGCTGATCCCGCCGCGGAACACCGAGCAGGCCGCCAGCAGGCGCCCCGCACACGCGCCGAGCAGCCCGTAGCTCCAGGCGATCGTGCCGCGTAGCGTCTGCTGGCGTTCGGGCAGGTCACGGGCACCGCCGACCAGCACGGGCAGTGCCTGCTCCAGGCGCGCGAGCAGCGCCGCGGGCGGCAGCAGCTTGACCCGGGCCGCCGCCAGCTCCACCGCGAGAGGCAGGCCATCGAGCCGCTGGGTGATAGCCGCGACCACGGCCGCGTTCTGCTCGTCGAGGACGAAACCCGGCCAGGCGGCGCGGGCGCGCTCGGTGAACAGGCGTACCGACTCGCAGTCGCCGACCGCGGCGACCGTGGCGTTCTGCGGGTCAGGCACCCGCAACGGCGGGATTTCGTACTCCTGCTCGCCGCTGACGTGCAGCGGCGACCGGCTGGTCACCACGATCTTCAGCGCCGCCGTCGCCCGCAGGAGGCCGGCGACCACGGGAGCGGCCGCAATGAGGTGCTCGAAGTTGTCGAGCAGGATAAGGACCCGCGCGTTCCCAAGGTGGCTCCGCAGGCGATCCGGCAGCGGCCGCTCACCCACGTCGAGGAGCCCGATGCCCTGTGCGATCGAGGACAGGACCAGGTCGGGGTCCCCGACGGGGGCCAGCGCGACGAAGAACACGCCATCCGGAAAGCTGCCGGTCACGGCGGCAGCCAGCTGGAGGCCGAGCCGGGTCTTGCCGCCGCCGCCCGGGCCGGTGAGCGTCAGCAGGCGGCTGTGTTCCAGCAGCCCGGTAAGCTCACGCAGTTCATCCTCCCGCCCGATGAAGCTGGTCAGCTGGCGCGGCAGGTGCTCAAGAGGGTCAGGCCCGCCCGTCGAGGGCATACCGCCATTATCCGGCCCGCGTGCACGTAACCGGGCGGGGCAGCGGCCCGGGCCGGGCTCATCGCCCGGCGCTCAGCGGCTCGGGGCCGCCTCGAGCGGGATGAACCGCTTGAGCTTGGCCGGCCCGCCAGACCGTTCGAACCGGTCCACGATCTCGACCGTGACCTGGGGCCGCACCAGCCCGGCGCCGGCCAGGCCGGCCGCGATCCGGTCCCGGAGGCCGTCGAGGCTGACCGAGTCCGAGCAGCGGACGGCGATCGCGGCGCCGGCCGGAGTCTGCCGGACCTGGTACTCGACGACGCCCGCCTCGCGGCCTAGCGCTGTGCGGAACAGGTGCGGGTGCACCCGCCGGCCCCGGTAGGTGAACACGTCGTCGAGCCGTCCCTGGACGTCGGCGATCCGCCGGTGGGCCGAACCGCACGGGCACGGCCCGGGCAGCACCGTGACTTCGTCGGTGATCTCGTAGCGGATCAGCGGCAGGACCGGGTTGTACAGGTTGGTGAGGTAGATCCTGGCCGCCCGCTCGCCCGGCAGAACGGGACGGCCGGCCAGATCGACAGGCTCGACGATGAGCTGGTCCTCGCTGATGTGCGTGCTGCCGCGGTCGCAGCCCACCGCGGTGCCGCCGCCTTCCGAGGTGCCGTAGACGTTGATCACCGTCACCCCCCAGGCGAGCTCTGCAGCGGCCCTGATCTCGGGCAGCAGCGGCTCGGCTCCGGCCAGGACCCGCCGCGGCGCGATCCGGAGCCGGCCGGCGGCCGCCTCGTGCGCGAGCACGTACAGGACGGAGGGGTAGACGGTCATGAAGTCGGGCTGGAGGTTGTTGAGGCCGGCCACGATCTCCCCGGTGCGCAGCGTGACCGGGAGCCGGACGGTGGTCATCCGCGGGCTGCTGAACGTGCGGGCCATGGCCGCGGTCGCGTGGCTGAAGTGCGCGGCGGTCACGCTGGCCATCACGGCCGGGCGGGCCGCCAGATCGGGGTAGGAGTTCCTGGCCCGGAGCAGGGTACGGTAACACGTCAGCCAGAACACCGCCCAGGCGTCCCAGTCGTAGACGAATACGCCTCGCTGGCCGGAGGACCCGCCGGAGGTCAGCGCGGTGTAGCGGCCGAGCAGGTAGGTACCGGTCTCGACGGTGCTCAGGTGCGCCTCCAGCCCGGCCAGGGACAGGCGACTGTCGGTGACGATCCCGTCGAAGTGCTCCATGAGCTCGGCCTTCGTCAGCACGGGCAGCTCGGCCATCCTCGTCTCGTCCAGGCGGTCGATGTCTACTCCGGACAGGCGCTTGCGGTACCAGGGCGACCGCTCCGTCGCGATCCGCACCAGCTCGCGGAGCTGGCGGGTCCGGTGCGCGGCCAGTCGGCCGGCGGGCCAGTCCAGCTGCTCGATGAGAACGGGTGCCAGCGCGAGTGCGCCGGCCACGTGCCGCTGCCTGCGGGTCTCGTAGTCGCTCATGCCTGTCCTCCGGTGCGTGCACACGGGTCATCCCTAGGCGCACCGTACGGAGGTCGCGGGCGCGGTTCCTCCGTACCGACCCGGAATCCGGTACGGAAACCGGTGACGCATCCCGGCCGTACCTATCACGACAGGCCGAACTCGGCCGCACGCCGGATCAGGTCGAGCTTGGACTCCACCCCCAGCTTCGCGTAGGTGGTGCTCAGGTGGCTCTCCACCGTCCGCTCGCCGACGAACAGCGCCTGGGCGACCGCCTTGGCGCTCATCCCGCGCGCCGCCAGCCTGGCCACCTCCCGCTCCCGGCGGGTGAGCGAGGCCGGGCCGAGCGCGGCTGCCGCGGCCCGGCGGCCGCCGCTGCCCAGCCGCCGCAGGGCCTGGATCGTCCGGTCCCGGCGCCAGGTGGCGCCGCACTGGGTGAAGATCATGGCCGCCCGGTCCAGCTCGGCGACCGCTCCGGGGCGCCCGGCGGCGGCCAGCGACCGCCGAGGACGTCGTGCGCACGTCCCAGGTGCGAACGCCATCCGGCCTCGGACAGCAGGCCCACGGCCTCATTGGCCCGGGCTATCGCGACGTCCGGCCGGCCGCCCTCGAGGGCCGCCCAGGCCGCGGCGGCTGCGGCGAGACCCCGCTGCGGCGCGAGGTCCGCGGCACGGGCCACGTCCTCGAGCTGCCGGGCGGCTGACGCGGCGGCGCGCCCGTCGTGGGCGTCGGCGGCCGACTCGGCCAGGTCGATCAGCACGAAGACGCTCACGGCCGTGGCGTCCATGCCGATCAGCGCGGCCGCTACCTCGGCCAGCGTGTCCGCGCACTCGGCTGCGCGTCCCGCACGCCAGGCCAGGACCGCCTCCCCGTAGCGCGTGTAGAGAAAGAAGTACGCCCAGTCGCGACCGTCCAGCCCCTGCCGGGCCCGCCCGAGCAGGCTCTCCGCCTCCCGCAGGTCGCCCGTCTCGGCCGCCGCCAGCCCGCCGCAGGCCAGGCCGAGCGCCCGCCGCTTGGGGCCGCCGATCACCCAGGCTGCGAGCTCACGCGCGGTGGCCACCGCCGAGGTGAACTCGCCCGCCATCCAGTGCACAAACGTCTCCAGCTCGATAAGGATCGTCTCCCTGAAGGCGGGATTCGCCGATCTGGCCTGCTCGAACAGCGCAGCGGACTCCGCGCTGCGGCCCTGCAGGGCAGCCGCGGCGGCCAGCAGGCTCAACGCCATGGTCAGCCGGTAGGCTTTCGCGTCCTGCTCGGCGATCGCCACCGCGCGGCGGATGGCCGACTCGGCGTCGGCGAAGCGGACGCGCAGGATGTTGCTGTAGCCGAACGCGACCAGCCCCTGCATCGCGACGAACCGGTCTCCGCTGGCCTCGGCGGCGGCTACCACCTGCGCCGACTCTTCGGTCATGCCGGCGATGTCGCCGCGCAGGTAACAGATCCAGCCGATCTCGCGGCGGGCCAGCAAGGCCTGGCGCCGCGCTCCGGCCGCTTCGTACAACCGGACTGCCTCACGGCAGGCCTGATGTGCCTCGGGCAGCTCACCGGTGCCCCAGGCCAGGAAATTGGCCAGGCGGAACTTGACCGTCGCCCGCCGGGCGTCGTCGGCCGAGTCCGCCAGCAGCCCGTCGATGGCCCGCAAGGCCCGGATGGCGGTCTCGGTCCGGGTTTCCGCCCGGTGGTCGACCACCCATTCCGCCTGCCAGTGCATCGCCTCGAGCACGTCAAGCCAGCGCGGGTCGGCGGGCGGGAGGATGCCGACGAGTTCGGAGAGCAGGTCGAGCGATTCCCGGAACGCCTCGCGCTGCTCGGCCTGGCGCATCGCATCGAGCAGGACCCGGACCGCTTCCTCGTCGCCGGGCTGCGCCGACCGGGCGAAATGCAGCGCCGCCTCGGCCAACCGGCCGGACTCCAGCAGCGACCGCGCCGCCTGGCGATGCAGGACCCGTTTGCGCGCCGCGCTGACCTGCCGGTAGATCACGTCCCGCAGCAGCGGATGCTGGATCTCGTAGATCAGCTCGGCGGCCCGCTGCCGCTCGGCGACGGCCCGCCCGGCGATCAGGGTGGCCAGGATGGGATCGAGCCGCTCGGCGGTCAGTCCGGTCAGCACGGCGAGATCGGGCAGCGGCAGCGGGCGGTCGACCACGGCCAGCAGGTCGAGCACCGCCCGCGTAGCGGTATCGGCTCCGCGGGTACGTGCGGCCATCCGCTCGGCCAGGCTCTCGGGCAGCCGGTGCAGGCCCGGTGCGGACAGGTCCGCGTGCTCCTCGAGCAGCGCGCGCACCAGGCTGATGACGTACAGCGGATTGCCGCGCGCCCGCTGATCCACCCAGTCGACGAGCGCGGCAGGGGGCGGCTGGCCGACGATCGTCTCGGCCAGTTCCCTGGTCGTATTCCGGTCCAGTGGGGTCACCTCGAGCCGCCGCAGGAACCCGTCTTCGTCCAGCTCGAACAGGGCCTGCGCCGCGACTTCCTGGTCGGCCAGGTCGGCGGGCCGGCTGGTGGCCACGACGAGCAGCCGGGTGTCGTCCAGGTGCCGGGCGAAGTAGCGCAGCGCCTCCCATGAGGAGGCGTCGGCGAAGTGCACGTCGTCGAGGACGGCGATCACCGCCGCCTGGGCGGCCAGGTTCCGCAGCAGGGCGGTCAGTCCCTGCAGCAGCCGCGGCAGCGGCGGCTCCCGGTCCGGGAGGGATCCCCTGATGACGGCCACGCGGCGGAACAAGCTGGCCAGGTCGTCCAGCAGCCCGCCGCACGCGGCCGTCACCTGCGCGTCCGACCGGTCCCGCAGAAGTGGGTCGATGGCCTCGGCCCACACCCCGAAGGCGGCGGTCACGCCGAGCGGGTGGGCCCGGGCGAACATGCCAGCCGCCTCCGGGTGGCGGGTGAGCAGTTCCCGGCCCAGCCGGCTCTTGCCCACTCCGGCCTCGCCCGACAGCAGGACGACGCGGAACTCGCCGGCCGAGGCTCGGGCGAACTCGTCCTCCAGCGCCGCCATCTCCTCTTGGCGGCCCACGAACGGCATCCTGGCGGCTGGCATCGGCCCGGGCCGTCAGCGCGGCGGGGGCAGGCCGCGCAGCGAGGCGTCCAGGATCTCGGCGATGTGCGCGAGCGTGACGTGCTCGCCGCGGTCGGCGAGAGCGGCGGCGATCTGCAGCGAGCAGCCGGGGTTGGCCGAGACGAGCAGCGGCGCGTGCGCGTCCAGCACCGCTTGCGCCTTGCGCGCGCCCAGCTCACTCGCGGCGCCGGGCTGCAGCAGGTTGTACACGCCGGCCGAGCCGCAGCAGGTCCCGGCGTCGGGCAGCTCGATCAGGGTCAGGTCCGGGATCGCGCGCAGCAGCTCGCGGGGCTGCCTGGTGATCCGCTGGGCGTGCCCCAGGTGGCAGGCGTCGTGGTAGGCGGCCGTGACCGGCAGCGGGTGGCGCGGCGCGGCCGGCCCGAGCTCGGCCAGGAACTCCGACAGATCCCGGACGCTCATCGCCGCCGCCCGCCCCGACCAGTCCGGGACGTCCGACAGCAGCCGCTCGTACTCCTTCATCGCCGATCCGCAGCCGGCCGAGTTGACCACGACCGCGTCCACACCCGGCTGCTCGAACGCCTCGATCGTGCGCCGGGCGAAGGCCGCCGCCTCGGCCTCCCGGCCGGAGTGCAGGGACAGCGCGCCGCAGCAGCCCTGGCCGCGCGGGATGACGACCTCGCAGCCCTCCATCGCGAGTACCCGCGCGGTCGCGGCGTTCACCCGCGGGAAGAATACGGACTGGACGCACCCGGTGAGCATGCCGACCACCGCGCGCCGCGGGCCCCGGGCCGCCACCCGCTCCGGCAGCCGCCCCGCGGCGGAAGGGCCAAGGCGCCCCGCGCCGGAGGCGCCCAGGCGTACGGCCGCGCCGAGCGCGGGGGACAGGCGTCCCAGCAGGCTGCTGCGGGTCAGCCGCCGGTCCAGCCCGGTGCGTTGCGCCGCCCGCAGCGGGCGGGTCATGGCCCGGAGCCGGCGAGGGTACGGGAACAGCGCGAAGATGGCCGCGCGCAAGGCCCGGTCCCGCCGGTTCCCGTCGGCCGGGCCGGACAGGGTCGGCCGCGCCTCTTCGGTCCAGGCCCGGGCCGCCTCGATGAGCTGGTCGTACTGCACGCCGGACGGGCAGGCGGTCATGCACGCCATGCAGCCCAGGCAGCGGTCGAAGTGCTCGGCCGCCGCCGGGGTCAGCGCGGCGCCATCCAGGATCTGGTTCACCAGGTGGATCCGGCCGCGCGGGGAGTCCATCTCCTCGGCCCACAGCTCGTAGGTGGGACAGGCCGGCAGGCAGAACCCGCAGTGCACGCAGTCGTTGGCCACCTCGCGCAGCCGGTCGGCGTCCTGCATCACCGCCCCCAAGGGAATCGTCCGGGGCACATCCGGTGGCCCGGGTCGAACTGGTCCTTGACCGCCCGCATCAAGTCGAGCCCGGGCACCGGCTGGCCGGCGCCGGCCGCCGCCAGGAGCGCCGTCGGCGCGGCCAGTACCGCCATGCCGCCCCGGGACAGCCCGGTACCGTCCGCGGACCCGGCGAACACGCCCGACAGCCGGTCGCGCAGTGCCCGGACGAACCGGGCGGCTATCTCGTCCGCGACGCCAGGATCCAGCCAGGCGTACAGCACGCCCGCGCCGGCCGCGCCGCTGACCGCGGGCCGGATGCCCGTGCTCACCCCGGCCGTGGCCAGCGCGCCCAGCACCTCGGCGAGCTGGCGCACCCAGAACGTGACCCGGACCACCGTTCCTGGTGCACCCGGTTCCGGCTGCCACCAGCGGAACGGCGTCTAGGAGGTGGCCACCACCGTCGCGCCCGCGCCGGCGAGCAGCTCCGCCATCTGCTTGGCCCGTTCGGCTACCCCGGACGGCGTGCCTTCGAGCAGGACCCCCACCCGCAGGACGGCCGGGGAACCCGTCCACAGCAGCTCCACCGCCGACGGCACCAGCGCGGAACCCGCCGCCGACGCCACCGCCGAGGCCGCGCCCGCCAGAGCGGACGGGACATTGGGGTCGAAGTCCCCGGTCACCCAGGCCGCCGCGGCCGGCAGCGGGTGCAGCCGGAACGTCACCTCGGTGATGAGGCCCAGCGTCCCCTGCGAACCGGCGAACAGCTTGCCGAGGTCATAGCCGGCCACGTTCTTGACCACCTTGCCGCCGGAATGCGCGACCACCCCATCGGCCCGGACCACGGTGATCCCGATCAGCAGGTCCCGCGGTGCCCCGTAGCGGAACCGGCGCGGCCCGGCGGTCCCGGTGGCCACCACCCCGCCCACCGTGGCGTCGGCCGGCGCGTCGACCGCGAGCTGCTGCCCGGCCAAGGACAGCACCGAGGCCAGGTTTCCCATCGTGGCGCCCGCCTGCACCCGCGCCACCAGGTCCCCGGCGGCGTGCTCGATGACCTGGTCCATGGCCTGCAGGTCGATGACCAGATCACAGGATACGGGCGGCAGGCCCCAGCCCAGCCCCGTCCCGGCTCCGCGCGGTACCACCGACAGGTCGTGCGCGGCCGCCACCCGCAGCAGCGCCGACGCCTCATCGGTGCTGGCCGGGAACGCGACGAACGACGGCACCAACCCCGCGACCGCATCCGAAGCCGGGACACCCTTCCGCACGACCGGGCACGCGGCCACGAGCGCGTCCCGGGCCGCTGGCACCACGCTCCGTTCGGTATCCACTAGAAGATCTCCGCCTGCCCGGCCGCTACGGCGGGATGCGGTGCCCGGTGGTGGCCGGGGACCTCGCCGCACAGCCGGGGCGTGGGGAAGATCTTGCCGGGGTTGCACAAGCTGGCCGGGTCGAACGCGCAGCGGACCAGCTGCATGGTGTCCAGGTCGGCCGAGTTGAACATCTTGGGCATGTACCGGGACTTGTCCACGCCCACGCCGTGCTCGCCGGTGATGGAGCCGCCCTGCTCCAGGCACGCGTCCAGGATCGCGCCGGACACCTTCTCGGCCGCCTCGGCCTGGCCCGGTACCGCGTCGTCGTAGAGCACTAGCGGGTGCAAGTTCCCGTCGCCGGCGTGGAACACGTTGGCCACCCGGATGCCGGACTCGGCAGACAGCGACGCTATCTGGGCCAGCACCGCGCCCAGCGAGGTCCGCGGCACCACGCCGTCCTGCACGATGTACGCCGGGCTGATCCGGCCCACCGCGGCGAACGCGGACTTGCGCCCGGCCCAGATGCCCGCCCG
>Ga0116216_10002034_pt1 | contig 13669 bp, 10 predicted proteins | sample Sb_taG_11_FD_89696 | JGI IMG/M metagenome (GOLD analysis project Ga0116216, IMG submission 89696) | Peat soil microbial communities from Weissenstadt, Germany - Sb_50d_3_AS metaG | ecosystem: Environmental > Terrestrial > Soil > Wetlands > Peat | place: Germany: Weissenstadt | collected 2010-09-21
CGCGCTGCTGGTCACGACGTTCCGCGACACCGAGGCCGAGGTCCCGGAGGCGCTTTCGGCGGCGCTCGTTGACCTGCGCCGTTCCGAAGGCGTGGTGCGGCTGCGGTTGGGAGGTCTCAGCGCCGAGGAGATCTCCGAGTTCGTCAAGCGCGCAGTCGGCGGCGATTTCGGTCCGGATCTTCCGGAGATCGCTCGAGTCTTGAGCGAGCTGACGGGCGGCAACGCGTTCCTGATGACCGAGCTGTGGCGCACGCTGCTCGAGAGCGAGACGGTGTCGGTCCACGACGGGGGGATGCGGTTGGCGCGCGCTGTTGGGGATCTCGGCAGCCCGGAGGGCGTGCGAGAGGTCGTCAGCCAGCGGCTGGCGCGGCTGAGCACGGCCACCACGAGGCTGCTGGAGCTGGCCGCCGTCGCCGGACAGGAATTCGAGCTGTCCGCGATCGCGCAGTCCGGGTTGGCAGACGCGGAGCTGCACGCGGCCCTTGAGCAGGCGGTCGCGCACGGAATGATCGAGGAGGTGCCCTCGCAACGGCTCGCTTACCAGTTCACGCACGAGCTGGTGCGACGCGCGCTTTACGATCGCATGCCCGGCGTGCGGCGCGCCGAGCTGCACCTATCGGTCGCGGAGGCGCTCGAGCGAGCGCACGGGGCGGGCGAGAGCCGCGGCCTGGCTGAGCTCGCGCATCACTTCTATGCGGCTGCGCCGGTGGACGGGCCGCGGCGCGCGATCGAGTACTCGCTGCTGGCGGGTCGTGCGGCGCTGAGGACGCTGGCGTTCGACGAGGCCGCCGCCCGGTTCTCGTCCGCGTTGGAGCTCGGCATCGATGATCCGCGCCGGCGGGCCGAGACACAGCTTGAACTCGGCACCGCTCGTTTCCGGGCCGGCCGCTCGGATGAGGCTATGGAGGCGTTCCGCGCCGCGGCGCAGATCGCCCGCGACATGGGCGACGCCAGCCTGCTCGCGACGGCAGCGGTTGGCTTCGAGGAGGCCTGCTGGCGCCCGGGGATCACCGACGCGGGCGCCGTCGAGCTGCTCGAAGAGGCGTCGCTCGCACTCGGGGATGGAGATTCCGAGCTGCGCGTGATGCTGCTCGCCGGGCTGGGTCGCGCGCATGCCTTCGTCGGTGACTACGGGGCGAGCGCGGTCGTACGCGAGCGCGCGATCGCGATGGCTCGGCGGCTCGCCGACCGGCTCGGCCTCGCGACGGTGCTGATGCGCTCATACTGGTCGCGCGGCGAGGGCAATCTCGAGCAAACGCTCGAGATGCTGTCCGAGGCTCGCGACCTGGCGGAGGGCTTAGGCGCGAGCGATCTTCAGGCCGAGGCGATGGAATGGCGCGTGGCCGGTCTGATCGGACTGGGCGATCTGCAGGCGGCCGAGCGCGAGCTCGCGGAGGTGCACGCGATGGCCGTCCGCCTGCGCCAGCCGTTCACGCTGCACGTCGCCGAGCACTACGCCTCGACGTTGGCCCTGTGCGCTGGCAGGCTGGCCGAGGCCGAGGCCGCCGCGCAGCGCTCGCACGAGTGGAGCCGCCTGCTCACGGGCCGCGCTGCCTCCGGCATCCACGGCATCCAGATGTTCGGAATCCGTCGCGAGCAGGGCCGCCTCGCCGAGCTCGCCGCCGTCACCAGAGTCTTCGCCCACAGCGAACGCTCGCGCGGCGCATGGCGACCAGGTTTCGCGGCGCTGCTGGCTGAGCTCGGAATGGAGGACGAGGCCCGACAAGAGCTGTCGCGCATCCGCCAGGACGGCCTCGACGAACTTCGCGCCACGCTCTGGGTAGCGTCGCTGATCTACCTGGCCGATGCCTGTGCGGCAGTTGGCGACGAGGCGCTCGCCGCGCTTCTCTATCCCGAGCTGGCACCGCTTGCGGGCGGCAACGTGGTGATCGGTCATGGCGTTGCGTGCTACGGCGCCGCCGACCGCTATCTCGGTCTGCTGGCTGCGACGCTCCGCGACCACGACCGTGCCGTCGAGCACTTCGAGCAGGCTCTGGCCGTCAACCGCGACATGGGTGCCACGACCTGGGTCGCCCACACCCTGTACGCATACGGCCGGACGCTACGCATCCGCGGCGCCAGCGACGATGCCGTCCAGGCGTCGGAGCTGCTCTCCGAGGCGGCGACGCTCGCGGAACGCATCGGCATGCCAGTGCTGTTGGCACGCGCCCATGCACTCGGAGCGCGCATCGAGCACACACGCAAGCCGCCAGACGACCTGTCTTGGCGCGAGCTCGACATTCTGCGACTGGTCGCCGTGGGCCGCAGCAACCGCGAGATCGGAGAGGAGCTCTGCATCAGCGCGCACACTGTCGCCAACCACGTACGCAGCATCCTGCGCAAGACCGGCGCTGCGAACCGGACCGAGGCGGCGGGCTACGCCTATCGCCACGCCCTGGTCGACGGCGCGGACACGCGGTAGGATCGCCACACATGCCCGTCTATTTGATCGAGCGCAGCTTCGCCGAGCAGCTCGACCTGACGAGCGACGACGTGAAGCTGATCGAGGAGATCAACGCCGACGAGGGCGTCAGCTGGATGTTCTCCTTCTTGAGCGCCGATCGGCACCGCTCCTACTGTCTCTACGAGGCGCCGAGCCCGGACGCGATCATCGCCGCCGCCAAACGGGCGGGAATCCCCGCGGACGCAGTGACTGAAGTCAATCGCATCACCGCCGACTCGTTCCGCTGACTGACGCCGCCGAAGGCTCGTCGCACGGGGCGATCACCCGGACGAACCCTGAGCAACACGTGAGTTCGCGGCGACGAGACTACCTCGCTCCGACCGCGACAACAGCTGGCTGCTGCACGCGATTTGCTGGGCCAACACAACGCTGAAAGCGCAAAAGTGCTTGCAGCTCATCTCGTCAGCAAGCACCCGGTGATCAAAGGGGTGCGGCTCTAATGGAGTGACCTCGGAGTGCCCGGAATTGCTGGTGATTTGGGGGAACAGGCGGCGCCAGGGCCGTGCTTTCGCGTCGGTAAATGGCGCTTGGACGCCCCGGGCGAGGTCAACAGGCGCTCAGACGTCGTGCGACCGTCCGGACGTCAGTTGTGCCTCTCGATGGAGAGCGACTGGCATGCGTCACAAAGGCCGCAATTTGCAGGAGATTTCCCATCTTCAGCTCAAGCGCCCCACGTCACTCCATTAGAGCCGCACCCGTGATCAAAGCGGGAGCCCCGCGTCGACACCGAAATGTCTGCTGCTCGTGAGCAGCACCAGCAGCCCGCTCGCCGCATCTCGTCGCCCCTCCTCTGCGGTCGCGACGGGCATCTGGGCGTCGCCGCGAGGGCACCCGCAACGCGCGGACTGCAGGAAAGCTGGCGCCCTCCGGTCGGACCGGCGCCGAGCATCCGCCCGCCGGTGGGGTTGCGGCTCTCGATTGCGCGGCGGAAGGGACGAGCGGGATGTGCCTGCCGGCATCGATGTGGCCATGCCGGCGCCGAAGCTTGATGTCGGGGGTCTCGAGTTATGCCGGAGTTCCTGCGGCGATCCAGCGGTCAAAGACCTCGATGCGCTCGGGCGGCCAGGCCCCGTCGCATGGCATTGTCCCGGCGTGTAGCCGGTCGAGGATCGAGTCGGCGTGCGCGCTCACGTCCTGGCAGGACCATAGGTCGAATGCGAAGCTCATCGAGTCGCGGTCGCGTTGGCGGAACAGGGGTCTGATGTGGGTCGCGTAGGAGAGCGGCACGTCGGGTCCGGGAAGCTCTGGCGGAGCCTCGTCCTTGATCTCGTCAGTGCTCGCGTGGACGCGTGACCAAGGTTCGGCGTTGCACACCCACCACCATCGCGGGACGGGCATGTGAGGTGGTGGCTGCACGCCGGGCTTGGAGTTCTCAACGGCGATCCGTGATCCCCATTCCAGGTACGCGATCAACGCGGCGCGGAACTCGGCGTCGGCGGGCAGCCCGACCTCGTCGGCGGAACGGCTGAGCAGTGTGACCCAGCGGGCGCGCTGATCGAGCGTGATGCCCTTGGCGAGGTGCTGGCTGATCATGCGGTCGTATCCGCCGTAGCGGTCGCTGTAGGCCGGCGGGCCGCCGAACACCTGCCCGAGCCAGGCGGCTACGCGCTCGGGGTGGTCCGGCGACATCTGCGAGAAGAGACCGGCCAGCAGTGGATCCTCGGGGACGTAGCGCTCGTAGAAGCGCCGGGTGAGGCGCAGCAGCGCGGGGAAACCGCCGGCCCATTGGAAGAGCGTCGCCTGGGCGGGGATCGGCGGGTCGTGGAAGTCCGCGTACCAGTGCATGCCGCTGCAGAACGGCTTGTTCTGCGACTTGCCGCAGCGACACAGGCTGTAATGCTCGATTGACGCGCCCTCGTTGCGCGGTTCGGGGTTACCGTCGCCGTCGAGAAGTGTCACCCCGCCGGTGACGCGATACGGGCCGTCGCCGGAGACTTCGATCGCCGGCGCCCGCTGCTGGTCGGAGCGCCCCACCGGGTCCTCGCCGTCGATCGTGGCGCTCAACGCGCCGGAGGGACACTCACGCGCCGCTCGGATGATCTCGTCGACGCGTCCGCCCGCCGGCGCGACGAACGGCTCCCGGTCAGATCTAAACGCTGAAGGCAGGCGGTCGGTGCAGAAGCCCGAGTGCGCGCACGTACCACGGTTGTCGCCGACGGTGATGCCGATGCCCTGATATCGGTCCCGCCGGTCGGCGACGCGGTCCTCAGCCTTGACGGCGTGGAAGCCGATCTGCGCGTGCGAGCCGTCGCACCACGGTTTGAGCTCCGAGGCGCCGCAGCGGCACAGCGCTGCCTGCGGTGTCGCAGCCAGCGGCACGCCGAGGTAGTCGGTGAGCCCGGCGACGTTGGTGATCAAGTAGGGACCGTCGGGAGCTGACTGGATCGTTGGCGGCAGCGTCTCGAGCAGCGCGGCCAGTTCGGCTTGGCGTGCCTGCAGACGCTCGTCGTCGCCGGCGACCGCCTGGCAGGCGAGGTCCTGGAGTGCAGCCGTTGCCTCCTGCAGCGACGGTGCGCCGGCCCGTACGCGCAGGCGAGTGGCGTCGAGCGTGAGCTCGAGTAAGGCGTCGGCGAGGTCCGCCTCGCCGACCGGCGCCGGACTCTCGACGACGTCCGGCACGCCTACCACCGAGGTGCTCAGCGGACGTACGACGGACGTGTTCAGCCGGCCGGACGTGCGCGCGAGGGTCGCCCGGGTCGCCTCGTCCTGCGCGAGGCCGGCCAGCGTCTCGCACTGGCGCCCAAGCGCGTCCGCGCGCGCCGTCAGGCGACGCACAGCGGCGGCGATTCCCGAGATCGTGCTCATCCTCGTCTGTCCTCGCTTCTCAACGATCGACGCAGTCCGTGCTCGAGCTCTCGTAGTTTGGGGGCCGGGGGATAGGCCGGCCCATACGTACGGCTTCCACGACCGCTTCCGCGGCGGCCCGGTGATACTCCTCTCCGTACACCGCTCCGTCGCGCCGCGGTGCCTCCATCGCGGCCGCCTCGGCGGTGCCGCCGAGGTCGACGGCGGAGAACCCGGCGTCCTCGATCAGTCCTGCCACGAGATGTCCTTTGCCTCCGCGTCGTCGCCGCAGAGGAACAGGACGACACGACCTTCGCCGGTGCGGCCGGCGGCCGCGGCCTGAAACCCTGACGTGAGGGTGTTGAAGGCCTTCGTGTAGCGCGCGCCAGTCATCCGGGCGGCGTTGAACGCCGCGGCGGTCTGGCCTTCGGCCGGCATCTCGCCGGAGCCGAACTGGTTTGTTGTGTCGATGATGATCCTGCCGTCCAGCGATCCGGCCGATGCCAGCGCCTCCGGAATCGCGCCCCACGCCACCGAGAGCAGCACCACCGAGCCGAACGCCGCCGCCTCGGCCGGCGACCCGGTCGAGGCGCGAGCTCCGATCTCCCGTGAGAGGGTCTCCAGCTTCGCCGGGTCACGCGAGAAGGAAAGCTTCACCTCGTGACCTGCGTTGGCAAACAGGCGGGCGGTGTTCCCGCCCATTCGGCCAGCTCCGATGATCCCGATGCGCATCCTCAAACGCCTAGGGCTTGCACGACGAGCTCGGCCACCTTGGCGCCCGAGTACTGCTGCTGGCCGGTAATCAGGTTTCCGTCGCGGACGGCAAAGGCGCGGAACAGCCCCCCGGCGATGAAGTTGGCGCCGCGCTGGCACGCCTCATCCTCGATCCGGAACGGCATCACCGTTTGCCCGACAGCTTGGTCGGAGTAGTCCTCCTCGACGTTCGCGAACCCGGTCATCGTCTTGCCCTCGATCAAGGACTTGCCATCGGAGGTCCTGATGTCGAGCAATGCGCACGTGCCGTGGCAGAGCGCGGCGGTCGGTTTCTCGGCCTCGTAGAACGTCAGGATCGCTGCTTTCACGTCGTCGCGGCCGGGGTAGGTGAACATCGGCGATTGACCGCCACACACGACGATCGCGTCGAACCCGCCGAGATCGAGGTCGGCGAGCTTCGGCGTGTCATCGAGTCGCGCCATCAGCTCGGGCGTGTTGATGAACCCCATCGAGATCAGATCGTCAGCTGACCACTTGCTCTCGTCCCGCGGGTCTGAGAACGCGTCCATCTGTACCTTGCCCCCGTCAGGACTGGCGATCGTCATGTCGTAGCGGGCCTTGACGAACTCGTAATACGGGTGCGTCAGCTCAGCCGCCCAGAACCCAACCGGCCAGCCGGTCGTACTCGCGGTCGACGGATTCGCGACGACGAGCAAGACATGCGGCCGCGCGGTCGACGTGACATCGACAATCTCGTGGTGCTCTTGCGAGCCGGTAATTTCCATGCCGTCTCCTCCGGGGAATTGCTCAAAGCCGATTCGTCACCGTAGACGGACGGTCTGCAACCAACAAGCGCAGCTTGTTGTCGGTCGACAAGCAGCCGTTGTGGACCTGCGTGGCCGCATGCATAGACTGCGTGAACCGTGATCGCGGACTCCGGACTCAACTTGCGCCAGCTGCGCGCCTTCGCCACCGTCGCCGAGCGGCGCAGCTTCACCAGCGCCGCCGACGACCTCCAGATCGCTCAACAGGCCGTCAGCCAACAGGTCAAAGCGCTCGAACGATCGCTCGGCGTCACCCTCCTGAAACGAAGCTCACGGCGCGTCGAGCTCACGCCCGAGGGAACGGTGTTTCTGACCGACTGCCGTCGGGTCCTGTCCGCTGCCGACCGCGCCGCGCGCAGAGTCAAAGCCGCGGCCCGTGGTGAGGCCGGAATGTTGCGTCTGGCCTACACGCTGACGAACGTGTGGGACACGATCCCGGTGCTGCTCGCCTATCTCGGAGACGTCTATCCGCAGCTGACCGTCGATGCCCGCGAAGTGTTCGGCGGTGACATTCCCGAGCTTCTGCAGCACGAACGCTACGACCTGGCGATCGCCCCGATGACGTCCTACCCGCGAGGGTTCAGACAGCGGACCGTCCGACGCGAACGCCTGCGCCTCGCGCTGGGCGACGGTCACCCGCTCGCGGGCGCCAGCAGCATCGAGCTGTCCGAGCTACGCGACCAGCGCTTCGAGATCTGGCCGCGCGAGATGGCTCCCGGCTTCTACGACGCGGTCGTCGGAGCCTGCCGAGCCGCGGGATTTGAACCGGACCTCGATGAGCGCGCGGCCGGCAACACCGTCTGGGGTTACATCGCTCGCCGACGCGGGGTGGGACTGATCAACGCCTCGCTCGCCGAGCAACTACCACGCGGCATCACACTCGTCGACGTGATCGCCCCGCAAGCGACGCTCACGGTCGATGCCGTCTGGAACGCGAACCACCTGCCAATCGTCGGCCGGACTCTGGATGCTGCTGCCGCGCTGGCATCAGCGCGCGACTGGCTCTAGCGACTCGCTCTAGCGGAAACGGCCAGATCAGAGAGCTCGAGCCGCCGCGTCGATGATTTTGGTCGGCGATGTCCTTTCTCCGATGTTCGCGTTCGTCTTAGAGACGAACGGCAGTTCAACCGCTACCGATAGGAGTCGCAATGTCGCCTCAGCAGGAATCAGCAGCTGTTGCAGTTGCCCGCGCGCATGTCGTTGCGTGGGGCGGTCATGACTACAACCAGGCCCGGGGCGCCCTCGCGCCGGAGGTGCACGTGGTCGTGACGAGCGTCGACCCTCACACGCCGAGCGTTGATACGACCGGCATCGAGGACTACATGGACGGTCTGGTTCAGTTCGGCCAGGCCGTGCTGCCAGGCACTAGCCGCGTGATCTCGGCGTCCGGCGATGACGCGCGCGCGATGTTGCAGGTCACCTCGCGCGTGAAGTTCGGTCCGGATGCGCCGGAGATGTCGCTGCACGGCGCGCGTCTATACCGGCTCGATGAGAGCCAGAAGATTGTCGAGGAGCGGGTGATCTTCTTCGTCTCACCGGAGTGAGGTCGCGACCAGAGACCTGGGATCTATCAGAAGCTCCCGGGCCTCCCGCGGCCCACCGACGACTTGCAAATGAACCACAACTATGAAGGAGTCAGGAAATGGCGAATTACATGTTCGCGTACAGCGGCGGAAAAGGTGTGGCCGCCGACGAGGCCGAGCGCAATGAGCAGTATGCCAAGTGGAGTCAGTGGTTCGGAGAGCTCGGTTCGGCCGTCGTCGAGGGCGGCGCCGCGATGGGGACCGCGAAGACGGTCGGCCCCGGCGGCTCGGTCAGCGATGGCGGCTCGCGTGGCCTGACCGGCTACTCGATCGTGTCAGCCGACAGCCTCGATTCGGCGGTCGAGCTCGCGAAGGGATGCCCGGTCCTCGAGATCGGCGGCGCGGTCGACGTCTACGAAGCGATCGCGATGTAGCAGTCGCACGGGGCGCCGGGTCAGCGAGGACCTCAGGTCCCGAACCCGACCCAGTGCTCCCCGTGATCGACCAGCACATAGAACGAACGAACGAACGAGGAGACGGGCTGATGCGCTACGCGCTGCTGGTCTGCGTCGAAGAGGGCGGAGAACTAAACGAGGCCGATGCCGGGCGGCAATACGGCGAGTTCATGGCCTTTCAGGACGAGATGGAAGCGCGCGGCGTCTTGGTCGCCCGTGAGCGACTGCGGCCGACGGCGCTGGCGACGACGGTCCGGGTCCGTGACGAGGGCCTGGTGGTGGCGGATGGACCGTTCGCCGAGACCAAGGAGCAAATCGCTGGCTTCTACATCATCGAGTGCGCCGATCTGGACGAGGCGATCGAGATCGCCTCGCGCAATCCTGGCGCCAGGCACGGGACGATCGAGGTCAGGCCGGTGTGGGAGATCTAGCTGCCGCACAAGCAGCCGTCGCCGAAGCGTTCCGCTCGGACTGGGGCCGCGTCGTTGCGTACCTGATCCGGGTCACGGGCAACTGGGACCTGGCCGAGGAGTGCACCCAGGCCGCGTTCGAGCGCGCGCTCGAGCGCTGGCCGCGCGACGGGATCCCATCGAGCCCAGCCGCCTGGCTGAAGACAACCGCACGAAACGGCGCGCTCGACCGACTACGCCGCGCGACGGTGGGCGACGCAAAGCTCAAGGAACTGATGATGCTGCAACCGAGCGACGAAGAGACCGACGGCGATGACAGCGGGATCGAGGACGACCGGCTCCGGCTGATGTTCACATGCTGCCACCCGGCCCTCCCCGTCGAGGCACAGGTGGCGCTGACACTGCGCACGCTCGCCGGGCTGACCACACCAGAGATAGCCCGGGCGTTCCTGGTTCCCCACGAGACGATGGCGAAGCGGCTGACCCGCGCGAAGCGCAAGATCACCGAGGCGCGAATCCCATACCGGGTGCCCGCCGCACACCGTCTCGGCGAGCGGCTCCGCGCCGTGCTCGCGGTGATCTACGCCCTGTTCAACGAGGGCTACGGCGCCAGCGCGGGAGCCGAGCTGATCCGCAAGGACCTGTGCGCCGAGGCGATCCGGCTCGGACGACTATTGGCCGAGCTGATGCCCGACGAGCCAGAGGCCCTCGGGCTGCTCAGCCTCATGCTCCTACAGGACTCACGACGAGCCGCCCGCGTCGAGACCACCGGCGAGCTCGTGACGCTCGAGGACCAGGACCGGGGCCTGTGGGACAGGGCCGCAATCGAGGACGCATGCACAGTGCTCGACCGCGCCGTACGACTTCGACGGCCTGGGCCCTACCAGTTGCAGGCCGCGATCGCTGCCTGCCATGCGCAGGCTCTGAGCGCCGGTGAAACCGACTGGCAGGAGATCGCCGTTCTGTACAACCGGCTCAGCGAGATCGTGCCGACGCCGGTGGTGCTGCTCAACCGGGCGGTCGCTGTCGCCATGGCCGACGGGCCAGCCTCAGGGCTGGTACTCGTCGACGAACTGGACAGAGCCGGAGCACTCGCCGGCTACTACCTCCTGCCGGCGACCCGCGCCGATCTGCTCAGACGCCTCAACCGACATGGCGAGGCCGCGAAGGCGTACCGCCGCGCGCTCGAGCTCGCGCCGACCGATACCGAGCGGCGGTTCCTACGGCGACGACTGGCCGAAGCGTCGGGACAGCTTCACGACTGAGGTGTCCATCTGAGCCTGCGCCCGTTCGTCTAAGCGAAAACGCCGCGATGAACGTGGCCGAACCAGGAGACTCACATGCAAACCCCAACCAACCACGCCGCGTTTCTCTCCACCCGCCGTGGCAAGCTCACGCTCGCGCTGGTCTGCCTCGCCGGGTTCCTCGATTTCGTCGACACGACGATCGTCAACGTCGCACTGCCGTCCATCCGCCACGGCCTCGGGTTCTCCGTACAGAACCTGCAATGGGTCATCAGCGGATACCTGCTGACCTACGGCGGACTGCTGCTCCTCGGCGGCCGCGCCGCCGACCTGCTCGGCCGCCGCCGGCTGCTTGTCACGGGAACCTCGCTGTTCGCCCTGTCCTCCCTGACCGCCGGACTGGCCGACACCGACGCCGTGATGATCGCCGCGCGACTCGCCCAAGGACTCGGCGCCGCGATGATGACCCCCGCCGCACTCTCGATCCTGACCACCTCATTCACCGACGGCAGCGACCGCGTCAAGGCGCTCGGCGTCTGGAGCGCCACCGTCCCACTCGCGTCCGCAATCGGAGTCACACTTGGCGGAGTCCTCTCCCAGGGACCCGGCTGGCGCGCCGTGTTCCTCGTCAACGTGCCCATCGCCGTCCTAGTCGTCGTCGGCGCGATGCGCCTGCTCGACAACGATCGTAACCACGCCGTAGGTCGCGAGTTCGACCTCCCCGGCGCGGCGCTCGGCACCGGCGGCCTGCTGCTCCTCGTCTACGCGCTGGTCAACGCACCGCACGCCGGCTGGGGAGCACCGCGGACGATCGCGGAACTCGCCGCGGCTGCCGTACTACTGATCGCCTTCATCGTCGTCGAGCAGCGCCAGCGCAACCCGCTCGTGCCGTTCTCGATCTTCCGGATCGAAGGCCTCGCAGCCGCCGACACGACCCAAGTCATCGCCCAGGCCGGCTTCCTCTCGATGTTCTTCTTCATCACCCTCTACATGCAGAACGTCCTCGGGTACTCCCCGATCGCCGCCGGCACCGCCTATCTACCCGTCACGGTCGGCGTCGGCATCGCAGCCGGAATCTCCACCGGCCTGGTGGCCCGGATAGGCACCCGCCCGATCATCGTCGCCGGGGCCGTCATCGGTGCGGGCGGCGTCTACTGGCTCTCACGAATCCCCGTTCACGGGTCCTACCTGACCGACCTGCTCCCCGGGCTCGTCGTCATGGCGCTCGGACTCGGCGCCGTCATGGTCGGCGTCCAGAACGCCGCCAACGCCGGCGTCCCAGCAGACAAAGCCGGCCTTGCCGCCGCGCTGATCACGACCTCCGCAACCGTGGGGGCCGCGCTCGGCCTGGCGATCCTGACCGCAATCGCGACCAGCCGCACCAACCACCTGATCGCCGCCCACGCAAGCACCGCGCACGCCCTCACCGGCGGGTTCCACGCAGCACTCGTCGCCTGCAGCGCCTTCCTCCTCGGCGCAGCCGTGATCGCCGCCCGGGCCACCAACACCCGCGGGGAGCAAGCGACAGGCGACGCACTCGCAGAAGCGCGCGTGCCGATTCCCGAAGCCGCGTAACGGCTCACCCGCGCGTCGTCGCTGCCTGACACGACGTCCACCGGCGCACATCGCCGGTGGACGGCACCCGAGCCGCCGCATCACGGTGCGACGAACCAGCCGAAGTCTTCGCGGCCGACGACGAGACTCAGCACTGTCACTCACAACCGACCCATCAAAGCGCGCCGGTCCGGAGCCTTGCGACGGCCGCGCTTCGCCGAGACCGGGCGGTGGACCCCGCCGGCGAACTCACTGAGGTACGGAGCACCCACGCGCTCGTGCCTGGGAAGACCTGCAATTCTCCCGCGGCGAGTCTCCAAGGTCATCGCTCGGAAGACCTGCTTCGCGCGGAAAGCTCGACCGTGGACGCGAGCCTCCTTCGCACGTACGTGCCTAGGCAAGCCCGACGTAGGCTCGCCCAATGGCCTTTCCGATCCCGTCGATCCGAGTACCGAGAGCTTGCTGTGGCCGGGTCCGTCGATGCTGCTTTGTCGCCGAGGGAGCTCTGCTGGTCTGACCGCTCACACGCGACCATCACCGCGCTCGCTCTCGTGATGACTGGGCGGTTCCCCCGCGAGCGGCATCGGACGAGCTGTCAATCGCTATCGGTTTCTCGCTACTGGCGGCCACGAAATTCCCCACTGGTAGCCATCGTTTCTCCCCATGGTGACCATCAAATCTCCCCCGCTCGTGGCCATCGAATCTCCCCACCGGGGGTTGGCTGGGGTGAGGTCGGCGGCGTCACCCCGTTGAAGGGCGAGCGGGACATCTGGGCACTGCGGCTTGGTGAGGACCGCCAGCTCCGGACACGCGCGCTGGAGGGACACAAACGAGCTCGCGGTCGGCCGCACGAGCACGACGTCGGCGTCTCGGCTTCCGTAGGGGCCGCGTAGGTGATCGCGGCCTGACCGGCACGCTCCTGGCCCGTGAGCTCAGCGACATCGTCGCCCAGCTCGCGCGGTCGCTGGCCGCCGCCGCGGCGGTCAGCGACTATGCCTATCCCGACGTCCGGGAGGACTTTCGCGCAGGCCTGATCCCGGTCAGGCGGGCAGTTGGTTGAGCTTGCGGATCTGCTTGTCGAAGACGGTGGTGGGCGCGTAGCGGCGCGCCTTGCTCACGCGGCGGGCGGCCTTACCGGCCGGGTACCTGAGCTTCGGGCGTTCGTCGGTGGCCGCGGCGACGATGGCGTGGGCGACGATCGATGGCTCGTCGCCTGCCTTCAGGGCGTCGGCAAGCCCGGCGTCGACGATCTTGCGTTGTTGGGCGTAGACCGAAAGCGGTGTGTCCGCGGCCGCGAGATTCGCGTCGAACGAGGTCTTGGTGAACCCGGGCTCGACCAGCAGGACGCGGACTCCTTGCTCGCGCACCTCGTGGTCGATCGACTCGGAGTAGCCCTCGAGAGCGTGCTTGCTCGACGCGTACAACGCCATGTAGGGGACGGGAATGAGACCGACAATCGAGCTGACGTTGATGATCCTTCCGCTGTGCTGCTCTCGCATGTGCGGCAGTACGGCGCGGGTCATGCGGATAGAGCCGAAGAGGTTGGTCTCAAACAGCGCGCGGGCCTGCTCTACGGAGCTCTCCTCGGCAGCGCCGGCGACACCGAGACCGGCGTTGTTGACCAGCACGTCGATGCGGCCGGAGCGGTCGAGCACCTCGCGCACCGCGTCGGCCACCGACTCATCGTCGGTGACGTC
>Ga0116216_10002035_pt1 | contig 13669 bp, 12 predicted proteins | sample Sb_taG_11_FD_89696 | JGI IMG/M metagenome (GOLD analysis project Ga0116216, IMG submission 89696) | Peat soil microbial communities from Weissenstadt, Germany - Sb_50d_3_AS metaG | ecosystem: Environmental > Terrestrial > Soil > Wetlands > Peat | place: Germany: Weissenstadt | collected 2010-09-21
AGCATGAACACCCCTCTCGACCAGCAAACCCATTACCAGCAGGGAATTCTCGGTGTCACACCGGACGGAAAAGCCTCCTCACACCCCCTGACTTTTTCCGCGGGAAGTAGCTAGCGCTCGTATCTCACTCGTCGTCACGGCGGGGCCAGATCAATATCGCGGGCTGTGCGTCGAGCTTTCAGGACAGGCCGGTGATGCCTTTGCCGATCAGCACGACTGCGAATACGAGCAGCAGTAGCGCTGTGAGGACCGTGTTGTTGTCCGCGAGCCATGTCCGCCAGCCGCCGAGGATCCTCGCGGCGCGGTCGCCCATCGCGACGTATACGACGACGGGCGCGAGTACGGTGCTCGCGCCGAGGACGATGTAGATGATCAGCACGCCGATCTCCTGGCCGGTCGGGATGTTGGCCTGGGCGATCGACAGTGCGGTGGCTATTGACATCGCGAGGTTCTTCGGGTTTACCGCCGAAAGCAGGACGCCGATTCCTAGCGCTTTTGCGGCGGTGAACGAGTCGATCGTGCCCATCCATTTCGGCATCTTCGGTTTCTCGCCTTCTTTCGGCCGCCCGCGCCATTCGTGTACCGCTGCGACGAGCAGCAGCAGTCCCAGTAGGAGCTTGATGATGCTGGCGGTCTGCGTCGGTCCGCTGCTCGACGAGTAGTTCTTGCCGCTGGAGAGGAGGAGCACGATCGTCCCGATGAGCGCGAATCCGAGCACGTACCCGACGGCAAACGCGGTGCCGTTGGTCTTTGCCTTTGGTGTGACGAGCATCAGGATGATCGCGATGATCGGGGCCACGCTGATTGCTGCGGCGAGCGCGTACGGCAGGATCTCCCGAATCGCTTTACCCATCAGGACGCACCGGGGACCGGGGCGTGCGGCTTCTCGCCCGCTATGGCGGTCTGGTCGCCGCCGACGAGCAGGCCGAGGTCGCGCAGTTCACGCACGGATTTGCCTTTGAGCTTGCGGCCGAGCATCGGCCCGTCGTCGTCGTGACGGTAGACACCCGTTGATTCGCTGGCCAGCGGCTCCTCCCAGGCGCGGTAGAGCGCGGTCACGCCGAACGTGTAACCGATCACGAACGCGATCCCCACGCACACCCAGGTCCCGAGCTTCAGCGCGTCGCACCCTAGCCAGACCGCGCCGGTCAACACCGCCGTGGCGACAAACCGCTCACTGCGGATGACCTGCTTGGGCGGCACACAGGAGCAGACATCAACCAACAGGCGCCCCGTGGTCGGGACGGCGCGCTAGCAGCGCGCCGTTCAGCGCGTTCGTCGAAGCGGCAATCGGATCAAGCGTGGTGAAGTTACCGGTGTCCTTGAAGCCGTGAAACAGCGGCTGCACGGCTGTCGCCAGCGGAAGAGCGAAGAGGGGGCGAATCAAACTCGTGCTCCTCCCTCGCGATCAGCGATCGGCGTTGGCAGAATCGGGCTTTCGCTGCGTGCAGTGGCGGCGTCGAGGCCAGGTCGGCTCACGCGGGTTCCTGTTTGAGAATTCACGTGATGGTGGGCGGTTGGTATCCGGGCCGCTCGCCGGTTGTCGGTGTGAGGCGTTTGGCGGCGAGCTGCTCGACGAGAAGCCCCAGCATTGTTTGTCTGAGTGCTCGTGTTTGCTCGTCGGCGTTGGCGGGGCGTGCGAGGTTGTGTTGCTCGAGCGGGTCGAGCGTGAGGTCGTAGAGCTCGTACTCGTCGGGCTCTGGCTGCGTGACCGTCCTCGTATGGCGCCCGTGCAGGCGTTCGTCGCGCTCGCCCGGGGCGGTCCAGAACTGTGGGTTGTCGTAGTAGCGCGAGAACTTGATCAGGTGCTGGGCGCCGCCGACGGGTACCTCGGCGATCACGGTCTGGAGGTGGTTGGGCTGCTTGACGGTGCTGTACACGCGCAGAACTCGGGCGAAGCGCTGGAACGGGCTGGCCGGAGGCATGCTGCCCTCACTGACCTCATCGTCGGTCGTGAACAGGATCGGCTCAGACGGCGCCGCCGGCTCGGCGGCGCGGACCGAATCAGACAGGTCGCGTCCGACCAGCGGGTGTGCGTCCACGTGGTCGGTCTTCAGCGTGGTGAGCGCCTGGTCATGGTCGATGCCGGCGAGGCCGAGCATCGTGGGGATCAGGTCGGCGTGGTTGGTCGGGATATCGAGCTCGCGCTCACCGCCGGGCAGCAGCGGGCTCGAAATCAGGAACGGGACTCGGAGCGCCTCGTCGTAGGCGCAGTGCCACTTCTCGTGCATCCCGCCGTGGGAGCCCTGCAGGTCGCCGTGGTCGGAGGTGAAGATCACGATCGTGTTCTCGTACGCCTTGCTCGCGGCCAGCGCGTCCAGCACGCGGGTGATCTGCTCGCCGACCGCGGCCTGCATCTGGTAGTAGAACTTCAAATGCGTCTCGTTCCACGGCTGCGGCGCGATGATCTCTCCCCACGTATCGACGTAGCTCTGTTGACACGACGGCTTCGTTGACAGATCCTCCTCGTGGGTCGGCGACTGGTCGACGTGCGGCACCTCCGAGGGGTGATAGCGCAGCCCCTGCGACAGCGCGATCACGCCGAACAGCGAGTCGTCATGGGGATTGAGGAACGAGCACACCGTCAGCCACGGCTCGTCGCTCTCCTCGCCGTCGAAGCGCTTTAGCAGCTCGATCGTCTCATCGGCGGTGAACGGATCCTTCACGGTGCCGGTGTTGTGCGCGCCGAGCCCGTGCGGCTCGGGCCCCACCCACTCCGAGAAGCCGTAATCGTCGAGCAGGTCGGCCTCTATGTACTTCTTGATGTTCTCCGGCTGGGGGGTACCGTCGTCGTCGATTGAGAGCAGGAAGCCCTTACCGTCCTCGGCGTCCAGGTGTGCGTGCGAGGCGTGCCACTTGCCCTTGAAATAGGTCCGGTAGCCGCCGGCGCGAAACCAGTCACCCAGCGTCGGCACCGTATCCGGCGCCAGCCAGAACATCTCCTCCGGATTGGTGGCGTCCTTCGCCAGTCCATCGGTCTGCGTCACCCCGTGCAACGACGGATACTGACCCGTCAGCAACGATGCCCGGCTCGGAGCACACGCCGCCGCGATCGGATAGTGATACTTGAACGAGATCCCGTTCTGCCGCATGCGCTCTTGCGCGACGCACTGCTCATGCCGGAACTGCCGCAACTCCTCGGACTCATACGGCGGCGGGTAGCGGAGCTGATCGGTGAGGATCAACAGGATGTTCGGGCGGCTACGGGGCATTTACCGGACCTTTCTGTCGAGGTCTTAGATATGTCGCCGCTCTCGCCTCCGATCGCCGCGGGCGGGCACGCGCGAGAAACCGGTGGGCGAGGCTTGCGACTTCCTGTCTCACGCGGCTAGATACGTCTCCGCGCGCGTCGACGCTCGCGCCGTCGTACACCGCACACCGAGACTGGCGACAGCGGCCGGCCGAACGGGTCGATGAACAGCGTGACCGGCCCGCTGTGAGGGGGAACCGTTCCTTCGAGGGCCTCGATCGAATAGGAGAGATGGCCGTTCTCGAAGTGCGGGTCCTGAATCACGATGACGGCGTCCTCTGGGACTTGAGCGCCGGGCTCGAGGAACGCGAGCACTGCGTTGGGCGGATCGTCCTCGAAGCTGTTGTCCCCTTCGGCCCACAGGTCCAAGAAGTCAGCGGTGGTCATGTGCCCGACAACCCGTTGCGGGCGATCGGAGAAGTAAAGCGTCGACGGCGTGACCCCGTTCAACGTGAGAGTCGTCCCGTCACTCGCCATGCCCTGCGCAGTCTGCACGAACATCGACTGCTCGGCCTCGAGCTCTTCGATCATCTGCGTGTCACTCATCTCAACCTTCCCTTGTCTTCTAATCGGACCTCGGCTAAAGCCCCCCGAACACAGGTGGACGATTGAACTGCTCTACACGCCGCCGGCCATGTGCCCTGGAACTCCCGGGCGAAACGGGCGCTGAACTCGCCCGGCAGGACCGGCCGATACTGCCTGGCTCTCGCGGACTCGCCGTTCATCGCCGTCACGAAGCCTTGCGCTACGGGAGGTGAGATCGACCCGTCCAGCTCATGTTCACCTAGGTGAACTCTCCTTCTGGACGTCGAGCTACGCGACCGCGGCGACGACGAACTCATCGAAGATAAATGCCGCATCACGCGCGGCTCCGTCGAGCGCGAGCATCTGCTCGGAGCCATTGAACGGCGGCGTCTCCATAGTTATGTCGGACCCACGCACCTCACTCCCACGTTCGCGGGGTCTCAAGGGCTCTCGCACGGTTGGCGGCTGCGGATCAGATTCTGCGAGCTCGACGCTTGCTGAGCTTCGCGCTTGAGACGGTTGTGCTTTGGTCGTCGTTGTGGGTCCCGCTGCCCTCAGGGGCGACGAATCGGTTGAGTTCGGCGTCGAGGAGGTCGACGAGGGTGCCGGCCGCGTCGGTTTGGCGAAGCATCTCGAGGCTCGCGCGGTAGTGAGCAAGCTTGGCGCGGGTCTGCGGGTCGCGAAGCCTCTCTGGTGGCAGTCGCGCCAGTTCCCGGACTTTGGCGATCTTGTCGGCGGCGAAGATTGCCAGCGTGTCGGACTCGGCGTGTGCGACGCGGTCGCGCAGCTGGGATTTGCGCTGCTCGTAGTCGACGATCGAGGGATCGTCTGAGACCGACTCGACGAGCCGGGCGACGCGGGCCCCGAACCGGCGTTGGAGCTCCGGGCTGGTTGTTCGTGTCTTCTCGAGCAGGTCGTGGAGCAGGCCGGCCGCGATGACTTCGTCTGGCTGGCCGTCGCAGTGCAACAGCCGGCCCACAACGATTGGATGGGCGATGAACGGCGCGTGGTCGCTCTCCCGGGACTGACCCGCGTGCCGCGCCGAGGCAAACTTGAGCGCAGCCTGCGCGATCGGGAGCCCAGCGAACCGCTCCGCGGTGCGGCGTGATCGCCCTGTGTCGCTGCCGGGGTCCTCATTGTTGAGGATGCCGTGGATCTCATCGGCGATCACGCACATGAGCTGGCGGCTGTCTCCGGTCACAGCGCACCCTACGTCTCGCCCGTCTGCTCGAGCCCGGGCGGCACGACTTTCCCCTCGTCGATCTCCCGCGAGAGCGCTGCCTTCTCCTCCAAGCGGCCAGGGGTCAGCACGCCGGAGCCAGCGGCGTGAGAGATCGGATCCCCGCCGCGGCCGCGCAGGATGATCGCGCACCCGACCGCGATCGCCGCGCCGATCAGCGGCCCGGCGACGTACACCCAGTACGCCGTCCAGTCGCCGCTGACCAACGCCGGACCGAACGAGCGCGCGGGGTTCATCGAGGTGCCGCTCACCGGCGCCGCCCACAGCCCTGCCAGCGCGATATAACCACCGACCCCGAGCGCGCCGAGCGTGCCAACGTTCTGCGCGGCCGAGGCGGTGCCGAGGATCACGCTCAAGAGACCGGCGGTGAGAGCGATCTCCATCAGGAACGCCTGCCAGTCGTGGTATCCGGGACCGGGCAGCGTCGCGCCGAGGTGCTCGACGTTCCCGAACACTGCGAGCAGGAACAGGCACGCCAGCGTCGCGCCGAGTAGCTGCACGATGATGTAGCCGGGGACCCGCTTCCAGGGAAAGTCGCCACGGACGGCGAACGCCAGCGACACGCCCGGGTTCAGGTGCGCGCCGGAGACCGCGCCCATGAACAGGATGATCGCGAGGACCATCAACCCGGGGGCGACCACCGCCGCGGCGAGGCTGATCTGCCCCTTGGCGTGCAGGATCCCGCCGCCGGCGGCGACGAGCACGAGGAAGAATGTGCCCAGCAGCTCGGAGAACAGTCTGCGGTATGCGAGCTTCGGGTCGTCGAACTCGGTTCGTGACCCGAACTCGAGCATCAAGAGACGCTGAGCCCGCGAGAGGTCGTGAGTCGAGAGGTCTGGGTGTTCTTGAATGGGCATGACTTGTGATCTAGGCGTGAGGGATGATTGCGTGGTGCGCCCGGATGACCCCTAACGGGGTGATGGGGATCGAGCCGCTAGAACGGGCTAAAGCCCTCCTTCCGCTGTGACGCGCCCCGTCTTGACGGCGGCGCTTAGCGCGGCGTAGTCGAGTTCGTTCTGGTCGGCGTAGAGCTCGGCGAAGTCGGCGAGTGCGTTGTCCATCGCGTCGCTCTTGCCGAGGTAGGCGCTGATCGAGACGGCGTCGCCGGAGCGCGCATGCCCGCGGGCGAGCGTCCGGCCGCAGATCTCGGCGTAGGCGGCGAGCTCTCTGGGTTTCATGCCCTCGATGATCACCGAGCCCTTTTCGTCCCAGAGCTGGCGGAAGTAGAAGTCGCGTTTGACGCCGTCGATCCCGGTCACGCGGTGCCAGCCGAGCATGATGTCGCTGGCGGCCTGCATTAACCGCTGACCCTCGACGACTCGCTGGCCGTGATTGGCGTACTGGCTGTTGCCCAGGAACGGCTCGAGCACCGACGGCTGGGCCTCCTTGAGCTGCAGAAACAACGGGTCGTCGTTGTCACGGCCGACCATCAGCATGATCCACGCCCGCGTGCCGACGCTGCCGACACCCACGACCTTGCGGGCGGCGTGGACGTAGCGAAAGCGCTCCAGCAGATGTTTGCGATCGCCCTGCAGCGTGCGCCGGTAGCCGCGATTCACGCTCCGCGCGAACTCCTCGATGTCTCGGCCGCCGGCGAGATCCTCGACCGGCACGATCAGCGGCGGGTCGCTGGCGATCCGGGGCTCACCATCGACGATCGTCGTCAGCTTGCTGAACGCTCGCAGGCTGTCCTTCGCCTGCGTCTTGGCGAGGTTCTTCTCCATCAGCTTGCGGCGCTTCGCGCTCGCCGCGCTCTGAAACTGCGTTATCAGCGCCTCCGCATCAACCCGCGAGTACCACAAATCGAACGTCTTCATCGACCCAAGATCAAGCATCGCTTCGCGATACGCGCGCGTCACCGCCACGTTCACCCCGCGACGCCGGTCTCGAGGGAAGCCGAGGTCGCGGCCGGCGACGGCGAAGCTCGCGACCAGCCGCTTGAGATCCCACTCAAACGGGCCCGGGAGCGTTTCGTCGAAGTCGTTGACGTCGAACACCAACCGCCGATCCGGCGCGGCGAACCCACCAAAGTTCGACAAGTGCGCATCTCCGCACAACTGCACGTTCAAACCGGTCCGCGGCGAGCGGTCGAGATCCGCCGCCATGAGATAGGCGGCGCCGCGGTAGAACGTGAACGGCGAGACCAGCATCCGCCCGTAGCGGATCGGGACCAGCTCCGGCACCCGCGAGGCGGCCTGTTCCTCCAACAGCTCAACCGGATCGCGCCGACCCGACGGCGCCGACCACTCGCCATGCACGCTCCGCGGAACCTCCGCCCGCGCCGCCTTGCCAGCCGCCGCCCGCTCAGCCAGCGAGAAATGCGGCACCTTGCCATTGCCCCCCGACCGAGGCGCTGCCGCCTGTGTAGCGACGCTCTGCTCAATCGACGTTGTACTCCCAGTGCTCATATCTACGGTCCCTTCTGATGACCCACCGGGGTCTCAATCGTCATGTTCCGGTCCCAAGAGGGCGGGCTGATTGATGAGCTCCTTGGCGAATTTCGATCCGCGAGCACACGGCATCGGTGCGGGATCGCAGCCGCTCAAGCCGAGTCTGATCACCGGACGCCGCTACCGCACTCATTTGGTTGCCGTTCGACCCCGGGGGTGGGAATGCTGCCCTCTACCCGGGTTCCGTGGGCCGGCGTTGACCAGATCGTGAGGGTGCCGCCGGCAGTGGCGATGCGGTCACGCATGTTCCTGATCCCGACGCCAGCCGGTGTTCGGCGCGGGTCAAAACCGCGGCCCGTATCGCAGACGCTGAAGCGCAGCGCGTCAGCGGTCTGCCAGACGCGCACGGTCACGTGCGCCGTGCCAGCGTGTTTAGCGGCGTTGTCCAGCGCGGCTAGACAGGTGAAGTAAACGGCGATCTCGACCTCTGGCGTGTAGCGCTCCAGCCCGCGGGCGAGCACCCGCACCGGCCGGGCGGCGCGTCTACCGGCCGCGGCGAGCGCCGCGCTCAGCCCGCCCGAGGTAAGCAGCTCCGGATAGACGCCGTGGGCAAGCTCGCGAAGCTCGTCAATCGCGTCTTGCACTTCCCGGCCGAGGTCGCGTAGCAGCTGACCGATCTGCTCGTCTTCGTGGAACCGTTCCGCGCCCTCCGCGAGTCGGATTCGCACCCAGGTGAGTCGCTGCTGCGCCCCGTCGTGGAGGTCGTTTTCGATCCGCTCGCGCTCGGCAAAGCCGGCGGCCACCAGCCGGCGGGCCGCCTGCATGGGGGCCGTCATCGACAAACCTGCGAGATCAACCAGACCCCGCTGGTCTCTCAGACCAGCAGGGTCTGCCCGGCGGAGCGGCGAGACGCTTAGCGGCGCAGGATCGCCGTTCCAACGCTTTGACCAGCGACGGTCGCGTTCGACAAGTTCGACGCTCATCGGCTCTTACGGTCTGGTTCAAGCTCTTCTGGCAAGAAGGCGGCGAGGCTCGATCCGTTCTCGACGTTGATAACGACGGCGCCCGCCCGGCCCGTCGCCAGATCCTCGAGTCCGGCACACATCGTCAGCCACGTGCCGCTCGCAGCGCTCACTCGACACCTCCTCCGCCAGTCGGATCGCCCACGGGTTCGACCGACACCAGCTCGATCCCGAGCTCGGGGAACCGGTCGAGGAGCCCGTAAAGATGGGTCTGGTCAACGACGTTCCCGCTCAGGACCGTTGTACCCGCGACTCGCTCCAGATGCATGCCCTCGAACTCCCCGGCGAAGCGGTCACTGAGCTCGCCCCGCAGGACCAGCCGATACTGCCTGCCTCTCGCTGACTCACCGTTCATCACCGTTGCGAAGCCTTGCGCGACGGGAGGTGAGGCTGAGCCATCCGGTTCATGTTCACCTAGGTGAACCGGCGCTTCTCGAGCGTCGAGGATAAGCGCCGCGGCGACGACGAACTCGCCACAGCGAATCTCATATCTCACGCAACACCTCGAGGACAAGCAGGCATCCGGACCATCGCACGACGCCGTGTCCAACGCCCCGCTCGGCACAATGCCACGCCCCATCAGGCCGAGGCCAGCAGGGTTGAGCGGAAGGACGAGGCGCCTTCCCCCCGACGCCACCTCGTCCTCGGCGATGGTGTCGCTCCTCGCGAACGTTCCTTTCGCCATGCGACGGAGGGGAACGGTCTGTCGCGGTCGCCGGACCACACCTTTCGCCACCGGTTCGTCGGCGACGAGCCGGCAGCGTACCCCGTTCAAGCGCCCGACCGCGACCAGGTCCAGCGCTAGAGCAGGCCGTCCCTCCGAGCGTGCGCGACAGCCTCGGCCCGCGAGAAGACGCCGAGCTTGCGGTAAATCGACCGGACGTGACTGTGAACCGTGTTGTGCGACAGATACAGCTCACGGCCAATGTCCCGCTCCGACAGCGAGCCGCTCAACATCCGCAGCACCGTAAGCTCGCGCTCGCTCAGCTCACCGTCGCGCGGCGCTCCCCGGTGCGCCTTGTGGTCGAGGGCCGTCAGCCGCGCGGGCAGCACTCCAGCATCCGAACAGGACTCGATGACGGCTCTCGCCTCGGCGAGAACCGCGGTCGCCTCCTCACGCTGCTCTAGCCGTCGAAGCAGAGTCAGCTTGCGGAGAAGCGCGTCTGCCAAGTCAACTTGGACGTTGCGCCGGCGGATGAGCGCGATCCCCCGCTCGGCAATCGCCAGGGCGTCGTCGATCTTCCCGCACTCACCGAGCCACGCACTGAGGGCCGTGCAGAGCGTGCCGCTCGACTCGTCGATCCCGTGTGCTCGGGCGATCTCCTCGGCCTCCTCGACCAGCCGCCGCTGCTCCTCGACCTGCCCCCGGTCACCCGCTATCAGCGAGCGATACGCCAGCCCCGCCACGGCCGAGGTCCACAACCCCGCGCGGAAGCTGCGATCTGCACCCTCACCGAACCATCGGTCGGACTCATCGAGCTCGCCTCCGTAATAACAACCCCAGCCGACCGCCCAGCACACGATCGGCCACATCGGCGAGCCGGACTCCTCGAGCTCTTCCGCCCGCCACGCGGCCGCACGCTGCGCCCCGACATCTCCCCACGGGGCCACAGCCTTCGCGAGCGACAGGCTCGCCTCGACCGAGCTAAAGCCGTCCGGCAGCGGCCCCTCACCGAGCCCGCCCAGCTCCTCGACCGCCGCGATCGCCTCCACCGCCTCGACGCGCCGGCCCGACACGCCAAGCAGCCACGCCTTAACCAAGAGCAACCGCTGGTCTCGACCCAGCACGGCGTCGGGGAACCGCGCCAACCACGCGAACACCGTGGCGAACCGATACGTGTTCACGTACCGCATCCAGACCGTCGCGACCAACTCAGCGGCTTCAGCGAACGCCCCCGCCTCCAGCGCGTGGTGGATCGCCTCCTCGACCGTCCCGTGATCGCGATGCCACACATAGGCCCGCCGGTGAAGCGCCGCCACCGCTTCCGGCTCGCGCCGCCCGAGCTCCATCCGCAGCAGCTCCGCGAACAGGTGATGGAACCGATACCACTCACCCGTGTCGTCCAGGGGGACCAGGAACAGGTTCGTGCGCGCCAGCCCGGCGAGCCGGCCGGCGGCGCCTTCCTGCTCGAGCACGGCGTCAGACAGACCGCCACAGAACCGCTCAAGCACCGAGCACTTCAGCATCAGCTCAAGCGTCACGGGATCGTTCGCGTCCAGAACCTCTTCGGTGAGAAAGTCCACGACATGACGGCTACTCGCGCCGAATCTCCCGACATACGTGTGCCGATCCGATGCGCCGGCGAGCGAGAGCGCCGCCAGATACAGTCCCGCCGGCCAGCCCTCCGTCCGCCCGACGAGCGTCTCCACGTCATCGCGCGAAAGCTCGAGCCCGAGCCGCCCGTTCAGTAGCGCATCCGCCTCGTCACGGCTGAAACGAAGGTCGTCCGCGCGCAGCTCGAGCAGCTCGCCCCGTGCGCGCAACGCCGCGAGCGGGAACGGCGGCTCGACCCGAGTGCCAAGCACAAGCTGGAACGTCGGCGGCGCATGATCGACGAACCATGCGACGCTGTCGCGCCCGGCGCCGCTGGAGAGCCGCTGAAAGTCGTCCAGAATCAACGCCACGCCCTCCTGCTCGGCCAGCGCGTTCACGAGACGCGGAAGGACGACCTCGATCACCGGCCCCGCTCCGACGAGTTCCAGCGACACCGACTCCCTCACCGGCGGACAGACGCGACGCAGCGCCTCGATCACATGCCGCCAAAACACGACAGGATCGTTGTCATCGTCGTCGAGCGATACCCACCCCACCGGCCTGCGCGTCACCTCGGCCTCCCGCCACGCGGCCAGCAACGTCGTCTTGCCGCTACCCGCCGGAGCCGCGACCACCGTCAGCCGGCACCGCGCCCCCTCCCGGAGCCGATCCACGAGCCGCGCGCGCTGGACTGTGTGATCACGCGTCTCCGGCGGGTACAGCTTCGTCAACAGCAGGCCCGGCGGCCCTGTAGGGGCTCGATCAGAACCAAGTTCGCTCGCAACAGCCATTGTCGACCCCGCCTCAAACGGCGGAAAGCTAACCGTACTAGGCAACCCGGGAAGTCACACGCCGCCGACGCGGCCGGGCGCGGAGGAGAACCCCCGGCACAGCGACGCGCGCGCACACGCCGCCAAGCCTTCACGCCGGAGGCGGCCAGGTACAGACCCCCGCCCCCCCGGGGGCGGTGGCCGGGGCTCGCGACCGCACTCTGATCCAAATCCCAACCCTCGCGAGACGAACGAGCAGCCGGTCCGCCTCGGGCGCGGAGCGACGAAGATCCACGCCCGAGAGTGCGTCAACAAGCCCGGACACCCGGCATCCAGGACCGGCGGGAATGCAAGCCAAGGCGTACGAAGCTGCAAGCACGTCCCGGAAGCGCCGCTAGGGCGACGACCACGCCGGACCACCCGTGTCTGAGCGAAGTGGCCACGATCTTGACTCCGATGCTGCCGTCGTTCGTCACCGCAGCCGGACAAAGGGAGCCACGCCGCGCGTCTGCCCTTTGAGACCCGCGCGTTAGCGAAGGCAGGTCTGGACCGGTCCACTTCGCGAGCATCGCGCTTGTCGCCATTTCCGCGCGTCAGGTGCTTGCACAATCGCTGCTAACGATCGGGTCGATGCAGACGTCCTGTGTCAAGTGCCGAGCGTGATAGCGGATGTCGGCTTGCCGTCAAGCGCTGCGCGCTCGGCCCTGCGGGCCGCCCTTCGGGTGACAGCGGCACCGAGCATCCGCCGGGTGGCGGCTAGGTCGGGCACAGGGCCCGATGGGGTCGGAATGGTGACAGTGATGTGGCGTTGCAATGCGCGGTGGCGGGCGGGGTCGTACGGTGTTCGGTCCTGCCAGCAGCGCCAGACGATGCGGCACCAGGCACGACCGAGGGTGCGTAGCGCGCGCGGGTGGTCGTGACCGCGCGCGATGGCTTGGGCGTAGAGGTCGGCGGCCCAGGGGTGCCAGTGGCGGGTGGTGTCCGCGAGCCTGGAGAACGAGGAGCGCAGGCGCTTGTTGCACCCCCAGCGGAAGCACGCGGTCTTGCGCTTGCCGGACTCGATCGCGACCGCGGCCTGGCCGGCGTCGCCGGCGAGCGCGTCGCGGGCGGGGTAACGGCCACGGCAGTCGCCGATCTCGGCGAGCATCTCGGCGGCGGTGAGGAAGCTGTTCGGATCTTTGAACAGCGACAGGAAGATCTCACCATCGGGATGCGCGCGCACCGCGTCCTCGATCTGTCGGTCGAGCGTCTTGATCTGCGCGGCGAGCGTCCTGAGCGTCTGAACCAGACAGAGCACGATCTGCCGGCGCGAGCGCAGCTCAACCTCGCCGACGCGCCCCTCGGGAGCGCGCCTGAGCTTCGCCAACAGCCGCTCCGGCTTCTGAGTGCCGCTGTAATGCTGGCGCTCAAGGAACGCCTGCAGGCGCTTCTCGCCCAGCCCACGTGCGTCGGCGGGGCTCGGATACCGCTCCAGGAACGCCAGCGAGATCGGGCTATCGAGATCGGTGAACAGCCCGATCGGGCCGGCCCAGAACCGCTCGAGCTCCGCGCGCAGCTGGTTACCCACCGCCACCCGCGCCTTCACCAGATCCTCGCGCGCGCGAGTCAGCGCTCTGAGCGCCTTGGTCTCATCAGCGTCGGGCTCCAACACCCGGAAGCGATGATGATCGGTACGCGCCAACTCGCACAACACGAACGCGTCGAACCGGTCAGACTTCCCGCCCGAGACGCGAAACCGGGCGCGGGTCGCGGCGACCTGGTTGGGATGCAGCGCCAGCACCCGCAACCCCGCGTCCAACAGCCGCTCCACCAGCAGCCCGTCCGGCCGCTCGATCGCGACCAGCGCAACCTTCAACCGCACCAGCTGCCCGCACAACCCCCGCAGCCCCTTCTCATCATGCGCGAACGTCGCCGCCAGCAGCCCCTCGCCCGCCTCATCCTGCACGATCACGTCGTGCTTGTCTGACGCCCAGTCAACCCCGGCGTAACTTCCCATCGGTAACTCCTTCTTCGGTCAGGACTTCACAGCGCCCCGACCAGGAGGTACCGTTGCGGACGCTCATGGATAAGGCCCTCAACCGGGGCTACGTCCTGTTGCCGCTCGCGGCACCTCACCGACCGCCGGGACGGGCTGGTCTGCATCAGGCCCTCGACCGGGCAAGCAGTCTTGGCCCTCTCCCGGCGGCGGTCGAGGCACCACCTAGGATGACCCATGAGC
>Ga0116216_10002043_pt1 | contig 13620 bp, 25 predicted proteins | sample Sb_taG_11_FD_89696 | JGI IMG/M metagenome (GOLD analysis project Ga0116216, IMG submission 89696) | Peat soil microbial communities from Weissenstadt, Germany - Sb_50d_3_AS metaG | ecosystem: Environmental > Terrestrial > Soil > Wetlands > Peat | place: Germany: Weissenstadt | collected 2010-09-21
CTGGGTGGAGCGCATCGCCAAGGACCAGACCTTCGTGGGGGCACGGCCGCAGAAGCTTCCCTACATCGTCATCGTTGTCGACGAGTTCGCTGACCTGATCCAGCAGCGTGGAGGCGAGGAGGTTGAGGCGGCCGTCGCTCGCCTGGCCCAGAAGGCACGTGCCAGCGGAATGCACGTCATCCTGGCCACCCAGCGCCCCAGCGTCGAAGTCATCACGGGGGACATCAAGGCCAACTTCCCAACCCGCATCGCCTTCCGCGTGGCTCAGAAGAACGACTCCCGCGTCGTGCTGGACGAGCAGGGCGCCGAGCAGCTGCTCGGCTCCGGCGACATGCTGGTCAAGCTCAACGGCTCCGGCGACCCGCAGCGCGTGCAGTGCCCGTGGGTCAGCGAGGACGACGTCAGCCGCGTGACCGGCTACCTGCGCACCCAGGGGGCTCCCATCTACGACCAGGCGGTCCTGCAGGCCAGCGAGCCGGCAGCGACTACGAACAACCGGGCGGCCCTGCGGGTCGTCGCTGGAGGCAGGCAATGAACGGGAGAACCGCGCAGAGAGTCAGCTGTGCGACATGTGCCGCCGTGTTGCCACGTGGCAGCATCCGGCTGGCGGATTCAGGTGTGACCGCTGTCCGAAACCGAAACCGACGAAGTGAGTACGAACATGGCCAAACAGAAACGACCGTCAGCGTGAAGGCTGTTTGGAACGCAAATCCGTCCTCGCAGCAATAAGCCCGCGCGCGCAGCAGCGTGCCTACACGCGAGCATGCGGGCCCACCTGGAGCAACAGCGTGAACACAGACAGAGCGCCGAACACGAACACGTCGAAGCGCCAAACCGACCGCATCCCGCGAAGTCAGCGCAAACGGCGCTTGCACACGCTGAGTCTCGCACCCGAGAGCTGGACGCGGCTGGACGAACTGGCGAGGCGCTGGCGCCTGTCCCGTAGCGCAGCAGTCGATCGGCTGATTCGCGAGGCCGCGATGCCGCGACCGCCGCGTCTGTAGAAAAACGCTCGTCACCCGCTTTTTTCTGGCCCGCTCGCGCCCGTATGTATGACAGTCCAATTGTGGAGAGTGCTCCGTGGCAACAGTCGTCCAACTAAGACCGGCACACAGCAAGACAATCAAGCGCTGCTCATGCGGAGCCTGCTATACAGAGCAGCAGTGGGAGTCCTTGCCAATCGTCGGCGACCAAGGTGACGACGTCGAAGACATCGAGCTGCGCAACTGCACCTGCGGTTCAACGATCGCGATCGTCGTGGGCGCGCTGTTCCGACCGCCGCAAGTCCACATCGCGGGCTTGTAGTCACACTCACGGCATCACGGGCATGGAGAATGGTTGGCTAAAATGCCCATCCGCGATCCGCGAGCCGCGAGCTGAGTGCAAAAAGTTGCTTTTGCACTGGTCGCAGCTGTAGCATCCGACGTCATGGGTCTCGTTTGGTTCCTGCTAGGCGTCGTTGTCGGCCGGTCCGTCAGCCCTAGGCCGGGCAGACGCGTGGACTCGTTCGTACGGGCGCTGGGACCTCTAAGGCCAGACATGTTTGTTAAGACGTCGGACTTTGTAACGGACAACTTGCTGTGGCCATTTTCTGACCAGGCGCCGGTACAGCCGCTGGAAACGAGCGTGTGGCCGTACGGTCACGACCAGCAGTGGCCTTACGACCGTTGACTTTGAAGCTAGCTGGCGTGCTGCGCTAGGTACGCCGCAGCAAGACGCTTGACGCGGTCTGGCTCGCTCTGGAGCTTCTGGACAAGCGCTGCGTCCGGATCCCGGACGCCCTCCAGCTGGCCGCGCTTGAGACCAAGCGCATCCATAACCACCGGATCCGATCCCGTATCTGCCGTCAGGTAGTACGAAAAGACGGGGTCGGGCTGCCCGTCCCTGTACACGCGACACTCGCCCTGCTCGTGCACACCGTACGACCAGTCCAGCTCGCCATTCACGACCGTCCGGCAGGCGTGCTGTAGACCGTCCAGTCCAGCACCCGAGCGCAGCGACATCACCAACACTCTCGACTTGCCGCTGACGAAGTCGGCCTTCGCCTGATCTTTGTCGCGAGGCGACTCGCTGCCCGTGTACATGACGGGCTGCACTGGCTGCAGGCGCTCCATCCAGACGCGGTAGACCTCGCGGTGCCAGCCGTAGAGCACCACACGCTCGTCCTGCTCGACCAGCAGGCGTACAAAGTCCGCAACGAACGGCGCCTTGGCCAGCCCCGTGGCTTGCCGCAACCGCCACGACAGCTCCTGGCTCGCCAGAAAATGCGCGTCGTGATTGCGCTTGGCCCGCTGCGCATCCGCGTCGTAGTCGGCTGGATGCAGCAGGTGCTCCGGCTTTTTGCCCTGACCCACAATGTACATGGCCAGCTCGCGACAGGATGCGCTCACCTGGTGCAGCGCTTCAAGGTCTGCATCCACCCGATGCGGCACGCGCGTCAAAGCCGGCAGCTCGCGACCTACCTCGCTGCGCGTACGGCGCAGCATCAGGCCGTGCTCGCGCAGGTACTCCCCGAACGCCTGCGGATCGCGAATCATCGCGTTGCCGTTCACGTTCGGGTCACGGCAGCGCTCACGAAGGAATTCGACGCGGCTACCCAAGGCGTCCGGGCGCACGACATCGATCACCGAGTGGAACTCATCGCCCTGATTGTAGATCGGCGTTCCGCTCAGCTGCAGGCGGTACGTGGCGTCCCCGGCGACGTGCTTGGCCGCAGCGTACTTCTGGCTCTCGCGGCGCCGAAGTTCCTGGGCCTCGTCGAAGATCACGGTGCGCATTCCGATCGCCCGCAGCGTCTCTGCCCACCCGGCCAGCTTCTGGTAGTTCGAGATAATGACGTCGGGCATCGGCTCGGCGACGCCCTTCTTGCCAACCGTCAGATCGTACGGGCTGCCCTTGGTCAGGATGTGGACCTTCAGCTCCGGCGCAAACTTGGCCAGCTCGTCGCGCCACTGGCTCGGCAGGTGTGTGAGCGTCACCACAAGGCCAGGGCGCGCGTCCGGGTACGACAGCAGACCGACACCGACGGCGGTCTTGCCGAGCCCCATTTCGTCGGCCAGCAGCAGCCCCTTGACCGCGCGGGCCATCGTGACAGCTGTCAGCTGGTAGTCCCGCAACGGGATCGCCAGATGGACCGGCTTCGGGCGCAGCTGGCCGGACAGCAGCCGTTCCACAAGCGAGGCCTGAGCCCGATGCTCGTTGGCACGCGCGCGCATGTGCCGCTTGGCCAGCGGCGTCAGATCCATCGGGTAGCGCAGAAGAAACCACTCCAGATCTCGGGCGCTGTCCGCCGTGTCGCCCAGCGAGTGCACGCCGTAGCTCGACGTGCTGACCCGAGCAAAGACTCGCTTGAAGCGCAGCGAAACGTCCGCGCCGCACTCGATCTGCCAGCAGCCAGAGGTCGCGTTGAAGTCGATCTTGCCGAACGACTTTAGAGGCATGGTCTCTGCATCAGTCGCCCACGCCATGCTCGTCCTCGGCACACACGGCTTCGTCAGACAGCATTCGCTCCTCTGCTCTATGTCTTGTCACGATCCACGCACCATTAGCCAAGTGCCCCAGCCAGAAGCACCACGCGCACAGGCTTACCGCAGAACTCCGACGGGACGCGGGAGGCCTGCGTAGCCCGCGTGGTAACGAACACGATCGCGGACACGCTCGGCTGCTCGGCGTATCGCGACAGCTGCCGCATCACGTTCGTCAACGACCCGTCCACCTTGACCTCCACGTACACGCCGCCTTCTAACATGAAGTCCGGTCTGTCCTTGCGCGACAGACGCTTCTCTCGTTGCACAATGTGGCCAGCCTCGACAAGCACCCCGTAGATGCCTCGCTGAAGCATCGCTTCGCTGGACCACAAGAACCGACGCTCCGATAGCAGCGCACTTACCGCGTCCGCCCGCTGCAGCGGGGTCACCGCGGGCCGGGAACAGGCGGCGCAGGCGGCCTGGCCGTAGGCGCAGGCGCAGGCTTTGGTTGCATTGCCCAGCAGTGATCGAGCACAGTGATGACATCCGCCTTGTTGACCGACGCCCGCACGGAGAACGCCGCGACACGCACGATGAGGACGTTGATGAGCACCTTGACCTGCGTCATCACGGGAACCTTGAGTCGCAGGCCCTCCTTGTGCATCCGTTGCACCAGTTGATCGAGTTCCTTGGCCAGAAACTCCTCGAACGGATGGGTAGGTCTCTCCAGCACAGGCGCCTGTGCTGCCAACGCGGCAGGAGCAGCCGCTGGCCTGGCCGCTGGCGCGGGTGGAGCAGCCGCAGCCGCTGGCCTGGCCGCTGGCGCGGGCGGCGCCGCCGCCGCTTTGCCGCCTGCCTGCCCGGCATTGGGCGACGGAGCGGCGGCCACCTGTGGGGATACGGGGCGCTTGACGTCCATTTCGATGGCCTCGCGGCTGACCGCACAGTGGCGGCGCACTTGATCAATAACGCGCCCAGAGTACAGCTTTATCTGTGAAACGCAAGCGTGACGCGGTCGAGTGGCTCGTGATCCTGGAGCGTCTGTCCGACGTTCTGTCGCCAGACCACCAGCGGCACGTCACGCTCATTGGTGGAGCCGCGATGCTCCTCGGCTACGGCGCCCAACGCATGACGGACGACGTCGATGCCATCATGACGCCGGACGTCGCCGCCGAGGTGCTGCCGGCTGCCGTGTCCATCGCTGGCGAGTTCGGCCTCGATCCGGAATGGCTCAACCAGCGGGCGATCTCCGCGTCGCTTGTCGTGCCGCCTCCTCTGCTCGACAAGACTCTCTTCGCAACGCGATCGCTCGTTCTTGAGGCGCCGCCGATCGAACACATGCTCGCCATGAAGGTGACGGCGTACCGCTCGCACAAGGACTGGGATGACGCTGCGCTGCTCCTCAAGCGGCTGGAGCGCTCCGGCCTCTGCGACGCAGAGGACGTGTGGAGCCTCATCGGTGGCTTCGTCCCAGTTGCCAAGCGTGCAACTGCGCGCTACAATCTGCTGGACTTGTGGGATCGCGCCCATGCAACTTGACCAGAAGAAATTGACACTGGCCGCGCTGCGAGATGACGATCTGGATGTGCGTCAGCTCGTCAAGGACGCCGTCCGTGCCGGTTACCGCTGGGCAGACGCTCCGCCGCCAAACTTTCCGCACCGGAGGCTGCGCGCTGTCTACGCCGCACTCGTCGAGCTGTTCGCGATGCGCGACGGGTTCCAGCCTCCCGACTGGACCAAGAGCGTCGAGCCGGCGCCCGCGCCCGTGTACCTCATGCCCGGCACACGGTCGTCGGCTCGGGCACGCAGGTACTCGGCGCTGACAACTCCCGTGACGATGCGAAACCGCAACGTCTTCGCTGTCCGCGACTACCTCGACTTCACATTCGGTCGATCGGAAAGGACTTCCATCCTGCCGAAGGAACCGGGGCCATGGGACACGCCATATTGGCAGGCGAAAGCTGCGGTCATGACCGCTGGCACCTGATGCGGAAGTCGTACACGGCTGGACAGCGGAGGGCCATGAAAGCTTCTCGGGACGCTCACAGCGTGACCAAGAACTGGTTGGAAGAACACTTCCAACACAAGCACTTCGCTGGCCCAGTGCCTAAAGCCATCAATCATGCCGCAGCGGCCGAAACGCATCGTCAGGCTGCACGACAGGTTTGGGAGCATCAACCGTTCACGAATGTGCACGGCAATGATGTGAATCGGACCGTAGCGCTTGGTCATGAACGCCTGGCCGACGCTCACGATCACATGGCTGCTGGGGCGGCCTCTTGGGAGGACGCGAGAAATACGCTACACACGCAAGCCAGCGAATTCTAACAATCCTGCCTGTACCACCGTACGACGCGTGACGCGCGGTTACGCGTTGCGGCAAGTGCCGGCGGATCGCAAGCGTGCTGTATTCGGATGCCTAGATTCTCCAGCCACCACCCGAACCTGCGCAATCGGACGCGCCACCATGACCACGGTGGCACAGGATCGTAGCTCCATCCGCCATCCAGCGGGCTTGTCACGGGCTGCTCCCGCTCCCCGCGCTGGATTCTCGGCATCGAACGCACGGACACCAGGCAACGTGGCGGCTGGCGGCCATCCACTCCCTCCGCTCTGCCGCCGACACCTCGCCAGGCGGGTGCACGTACGCTGGGTTGTCGCGACGGGCACGGTCCAGCGCCTCGCCACGGGCGTCGCTCTCGCTGGCAAACAGGCGACCGGCTGACGGAGGCGGCGGCCAAACGCTCGGATCGTGAACGATGAACCGGCCGTCAGTTCGGGCCAGGACACGCCAGCGCCCGTACGTGTTGTTCTTGGGCTCGTACATCAATCGCCTGCGGCCGCGCCGAGAGCCTCGTCCAAATCCACAACGTCTGCGGCCGTCCCCCCATGGGCCTCGCTCTTGTCGTAGAGGCGGAAGCGACGCGTCGGCAAACCTGTGTGCTTCTCGATGATCGCACGAGGGATCGCGCGACGACCCGCCACGGCCCTGGCAACCGCCTTCCAGGAGATCCAGCCGACGCGCGGGGCCTTCCAGGTGGCTTTCCACGCACCTCCAGTCCCCAGTAGGCCGATTCGGTCGCCGATAATCTCCTTGAGCCCCTGCTCGGCAATGTCGCGCTTTTTCTCCGCGTCTTCGATCGTCTTCTGCGCCTGCCGGTATTCGGCAGCCAGGGCCTCTGCCGGCAGCTCGGCCCGACGGAACGTCTCATCCGGCGACGGGAACATCCGATGCAGCAGCCGGTCGGCCGCACGCGAACCGTCCCACTGCGGTGGGTTCTTGGCTTCGATGTGCGTGCGCAGAAAGTCGCTGCCGATCGCCAGGATCTCAGCCTCTAGCGCGTCATTGTGATCCAGTTCCCAGATGTACGGGTTACCGAGCACCAGACCGATCCCGCACGCCTTCTTCAGACCACAGACCGTCATCTCGACCTGCGCCTGCACGTGCACGTAGAGCGGCGGCCTGGGCCGAGCGTCGAACCACAGCTGCGCCATCATGGGATCGGACACGAACTTCGCCTCACATATCGCGTGCGCGCGCGACCGCCTGGCCCCCACAGGCCCAAGCTTTGGCATGCGTAGCGCACGATCGTGCTCGATATCGGCAAGAGGAACGGCGAGCGCGTCGGGCCTCGCCACAAGCCAGGGATGCTCCGCGCACACGCGGGTGCGCGAGCGCCTGAGCGTCTGACCCGTCTCCTGCGCCAGGATTTGCAGCGCCAGCGGCTCGACCACGTTGCCGAGGCGCCGCCAGAGAGCCTGCTCATCCCCTCCAGACGGCTGCGGCCCGAACACATGGTCGGCATACACCTGGTGCGCGGACGCCCCAGCGTACGGGCTGACGCCGTACAGCGTGACCATCTCGGTTGCGCTCAGTCCCCTGCTGCGTGTCGTGTCCGTCATCGCTTTCCTTGAGGCGCCGAAGCGGCAGCTAGTTCTTGTGCTTCCCTGCGACCACTGCGCGCACGAACTCGTCCGCGGTCATGTTTTGAAACGACTCGCACATGGGCAGGCCGTGGAATAGCTGTCCCGGATCGTCCGGCGGATTGCCCCACCTCACAGACACAGGGCGCTGACAGAACGGGCAGTGGCCGTCCGCGTCCGACCTGACGATCTTTTTTTTCATCCGTCCGCTTCCGTTCTGAGGAGGACGGACATGATTCGCTTGCGGATTTCGTTCTCGTCATCGGGCTGCGAGAACGCGGCCACGTCCTGTCCGAACGCCAGTCTGGCTGTGGCCTGCACGAGACGGCCTTTGCTCGTACCAGCGGTTGTGACGTCGACCGCGAAGAGCGGACAGGGTCCGACAGAATCGGGCACGAAATCGAGCATGATTGGCGTTATACGACTGGTTGCACGCTAGCGCAAGCTGTTAGAGCCTTCGGTCCAGTCGCCCGCCGCTCAGCCCTGCTTTCTGCGCTTCTTGGACTTTGGCTCCCGAGGCCACTTGCCCTTCTCGTCTTCGTGTGCACCACGATGCCCGATCACCCGAATGCACCGGCTGCCGGCGAGCACGTCGGGGCACCGCCTGAAGTGCTTGATGCTACGGACGGTCATGACCACACGTCAGGCGCGCTCGCCCGCATCCTCCGACAGTCGATCGAAAAGAGCCTCGGCCCTCGGCTTCGTGATGCCGTGCTCCACGCCATTAAGGACCCCCAGGCTCAGAATCGTGCCGAGGACCGCGCACGCCTCCTCCAGTTTCTCACGCATCTCATCGATCTCCGCCTGCTGGCGGACACGATCCACGCGAAGCGCTTCAACAAGAGCAGACAGGTCTTGTTCCGTTCCGGCGCTCGCACCGCTCGCCTCCGTCTCCAGCGCTCGCTCACGCAACCCGAACTTCGTGCCCATCGTTCTGTTCTCCTAGCGCGCACGATCACTCTTGGCAATCGCCCACGAACACCAGCAATGCACACGTAAGCCCGCAGTATACAGACGCCGCTGCCGCGCGCTCACACGTCTCCTGGATGTCGCCCGTGCGACAACGAAGCTCCATCTGTACGGCTTCGAGATCGATTGGCGTGCCACAGCTACAGTTGCTCCTCGTGTCGCAGTTGTGTTGCTCGCACATCATATCGTTCTTCTCCGAGCCTGTCGGCCTCAGCGCCTACGCGCCATGCATCTCCTGTTCGAGTCGCTCCAAGTCGAGAGCGAGCTGGTCCACCTGTTCGACGAGCGGGTTCGGCTCTCTGACGATTCGCCTCGCATCTGCCGGCGTGTAATTCCCGGTGAGACGGCCGGATAGAAGGTCCTCCAGCTGCCGGCGGATACGCGACGCCTCATCGAATAGCTGGCCGTATCTGCTCACTGCCGCTGCCTTTGCGCTGGGCTCAGCAAGAAATGAGCTGGAGTCTCCCTGGGAGAGCAGTGATCGCGACCCTCGATCTCTGTGTCTTTGCAGTGCAAAACTGCCGCTGATGGTGCGCCGGACGCTGCAGCCGATATTGAAGCGATCGCCGCAGAAGTAGCCGGAGCAGTAGGCTCAGCCCGGCAGGCACCCACAAGCAGACACGCGAGCAGTGCGCTTTTCATGATTATCCCTTTCCATTGCGCTAGCGCGGTCGCGCTACGGTTGACGAGCCTGGGGCACCGGCGGCGGGAATGGCTCGCGAAGAACATCGACCACGAGGCGCGCCTGATCGATGTACGTCTGCAGCTGCGCGCCGTCCGCGATTCCGCCGTGCGAGCAGAAGGCGAGCACCACCTCCTGCACGTCGGCATCGAGATCCATGATTGCCTCGGCAAGACGCAGGCACTTGTCGCGCAGGCCACGGCAGGCGCTCGACGCCATCCGCACCTTCGGGTCCATCTGGCATCGCGAGCGGATCATCAGATCGCTGACGATCTCCAGCACGCGCGCAGGCCTCTCGCCCTGATCACGCCCGTACTCGTCCGTCCACGGACCGAGCGAACCACGCAGCGTGCTGCTGACGAGGCGCGCCTCGTCGATGAAGCCGTCGAGCATCGCTCCGTCCGGGATCATGCCGCGCCGCGCGGTCATGCCGATGACCACCTGCTGTGTCACCAGATCGAGCTTCTCGATGGCCGCCGCGAGCACGTCGGCGCTCTGCCTCAGCGCGCGGCACTGATCGCTGCGCAGCCTGGACTTGTGGTCCGCACTACGAACGTCGATGACCGTACGCCGTACGATCTCTTCACGCGTCATCTTGGCCGGCGAATGCTGCGCCGTCGCTGCCACCTGCATCTCGCCCTGCTCCAACTGGGTCTGCTGCGTCATCTTTCTTCGCCTTCCTCTTGAGTCGATCCCGTTTCGTCATCGCGTCCGCGTACCTCTCGGCTAGCAAAGCCGCCGCGTCGAACGCTACATCGTCGTTGTATAGCCTTGGCAGCAACTGCCGCTTGTCGTCAACACGGATCCCCAGCATCGTGACGATCGACGCCAGCGCCTTGCTTCCGTTGTCGCGCCACGCCAAATGGTCGGCGTCCGCCGTCGCTCCATCGACCTCCGCACGCAATCGCTCGATTTCCGCGAGCGACTCACCTGCCAGCATGAGCAGCTCGTGCGTCTCACGGTGAAACGGTGGGGTCGCGCGCGTGATGCTGTCGATGAGCGTAGCCATCCGGTTCATCTTTTCATCGCCGAACATGCTTCCCTCCACTTCACGAGCGCCAGCGCCACGTTCTCGAACGTGTCCGACAGCGACGACAAGCGCTGCCGCTCCGACGGGTCCGCCACGTTCACGATGCGCCCCGTCACCCGATCCCGTTTGACGTACCGTTCGGCTTCCGCCGCGTAGAGCCGCGACAGCTCGAAGTACATCGACACGTTCATGGCGTTCATGGAGCCGAGGGCCACCGTCACTTCCGTATATCGATTCGCTAGCTGTACGTCAATTTGCTAGCTCACTGCCGGCGCTTGGGCGCCGCGCGAGCCGCCCTTTCCAAGCCCAGGGACTTGATGCGCTGCATGGCCAGACGCCGCAGCCACGTCGACACGGTGTCGCCCTCGTTTGCGGCGCCACGATCGATCAGTCGCTTTTCCGCAACCGTCACCCGCAGCATGACCTGCGTCGATCGCAGGGCCACCGGCTCGACGTTTGGTTGCTCGCGCCGCGTTACCGAACGCTTTCGACGGCGCGGACTGCCCGTCTTGTTCTTCACCGTCGCTTCTTTCATCCAGGCACGAATACACGCATGCAGCCGCCCAATCAAGTTGCCCAGACAGAACGCGCACTCACGACCAGGTCGTATCGTACTGCGTCAGATACCGGATCTTGTCGAAGAACGTCACCTTCGCGCCCTCCGGCAGCAGGCTGGATGCGTCCCCTACGCGCAGGTGAAACCGCTGCTCGGCCGCAGCCGCCGCGTAGTACTCCAGCAGATCCGAGCGCGGCGCAAAGCACATCAGCTCCAGGATGTCCCCACGCAGCCTCAGATGCTCTCGGAGCGTATCCGTCAAGCTGCGCTCGAAGCGCTGGCGCACGTCGCGCGCGCTCGTCCCCTGCTCCGCAAAGTAGAGGTCCAAGCCGACGGCGTACCACCCACTGTCGTCTCGGGTGATGAGCACGCGCAGATCGCCGAGGCGGTCATTCATCGTCTGGCTCTGCGGCTTTTGCGACTTCGCCGGCTCTTGCGGCCCTTGCGGCTTTTGCGGCTTTTGCGGCTTTTGCGCTTGGCGTCCACCTGGACGTCCACGATGCGGCTCATCGGGAACGTCACGACGTCGCCCGCGTCCGCGTCCACCAGCTCAGGAAGGTTGACGAACCGACCGACCAGCGAGCGCCGACCCGGCACCGCGGCCAGCACCTGCACCCAGTTGTACTCCTCCTGGCCCTGCTCGACAAAGCGCACCTTGACGCACTTGCGCACGAACCATCCAGGCGTTTCTTTGTGCTTCCACACCAGCTCCGGGTGCTCCAGCTCGGGCTCAACGGATCGAGCAGCCACCACATGATGCTCAGCATCCGGCGGCGCCGCAGGCTGCGCGGCCGGGGCTTGGTGCCCAGCGATTCGCGTCAGCGTCTTGGTCGTCTCGTCCACCTCGTGCGCGAAGCGCGCAAGCTTCGATGCGGTCGCCCTCGCCGCCTCGGCTCCAGCAGCCAGACCGAGCGCGGACTTCGCGCCAAGCAGCAATGGCAGTGGCACTGCTACTCCCACCCTTCAGCGTGCATCACGCGCCTCACGGACTCCGGCAGCACGTCGTCCGGACGCCCTTCGAGGTACCGCACCTGGTCGGGCGCCTTGTACCAGGCGACCCCCGCAGTTCGCCCGCGAATCAACCAGGCCACCAACTGCGCCCCAGCAGCCCCAACGCTCCGCGCGAGATCGCTAGCTGGCACACGAAGCTCGTCGGGGCGTACCTTGCCGCGCATATTGCCCGGTGTGCACACAATCGCGTCGCGCCCGCGGTCGAGCCTTCCTAGCATCATCCCCGCAGCCACGGCGTGCTCGGCCAACCGCATAGAACTCATGGGCTTGAGCCTATCACGCCGCCCCCGTACATGTCCTGCACGAGTCGCCGCGTCAGTGGAAGCCACCGCCAACGAAGGGACGTAGGGTCAGGACCAGCCCCGACGCGCGGCCCACGAACTCCACCCCGTGGATGAGCGTACGGTACATCACCATCTCGGTGCCCTGCTCGTGGCGAGGCGACACGTACCTGCGAATGATCGTCAAGTCAGCGATCTTGCGTCGGTGATCGCTCGTCATCAGAAACACGGCGCCACTCGACGGATCGTGGAAAACGTGCCCGCTCACCGCACCATATCGGACCAGCGCCTTGGGGCGCGGATCGGCCGGAAGCCGAGACCTTCGCGACACCTTGGGGACGGGACGTCGCCGTGGTTTTGCCACAAGCTTTGGCTTCTGCCTGGACTTCGGCTTCGGCTTCTGCTTAGCCGCGCGCGACCGACTGTCGTGCGCGCGCTTGACCATCCGCGCACGCTCACGCAAGCGTGCTGCCGGGTCAAGTTTTCTTCGAGCCGCGACTGACTTTTTTCAGATTTGTTCGGGCGCGCATCGTACGAGTGACGGTTGTGCGGTTGAAGCTTGACGAACTCGGGCGTCTGTATGAAAGTCAGTCCCTCTCGCCATCGGCCAAACCTCGTTGTAGCGAACCAGGTGTGAGCGATGGTGGTGGAACAGAGACGGTCGAAGACGCGGTTCGAAGTGCAGGCGTGAGGGGCGGGCGGCACTTGCGAGGCCACCGCGCTGGCTCTCGTCCTCTACGAATCGCTACCGGCACTGTCGTGCCGCGTCTTCGGCTGGGTTTGACACTGGTTGCGACACGACTGAGGCAAACCACACATGCACACAACTACGGCACAGGCGCGCCCCAAGGTGTTCACTCGTACCGAGGACGACGATTCGCCGCCGCGCTGTCGCGCCTTACTGGCCTCCCAGGTCAACTGCGAGACGCTGGAGCCGTAGCCCGTGGAGTCCAAGCCACAAGGACTTCCGAAAGTTGTCGCGAAGCCCGACCTGCCAGATATCGTCATCCGGCCCAACATCCGCGAGATGACGCGGCTGGCCGTCGCTGCCCTCAGCGCCGATAGCGAGATCTTTCAGCGAGGCGGGGCCCTCGTGCACGTCGTCAACCACCAGGATCGCCCCGATCCAATCGATGGGGCGATCCCCATCCGGCCCACCTCGACTCCCACAATCAAGCAGCTCAAAACATCCACGCTGCGCGCGCATCTTTCCGCCGACGCGTACTGGAAGAAACTCGACGACGGCAAGTGGAAGGACACAACCCCTCCGGACTCCGTCGTCAACGCCGTGATGGACCAGGGCCAGTGGCCAGCCGTCCCGACGCTGACCAACGTCATCACCTCGCCTACACTGCGCCAGGACGGCACGGTCCTGCAGCAGCGCGGCTACGACCGGGCCACGGGCCTGCTCTATCAGCCGAGCGCCACCTACCCCATCATCGACGACAAGCCGTCGCGCGACCAATGCATGTGGCATCGCGAAGCGCTGCTGGAGGTCGTCCGCGACTTTCCGTTCTCCAAATCGCACCACCTTTCCGCATGGTTCGCGGCCATGCTCACCTGCGTGGCGCGACCCGCCATCGACGGACCCTGTCCGCTCTTCGCCGTCGATGCCACAACCGCTGGTACGGGAAAAGGGCGCCTCGTGCAGGCCACCGCCAGACTGGCGTTCGGACAGGACGTGGCCGCGTTCTCGCAGC
>Ga0116216_10002047_pt1 | contig 13607 bp, 8 predicted proteins | sample Sb_taG_11_FD_89696 | JGI IMG/M metagenome (GOLD analysis project Ga0116216, IMG submission 89696) | Peat soil microbial communities from Weissenstadt, Germany - Sb_50d_3_AS metaG | ecosystem: Environmental > Terrestrial > Soil > Wetlands > Peat | place: Germany: Weissenstadt | collected 2010-09-21
AGAACCAGAAAGAGCTGGACAAGGACATCCAGCGGATCGAGGAGCGCCATGCCTCGGGCGAGCTTTCCGATGAAAGCTACAATGACCTCCGCGCGATCATCAAGAAGGCTCAGGGAGGTGACTGGGCCGGAGCCGAGAAACAGGCGTATGAGATGCGCGAGTCGAAGCCGTTTTTCCAGTGAATTGTGCTTGAAACGATCGACATTGCCGCGTTAGTGTGTGCCAGGTCGGACCGATGAGCGGTTCTCTTCTCGACGCGGCCGGCTTGCGAGCGATGATCTCGCGCTCGCAGAGCGTGAGGCGGTCGGCGCGGAGAGTCGGGACCGACGAACCTGGAGGGAAAACACACCATGAGCGCCGCGTCGTCTCTTGTCTTGTTCTTGTCATATACAGTGACAGCCGTTTGGGTCGACCAAGTCGACGCGTCGCGAAACGCGTTCGTTGCGACGCAGGACCCACTCGGCGAACCGGTGACGAGCGTCGTATACCTCGAGCAGAACTGGTCTCCGGGCCAGAGCGTTCAATTCTACTTCACGTCGCAGGGGTCACAGATCCTGCCTTACGACTGGTTCCTGGCGCTGGAGCAGCCTGATTCGCAGGGACTCTTCCGTGACAACCAGAACATTCTCAAGTACCGTTACCTGCCGCAGAATCCAGGCCCGATGAACCCCGACGGTCTGCCGGTGGGGTTCGTCGCCGGCAAAGGAGTCGGTCGGAGCTGGCTGGGGATGACGTGCGCGGCCTGCCACACCGCCGAGATCCGATATGGCACGCGCGCGTACCGCGTCGACGGTGCTCCCACGGGCGGTGACGTCCAGGCCTTGGTCACCGACCTGACCCGAGCCCTGCTCCAAACCTGGAATGACCCGGCGAAATTCGGCCGGTTCGCCGTCAGGGTCATGGGGACAAACAACACCGCAGCCAACCAGGCCGAGCTGAAGGCTCAGCTCGGACGGGTCATCAATGCCCGTGTGGGCTACAACCTCCGCAATTTTCCCGGCTACGATCTGACGCAGAGCGTGCCGTCTGCACCGACTCGCTACACGCGGCTCGACGCGGTAGGTGCCATCGTGAATGAGGTCTACTACCACGCCACCCTGTCCGCCGAGCTCATTTCACCGACGGCCGGCGCGAAAACCGCCGACGCGCCGGTCAGCTATCCCTTTCTTTGGGATACTCCCCAGCACAACGTGGTGCAGTGGCTCGGCATTGCCAAGAACGGCGGCCCATTCGATATCCTCACTCTGGCGCGCAATGTCGGCGAAGTGCTGGGGGTCTTTGCCAACTTCGCCATCCCCGAGGACCCGACCCTGTTCCATCTCGGGTATTCCTCGTCGGTCAAGCTGGCCGAGCTCGTCGAGCTAGAAAACCTCTTGAAGACACTCTGGTCGCCGCAGTGGCCGGGTGACTTTCCGAAGATCGACCAAAGTGCGGCAGCGAAAGGGGCACAGCTCTACCAGACCAACTGCGTCTCATGCCACGCCCTGATCGACCGTACGGACCCCAACCGCAAGATCACCGCCGTTATGAACGACAGTGGGACCGATCCCACGGCGGCCGTGAACTTCTTCGCGCGGACGGGACCATCCGGGAAGTTAAGCGGCGTCAACGCCAACTTCGTGCCGTTCACGGCCAAGATTCCGCCCGTGGCCAGCGCCGACACGATGCTCTCCAATGTCGTGATCGGCGTGATTCTCGGAGGTTACAAGCCAGCTCCTCCCGACGAGCTCTTGCATCTCAGCTTTCGAGCGGCGCCTAGCTCGGCATTGCTAGTCCCGGCTGTGCCGGCTGTCGCAAATTACAAGGCTCGCCCGCTGGACGGAATATGGGCGACAGCTCCCTTCCTCCACAACGGCTCGGTGCCGAACCTGGATGCCTTGCTCCGGCCGGCCGCGCAACGGCCGACCAGCTTCAGCATCGGGGTCCGCACTTTCGACCCGGTCCGCGTCGGGTATCTGACCGACGTCCCAGGATTTCCCCGGTTCAACGTCAAAAACCCCGACGGAACACCGATCACCGGCAATTCCAACGCCGGCCATGAATTCGGCGCCACCCTGAGTGAGACCGAGCGCAGTCAGCTCCTCGAGTATCTGAAAACGCTTTGAAGTGGAATGATTCAGTAGTGGGGGATGTGGCAACGGACCTGGAAGATTCGATGAGAAACCTTTGAAGCAGCGGAGCGGACCACAATCGCGTCTGCCGGTATCGTGTCAAAAGTCGCGGTGGTACCCGGCCGTCCAGCCGCCATCAACGGTGAGCATGTGGCCGTTTGTGTAACTGTTTTCGGGGTCCGCCAGGAAGAGCACGGCCACGGCGATCTCGTCGGGGTTGCCCGGCCGACCGAGCGGGACATGGTCGAGCATGCGCTGAACGTGGCTGTGAAATGATCCGTCGGTGCCATAAAACAAGCGCCGGGTTCCCTCGGTGAGCGTCGAGCCGGGCGCGACGCCATTGACCAGAATCCCATGTGGTCCGAGCTCAAGCGCCATCGCGCGGGTCAAGTTTACCACGCCGGCTTTGGCCGCGACAAAGGCACACTGAAGCCGCAAGGGGACCAGCCCGGCGATCGAGGCGATGTTGATAATCCGGCCGGAGCGCTCTTGCCGCATGACCCGGGCAGCCGCCCTGCTGACCTCGTAGAGTCCGGTCAGGTCGACCGCCAGGATGCGGTCCCATTCGTCGCGCGGAAACTCATCGATGGTCACGCGGTGCGCCATCGTGTTGACACCCGCGTTGTTCACCAGAATATCAAGCCGGCCGTGATCCCCGATGATTTGGTCGATAGCCATGGCGATTTCGTCCGGTTTCGTCACATCCAGCCGCAGCGAGCTGGCGCCGTGAGCTTGCGCGGCCGCGGCCGCGCCGCCTTCGTCGACGTCGGTGTACACGACCAGACTGCCGTTGTCCGCCAGTCGATCGGCGATGGCCTGGCCGATGCCACGCGCGGCACCCGTGACGAGGCTCACCTTGCCCGCTAAGTCGCAACGCATGAAAAGTCTCCCTCAGGGCAACAACCACGGGCTCGGGTTTTCGATCAGGACGCCGAGTGCTTGCAAGAAGCGCGCGGCCGGGGCGCCGTCAACGATCCGGTGGTCGAAGGTGAGCGAGAGCATCATGCGATCGCGGGCCACGAACTGCTTGTCCTCGACCACGACTTGTTTGGCGATGCGCCCCAGCCCCAGGATGGCACACTCGGGGAGATTGATCAGTGGCGTGAACATCTCGATTCCCATCGGTCCGAGATTGGTGACCGTGAAGGTGCCCCCTTGCATGTCGGCGGCCGAAAGCATGCCCTTCCTGGCCCGCTCAATGAGGTCGCGCGATAAAGCGGCAAGCTGGCGGAGCGTTTGCCGGGGTACGTTGTGGATCACCGGGACCAAGAGGCCGCCATCGGTATCGACGGCGATCCCGATACTGATGTTCGATGAGATCAAGATCTCCTCGCCGCACCAGCGGGCATTGAGGAGCGGATGTTTTTCGAGCGCGAGCGCGGTCAGCTTGACGACGATGTCGGTGAAGCCGATCAGGGGTGCGTGGGCGGTGCCGGCCACGGCCTTGAACTGCTGCCGTAGGTTGACCAGGTTAGTCGCGTCGACGGTCGTCGAGAGTGTCACGGCGGCCGTCGTCGACGCACTCTGGACCATGCGCTGGGCGATCGTTTTGCGAACCGACGTGACGGCGATCTCGCGGTATCCTGCACTGGAACGTTCCAGAGGGCCCCCCGCCGCTGGGTCGGGGGCGATCGCGGCAGGATCAGCCAGTGCGGCTCGCGCCAGCGCCCGAGAGCGGACGTCGCGCTCGCGAATGCGGCCGGTCTTGCCACTCCCCACCAGCTCGGTCGCATCAACTGCCAGCTCGTTGGCGGCCCGCCGGGCGCGCGGGGACATGCGGAGCTTCGCGTTCTTTCGAGCGGCCGTCGTGGCAGGGGGAGATTTGTGCGCGGGCTCTCCTTCAAACTTTTGAGCGAGCGTCGTGGCAGGAGGAGAATTGCGAGCGGGTTCCGCTTCAAAGGGAACGGGCTCGCCAGACTCGACGACGTAGCCGATCAAGGTTCCCACTGCGACTTTGTCCCCCTCCTTCGGCCCGTTGGGAGGGACGCGCAAGATGCCGGTTTCCAGGCTTTCAACGTCCTGCGTGGCTTTGTCTCCTTCCAGGCTGAAAAGGGGTTCACCCGTGGCCACGTGCTGGCCGTCACTCTTGAGCCAGCCGATGAAGGTCCCTTCTTCCATGTTCCATCCCAGCCGTGGAATCGTGACTTCGCTCGCCATGAGATTGCTCTAATTGGTCATTCAGCTATCAGGTCGCGGACCGCCTGCGCGATGGTGTCGGGGGTGGGTACGACCGCAGCTTCGAGGGTCGGGCTATAGGGGGTAGGCGTGAAGGCACCGTTGAGCCGGCGGATCGGCGCATCGAGATCGTCGAAACCCTGATCGGCCAGCACAGCGGCGATCTCCGCTCCAATCCCGCACGGGCCAAAGGCCTCATCGACGATCAACAGCCGGCCGGTCTTGGCGACCGAGCGGCGGATGGCGTCAACGTCGAGGGGAGCAACCGTGCGGGGATCGATCAGCTCGATCGAGATCCCTTCCTGGGCCAGGCGGTCGCAAACCTTCTGCGCATGGTGCACCATCAAGGCCAGGGCAACGACAGTGATGTCGCGGCCCTCGCGGACGACAGCAGCCCGGCCAAATTCGATCTCGTAGTCTTCTATGGGAACGGGGCCTTTGATGGTCAAGAGCTCGCGGTGTTCCAGAAAGATCACCGGATCGTTCGATCGGAGCGCGCGTTTTAATAGCCCCTTGGCATCCGAGGGCATGCAGGGCACCACGACGCGCAGGCCGGGGAACTGGGCGTACATCGGATAGTAATTGCCGGAATGATGCGTGGCCGCGGAATGGCCGATGCCGATGCAACCGCGGAGCAGGATGGGCATCTTGAGCCGCCCGCTGCTCATGTACTGGATCTTGGCGATCTGATTGATGATCTCACCCACGGAATCGAGGACGAAATCGGCGAACATGAAATCGATGACCGGGCGCGTACCGGTCATGGCGGCGCCGCAGCCGAGCCCGACGAACCCGCGCTCGCTGATCGGCGTGTCGCAGAGCCGGACGGGGCCGTACAGGTCATAAAGCCCGGCCGTCGTCTTGAAGTTGCCGCCCCGTTTGCCGCACCCTTCGCCCAGGACGAAGATCGTGGGGTCGCGCGCCATTTCCTCCGCCAAGCCCTCGAGGGTCGCCTGCATGTAGGTGATTTCGCGCGGGCCGGTTGTTCCTGACCTGGGTGAAGAAGAAGCAATCGCCGACCAAGTTGGTTCCGCGAATACGAACCGAGTCGATGTCGCGGGATCGGGCCATGGGCTCTTGTCGGCAAATTGGAGCGCGTCGTCGACGAGCGTATCGATCTCTGACTCGATGGCCTCGAACTGGGAAAGCGCGGTTGGCACCTCGTTCGTGATCGCACTTTTGAAGCGGAGGATGGGGCAGCGGGTCTTCCAGGCTTCGACCTCATCACGGCTGCGGTAGGTGTAGTCGCCCATCCCCTCGGCATGCGCCCGGGTGCGATAGGTGCGGCACTCGATGAGCGTGGGCCCTTCGCCGGCCCGGGCCCGGTGAACCGCTTGGGCGGCTGCTTCGTAAACGGCCAAGACGTCATTGCCGTCGACATCGACTCCGGGCATTGCATAGCCGGCACCGCGGCTGGCGACGCTGGGGTTGCCAGCCGCGTAGGAAAAAGGTACCTCGGTTGCGAACTGGTTGTTCTCGCACACAAAGAGCACCGGCAGCTTCCAGATGCTGGCCATGTTGAGTCCTTCGTGGAAGGCGCCGTTGTTGACGGCGCCGTCACCGAAGAACGCAACGGCCACCTGATCGGTGTTCTGCAGCTTGAAACTATATCCGGCCCCGGCGGCCTGCAGGATGCAAGGGCCAACGATCCCGCTGGTCCCCATCATTCCCGTTTCGGGGGCGAAGAGGTGCATGCTGCCGCCACGTCCCTGAGAACAGCCGGTCGCGCGGCCGAAGAGCTCGGCGAAAAGTTGGCGGGGCGAAACACCCTTGGCCAGCGCGTGCCCGTGGCCGCGGTGCGTACTATAGACAACGTCGTCGCCGCGCAGGTGCGCGCAGACGCCCGCGGCGATCGCCTCTTGCCCAACATACGTATGGCAGGCCCCGTGAATCAGCCCGCGCTGATGCGATCGTGCCAGTTGCTCTTCGCAACCACGAATCAAGACCATAGTGCGATAGAGGGACAAAAGCTGGTCCTGGCTCAGGCGGCTGGTGCGGTCGGGCGCGTGGAGAGTTTTTGTGGTCATCGTGTGATCTGCATCCCCCTCGATAAAGCTCCGTCAAAGTGAGTATGGCAGAAAAGAGCCTCGATACAAGACAACGCTCGTTTTCCGCTGTACCGCTCGACTGGCCAGGTCGTACCTCCGGTTCGCTCTGTTGGTACAATTACCTTCATGAATGCGAAACCTGCGATGTCATATGGCGATCACGCGTCAGGCAATGGCGCGGGCCCGCCCGGTTTTGGTCCGGTCGAGGAGCGGTCAATGTTGAAGTCTCGGTGTGGCGGTTTTGTCGGGCGGAGGGGAGCGCGTTTGATCGTGGGGCTCGTCGTCGCCGCTCTCGGTTTCGGCCGGGCTGCTCCTGCCGAACCAGCTCGTACGTCGGCGAACGCCCCTCTCACGGGGCCTGAGGCCCTGCGGCGGATCAAGGTGCCCGCAGGCTTTTCGGTCAAGCTGTTCGCTGCGGAGCCCGACGTCGTGCAGCCGATCGCGATGACCATCGATCACAAGGGACGGCTCTGGGTCGTCGAGAATTATTCCTACCCGATCTGGCTGGGAGGCCCTCGAGGCAAGGACCGCGTATTAATTTTCGAGGACGCCGACAACGACGGCCGCTTCGACCGTCGGACGGTCTTTTACGACAAGGGGACGAACTTCACGGGGATCGAGCTCGGCTTTGGCGGAGTCTGGGTCTGTGCCACGCCCAACCTGCTTTTTATCCCGGATCGCGATGGCGACGACCGGCCCGACGGTGAGCCCGTGGTGAAGCTCGACGGCTGGGACCCCAAGGCGCAACATAACATGTTCAACGGATTGAGATGGGGGCCGGACGGCTGGCTCTGGGGCTGCAACGGGATCATGTCGAACTCGCGTGTCGGCAAGCCGGGCACGCCCGACCCAAATCGCGTGGCAATCAACTGCGGCGTGTGGCGCTATCATCCGACGCGCGAGGTCTTCGAAGCGGTCGCCCATGGCACGACCAACCCCTGGGGACTCGACTTCGATGACCTGGGCGAGGCGTTCATCACCAACTGCGTCATCCCGCACCTCTTTCACGTCGTACCAGGCGCCCATTTTCAACGGATGTACGGCGAAGACCTCGCGCCTCATCGTTATGCCCTCATGGAAACCTGCGCTGATCACCTGCACTGGGCCGGCGGACTGTGGACCGACTCGCGCGAGGGCAAGGGAAAGCACGGCGAGGCCGGCGGCGGCCATGCCCACGTCGGCGCGATGATCTACCTGGGAGACAACTGGCCCGAAACGTACCGCAACCAGGTTTTCACCTGCAATATTCATGGGAAACGCATCAATTGCGACCGGCTGGAGCGCAACGGCTCGAGCTACGTCGCCCGCCACGAGCCCGATTTTCTCATGGCCAATGACCCCTGGTTTCGCGGCCTCGAGCTCAAGTACGGCCCCGACGGGGCGGTCTATCTGACCGACTGGTACGACACCGGAGAGTGCCACGAGGCCGACGCCGACAACGCCCACCGCGAGAACGGGCGGATCTACAAGATCGTTCACGGAACGCCGCGCTCGGTGAAAGTCGACCTGGCCAGCCTGGACAACGAAGCCCTGGCGCGACTTCAGCTTCATCCCAACGATTGGTATGTCCGCACAGCCCGGCGGTTGCTCCAGGAACGAGCGGCCGCGGGGCACGACCTTTCCCAGGCCAAGCGCGCGCTGGGCGCTGTCCGCGCGACCAACGCCGACGTCACTCGCCAACTGCGGGCCGTGTGGGCTTTGTACGTGATCGGTGGCCTGGATGAGAAAGCCGCCGAAGCGCTGCTCGATCACTCGAGCGAGCACGTCCGGGCGTGGGGAGTCAGGCTGCTCTCTGATAAAGGGCCGCCGGCAGCGGCCACGGTGGCGCGGTTCGCCGCGCTGGCACGGACCGATCCCAGCCAGAAGGTCCGGCTGAGCCTGGCCTCGGCCGTGCAACGATTGCCGCTAAAAGAGCGCTGGTCGATCGCCGAACCGCTGGCGAGCCACATGGAAGATGCCTTGGACCGAGTGCTCCCCTTAATGATCTGGTACGGCATCGAACCGCTCGTGCCGGCCGATCAAAAACGGGCCGTGGCACTGGCGGCCGGCTGCCAGATTCCGATTGTGCGGCGCTACGTGGCGCGCCGCGCCGTGGCAGCAGATCCCACGGCTGGTCTCGTCACGGTTGTCGCTGCATTCAAAACGTTGAACGACGCCGCCTGCGGCGACATGCTGAAGGGCGCCCACGACGGCCTGCGGGGACGTAAGCACGTCGAGCGGCCTGAGGGCTGGGCGGAGGCGTTCGCAGAGCTGGTCTCGCGGCCGAACCTGGCTGTGGTGGAGCAATCCCTCCTGCTGGGGCTCGACCTCGAGGAGCCCAAGGCGGCCTCGGTGCTCTTAGGGGTTGTTGCCGACCGCGCGACACCGGTTGCCATGAGGCTGCAAGCCTTGTCGGCCCTGGTCGAGCGGCGCGTCCCCAGCCTGGCCGACGATCTTCACGGCCTGGTCGACGACAGGGCGGTGCGGGGCCCGGTGCTCAGGGCGCTGGCTGCCTACGATCAACCGACCACTCCCGAGATCGTCCTGAGCGGGTACGGCCGATACACTGAGTCCGAGCGCGCCGATGCGGTGGCTACCCTGGCCGCTCGCCCGGCGTGGGCGCTGGCGCTCTTGGAAGCTGTCGAGCGCGGACGCGTCCCCCGCCGCGACGTGACCGTCTCGATTGCGAGGCAGTTGCAATCCTTCACTGACCCGCGGATCCGCCCCCGGCTCGAAGCCGTCTGGGGCAAGGTCCAGCCCCTGTCGAAAACGAAATCGGCGGTGATCACCAAGTACAAGTCGGTGCTTGCCGCCGATGGAGAGCCACCGGCTGATGCATCGCGCGGCCGGTCCGTCTTCAACCGCACCTGCCTGTCGTGCCACCGGCTGTATGATGCCGGCGGCGACATCGCGCCCGAGCTGACCGGCTCGGACCGTGCCAATCCCGACTACATCCTCGAGAACGTCCTCGACCCGAGCGCCGCCGTGAGCCGCGACTACACCCTGACGAACGTGGCGACGGCCGACGGCCGGCTGATCGCCGGCATCATCCGCGAGCAGACCGAAACTTCCCTGGTTATCCAGACCGCCAACGAGCGGATCATCGTGCCTCGCGAGGACGTCGAGGCCATCAAACCCTCTTCGACCTCGATGATGCCCGAAGGGCTGCTCGAGCAGCTCTCCCCGCGCGAAGTCCGCGACCTTTTTGCCTATCTGGCGTCGACCAGTCAGGTGCCACTGCCGCCGGAAGGAAAGGCGGACGCATCAACCAAGTAGCCGCCTGGTTAATCGGTCAGGCCCATGGCACGGTCACGTTGCCGTGCCAGCTTGCCACACGTGACGGCGGTCAAGACGGGCGATCGAGGATCTCCCGGATGATCGCCGGTGCCCAACCACGTCTTCCCGAGTGGAACTTTTCGAACGGAAGCCAGCCTTGTGCTGGCGTGAAGCAGTCAATTCCCCGATCAATTCGCCGGTAGATTTCTCCGTCATCGCCGCGCACGCAGGCATCGAGTTTCGTCGAAAGCTGCATCATCTTATCAATGGTCGCGATGTCAGGGTTCTTGGTAGAGATGGTCCCGTACGCAAACCAGAAACAGCGCTTCTCCCCCTTGGGATGTCCGTTCCATTGGGCGGTGTCATAGCCCAGTTCTTCAATATTCGGAGCGTCGCCCTTCTTGAGCTCTCGCGCAATCTCCTTCAGGCGTTGAATCTGTTCTTTCGAGAAACTAAAGGCGTATGCGGTTGTGCACCCGGCAAACTCGGCGTTGTCTGCGACGATCCGTGCGATGTCGTCCATCGACAGACGGTCCGCGTAGTCGATGGCCAGCTCGGGGTCATCCTCGACCAGCCGCGTCCATTGCTCGAACGCAATCGCGGTGTCGGTGTTCTGGGACCAGTGCTCCCGATCGGGAGGCCAGTGAAACTCGCGGGTGACGTATAACTCATAGGTCATCGCCGCTGCTCTTCCGGTTCGCTCAACAATTCAGGAGGTCGAATGCATTGTCGATCGACTGACTATTTCTTCGGCGGACTCAATATCTCGTTGTCAGCCATCCAGTCCGCCAGTCGTTGAGGCCAGCTCTTGAGGGTCGCCAGCTTCGACCTGTTGCCCATGTTGAAGCCGTGGCCGCCCCGGGCAAAGACGTGGGCCTCAACAGGTACGCGACCGAGCTGTGGCTCATCGCGCCGGCTTTCAAACCCCGGCGCTCCCTTGGGCCAGAGAGGAACTTCCCGGGGCTCATCCGCGAGACTGACTGTCGCGGGCAGACACAAGAGCGCGAAGAGGACCTTCGAATAGGTCATGGTTGTGATCCACGCAGTGTGACCGAAAGCTAGATGTCGCCGAGACGCCCGGTGGAATCGCCGAAGCGTTCCAGACCCTCGATTCCCAGACGGTCCGCCATGCTCAGGAAGAGGTTCGTCGTGGGTTTGGAGCCATGCTTGACATAGCGCCCCGGTGCGAGCGCGCCGCCGCCAGCGCCGGCCAAGAGGAGCGGCAGATTGTCGTGAGTGTGTCGGTTGCCGTCGGCGTTGCCACTCCCGTAGACGATCATCGAATTATCGAGCAGGGAGTTGCCGTCCGCGTCTTTCCTCTGGCCGAGTTTGGCGAGGAACGCGGCGAACTGTCTGATGTACCACTGGTCGATGTCGGCGACTTTTTCAATTCGATCGGGGCGATTTTGATGGTGAGAGAGGTCGTGGTGGCCCTCGACGATGCCGATCTGGTCAAACGACCGGTTACTGCCATCATGGGCGAGCATCAGAGTCGCGACCCGCGTTGAGTCGCTCTGGAAGGCCAAGATCAAGAGGTCGTACATCAACTGGACGTATTCTGCATGGTCCGACGGGACGCCCGGCGGAGTGTCGATCGCCGGGTCGGCGGCGTCGCCGAACCGTTCTGCCTTGTCGATTCGGGATTCGACCTCACGGACGCCGGTCAAGTACTGCTCGAGCTTGTCCTTATCGCCGGGTTCCAGGCGCCGCCGCATCGAATGGGCCTCGGCAAGGACGAAATCAAGAACGGACCGCTGCTCGGCTCGACGCTTTTGCAAGTTTGCCTTGCGCTCACCAGGGGCACCGGTCCCGAAAAGCCGCTCAAAGGCCAGCCGGGGGTTGGTTTCCGGCGTCATGGGCGTTGTTGGCGAGCTCCATGAGATGTTGTACTGATACGCACAAGCATATCCCGAGTCGCAGGCGCCAGCCTTGTGGATCGCGTCGCTCGCCAGCTCCAGCGAGGGGAACCGCGTCAGATGACCAATCCGCTGCGCGATCACCTGGTCGATGGAGATCCCGGCGCGGATGTCTGCCGCGCTTTTCTTCAGTCGCACGCCCGTCAAGAACGTGCCGTTGCCGCGCGCGTGATCGCCGGCGCCATCCGGTCCGCCTTCCGCCGTTCGATGGTTCAAACCGCCCAGGACCTGGATCGAGCGCTTGTGCGGCGCTAAAGCCTGGAGCGTCCGCTTCAGTTCAAAATCGGCTCCCTCTCCGGTCGGCCACCAGGATGCGGGAATGGCGCCGTTGGGAAAGAAGACAAAGGCAGCGCGCAAAGGCGCGCCCGTTGCGGTCGTGGCCAGGCGCTTCGCGCCCGCCGCAGCGACAGACTTGGGCAGACCCAGCGATTCAAACGCCGGCAACGCAATGCACGCGCCCAGCCCGCGCAGAAAGCGACGGCGACTGCCGGTCGCGTCGAGCGAAGACATGCAGGTCGCGTGTCGTCTCGAGCTCGATGTCATGGTCTGCTCCCCAATTCGGCTCGCAGTTCGTGCTGCGCTCTACCGGCCGGCGCGCTCGTCAGGACCGTCCCCGGCCGTCGGGTTTTCTGAAACGGCACGGACTCGATGATGCCTGTGAGTAATTCGGTCGCATTGCCGCCCTTGTTCTCTAGGCGATCCACCAGTAGATCCACGGTCTCTACATCATGATAATCGAGCCCGCGCCCCAAAGCATAGGTGAGCAGCTTCTCGCTCAGACAGCGATAGAAATCGCGGTGCCGCTCTTTGACCAGGATGCGCTTCAGATCCTGGACGCCGGAGAACGCCTCCCCGGTGATCAGCTTGCCCGACGCGTCAACCGGCTGTCCCCGTTCCTTCTCTCGCCAGCGCCCCAGCGCGTTGAAGTTCTCCAGGGCCAAACCCAGCGGGTCCATGCGATTGTGGCAAGAGCTACACGAGGCTTGCTGGCGGTGCAACGCCAGGGTTTCGCGCAACGTCGGTTTCCGGTTTCCAAACTGCTTACCGGCATCTTCGAGCGCGGGGATGTTGGGGGGCGGAGGGGCAGGGGGCGTCCCCAGGATGCTTTCGAGAATGAAGAGGCCGCGCTTGACGGGTGAAGTCCGGTCCGGGTTTGACGTGACGGCAAGGACGGTCCCCTGCGTCAGCACGCCGCCGCGCGGGCTGCCCGGAGGCAGTGCGACGCGACGCATCTCCTCACCCTTGACGCCGGCAATCCCGTATTGCTTGGCCAGCCGTTCGTTCAAGAACGTGTAATTACTGTCGATCAGCTCGAGGAGGGTCCGGCCATTCCTGACGATATGGCCGAAGAGCATTTCGGTCTCGCGGCGCATGGTCCTGCGCAACTCGCCGTTCAGCTCAAATTCCCGGAACCGACGGAACGAACCAAAGAACGCGGTGCGCAACTGGTCGAGTTCGTTCTTCTCGACGGCGGTGAGCTTGTCCGGTGGCTTGCGGGTCAATTCTCGAAATCGCGTCCGGCGACGCTCGGCGGCCGGGTCGGGCGGTTCGTCGCGCGCGATCACGGCGAATGCATTGATCAAGACCGACTCGATGTCGCGCGCCTGGAGCCATTGGCCGACGAAGTGCCGGACAAACTCTTCAGAACGCGCGTCGGCCAGCATGCGGGCCACCTGGGCCGAGAGGTTTTGCCTGAGTTGGTTCGTGCCGGCCAGACGGAACAATTCGTCGTCCGGCAGCGACGACCACAGGAAGTAAGACAGTCGGGTCGCCAGCGCATATTCATCGATGAGTGGATATGGATCCGAAGAGCCCGCGACGGCCGCTTCCTCGCGAAAGAGAAACCCGGGCGACGCCAGGACGGCTGTCAAGGCCTGGGCAATGCCGGACTCGAAGGTCTGCCCTTTCTGGCTGGCGACGCTCTCGGCGAGCGCTGCCAGCCGTTCCACAGTGTTCCGGGCCGCGGGACGGCGGAATGCTCTCGTGGCGAAGTGCTGCAGGAGCTCGCGGGCATATTGACGGCGATCCGCAAGGCCCGCGGGCACGTCCTGGAGAAAGAAGCGCGCGTAACTCTTGGGCTTGACCCAGTAACGCTGATTGAA
>Ga0116216_10002056_pt1 | contig 13572 bp, 15 predicted proteins | sample Sb_taG_11_FD_89696 | JGI IMG/M metagenome (GOLD analysis project Ga0116216, IMG submission 89696) | Peat soil microbial communities from Weissenstadt, Germany - Sb_50d_3_AS metaG | ecosystem: Environmental > Terrestrial > Soil > Wetlands > Peat | place: Germany: Weissenstadt | collected 2010-09-21
CGAGGACTGGATGGCCGGCCGTGACCCGCAGCTGGAGACCGCGGTGCGGCTCGCGCTCGAGGCCCTGGAGAAGCAGCCGGCGGCGATGCCACCCGGCCTGCCGGCGGGCCGGTCCAAGGCCCGGCCGCCGCTGCCTCCCAGAGAGCCGCGTCCCGGGGGAGCCGCGTGATGGCGACCGGATACCTGCGCTACCCGCACGTCGGACTCCTCCAGGGCCTGTCACCGCGTATCACCGCCTAGCGCTCTAGCTGGGCTTTCAGTCACAGGCGTAGCACCGCCCTCCACCGCGTGTCAGGGCCTTAAGGTTCCCACTAAGGCTCCCAGGGCGGCCTGCCGTGGACGGCGGTGCCTGCGATGACCGCCAGCCCCTATGACGCGGCCTTGTCCGCGACCGGCGGCCACGTCGAGAACCTGGCCGTCTGGCTGGCCATCTGGGAGGCCAGGCCGGAGGACGCGCCCGCCGCCCACGCCAGGCGCTGCGCGTCGGACGCGGTCGACGCCATCGACGGAGCGATCAGGGAGCTGCACAAGGTGCGCGCCCGGCTGATCAGCGAAATCAGGGCCAGTGATGACGCCACGGCCATACGGGCCGACAAGCTGCTCGCCCGCACCGATGCGATGACGTCGTCAAACGATCAAACCTTCCCAGGGCCATCCGACCCGGGGGCACCGGGCCGGGCGCTAGAGACGCCCGGCCCCAGCGAGAAAGAGAAACCTGATGAGCAAGAGTAACCGAGCGCGCCGGAAGGTCCCGCTGGCAGGAGCAGCGCTCGCCGTCCTCGCGTTGGCAGGCTGCGGAACCACAACGGCCACTCACCCCGCCACCGCACCCGTGAGCAGCCCGGCGCCGGCCGCGGCACCCGCGGCCCGGCCTGCCAGCCCGGTGGCCATCATCAAGATGGCCGGTGCCGCGACCACTGAGGTCTACGGCCAGGTCGATATCTCCGGCGACCGGTACGCAGACGGCACCCTGCCAGGGGCTACCGTTCCCGGATGCAGCGAATCCTGGAATACGGGCCCCGGCGGCTGCCTCGAATCGGTGACGGTGTACACCTATGCCACCAAGACGGACCAGGCCCGTTACGAACAGCAGAACGCCACCCCGGCAGATGGCCAGGTCATGATCAGCGGCGACAGGTTCACGCTCACCGTGGGCGGCGTCAGCGCGGATGGCAGCACGTGGATCTTCCCCGTCTCGCCCGCTGCGATCGCCGTCCGCGTGCACGGCACTGTCGTGGAGCCGTCGTGAGCCCGCGGCGCAGCCGGCGCGAGCACGCTGCGCGGGACATGCTGCTGGTGGCCGCGCTGGTGGTGCTGGCCGTCCTCAGCGCGGTGGCCTGGCTGATGGCTCACGTGCTGATCCTGGCCGGTGTCGCCCTGATCATCGGCGGGGCCTGCCATCTCGGGCGCCGCGGCCGGAGGCAGGCACGACCCGGTCAGGCTTGCACGGCCGGGGCCGCGAAGGCACCAGCAGCTCCGCTGCCCGCAGCCGCGGCGGTACCGGTGACCACGGTGCCGGTGCCCGGCACCGGCAGTGACTGGTGCGAGCCGGGCACGCGGCGGCAGCCGAGCCTACCGGCAGACCGGGACTCACTGCTCGCCGACCCGCGGTCGGGCGTAAGGCCACTCAGCCCGCCCCGGAGATTGTCATGAGCGGGCCCGCCTGCACCGAGGCCGACCACCTGAGGGTCATGGCCCTGACGGACCAGGGCGCGAGCCTAGCCGAGATCGTGGCGGCGACCGGCATCTCTAAGCGCACCATCGCCCGCATGCGGAACGGGCAGTGGAGCCCGCCTGCGGGCCGCTCCATGCCGCTGCTCGGCGCCTCGCCGCTGACCGGCGTGATCCGGGAGCACATGGACCAGGGCTGGTCCCTGGATGAGCTGACGGTCCTCGCCCGCGACAACGACCCGTTCCGGCAGGACCGCGACGAGGGCCACAAGCTTGGCCGGTGGCTCCGCGGCACCCTGGAGGGGATGGGCTTCGAGGTCGGCGAGGGCGGCCGGGTGGTCCACAACAGGGGTTTGCATTATTTGCTGATCGGCCAGCGCAAGCCGGACGGCCGGGTGTACGAGAACGACGAGAAGACGTGGAAGTGGCTGTCCGACCGGGTCAGCAAGGCGGCGAGGTGGCTCGGCTACGTCCCGTTCGATCAGGTCACCGACCAGCGGAACGCCGAGCCGGTGGTCCGCATCCTCCCGGCTGCCGCTGAAGAGCAGATCCTGGCCGGATGGAGCTGGAATGACCTTGGCCTGGACGCGGAGGACTTCGCCCCGCGAGCGCACCTGGAGGGCGGGGCCGGCGTCCAGCCCTTCCGGCTGGCCATCATCGGCGAGAAGTCCTCGCTGGAGCCCGTGCTCGGCCCGGTCGCGGAGGAGTACGGGGCCGACCTGTACCTGCCGACCGGCGAGATCAGCGACACGATCCTGCATGCGATGGCGAGCCGGACGGCCGCCGAGCAGCGGCCCCTGATCGTGTTCTACTTCGCCGACTGCGACCCGTCTGGCTGGCAGATGGGCATCTCGGTAGCCCGCAAGCTCCAGGCGCTCAGCGAGCTTCTGGGCGGCTTCGGGTTCGAGGTGCACCGGGTGGCGCTGACCCCGGACCAGGTCCGCGAGCTTCGCCTGCCGTCCACGCCGCTGAAGGCCACCGAGAAGCGCGCGGGCAAGTGGATGGCGCGTACCGGCACGGAGCAGACCGAGATCGACGCGGCCATCGCGCTGCGGCCGGCCGAACTGGGGCAGATCGCCCGGGACGCGATCGGCCCGTTCTTCGATCAGACCCTGCAGGACCGCTTCGGGCAGGCCCGCCAGGGCTGGGAGGCCAGGGCCCAGGAGGTCATCGACGCCGGCCTGGACGGCGACCGCGGGCAGATCCTGGCCGTTGCCAGCGGCAAGCTCAGCCAGGTCAGGGCCCTGATCGATGAGGTCAATGAGTCCCTGCAGACCAGTGCTGAGGTCAGCGACCTGCCGGAGTTCGAGCCCCCGGAGCCGGCCGTGCCAGCCGGGAATGCCTTTGCCCAGCGGGCTTGGCACGACCCTGGTCAGCAGCGCCTCGGACTTCGCCGAGCAGTGCCGGGCCCTCAGGAACTCCAAAAGGTATGGCGCTGACGAAGAAGATGAGGACTGACCGGCATGCCTGCCCTGCCTCGCCAGGCCTCGCCAGGCCTCGCCAGGCCTCGCCAGGCCTCGCCAGGCCTCGCCAGGCCTCGCCAGGCCTCGCCTAGCCGGGGCGGCGGCAGCTCTTGGCTGTTCACCCGCGACGGACATTAACGCCGCGACATGATGTCCCCCATGAAGCTCCCCGACAGCCGACGAGCGGCACATGAGGGTGCCGGGCCGACAAAGCCGCCGGTTTCATTCTGGCCGTGGACGCTTGCTGCAGCCGCCGCAGTCGTGGTCGTCGCTATCGCGGTAACGACATGGCTGCTAACCATCGCCAGCGGCGCCAAGCCTGGGACCGACCAGGCCAACTCCCGGCTGGATGCCGTCCGCACCGGGCTGGCGGCGGGCGCCGGCGTCGGGGCGGCAGTCGGGCTCATGCTCGCCTTCCGCCGCCAGCATCACCAGGAGATCGTCACCGATCTGACCGACCGGGACGCGACCGAGCGGCGCATCACCGAGCTGTACACCAAGGCGGTCGAGCAGCTCGGCAGCGATAAGGCCCCGGTCCGGCTCGGCGGCCTGTACGCACTGGAACGACTTGCCCAGGACAACCCCGCGCACCGCCAGACCATCGTCAACGTCATCTGCGCCTACTTGCGCATGCCGTTCTCGCCCACGCCTCCGGCCAGCAAGCCGCAGCCCGAGGCCACCGAAGACCAGGGCGAGCCTGCCCCCGAGACGGAAACGAGGACTGATGGGATTGGCGCCACGTGGCAGCAAGAACGACAGGTGCGACTTACCGCGCAGCGCATTCTTGCCGAGCATCTGCGTGACGACAGGGCCAAGGATCAGCGCTCCACCGAGCCCGCGAGCCCGCGTTTCTGGCCTGACATCCGCCTCGATCTCGCCGGAGCAACTCTCATCGACTTCAACCTCGAAAACTGCGCGATGGTTGACGCCAACTTCGAAGGGGCGACCTTCAGCGGCGTCGCCGCGTTCGAGGAGGCGACCATCCGCGGCACCGCCTGGTTCCTTGGGGCGACCTTCACGAGCGGGGCCGGGTTCGCTGCGGTGACCTTCCGCGATGCCTGGTTCGACGGTGCCACCTTCCGCGGCGCCTCGTTCATCGCAGCGACGTTCCGCCGGGTGGCTAGTTTCAACCAAGTCACCTTCGGGGGCCGTGCCGACTTCGGAGGGGCGATCTTCCTGCCCGGCAACATGTACTTCGCGAGATCACGCGTCCTGTCACCGGACGATGAACATGCCTGGCCGACGGGATGGGGCATCGGGCCGGACGGCAACGGCGGATACACGGTTGTCCGCGCGAACGACGCCGGCCCGTTCCTGAGCTGCCAGGCCACGAACGTGCCGCCGGAGAGGTGGCGCGGCAACGGCGCTCATGCTCGCTGACCCGCAACCGCCGGCCAGTCCCCCTCAGCCGGCCCCGGAGCCATTGCCCGCCCGCCGCAGCCGGCCGGAGCCCGCGTCCAGCTCCCAGCCCTCCGGGACTGGCGTGCCTTCGGGCCACCTGACACCGGTTAGCGCCGATTTCCACGCAGCTAATCCGCCCCCGCTGCTGGCGAGCCCAGGGGTCACTGCGAAGCGGATCTGCCCAGCTCAGGTCCCTGGCTCGGGTCCTGCTTCGTCCGGGTCTACCCTCAGCCGTTGTGGCGATCTCCCTATCTTCACGGTTCTCGCCGTTTCCAGTGCTCCGCCCGCAGCCGGAGGGCTGTGCCCGGAAACCGCCTCGATCGTCATGTCCGTACCGGATTGCCATGACCTTCTGTCATCCTCGGACAACTCGAAGTTCTGAATACGGGTCGACGACGAATGCGATGAGCGGCGCGTGCAGCGAGATCGACCCCTGCGCCACGCCGCTCCCTGTCGCAACCGCCGCGTGTTCCTGCACGTCAGATTGCTCTCGTCACTCGAACTCGCGGCTGTCAGTTGCCCTGAACTTCCTGCATGGAAATCCGCGTTAGGTCCGCGCTGTCGAGGATCGTGCCGTCGAGGTGCGCGCCGTTGAGCTGCGCGCCGTTGAGCTGCGCGCCGTTGAGCTGCGCGCCATAAAGGTTCGCGTCGTTGAGGCGCGCGCCGCTGAGGTCCGCGCCGCTGAGGTCCGCGCCAGCGAGGTTCGCGTCCGTAAGGTTGGCATGGCTGAGATGGGCGCGGTTGAGCTGCGCGTTCTTGAGGTTCGCGCCGTTGAGCTGAGCGTTCTTCAGGTACGCGTCGTTGAGGTGCGCGTCGTTGAGGCGCGCGACGTTGAGCTGCGCGCTTTCGAGGTACGCATGGTCGAGGTGTGCGCCGATGAGGCGCGCGTGGTTGAGGTGCGCCCTTTGGAGGCCCGCCTCGTTGAGGTGCGCGCCGCCGAGCCACGCGCCGTCGAGGTGTGCGTCGCGGAGGTGCGTGTAGTTGAGGTCTGCGCCGGTGAGGTTCGCGTAGTTGAGGTCCGCGAAGCTGAGGTCCGCCCGGGAGAGGTCCGCTCGGGTTAGGTCGATGTGCCGACGGTCACCGTTGGAATCTCGGCGTCCGATGACCGTGACGGCGGCCTGCACGTCGGGGCGGGTTTGCCCGCAGCGGTACGGCGTCCTTGCCGGGCTCCGGCGGAGGCCACTGCTCGTGCGAATGCACGCGGATGAACGCGGCCAGGACCTCCATTGCCGTGGGATGGTCTCGCGGAGAGTCGCGGGCGATGCGCTCCAGGGCGTAGACGCCGCCGATGCGCACGTCGAGCTTGTCCGAGCCGAGCTGCTCGATGGCCTTGGTGTACCGGTCGGTCACCTGCCCCTCGCGGGACAGGGTGAAGGTCCGCGCGGTGAACCAGAGCGCGCCCGCGGCGAGCAGCCCGGCGCCGAGCGTCAGCAGCCGGCCCCGCGCGTTATCCAGCGCCGTCTCGTGCAGCGGCCCCCCGGCTGAGCCGACGTCCTGGCGCGCCAGCCAGCCCGCCAGCGGCATGAACAGCGCCCAGAGGAACGCCACCGCCAGCAGGGCAGCGGCGGCACAGGCCAGCCACCAGGTGCCCCGCGGCCAGCCGGCCCGGCTCTTCAGCATGCGCGGGATGCTACCGGCGCCTGATGCGGCGTGCGGCCCGGTTGCCGCAACCGTATCCGCGTCCGGGGCAGAGGTCTCGATCAATTTTCATTAACGCAGGTCAGCGAGGTACCGGGCGGGCAGGCACCAGGGTCCAGGCTGACCGCAGGTCAGCCGCCACGACCGGGATGCGGCTAGCCACCCAGGCGGGGCCAGGCCGGGCCCCGGCGGCCCCCGGGTGTAAACCAGCCTTCATCGCAGAATGCCGGGCTGGCCGCAGGCCAGGCCCCCGGGCTGACCGCAGGTCAGCAGCCTGCCACTGCCTGCGGCGGCGGGTAGCGGAGCTACGGAGGGAGTGCAGGAGGCAGGCACCAGAAAGGCCGCGCCCCTTATGCGAGACACGGCCCCTGGAATAGCGTGATTGTCTGCCAAGATCAATCAAGGAGACGATAGCACGTGTCTGCCAAATCTAAAAACCTAGAGATGCCCTCCCTGCTTCACGGCGAGTGGTCGCTGACCCTGGGCATGCGGCTGGCGCTGGCCGAGGAGACCGAGGCCGCCGAGCACGACGCCTACATGACGGCCTACCCGGTGTGGCAGCAGACCCGGGACCCGGCCGACCGGGAGACGGCCTTCACGCACTGGCTCAACCGGAACAACGCCCGCGGGCTGATCCAGAAGCTCATCAAGGCGGGCCCCGAGCAGCTGGCCCATGAGCGCGGCCTCGGTAAGCACCTGGGCAGGCTGAAGCGCCGCTGGCACGCCCGGATGGCGGGCGAGATGCCGGACAACGCGGCACGGGCCTTCCGGTGGCCGGAGCTGATCGGCCACGGCACCAACCGCGAGCCGCGGTTCCCCGAGTTCGGCGCCTACCAGGGCCCGGAGTGGAACCGGCTGGAAGCCCTCGGCCAGCGGCACCTGGCGGTCTGGCAGCAGCTGGACGAGCACGAGGCGCTGGCCGGCCAGGCCGGGAAGATGAAGCGGGCCTTCGGCCAGAGCACGAAAGAGAAGAAAAGCGCTGGTCAGCGACGTGTTTACCCCTCTACCGAGGAACTACAGGGACCTAGACACTCCGCTGACCTGCAGATCTGCACCCCGCTGTGGCGGCCGGAGCACCTGAAGGCCAAGCTGACCGCCGAGCTGGACGGCCACGAGCTGAGCAAGGACTGGGACGGCCACCTGGAGGCCCAGGTCGCCTACCACTGGGCGATGAACCAGCTGATCGAGGGCGGCGACGTTTTCGTGCACCAGCTCCGGGAGCACTGGGCGTTCCTGACCAAGGTGTGCGAGAACGGGGCCCAGCTGATGCGGGCCGGCGAGCACGGCTGCGTCACGGCGCTGTCCGACCCGGACACCGAATCAGCCCGGGTGGTGCTGGGCAGCGGGAAGCGCCAGGGGGATGACGAGGACGAGGACGAGGAGCTTCGCGAATACCCGGGCTGCCCGGCGGGCGTCAACCCGCTGGCCGGGCGCTACATCGGCAAGAAGGCCCTGGACTGCGTGCTGAAGGCCTGGGCGACCCAGGAGGGGCGGCGTACTGGCGACCGGCGGATCGCCAGGTGGGTCAACGAGCGGCGGGACATCCTCGGCCTAGCGGGGCACCGGTACCTCTCGGTCGCGAACGCCGGGCGGCTGCGGCGCCTGCTGACCGAGGCCGGGCGGCTGATCGAGACCAAGGCGACCGAGCACTTCAGGCGGATGCATGTCTGGCGGACCCTGCCGTGCGCCTGCGTCCCTCCCGGGCCCCGGCCGCCCCGCCGGGAAGGCAGCCAGCTGAGCCAGGAAGAGGTCGACAGCGCCTTCTCGACGATCCGCGAGGACCTGGAGAAGGACGTGCCCGATCCGTCAGGATAGGCCGCCCGCCACGGCTCCGGCGCAGGTAGCGAAGGCTACCAGCCCAGGTGGGCAGGGCAGGGCCGGCGGCCCCCGGGTGTAAACCAGCCTTTACCGCAGGACGCCCGGCCGGTGTCAAGCCGGGCTGTTAACCCGCCTGCTCCTCGCGCTGCTCGTGCGCCTGCTCGGCCAATCTGATCCAGGCGCGTCCCAGAGCCGACCAGGCTGAATCCGGGCTCGCGCACAGTTCGGCGACATCGACCAGGACGAAGCGGACCCGGTCGCCGTCCTCGACGACCAGCAAGACGGTATGAGGCGGCGGGACCGGGACGATCGCGGCGCGGTCGGCGGTCATCCCCGGTAGCGTACGACCGGGGCGCTGGACGGCCTGGCTTAGCCGTCACGCCCGGCGACGTACGTTCCTCGAATGCGCTGGTTGTTGTCGAGCTGAAGCGCGGCCGCTCCGCGGACCGCGTTATTGGCCAGGTCGCCCGATACGAGAGCTGGGTCCGCAAGCACCTTGCCGCCAGTGGAGAGAGCGTCGAAGGCATCGTGGTTGCCACGAGCACGACGACCGGCTGCGTTACGCCGCTGCCGCCGTGCCAGGCCTCATGATTCTCACCTACCACGTGACCTTCCAGCTAGGTCCCGCTCCGGACGTGATGGAACCATAAGTCGGGCCGCGGTAAGTCGACGTGCGGGCCGGTGCCGTGCAGGGCGTGGCTGATGCGGCGGCGGATGGCCGGGTGGATGTCGTATCCGTCCAGGTCCTCCGGGGCGACCCAGGCGGCCTGGTCGGACTCCCGGTCGGTGGCCAGCTCGCCGCTGACCGGCTGGCCCTGGAAGCAGATGTTGACCGGGACGCGGACCTCGCCGTCGTCGTAGGCGATCCGGTGCCGCGGGTCGCTGAAGATGCCAACCAGCCCGGTCAGCTCGACCTCCAGGCCGGTTTCCTCGCGGCATTCCCGGATCGCGCATGCGGTCAAGGTCTCATTCTTCTTCAGCGCGCCGGTCGGGATGGTCCACCGCCCGGAATCGGCTCGGCGCAGTAGCAGCAGCTCACCGCGGTGGTTGCGCAGGACAACGCTGGCCGAGGGCGTGCGGCTGGTCGGCTTGGGCGCACGCGGGTCATCCCAGTAGTCGGTCCGCAGCCGGGGCTTGTCCTTGCTCATGGGGCACCTGCTGGCCAGGCGGGCGGGTGTGCTGAGGCCCAGACCCGTTCGAAGGATTCCAGGTAGGTATAGAAGAACGCGCCGTCGACCCGGCGCAGGTGCATCACGGGAGTGTAGGCGGCCAGGATCCCGTAGGCGTGCACGTTGATAAGCATCTCGTCGTCGAACCGGTAGATCGAGTTGTACAGCGGGGTGTCGTGCAGCCGCACCTCGACCCCGGCGGGCAGCTGCCGGTAATAGGACAGCACCGCTGAGACCCGCCCGGCCACCCCGCCGCCGATGGAGTACTCCTGGTCCCGGGCGGCCAGCTGGGCACCGGCCGGATCACCGAGCAGTAGCCGGATCCGGGCATTGGTGCCCGCTTTGTCGGCCAGGGCGGGCAGCCAGCCGGAGTGCTCCTCGGTCAAGAACAGACCGGCGAACGCCAGCACGTCGACGCTGCGGCGGGCCGCCCGCAGCAGGTCGGTCCACAGGTGGCCGGGCACGTCGGTGCGCCGCGGCCAGGTGGCGGCCAGCTCCGCGCCGGCCAGGGCCGCGTGGTTGACCGCTTGCGGCCACAGGTAGCCCTCCTCCTCGCCCAGCAGCGCGCCGACCCGGAACCGGGTGCGGGGAAACGGTGTCACCGCCCCGGCGACCCACCGCTGTACGCTCTTGCCGGTCACGCCGGAGGCCTCCGCCAGCGTCTCGATGCTGTACCCGGCCCGCAGCATGGCCCGGCGCAGCCGCTCGTTGATCACGCCGCCCATGATCTCACCGTCAGACATCCCGCGGAACTGTTCCCGCCCGCAGATGTCTGTAAATGTCTCCCGGTGGCGTAGCCCTGTCCGCCCGGCGGGAGTTGACTGCCGGTATCCGCGCAGGCACACCCGATCAGGGAGGCATGAGCCATGGGCGGCGCAACCGCACCCGGTACGGCCGCGGCAACACGGCACGGCGTGTCCGGCGTGGACACCGACCGCGCCGCCGAGGCCTTGCGCCTGGCCTGGGGGACCGCATACGACATCGGGTTCGCCGACGGCGCCTGGCATGCCTGCCGACTCGACGGGAATGGCACCCTCATTACCGGCGCGACGCCCGATGTGCTGAACGCCGCGATCCGGGCAGACTGGACAGCCCCGTGACCGGCTCCGTCCACCGCTCAGCGCTGTCCCTGGTGCCGGACGAGCCGGACCAGGTGCCGCGGCTGGAGCAGTTCCGCGCCGCGCATCCCGAGGTGATCATCTTGCTGCGCGGCGCCATGCCCAAGGCCTGGGTCGGCGGGCGGAAGATCGAGCGCCCGAAGCTGCGCGGCCTGCTCGACGAACTGGAGGAGATCCTCCCGGCAGAACGGCCGGCATCATCGTCTTGCGGATCCCCGCAGGAAAGCGCCTTGAGGGAGCCGTGATGCACGCACCTAGCTCCCCGCCCGTCCCCGCGGGCCGACACGCCGTTGTCTGCGGGTACTGCCACACGCCGGACCCGGCCCCGGACAGCCCGTGCCTCCCCGGACTGGATCACAACGTCGGATGGGAAGCAGGGTGCCCGGCCTGCGGGCGGCTGAAGGCCGTGTGCGCCGGCTGGCGGGCGTGCTCAGTGAGGAGAAGCAGCTTCGCAGTATTGCGGCTGGCGGTCCTGCGGCTCAGGCTGGCATGGCAGGCGCGGCGAAGGCCCGGCCCGTCGTGCTGCGGCTCTCCGGGGCGGTGCTCGCGGTGACCGGGTTCGATCCCAGCGTGCCGAACACGGCACGGGTCTACAACTACTGGCTGGGCGGCAAGGATCACTTCCCCGCCGACCGGGCCGAGGCTGAACTGCTGCTGGAGATCTGCCCGCAGCTGCGGGATCTGGTCCGGGGAAACCGGGCGTTCATCACCGAGGCTGTCGGCTGGGCTGCCCGCCAGGGCATCGCCCAGTTCATCGACCTGGGTGCCGGCCTGCCCGCCTCCCCCTCGGTCCACCAGGCCGCGCGGGACGTCCTGCCCGCGGCCCGGGTCGCCTACGTCGATACCGATCAGGTGGTGCTGTCCCACGCCCGGGCCCTGCTGGCCACCAGCGACGGGGTGGCCGCCGTCGCGGCGGATCTGCGCGACCCCGCGGCCGTGCTGGCGCACCCGGAGCTGCAGGCCGTTATCGATCTCCGCGAGCCGGTGTGTGTCATCCTCGCCGCGGTCCTGCACTTCCTCGACGCCGGCACCGCCCGGGCGGTGACCGGCGGATACGCGCGGCTGATGGCGCCGGGCAGCTGCCTGGTCATCAGCTGCGCGACCTACGACGACGAGGCGCTGGCCAAGCGGCTGGCGGCGGAATACACCGCCGGGCAGTTCGTCAACCACTCCCGCGAGGACGTCACGTCGTTCTTCGCCGGGCTGGAAATGGTAGGGCCTGGCGTCACCGAGGCGCAGACCTGGCGGGCGTGGATGCCCGAGCCGGTGCTGCGGCGCCGCGAGGGTCACGTGCTGGTCGGCGTGGGGCGCAGCCGTGCCTGACGTCCCAGGCGTCGACTGGAGAGCTGGTGGTGAGGGCATGAGAGGTGCTCACCAAGCGTGCATGACCGAATCGCGGAGGCTAGCTCCGACAGGGAGCGGTTACAGTACTTCAGCGGCCCGGCATTCGTCGAGTTGTTGCCTCTCATAGAGGCGGCGATGACTTCCCACTCGATCTGAACGAACGCGTCATCAAGGTCCTGTTGTTGCCCACGTAGGAGCGATGACGACGCCGCTATTCGGCTCGACTGGCGCCGGCGTCGAATTGTTGCTGCCCCTCGTAGGGCGATGATGACCGGCCGATCAAGGTCCGGGAACTGTACGGCGTCGCCCGTTGCTGCCCCTCGTAGGGGCGATGATGACTGGACAACCGGCATCTACGCTCAGGTACCGGAGATGTTGCTGCCCCTCGTAGGGGCGATGATGCCGAGGCGGAAGACGCGAGGTACGCGGAGCTGAGGTAGTTGTTGCTGGCCCCTCGTTGGGGACGATGATGACCGATCGACCTGCAGTGCTCGCACATCGTGTACTTCGTGTTGCTGCCCCTCGTCGGGGCGATGATGACAGCTGCCTGGTTGCCATCTTGTCCTACCGGATCTCCAGCTGCTGCCCCTCGTAGGGGCGATGATGACAGCAGGTCCCGCAGCTTGGTGGTGAGCGCGGCGGTGCGTTGCTGCCCCTCGTAGGGGCGATGATGACCCTGCTGCAAGGCGATTTCCGGCAGTTCCTCATCGTGTTGCTGCCCCTCGTAGGGGCGATGATGACCGGCGCTGCTGCGCGGCTCGGACGAGGACTGTGTCATGTTGCTGCCCCTCGTAGGGGCGATGATGACCAGGATGACACGATCATCAACGTCCTGCAGTCGTGGTTGCTTGGGTTTCCCCTCGTAGGGGCGATGATGACGGCCCGCACCGCCGCCGACGTGTCCGACATCAAGCAGTTGCTGCCCCTCGTAGGGGCGATGATGACAGGCGAGGAAGGCGTCAACCGCCGCGAGTTCACCATGTTGCTGCCCCTCGTAGGGGCGATGATGACGGCTCGCAGCCCCCGACGCACACCCTGACCGACATGTTGCTGCCCCTCGTACGGGCGATGATGACACTCGACCTGATCCGCCGCGAACTGTGGACGGTCATGTTGCTGCCCCTCGTAGGGGCGATGATGACGGGGAACCCGTAGGGGCAGCTGGCAACCCAGATCCTGTTGCTGCCCCTCGTAGGGGCGATGATGACTACCTGTTCTGGGGGAACCTCGCCGACTACTTCAAGTTGCTGCCCCTCGTAGGGGCGATGATGACAGGTCACCCACGGGCGAGTAGAAGCTGACACTCATGTTGCTGCCCCTCGTAGGGGCGATGATGACGGCGTCGGCAACATCAAAGGCTGGGCCGCCAACCTGTTGCTGCCCCTCGTAGGGGCGATGATGACTCGGCCTGGTCGTCGGCTTCGAGGCCAAGACCGACGAGTTGCTGCCCCTCGTAGGGGCGATGATGACGGGCGCCGGCCGGGACGGAACCGGGCGGCACGGTGGGTTGCTGCCCCTCGTAGGGGCGATGATGACGAACGCCAGGGAACCAGCCAGGGACGCCGAAAGCAGGTTGCTGCCCCTCGTAGGGGCGATGATGACTCCAGAAGCACATGGGCGCCGGCGGCATGGTCATGATGTTGCTGCCCCTCGTAGGGGCGATGATGACCTCGGCACCAGCGGCACCATGCAGGACATCCTCATGTTGCTGCCCCTCGTAGGGGCGATGATGACCGTGAAGGATTCGGTCAACGCCACGACGGAGGCCTTCGGGTTGCTGCCCCTCGTAGGGGCGATGATGACTCCCGATCGAGCAGTTCAATGAGACCCGCGTCTTCCCGTTGCTGCCCCTCGTAGGGGCGATGATGACCGCGGGATAGAACGGGGTGACCGGCGGGACGATCTTGGTTGCTGCCCCTCGTAGGGGCGATGATGACCGGTCCCGTCCAC
>Ga0116216_10002061_pt1 | contig 13548 bp, 20 predicted proteins | sample Sb_taG_11_FD_89696 | JGI IMG/M metagenome (GOLD analysis project Ga0116216, IMG submission 89696) | Peat soil microbial communities from Weissenstadt, Germany - Sb_50d_3_AS metaG | ecosystem: Environmental > Terrestrial > Soil > Wetlands > Peat | place: Germany: Weissenstadt | collected 2010-09-21
AAGACGACATTGGATGGCCGTGACTATGACAAAGGAACGAGAGGCGTTGGAAGCAAGAGGATGTGCTCTATCGGCGAAGAAAACCTTCTATGTCTTTCCGGACAGCGGTACCGTGAAGAAGACATACTTGTACATGAATTTTCTCATAGCATCATGGCCCATATCGACGCATCCACACGAGCTATGATTGATATTGCATACAAAAATGCCGCTGAGAAAAAGCTTTATCCCGATGGGATCTATATGATGAGAAACAGCAGGGAGTATTGGGCGGAAGGAACGCAGGCGTGGTTTGACGTCACACTTCGTCACGACGTCAATGGTGGATATAACACTCAAGAGAAGCTCAGAGAGCACGATCCCCAATTGGCGTCTATTCTGGAGCAGGTTTACGGCTCCACCCGTATTTCCCACTATAGAAGCTGCGCATACTGACGGACGCTTCCCGGATCCGGGACCATCACGCCTTTCCCCGGCCGACTGGCGGGACCCGGGACGTAGTGACTAGCTCGGTCCAGTGCGCCTCGCCGTCCGACGCCGCCATGCGCGAGACCCCTCCCCCGGAGAGCGCGCCTCTCTCCACATGAGATTCTTGCTCTACAGTAATGCTCGCCCACGAGCGGATTCGCGCTGACACGGAGAGCATTTCTTGATCGATCACCGCGACAAGCTATTGCGCGTCCTAAAAATCGCGCTGGAGTCGTCACGGCGGGCTCGGGGTTCTCGATGCAATCACTATTCGCCGCGTCGGTATCGCGATCTCCGAAGCATAATGACGTGTGCCCCTAAGGAAAGTTGGGCGTCTCGACGACCGGTACAACGAGGTGGATCTCGCTCGTGTTTCCTCTGCGACCCAAGCGTGCGCGGAATACGTCCTTCGCAAAGTTGATTTCTGGCAAAGACTCACGTCCAGCACCTGATTGCACGTGCGCTACTGCTGCCGTCCCGATGTTCGGACATTCGTATTGAGTCGATATAGGGTGCGCGGTTCGCGCTCGTAGGTCGTATCGAGATCGTCCACGTACAAATAGATCGAGGCGCGGATCGCCTCCTCGTACGCGCGCTCCATTGCGGACAACACCACAACGGAGTCGCCAATCTGTGCTTGGACATGGAAGCCTTTGTCGATTTTGTTGAGTTCTAATTTTACTGCGCCCAAGACTTGCTTGACGAAATCGAGCAGGTCCAGTGACCGTAGATAAAGGGCCTGACAGCGCCTGTTCCGTTGCGAATGTGTTTGTTCCCTGTGTTCATCGGTGTGCCTCCTTGTGCGGTTCCGGCCCCGTAGCGAAGTGAGTTTGTCCCAACCGGACGAACGTTGCGGTTCTCGTCTGCCTCCCAGCCACCTCCGGAGTTCGAGGCGATTAAATCTCCAGAGCTCTAGGGTGTGCTCTCCGCGGTCTGTGGGTCGAAGACCTGGATGCGGAGGATTGGCTTCTGGGTTGGCCGCGGCGGGGACAGGGCGCGGAGATGGAGCATCGACCAGGCAATGCTTCGCGAGGGTGTCGTGGGCTCGGGCGGGAAGTCTCCCCGGCGGATGCCGTCGAGCCTGGCATCGTCGTGCTGGACGGTGTGATGGCGCAGGTCATAGCAGTGGCGGCATCGGAATCGATCTCTACCGGGTGCCAGGTACACGGCCACGACACGGTGCAAGCAGCCCGGGTGAAGCACGGAGCGCAAGGAAGATCTTGGCTTTGTCGACCCCGTCAGACCATGTACCCGGAGGTGACGCGGTTTGGCCTATGGTTCGCATGGGAGAATATCCGCATGCGGATGCTTCTTTGCCGCTTCGACTGAGCAATAGGCGCAGACGCTATGGCTGTTCTGGATGCATTCTCCAGCCGCATACATGTAACCCCAGCAACCGAGTGCGCGGTTTTTTCCAATGCCAAAAAGAGCCATAACGTTGGGGATCTCATCCTTAGTGAACGACCCCGTATCTACAGTAGCGGTCTTTTGCTGGTAGACGGCCCCATTCCTTGTCACTTCGAGAAACACTAGTCCATCTCGAAAGGCCTTTAGACTTGCGGCATCGAGCTTTCCAAGAGGCCCATCTTTGAATTTGTCCGATGCGACGTACTTGTCGAAATCCGCCATCGTTCGAACGAACGGAGTGCTGCGGGCGGTCGCCAATGCGAACAGATCATCTCGCGTCTCGGCCAGGTTCGTAACGGTTTCCGGGGCGGTCAACTGCTCCTTGGGAGCGACGACCTGAGCGCGACCAACCTGTGACGAGAGCAAAAGACCCACGAAAGCTGCGATGGACCTTTTCATTCTTTGAGTGCCTCTTATTAAGAGGGCTATTAGTGAGCCACGAAGCATGAGAAGTCAACTGCAAACAAGAAAGTCGTCTCCCAGAACGGAGTCGTCGATCGGTGACCGGTAGTTTGTCGAAGCTGCCTGGGCACACTGTGCGGGCCGGTCACGGAGAGCGGCGCTCGTGGTGGCGTTGAAATGCTGCGGGAAGCGGATACACAGGCCTTTTGCTGGCAACGGAAGGCCTGACGCGGCATAGTGATGAGCGCATGCCCGAAATTCTCTTCAACAATCAACAGGCGCAACTCGACCGTGCGCCCGACGTCTGCCCGATCTGCCATAACGGAATCGAGCCCACGCTAATTGGCCCGGCGTAATCGACCGGAGAAGGTGAAAAGCCGAGCGGTGAACTTGTTTACAAGTGCGCCCACCGGGCATGCGGGCACCTCTTCATCGCGCACTGCGAAATCGCGCAGCAAAGAGTGAGTTCAGGCATCAGCACGATCGTGATACCCGGTTCCACGACGTTTAAGTTCGTCCAGTCAGTCCCGATTGAAATTGAGGCACCCGAGATCTTCAAGGAAGTGGCGGCCGAGTCTCCCTAATTCGTCAAGATCTTCACACAAGCGCATGCAGCAGAACACGCATCCCAGATGAGCTGCTTGGTGGGAACTGGGCAGCTCGTTGAGCGGGATTACAGCATCCCAGTGCCGGTCGTACTACCCGGACTTTGTGGCGCTTAAAAATCCCCCAAAAGCTCTAGACGGCGGATGACGATGATGGGCAGGATGACGTTCTGATACTCGTAGGACTTGACCCTTCCCCGCGATTGCTAGGCGGATTTCCAGAGATCCGATGCGAGGTTGTCGAGCTTGGCCTTGTTCAGCGAGAGTGACCTGACAAGTTCTCCCATTGTCAGCCCGCCATAATGGACGCCCGAACCGCGTCGGCGGCCGACGTAATCGGCCCTTCCCCGAGCACGGTCGTCACCTCGCCATCCACCTCCCAGGCATAGCAGAGACTCGCGCTGGGATGGCTTAGAAGCTCAAACACGAGCACTTCGCCCTGCCAGACCAGCTCGCCCTCGAAGCGCTCGTGAACCTGCTCCCTTGCCAAGAGGCGTGATCTCGAGCGGTGGCTGACTCGGATGGCCTTCTCGAAGGCGGAGATGGGGACGTCGTTCACTGATCCTTATCCGATGGCTCAAGTTTCGCTTTTAGATCCAGCTTGAGTTGATCGCCCCTTTTCGGAGAAGCGCGCCCAAACATTTTGTCAAACTCACCCTTGTCTTCGGAAACACGCATGAGCGCGGTCACTTCAATAATCTGTCGGTCAAGGTGCGGATCTCCGGTGTGCTCCGTGAGAAACTGATGGTGCTTCCACACTGGGTCACCGTCAAGGAGGTTTGCGACCACGCTGCCGAGCGTTACTAGAAGCGCCCCGGGGTCCGGTATGTAGAAGTGACGCTGGAAGGCGTCGACGAGCTGGCGACCGTCCGTTGTCACAGCCCAGTACCCGCATCGGTTGCCGATCCTGATTGGATCCGTGATTCCACCCAAGCGGTGACATCCGCCCGCCGGTACCGCACGCAGCGAGCTGTGAGGCGCGCGAAGTGGGGCCCGCGGCCGATTGTTCGCCAGACTTCGAGGACGCGCGTGCTCACACCGAGGAGTTGCGCCACCTCCACGGACCGAAGTAGTTCGCGCCCATCGGGTGCGTGGTGATCGTCTGAAGGTGTGTTGGGTGCCACAGGTTGTCCCTCTAGTGGTGGTGACCATCGAGATCCTGCGGCATGGTGGTGGGGCTAGTCGGTATCCATCTTCTGACGCCTCTTGACCACCGGGCGAGCGAGTCGCGCCAGGTTCGGGATGGGGAACGTACTGACAACGTGGCCGAGGTGAGTTCCTCAACCCCCTTCGCCTCCCGGGTTGCTTCCTCGCGGCGCAGTTCACGGCGTCTAGTTGCTGCCGTGCTAGGGCGGCGGAACCCGGGTGGGGGCCGCGGATGAACATGATTGCCGCCGGCCGGCCTGCGGTCGTGGCATAGTGGCGCTTGCGCGGGCGGCAGCCTGAGCATCTACAAGGGAGTGCTGTGCGCAACCGCAGGCGCTTGTAGGAGAGATCGATGGTCGTCACGGTCAGCTCACCCTTCGATCTTTCCCAGGTCGTCGTCGGCTTCCTCCTCGACGGCACGGCTCATCTCATCCAGAACGCGCCCGGCCCCCCCGCCCGCGTGAATGGCTTCACCGTGGGGGCGCCCGTCATGACGCGAAACGCGCCCCACGGCGGTGAGATGCACCCCGATGGCGACGAGGTGCTGTTCCTCATCTCCGGGCACGTCTCGGTTGTCCTCGAAGAGGGAGGATCGGAGCGGGTGCTTGCGCTCCATCCTGGTCAGGCCGTTGTCGTGCCGCGCGGCATTTGGCACCGCGTTGTATTGAAGGAGCGGAGCCAGATTCTCCACATCACTCCAGGACCCGGGGGCGAACACCGGCCTCTACCGCCGGGTGCCTGACACCTTATGCGCGCGATATACGCGCGATTGGTGCTTTATCCTTCCAAACCCATGACCAACGCCGAGGAGTTTAAGAAATGGGCACACTCGAACATCCCCGCCCAGAAGGACTTCTGTACAACCCGGCATTCTCGCAGGTGGTCGCCGCCTCGGGGAGGCGCACGATCTACACGGCTGGGCAGGTATCCATCGATGAACATGGTACGCTGGTCGGTTCCGGTGACCTAGCTGCGCAGACAGCGCAGGCGATGCGCAATGTCGGCCTGGCCCTCTCCGCCGTCGGCGCGAGCTACGCCGACATCGTGAAGATCACCACGTATGTCGTGAACTATAAGCCTGAATACCGAGCCATCATCGGCAAAGCGCGAGCACCTTTCTTCGCGAACAAGACGCCGCCAGCGAGCACCCTCGTCGGTGTCGCCGCGCTCGCACTGTCGGAGTGGCTCGTCGAGATCGAGGCCGTCGCCGTCGTCGATTGAGGATAAGCTGCCACATCTTCGTGGGCTCGAAGGCACGTGGGACGAGATCGCTGGCTCGGCTCCGCAGTTTCAAGAAGGATTTCGCACACGGAAGACAAGCCAATAGCGCTAACGGCCTGACGGCCCCAGATGGCCCCTCACGTTTCACTGACAGAGCTACATCAGCCGCACAACGGCACGACCGGGTTCATAGTCGAGGAAGGCGATGGTTGTGATCGCGTCCTTGCTTCCGGTGGCGCGCAGCTCTTCTGTGTTCCCGCTGCGCCGACTCGGTAGGCGGAGTCGATCCAGGAACTGTTGCCGTGCTCACCAGTGAACAGCGCCGCGGGTTCGCCGAGGACGGTTGCCTCCACATCCCCGGCGCGCTCGCACCAGAAGCGGTGGACGCCATGCGGCGCCCGCGTCTGGCACCGCCTGGCGCACAACGGTGCGGACCCTAGGGGACTGAGGTCAGGTGGCAGGTACTGCGGGGGATGGCCGATCCGCCGCCGGCGGACAGCCCTGTGATCCGCAACGATCGGGGCACTTGGAGCGCTGACAAGGCGACGGGTCTCCAGGCGATTCGCTTGGTGATCTCAACGATCTTCGAGCCGATTGGCTTTTGCTACGACAGCTTCACTGCCTCAAGTAGAGCTGCTGTTGCGAAAATCGCGAACACCATGAGCGTATGCGCGCCGGCCTCCTTCCCGAAGCCGGGTGCCCGGGCTGGGCAGGCGTGGAGGCGGGTTCATAGTCAGTATAACTACTCATGGCCCAGGGTCTGCAGCCCGAACGCCGGTGCCCGCACTGGCGGACTCTTCGAGCGAGGCGCCTGGCGCATGGCGGCGGCGGACGGCGAGGCAACGATGCCCGGCGAGAGGAGTGCTACGCGGTCACGTCTGCCTGCGGCGTGTCACCCCGAGGCCCAGTACTCCCACCATTACGAGCAGGCCAGTAGCGGGGTCGGGTACTACCGCGATGCCCTGGGGCTCAATCAACCCCGTGATCAGCGACGCGTTCACCGTTGCCCCCGAGGTGGTGTATTCGCCAATCGTTCCGCTGTTGGTGTTCGTGACAAATAGAGTCGATCCAGACACTGCGATGCCTTCCGGGCCATTCAATCCCGAGACCAGGGAGGCGTTCACCGTCGCCCCTGAGGTGGTGTATTCACCAATTGTTCCCCCAGGGAGGGGGCCGATCTGGTACGCGACAAACAGATCCGATCCGGACACCGCGATGGCATTTGGGAGAAGCAATCCCGAGACCAGCGACGCGTTCACCGTCGCCCCCGAGGTGGTGTATTCGCCAATCGTTCCGCTGTTGCTGTTCACGACAAATAGAGTCGATCCAGACACTGCGATGCCTCCGGGACCACTCAATCCTGTGATCAGCGAGGCATTCACCGTCGCCCCCGAGGTGGTGTATTCGCCAATCGCGCCGCCGATGTAGTTCACGACAAACAGATCCGATCCAGACACCGCGATGTCAGCCCCACCAGGCACCGTGATCAGCGAGGCGTTCACCGTTGACCCCGAGGTGGTGTATTCGCCAACCGTGTTGGTGCCAGCGTTAATTTCAAAGATTGTGTCGCCGCGGGCGGTTGCGGGCATGGCCAAGATCGCCGCCGCGACGGAAAATATTGCGACTGCGCATCGCGCGGCGGCAAGAGCAGCTTTAGACCGATGGGCAGAGGCGATCAGCAACTGCTCGAGACTTCGCACACCGGACCGAGGAGTGAGATGCAACGCGGGCATGGTTTTCCTCCCGCTTTCAAGAATGTGAACCCGGGAGGAACGCGCGATGTACCTCTCCTTCCCGTGGGTATTCTCCTACGCTATGGCGACGGCGTCCATCACTATCGACGCCCGCTTTCGTGGCATTCCTCAGATGCTGTCGTCCACCCCATAGCCCGTGGCCCGGTGCTGGCCCTGGCGGGCGTGGCGGCAGGGTCCGGGGCGGGTGGCGGCTCGATCGGGGGCCCCGGCGATCGGGGCGTGCCGTCTCGCCGGAGGGGGTGATAGGAAGCCCTGAACCGGGTGAACTCACCGCCTACCGTGCGTCTTCTCATCCCCGTTTCGGACCCCTGCTTGGCCACCTCGCGAGACCCGTGCCATGGTCATTGGCGGAGGGAATTGAAGATGCGGCGAGTAGTCACCTTGGTTCTAAGTGTGGCCATCACCAGTGGATGTGCGGCGACGACGACGATCAACTCTGTCCCGCCTGGAGCCACTGCCTCCGTAGATGAGCGGCTTCTCGGTCAGACTCCGGTTCGATTCAGCGACTCATCAGTATTCTGGACCAAGCATGAGTTGGTGCTGGCAATGGCCGGGTACAACGACAAGCGAGTCAAGTTGGAGAAGACAGAAGTGCGTGTGGGTCCGCTCATCGGCGCAATTTTTGTGCTGGTTCCGGTCCTTTGGATTCTCGGGTATCCCGAAGAGATGACGTATCAGCTGGAGTCACGCGACCCTCCGTGATCGTCCGCTAGCTCCGTCCCAGGGGGTGCCATCCTTCGGAGCCGACGGCTGGGCCTCGCTCCCTGCCCGGAGCCGGTGCCCGCGCTGGCGGGGATGGCGGCAGGGTGCGGGGGGGCCCGTAACCAGGAGAATGGCGGAAGGAACGCCGTGCGGTCATCAATCATCGCGGAGGGCTGAACGTTGATGAACTACAAAGTCACGATCGACGATCTTTTAAAGGCAAGCGGAACCACGGATGTGACGGCCCAGGCCATTCTCAAGGTTGGACTGGCAATCTCGGAGCGGTTAGAAGCAGTGATTGCTGCGATCAATAACGCGGCGGAGGCCGGGGTGGCTCAGAGACGGTAGGTCCCTCGGGATAGGACAGCACCCAAGGTCGCTGCCTTTCGGAAAACCTCCGCGCGAGTGACTCGCGGAAGAGTTCGCCGAAAGGGATGCCAGCGTCCACCCTTTCGTAGGATTGTCCGCCGATTTGGCTGCACAATGGCTGCACGGGAAGCCGATAGGCCCTGCGCCTCCAACTGCTCCTAGCGTCTGAACGAAAGGCGCAACGGGAGTATGATTCCCCGCCGTGGACGGTTTTGACCTCGACGCCCACACCGCGGACATCGATCGGGACGGCTTCACCGTCGCCCGCGACTCCCTCTCGCCAGAGGACCTCACCGAGGTCCGCCGCGTCCTCGCCTTCTACCTGGGCAGTCACAAGGGCCGAAACTTCGAGGACAGGATGAGAATTTCATTAGGGAAAATGTTGCTCCTCAGTCTCGCTCACCGGCCATGAGCGGAAGGCTCGTCTGCGCGGTCGTCATCGCGCACGTGCCGCAGAACTCGGCGGGTAACGCGTGGGCATTCCTCAACTGGGCGCTGGGGTTTCGCCAGGCCGGCTGGGACGTGTGGCTGGTCGAGCATTTGAACTCTGATGATCTCTCGTGGCCGGAAGGCGAACGCGTGGCCGGCGACAGTCTGAACGAGAAGCTCTGGCGCCAAGTGATCGCCGAGTTCCGTTTCGAGAATCGCGCGACACTGTTCCTCGATGACGCTGCGCAGAGTGCCGATGCCTTCGCCCACTTCACACGCGACGCGGAGGTTTTTGTGAACCTCTCCGGGCAATTCAAGGTCGACCGGCGCGTCCGAGAAATCCCGCTCCGGATATACGTGGACATGGATCCGGCGTTCACACAACTTTGGGCGGAGGTGTGTGATGTGGACATGAACTTCGCCGGGCACACCCACTTCTTTAGCTACGGCGCTTGTATGGCCACCGCGGTCCTGCCCCGCACTGGCCACGACTGGCTGCCTACGCTCCCCCCGGTGTGTCTCGACTTCTGGTCGCCGGAAGTCACCGTGCGTGACACGACGCGGCTGCCTGCCAAGGCCCTACCCGATGGCGCGTGGACGACGGTGACGCATTGGTATGGCTACAACCAGATCCCGTGGGGCGGTCGCATCTATGGGAACAAGCGCGACAGCCTGATCCGGGTGCGCGACCTACCCCGACACGGCGCACGCCTGCTGTTGGCGACGGATTTACAGCCCGGCTGGGAGGATTACGACGACTTTGTAGACGCGGGCTGGCGCTTCATTTCCCCAGCAGCCGTGTGCTCTGACTGGCGCGTGTATCGCAAGTTCTTGGCTGCGAGCGCTGGCGAGTTCTCCGTCGCTAAGGACGGGTACGTGGTCTCCGAGTGCGGTTGGTTCAGCGACCGCTGCGCCTGCTACCTCGCGCTGGGACGGCCCGTGGCGCTACAAGAAACGGGCTGGAGCCGCGCGCTCCCGACGGGCGATGGACTGAAGAGCTGGCGCGACGTTGAAGAGGCCGCGCGGACACTTCGCGAATTCGCCGAAGACCCCGACCGTCATAGCGCTGCGGCCCAGCGTATCGCGCATGAACATCTCGATGCGGCCAAGGTTGTCAGTCAAATGCTGGCGCGGCTGCCCATATAACACTATGTGCTTATCCATGTACCTCAGCCTGTGACCGCATCCGACACGGGTGAGTGCGACGCTGTTCTCCGAATTCTTGAGGGAGGACAGCCTCATGCAAGTCCCGAAGACGCTGCACGACTTCTACGAACAGTTCCCGGATGAAGAGTCCTGCTGGGTGGCCCTGCACCAGATCCGGTGGCCGCACGGATTCATCTGCCCTCGCTGCGCGAAGCGGGGCAGCCACCGACTGCGCTCGCGCCGGCTCGAGCAGTGCCGGTCCTGTCGCTATCAGACCTCGGTCACGGCGGCGACCCTCTTCCACAAGACCCGGGTGCCGTTGCGCACGTGGTTCTTGGCCATCTTCTATCTGGGCCGCCACAAGAAGGGTATCTCCGCGCTCCAGTTTCAGCGTGACAGCGGCCTGGGCAGCTATCAGACGGCCTGGACTCTGCTCCACAAGCTCCGCTCGGCGCTGGGCCATCGGCCGCAGTTCCGGCTGACCGGCTTGGTGGAGGTGGACGAGGCGTATGTCGGGGGTGCCGTCTCGGGCGGTGCCCGCGGGCGGGGAGCCCCGAACAAGGCGTTGGTCGCGGGAGCCGTCGAACAACGCGAACACTCGGCGGGATCGGTGTTGGTCGGAATCGAGTGAGACGCATCGGCTAATACATTCGGACCTGTGGTTTCCCCTAAATTCTCAACAGCCGTACGGTGCTGAAACAGGCGCAGAGGATTCGTTGGACCGGAGCGCTCGCCCCCTGCACAATACGGTCGGGGCCTGTCAAGACCTATTGTACGGCCGAAACGCAATATGCGCCGAGCGCCGGCTCCTTCAATCCGGATCGCGCGCCCTCTGAACGGGAGATTCTCGCAATGGTGCAGAGACACCGCCGGTAGTGCGGGGCTCTATATCGGACTGCTCGACATCGCATTCGGTCTCCGAGCCGGCGTCTATTCATTGCCATGGCTTGAGCTTGCCCCCGAGCTTTACGCCAACTCGGTTTGCACTCTCTTGCCGGCGCATCTCTTCTTGGTCGTACTCCGTGCCCCAGCCTGGGAGTGAGGACTCAGAACCCCGCGATATTGCAGCGAGCATTTACCGCTCGGCAGCCATCCATTGCTGCGTAGGGGTGGGGCGGTCTCCCGTTGTGCTTATGCGTCCCACAGGCGTCGAATCTCGATTGACCTGTGGCCGATCCCGTTCAGTTGCGGCGGCCCTTCAAGAGGTGTCGCTGCTCTTGATTCATTTCGTGCTGCGCACCCGGAATGACCTTGAGGATCGCCTGTACCACCTGCCGGTAGAGCTTGAAAAACTCGTCGTCCCCGAACGCGGCTCCGCTGTGGAACAAGCCGGCGTTGTAGGGTTTCCCGCCGATCAGTGCATCCTGCCGGTCGTAGTGCCCAAGGACATCCGCGTGGTCGGCCACCACGAAGCCACCGATCTCCCCGGGCTGGTCGGGGTTGACCATCTGACGGACAGTGTTCACCACCCCGTCGTTCAGCGTCGGGGAGAGGGTCGACATCTTGCTCTCGTCGCTGCGGATCACAAGCTCCGGATGCTTCTCGACTAGCTCGCTGAGAAAGCGGCTGCACTTCGCGACCACAGGCGATACATCCTCCGAGCCCTGCGTGAGCCCGTACATGTCGCGGAAGAAGGGATCGCTCGGCCGCGTCCTATCGTCCCGGGGCACGGTGCCGCTGACAAAGCAGGTGAGCGCGATGTCGGGGTCCGGCGCAAGGCGCTTCCGCACGGCCTCCATGTTCTTGGGCTTGAGGTCGTCGATGAGCTTGCGGCTCCGTGCCACTTGCCACATGAACTTCAGCACGTCGTTGGGAGCCGCGAGTTCGATCCCGGCAGCAGCGGCCAGATCGCGCGGGATGAGGGCCAGGAGATCGCCAAGCGTCCGGATCTCCGGAAGGATAGCGGTCGGGTGGCGCAGCGGGTTTTCGCCCCAACGGGCGAGCCGGCTATCGGCGAGGCCCGTCCCATAGTGAGGCGCCGAGATCGTGACGACGGCCTTGATCTTCTTCCGGACGATACTCGCCTTCTTGTCCCAGACATCGCCATAGAGGGGCTGGGTGCAAGCGAGAAGCTGAGCATCTACACCGCCCGTGCTGTGGCCAATCAGGTGGATGCGTTCAACGCCGGATAGCTTCTTACAGGAGCCCTCCAACTCCTGGAGCAGACCCTTTTGCCGCTTCCGGAGACTATCGGTCGGGAACGTCGTTACGGGGATGACTGGAACGCCATATCCCAAGGGCTCTTCGAGCAAGCCCCGGAGGACGGCGATGAGCCGGTCGGCGAAGTAGTAGAAGCCTCCGAAGCGAGTGAAGCCGAGAAAGCCCGGGACCAAGACCACGACATCCGGGGTTTGCATCCGAACTGCCCTCCTCAGCCGGCTCGCTCTCAGCGAGGCCGCCGCACTGGGTTGGGATTGCTGGCGACGAGCCTCTCACACGAGCGAGCCAAAACGCCAGCACGAACGGCGAGTGCGAGAGAACCTAGGCGGGGCCGTGGCGGTATGCGGGCAGCTGGAAGCTAAACCAAACGATGAGGCCTAGTTCGTGCGTCCCATCTTCGTGCGCGAACCCTAGATCCCGTCCGGTCCGGTACTTCCGCACCCCGCGCTCAACCGAGATATCTCTTGCCGAATTCGCGGCCAGCTACATAGCCGCCGGAATTCTTCGACGTGCCCAGCTTCGTTCGGCTGTCGAAGATGGCCATTGAAATAGAATGTTGCCCACCCGAGTTCCCGAACCTGTTCATGGAGCGAGACGAAATCACCCATCTTGTAGACGAATATATTGTCCTTCAGTTTGGCGTGTGAATCTGCGATTGGCCTGCCTTGGAGCAGATCGTTCACTGTCTGATGCTGAAAATGAACCCGATCTTTTAGGTCAATCCGCAGGATGGCATCTTCAATCTGACCTACCATGGGCGAGGTCACGGCAAGGGTCGACCGCTCCGAGAGGAGGCTTTGCCTCTCGTAGGCGGGTTCCACCGCCAAGGTCGCGGCCCTCGCGCACTTCGACCACGAGCGGATTCCCGAGCGTGTCGTGCACGGCAAAGGCTCGGGTGCTTGTGACTATTTCGAGGTATTGTGTCGGTGCGAGTCATGACATCGAGGAAGGAGGCTAGACGAATGAAGGCAGTCTGGATCTACGGGGTTGCGAGTGTCGCGATGATGTCCCTCGCCACGCTGGCTCAACCGGCGTGGGGCGCTTCGACGAAGTGCGGGCTGAAGTACTCTCTCTCAGGGTGGTCGGCGGTCTACTCGACGGCGAGCGGTAAGGGCACCATCACGTGCGACAATGGCCAGTCGGCCCGCGTCTCCCTCCGGGCGAAAGGCGGCGGCCTTACGGCCGGAAAGTCCAAGATCACCGACGGCGGCGGCACTTTCTCGGAGGTCGGTGACATCAGCGAGCTCTTCGGAAGTTACGCTTCTGCGGACGTCCATGCCGGGATGGTCGACTCGTCGGCTGCACAGGTGGTCACCAAGGGCACTGTGTCTCTGGCGTTCTCGGGTACCGGCAAGGGTGTCGACCTCGGCGTGACGTTCGGTGAGTTCGTCATCAAGAAGCAGAGCGCCAAGAAGAGGCAGAAGTAGGCCGTCGCGGCTACGCGCGTATGCGCTCGCCTGCGGCTCTCCGCGCCCCGACGGCTAAAGCGGCTGGCTCTCCACGAGCCGGGCGCGCTGGCGTGCGATGTCGCCGCACGACGAGCGCGTCGCGGTCTATTCCAGGCGCATGGGTTGCCCGGCGTAGTTCCTCAGGCCGGCGAAGCGCGTACGGCTGGAGGCGTGCCGGCGTCGATGAAGAACTCGGTCTTCAGCGCCACGCGCTGCAGGATCGGGTCGATGAGGAAATTGACCGTCGGCAGCAGCGTGTAACGCGTCGCCGCGATGCTGCCGCCGGTGCGG
>Ga0116216_10002065_pt1 | contig 13541 bp, 15 predicted proteins | sample Sb_taG_11_FD_89696 | JGI IMG/M metagenome (GOLD analysis project Ga0116216, IMG submission 89696) | Peat soil microbial communities from Weissenstadt, Germany - Sb_50d_3_AS metaG | ecosystem: Environmental > Terrestrial > Soil > Wetlands > Peat | place: Germany: Weissenstadt | collected 2010-09-21
CATAGCAGGCCCGATCTTCTCTGTCAAGCAGCGACGTGCGCTCCCCTCGCCTCCCCACATAAGGAACGGCACTTCATCCCCCGGATGAATCACGGGGGCTTTCGTGCTCGGATTTCTGTAAGAGGATCCGAGGCTTGAGCGTGATAGTATCAATGATGCGGGGTGCACTGTGAACAACAGCAGGTTCTATGTCTATGCGTACGCCTACCCCGATGGTCGCGTCTTCTATATCGGCAAAGGGACGGGAGATCGTATTGGCGCACATGAGGCCGAAGCACGAGCTAGGGTACAGTCTCAAAAGTGTGAGATCATCCGAGAGATTTGGGCTCGTGGCCAACAGGTTACCAAGGTCAAGCTCGCCTTCTTCGATGATGAGATCGAAGCCCTGAAGTACGAAGCATCGCTCATTTCTGCTTTCGATGGCCTGGCAAACATAGCTCAGGGCAGAAAAAGGATTAAGGATCTACTGCTTCTGCAAGAAGATGCCACCTACTTTGGGGTCTCTATCCGCCAGGTGGATGAGGATGGCGAGGAATTCTACAGCGCGCGTGAGACCTGTGATTTCTTTGGCTACATCTCCTGGCAGGCTTTCAACCAGGCACTTTCAAGAGCAAAAGTGGCGATGGAAAAGCAAGGCAGTGACACCACCAAGCACTTTGTACCCTCCTTCAAAGTGAGTCGCACAGGGCGCGGGCACAAGACACAACGTCGCATCGAAGACTATCGACTCACCAGGATGGCATTTCTGATGGTCACCATAAACGCCGACTCCACCAATGTTGTCGTCTCTATCGGACAGGCATACATTGCAGTTCAGGCAGCACGGCATCCCACTTCCCCTTCTCCCTCAGATTTCGACGGACTGCCGGACGGCCTGGGTGGTTGGTCTAAAAGATTTGGGGCCGTCAAGGAGCTCGACTACCATTCCTTGCTAGGCAAGATCCCTTCAGAAGAGTAAAAACCTCTGACCTGGAGCGCCAGAGCGCTCTGATGCCGAGGGGATAGTTGGTCTGAAATACGTCAATGCTTCCAGCAATGAGGATACTTCCGCGCATCGATGTAAGCAATAGCAGCCGGGCGAAACGAGGCATCCAGGACTACTATCTTTTCAGGCTGGCCTGCTATTTGATTGCCATGAACGGTGATTCGCGCAAGCCGGAGATCGCTGCCGCACAGAACTACTTCGCGGTGGCGACCCGCGCTCATGAGATGCACCAGCTACGACAGGAACGCGAGGCGCGCATCCAGATCCGCCTGGAGGTGGCCGAGGGGAATAAGCAGTTGAGCGAGGCAGCGGCGCAGGTGGGTGTTGGTTCTCAGATGTTTGGGGTCTTCCATGACGCTGGCTACCTGGGGCAGTACACCCTCGACGCGGAAAATATCCGCATCTACAAGGGCATACCTCAAGGGGGCGAAATTTTGGACTACATGGGCCGTGAAGAACTTGCAGCAATTATGAGGGATAAACTGAGAAAAGTCAACCCACCCGCCCGCAAAACGACCCCGACCATTCGACGTGACACCAGACGGCTACAACGCGGCCCTTGACCTCAGCCATACAGCCCTGCTGGCCGAAAGCGAGGGTGAAAGGTATACTGGTGTGCTGTGCTGTCTGGCCCTCGCTTTCGCTCTTCGAGTGTAAAGGCTGAGGTCAAGGGAAGCTGCGCCCGCGTTGCGCGAACGCCGCTGGTGCCAAAGCACCTTGGTAGCGGTCCCACGTATGCCTCCGGCGGGCCTCTGCTCAGGCTCCTGGTGCCAGGTGTGTGAGCCGCCATTCCTTGCAATGCGAGACAAACTCGCTATCTTCGGCATCATCTAGAGACCATTCTCCTGCTCTGCAATACGAGCTTGTAGCTCTGTGCACTCTTTCAACAGTGCTTGTAAGGAGGCACTGCGTCGATCCGACTTGCCTTGTTTCTTGGCAATCTGCGCCTCCACCTGGGCCAGTCGGGCCTGGAGGTCCACTGCTTCATTCCTCGCAGAACGTATAGGAACCTTCTTGTTGAAATGGAATGCCGGGCTAGGGAGAGTAGGAGGTGGTACATATACATCCTCTGTAGCTGCAACCACTCCAGCTTCTTCCTGATCATTCAGTTCCTCTATCATACGAGATGGGAGTGGAACTGGTACAGAGATGAGGACTGCTCCTTCGCGCTTCTCAATTACTTCAGCCATCTCGTTGTCGATAAATGCTTCACACGCAATGCACATCATCTGATGAATGCATCGAGAGAAATGAGGATTCCCACATATCCGAGGGCGCCCGTCTGGCCCATCTGCAAGATAGTAGAAAACACATGGTTCTTGCCTGGCCTGCGCACCAGTATCGAGAATGGCTGCTACATAGCGTTCAAGCGGATTCGCTTTTCTGTAGGCACGCCCCAAATGATGCTTATGCTCACGAAGATACCAAGGGAGCGATTTTGCTGGATTCGTATGGCCCAGGAGCTTCCCGATATCAGTGGGAGCCATACCCATTTTCCGCATCCATATAGCAGTCGTTGCTCGTGCCCGATGGGACGTAATACGTCCAACGACATCGGTCTGGCTGACACCGGCGATCTTGCAGAGAAGAGGAATGGCGCTGTCATTGAGAAATTTTGGACTCATTAGCTCATTACGGTACTGGAAGAGGTATTTCGTGGGCTTGTGCGTTTTGCGATCCTCCAATAGATCTTGGTTTAGTGGCCGCACACTCTCCCATATCTCAATTGCATCAGCCACGTAGGTGGGGACCGGAATGTAAAATTCTCCCCTCATCTTGTTGGTTGGAATCCGGAGATAGCAGAGTTCTTCAGCCGATTCGATCTGATTACCCTGCTCATCGTTCATTTCAGGTGCCCATTCTCGACCCACACACCCCACGCTCAAACGTCGTATCTCATCAGATCGACGAGCTGCTGTCACCCAAATGAGGCAAGCTGCTCGATAATATGCAAGAGGGTATTGAGTAATACGAGCTTCTAGCATGTTTTCCTTGGTGAGTGTACATGCAGCCCAGATCAATTTGAACCAGGTATCTTCCTGGATATCTCTTGGATTTGGCTGGCCGGCAGCCTTGATATCATCTGGCGTTTTGAAGACTTCGTTTGGTAGCCATGTAATCTGTAGTTTAGGATGATGCTTCCCATTGACTGTATATGTTCTCCTTTGGAGATGTGAAAACAATGATCGCATAGCCCGAAGACGTCCATCAATACTCCTCGGGCTGAGCTTTTGTGGCGCATCATTAAGTTGCGCATACCTCTTGTTGGATGGAAGCATCTGATCTCCACTCACTGCACGGCAGGTGTAGATCACATATTCAGTAGCTACTGATTCGTCCCACTGAGCTGGCTCAGAGATTTCAGGATGGTTTTTCTTGAGCCATCGTCCTGCTGTGAAGAGGTGATAACATGTCTGAATAATCGTCTTCTCCGTGCGGCGAGGCGTCTGATCATAGAAGGCACATATCCAGGCTAACCACATAGGATCAACGGTCGCGTCATTTTGCCACAATGCGGGTAAATAGGTCGTCTCGTTCCTAGATTCTAAGATGATCGGATCATCAAGAATATCCAGGTGACACAACGAAGTTTGTAGCCGCATGAGCATTCGTTTTCCATGGATACGTCCGAATCCAGGAATGCTCGCAAGCAAATCCTTAACGGTTAGAATGGTGTGGGCGGAAAGTGATTCTACAAAAGGAGAACGATTAGCGAGCATAGCCAGCCCACAGAGCCATCGAAATCTCTTTTTGTCTCTAGAGTCTTTAGAATAGCCCAGGGCAACGAGAGGGGCATGGAGTTTGTTGACCTCAGCATCCACTACTGTCTTCCCGAAGATCGTATCTGCCATCAAACCATACGTTGTAGATGCACCAACGTAGAGAAAATCACAGAAAAGATATGCAAGATTGATCATCCAGAACCTTGTTCCAGTGGCATGCTTTGCCACTGGTGCTGTCTGAATGACCTCGATCCAGGTTTCGTTCGACCATGCCCAGAAAGCGAGTCCCGTGTGCGCCATATATGTGAAAATGTGGCGACGTCCGGTGGCAATGGAGCGACCGAACTCAGCATTAAGCCTTACTGTATCCAGAAATGGCTTGTCAAACCGAGCAAGTTTGTCACACAAGTTTTTCGCACGCAGGCCCGTCATTGACGTGACTGGTGCTGTCACATATTCCTCCATCAATGCTTTTTCTTCATCCGAGAGTTTCGCTCTGCGATCAGGATAGTGTTTGGGAAAGATGGGCATGTGCCATGTTGGAAGAGTAGTAAGAGAGTGGTGAGTAGCACTAGATCTCGTCATTGTTCCTTTCCTCTACTTGCTGTATCAACTTTTCAAGACGGTGGTGTGCTTTGTTGACACTCCGAGCCAGGTCAGAGAGATCTGTGTGCAGGTAGATTTCCGTGCTGGCAACTCTTCTGTGACGCCCATATCGGCTGATATCGAGAAGGTCCATTCCCCCTCTCTTCAATTCCGTGAGCATCAAATGGCGCATTTTGTGGGGAGTCAATTGAGGCATATGAAGTTTATCCCTGATACGGTCGAAAATATCCTTTACCGTCCATTTTGTGATGGGCCGGCCGGGGTTCCTGGGTGAGTCAGACAAAAAAATGGGACCGTTCCAGTCAGTACCGTAGCACTTGACAAGCGCTGCACGATCTTCAGTGATGTACTCTTTGAGTTTGGAAAAGGTTGGATGAGAGAGAACAATGGTCCCGGGCAGTTTGTTCTTCGTGATTTCAGCCCGGATAGCAATGCTATGCGTCCGCCAGTCGATGTCATCAACCCGCAGAAGCACAATTTCCTCCCGGCGCAACGCTCCATCGTGCGCTAACAGGACAATAGCCTGATCTCGTGTCGAGCAGTTCGTCAGCACATGCTGCAAAATCGCCTTCCACTGGCGCTCGTCTGGAATCCAAGGGACTGAGGCAGGGACAGGAACAAGACTCTGTTCTCGACCACGAACCCCTTCTCGAACCGGGTTGATGGAATCGCGCCGGTGGCGCAGTCGGATGCTCCATCGGTAAAAACTACGCAGAGTGCTCACATGTCGCCGGATTGTAGCAGGCGCAAGTTTCGAGCCTGTGATGTAGGTAACCTTGATTCGATCAGATACCGGCCCACTTCCCCGTCGTGCATCTCGCTTCCACAACCAGTCAACGTAGTCAGCAATTGTGCTTTCATCAACTTCGAGCAGGTCTGAGAAAGGAAGCTCTGGAAAGGCAGACAAGAAATCATTGAGATCGCGGCTGTAGTTCTCGATGGTACTCCTGGCTTTTCGTTCTTTGGCGAGCTGCTCAATGAAGGCCCGTGTGATCGGGTTTTGCGCAACGAGTGGACAGCATACCCAGTTAATATTCTCCAAGATCCTACTCCTCCTTGATTAAACATTTGTTCTATTATGATACCACACGTAATCCCTCTTAACAGCAAATATGTTTAGAGCGACTCAGACGGAAGGACGATTGCGCCGAGAGCAAATTGTGGGTGAGGATGCAGCCATTCAGGCACATTATCGCGTTGGCCGCGAGGTTCGAGACAGCCTCAAGCGATTGGGGGCAACCATGCCAGAAGATCTTCCAACTACTGAATCTATTCGTGGAGAACTTGAAAGACAGCGCCGTGCCAGACAGAAAATCCAGAGACAACAGGAGGACCAGGATACCCTATTCTAGGGTTCCATCGCAGAAGCTCCCAGCTTTTCTTTCAAGTTCTCCAACGGAATAAGCATGGCCTGGATGAATCGCTCGACAGGATCACTTGAGTATGTGCATAGCTCCACCAAAATCTTACCCAGCGGCTTGTTCAACTAGCGGTCAAGAACTCCTGGTTGCTTTCTTTCCTGACGAGCTTGGTGAAGGAGATAGACGATGGAGGATCGAGTAATTCGAGCGGCCCTGGACCGGCACTGGGCGGCCTCGGCAGCAGGTGAATTAGATGCTGAACACGAGATCTACCACGATGACGTCGTGGTAGAATATCCTCAGTCGGGAGAGCGAATCTGCGGCCGGCGTACCATTCAGGCCCTGCGCGGACACCACCCGTCTGAACTGAGATGTACTATTCGCCGAGTGATCGGGTGTGGCGACCTATGGGTTAGCGAGTACGTGATCAGCTACGACGGGCGGCCCGTCTACACGGTCAGCATCATGGAGTTCCGCGAAGGTAAAGTCGCACGTGAGACACAGTACTTCGCGGATCCATTCGAGCCCCCTGCCTGGCGGGCTCAGTGGGTTGAGCAGATAGAGTGAGATACTTACTTTGAGCATGATTCTTCCTCAAACTTTTTATGAGCAAGATACGATTACCGTCGCTAAAAAACTGCTGGGATGTTATCTCGTGCACCCCGAAGGGGAGGAAACGACGCTTGGGAGGATTGTCGAAACGGAGGCATACCTTGCGCATGATCCAGCCGCTCATTCATTTGTTGGGAAAACAAAGAGAAATGCCGTTCTTTTTGGTCCGGTAGGGCATGCCTATGTGTATTTCATTTACGGCGTGCATTATTGCGTGAATGTGGTGACTGGACGAGAAGGAGCGGGAGAGGCGGTCTTAATACGAGCGTTGGAACCTCTACGCGGCATTGCTCTGATGCAACAAAGGCGCCGGACGGAAAGGTTAATCTTCTTATGTAATGGTCCAGCGAGGTTGACAGAAGCTCTTGCCATTACGATTGCTTTCAACGGAAGCTCTTTTTTTGATGGGTCTTTACAAATTTGGTCTGCTGACAGTCATTCTTCTGCTCCGATTGGCGATACCGATATTGTGCAAACGACGCGTATCGGCATTACGAAAGCCAGGGAACTGCCTTTGCGGTTTTATCTGAAAGGGAATAGATATATTTCGAGGACATAATCACTCCTTCACATGAGAAGTTGTTCCTAGCGAAACTCCTCCTCTTTTTGAAAGGGGAGCATGATGGAGCCTTGTAGCATCTGTACACTGATCATCTCACATGCTTCTTCCCGAGCTTCCTCCATCGGGGTGGTAAAACGAGGGCTGAGGTAATAGTGAAACGTTTCGAGCAAGGTTGCATCAATGACCCAGACTCTGCCTTCTACTCAAACGCTCCTAACGATAGCAGCGTCAGCCTCTGCGCCTCAGAGAGGCCCGTCGTGCCTGTAATGGTAAATCGCTCGTAAGGCCGATCGCTCCTTAGAGTAGCAAGATGCCGATGGCTGTGCAGTTCCCATAACATGATCTCTCCATCTTCCCCTGTGATTGCCACCACCTTACCATCAGGGCTCAACCGAAGCGAGTGTACCCAACCCTTATGGGCTTGCACTGTCTCCGGACTCACACCCTGATCCAGATCCCACCAGTGTAGAGCGCCATCGGTGCCTCCACTCACCAATTGGGTTCCATCAGAACTCCAGACAACAGAGAAGATCGGGCTGGAGTGTCCTTCCAGCACCCGCACACGCGTTCCCAGCTTTTCATCCCAGACAAACAGCTCTCCTTTCCTACCACTGCCCCCGCAACTGGCGATTCGCCTCCCATCAGGGCTCCACGCGACGTCATAGATAGGGCCTTCGTGCCCATGAATTCGTAATAGGACGTTGCCGCTCAAACCCTGCCACACCAGTAGAGCATGGTCCTCGCCTCCAGTCGCGAGGAGGGTCCCGTTGGGATGCCCTCTCTCCCAGACACTTTTTTCTCCAAGCATGTGATGGAAGAGAAATGTACCTCTTAGGGTCAAGGAGGTGAAGAAGAGAAGCTGAGATCGTCTCACGAAGCAGAAAAACAACAGCTGTTTGGAGGACGACCTCAATGGACACCTCTAGTGTACTCTGGACGCGCCTGGCATGAGCAACTGAAGGAGTTGTTGACAGGCATGCATGGGCATCAGAAGAAAACGCTGGCGGATCTCTCGTGCTTGGCATCGTGTTATCAGGGAGTGCTGTCATGCAACGCGTGGCTGAAACCTTGTCTGAGCACGGTCTGAGTGAGGCCAAGATGACCAGTATTGAGCGGCGCCTGGCGCGCTTCATCGGAAATTCGCCCATCGTGGTGCCCATGATCTGGAAGCTCTTTTTGACGCAGGTGTTGACGCCATTTCGAGGGCAGCAGGTGCATTTTGTGCTGGACAACATGCCCTTTCGGGAGGACCTGACGATTGTCTATCTCGGATTGCTGGTGCATTCGCGGGTGTTGCCGGTGGCCTGGGCCGTGATGCCAGCGCAGACCACATGGGATGAGGGTCAATGGGACATCGTGGGACGAGGGGCGCGACCAGGTGCGTGTACATCTGCCCGACACATCCTGTACCCTACTCGCCGATCGTGGGTTAGCAGGCATGCCAATGCCGCAAGCTTTGTACCGATCGTGGGTGGCATTATCTGTTACGGGTGTGTGCAGAGCATACGCGGGCGCGCGCTTCTTCCATGGGAAACTCAAGCAGTCGTGGAAGCGCTTTGACCAGATCGTGCGGCACCGCGCGGCTCTCGCTGGTATGGCCCAGCCAGAGTCTGGCAAGAGGAAACGCTGCAGACGTACGTTAGTCTGGTCTGGGACCCAGGTTGTGAGGAACCGTGGCTCTTCATCAGCGATCAGGGTGCCGGACGCAGACAGGTTCAGGTCTATGCCTGGCGCATGGGCTTGACAGAGCGCACGGAGGTCGAAGAGGCGGTCAAAGCGGTTCTCAAGCAGTTCCGTGTGGATGTGTTGCAGGTGCAGATCCTGCAACACATCCACGAGCTTCCGATGCGGGCATATCGGGGGCGCTTGTCGGGCGTGCGCCGTGGTCTCACCTTCACGCTCATCAGTTCGCGAGAGGAGACGGTCATTGCCAAGGCCATGAGCCAACTGCGTCGGGTTGGTCCGCTTGCTCACCCTCGCCTTGCGGGTTCTGACCTTGCTGGAAAGCGTTGTGCGCCAGCGCCTCGGCGAACAGAAGGAGGAAATGGCTGGTCCGTTTGCTGGCAATCCCAAACGTCGGACAGCTCAACCCACGGCTGAACGCTTGCTGGAGGCATTCAGCAGCAGATTTTGGCCCTGTTCGGCTTCTCTCCTGCTGTCTATCTTCGGCTGGCCGATGATTCGTAATATTGGCCTGACATTTAAGCGAACGGTAAGTAAGACCTTTAGGAGATATTGCTTTTCTCTGCTTGAAATGCTTTACTAAGGCATGGTTCAAAATGTGCGAGAACCATGCCTTAGTAAACCAAAGGGTACAAGAGCGCTTTTCTCGGTCTTTGCTGTCTACTTTTGGAGCAATGATACCCTGACCAAACGAGAGGATCCTTTACCATGAATGTAGATGCAACAGGTGAGCAAGTTGTGCTCATTGTTGGCGCGGGACTCGCTGGCGGCAATGCAGCTGTGACCCTCCGAGAAGAAGGATGGCGAGGCCGCATCGTGCTCCTGGGCACGGAGCCGGGCATCCCTTTCGGCCGTCCACCGCTATCCAAAACCTATTTGCGGGGGGAGGAAGGCCTGAGCGGCTGGTACGTCAAACCCGCCGACTGGTATAGCGATCACGACATTGAACTGCGTACCGGGTCCACCGTGCGGCAGGTGGATACAGCTCTCAAGCAACTGCAACTCGAAAGTGGAGTGACGCTGGACTATGACAAGTTGGTGTTCTGCACCGGCGGAAGAAACCGGTCCCCGATGGTGCCTGGGGCGACCTTGCCAGGCATCTATCAACTGCGCACGCTAGCAGAGTGTGATAACATCCGTCAGGTAGCCCGGCCTGGTGCGCATGTCGTGATAGTTGGCATGGGATTCATCGGATCAGAGGTCGCCGCTTCGCTACGCCAGCTGGACCTCGAGGTCACCGTCGTCCTCCCTGGAACGGCACCGCTGGGCTCAGTCCTCGGAAACGAGGTTGCCGCCGTGCTCGCAGAGATTCATCGCGAGCATGGAATCCACCTGGTGACAAACGATCAGGTGATCGGTTTCGCGGGCGGCAACTGGGTGGAGCGCGTATTGACCGCCAGTGGGGCACAGCTCGCCTGCGACCTGGTCGTCGTCGCCATCGGCATCGAGCCGGTCGTAGACGCACTTACTGGCAGCGGAATTGCCCTGGACAACGGAATCCTCGTGAACTCGTATCTTCAAACGAACGTGCCCGATGTCTACGCCGCGGGGGACGTGGCCAACCTGCTGCACCCGGTCTTTGGAAGAGTGCGGGTGGAGCATTACAACAACGCTGAAAAGCAAGGTCGTGCGGTGGCTCGTGCCGTCCTCGGTACCAGACAGGCATATGATTATATCTACAGCTTCTGGTCCGACCAGTACGAGCACAACCTGGAATATGTAGGCTTCGCCAGGAAATGGGAACGCATTGTTCTTCGCGGCGACTACAACAGCAGAAAGTTCCTGGCCTTCTACCTGACGCAGGGTATTCTGCAGGCGGCTTTCGGACTGAACCGCGGTGGCGATCCAGAACTCGACCCTGATGCAGAGCTGCGGACGTGTCAGGATCTGATTCGTGGACGCATCCAACTATCAGAGGCTGCCCTGGCGGACGACCATGTGGACCTGCGATCATTGAACACCAGCCCGCAGTGATGGAAGTCTGTTGAACGATAATTAAAAGGGCTCTTCCGCCACTTTGGTGAAACTGGCGACCTGCCATACACTATGAGTTGGTAGGTCGGCCCGTTAATCAGGATGACTTCTTCTGCCAATGGTCTCATCTCGTTCTCCCAATTGGTTCACCCATACCTTGTTCTAAGAGTGGCTTTGTACCTTGCTCTCTACGAGTAACCTCTGTCAACCAGAGAGGGACAGGAAAGCTGGCCATTGACCTGGCAGGCGGTCAAGCAAACGCGCATCAAAAGCTCGAGAGAGCCAGGATGTGACGAGCAAATCTCGTGTGCTCATTCCTCATCTTCTCTTGAAGAGTCCTCACATTCCCTCTCAGGAATTGGGAAACACGCCCAGTTGACGGAGAAAGCCCAGCAGATCAAACGCTGTCCATTGTTCGGCGATCTTGCCCTCTCCTATACTATAGATGAGAATTCCTGTGTAGGTGACCTGCTTTCCCGTTGGTGGCATCCCCCCGAAGGCGCCCAGGTGGGTGCCACGAAAGCGATAGCGCACCACGACTTTGTCCCCCTCGGCGAGTCTCTCCTCCACGCTATAGTGAACATCGGGAAAGGCCGCCCGGAGGCTGCCGATAAATTGCCGGTTTTGCTCGGTTCCCTGCAGCTCTCTTCCAAGAGGATCGTGCCTCACGAAATCCGTGGTGAACAGGTCGTCGATCCGGCTCAACTGACCCTGGTGCCAGACTTCTTCCCACACCGCTGAGCTAGCAGCTTGTTGCTTTCTGGTGACATACAGTCATTGCCCTTTCAATTCAAGGCACACTCTGCTCGATCATCGAGAGCCACCATGATCTCCACCGCAGAGAGCAAGAACTCCGCACGCCCTTGCGCACGGTCATGCAGCCGTCTCAAAGGACAGTATAGCCAAGCGGGGCGGGAGAGGGAAGCCATGCACGACTGGCGTAGACTGGGTCCTTGTTCGGACACCACCCTACCCTACTGGGAAGTGGCACGAGGCTCGGAAAAAGAGCCGTCATTTCAGCAGGTAGTAGACCTCGGTCCACACCTTGGCAGGATCGTCGTTGTGTGGCCCATAGACTTCCCACCTAGTGCCGGTCTTCCGCTTTCCCTGCGCGGCGCACCAGTCGAGCACGGCGCGATGTGCCGCCGCCAATCCCGAGTACAGTCCGCGATGAACCGTCATCGCCACCTGCCCCGCCGGCAGTGCCGACGCGACCACCCGTCCGATGAGCGGGCAGGGAACGAGCAACTCCACACCGACCTCGACATGCGGCACGTCGTCCCAGTACAGCATAATATTGCGGCAGCCACGGTTGATCCCGCCTGCATGCAGGCATGCCCACACCTCATCCATCAGCTCCCGCCACAGGGTCGGGAACTCCTGCCAGGTGGTCGTCGCAGGCACCACTGCTGTCGGGCGAGCCACGACGTTTGTCACGGTTACCTGATAGCTCATGTTCACACCTCGCATCGCTCTCCGGTCTTTCTCACACAAGACGCTCCAATAGTATCGTTGCAGAGTATAGCAAATCCGTCGAACATGTATCCACCTCCCCCAGTCTTGCACAACGTTGATGCGTCTGTTTGCTACACGTGCATTGCCTCACGAGAATCTTCCTCCATCTGCATTCCCAACCCTCTACTCTCCTACTCTTTGTTGACTCCACCATACCGTCTCAAGCGCTTTCAGAGTCTTTCACCAAACAGCAAATCAGTGTCGAGCCAAAGACATAAGAACGATCGTCGTGAGGTAGACGAGACGAATCTGTCGCCTCAGCATGCCACATGTATGGCAATGGCCACGACCCTATGTCCGAGAAAAGTGTAGATGTGCCTCTTGCACACAGATGGCAGCTTCGTTTACCACGCCTGTTTTTCTCTGAGCGTCTTTCCTTCTGTTCCCTATCTAGCTTGGATCCGGGCGAGGTTGTTCGCGCGGCACCTGTCCATCACACCTCTTCGGTCCCTTTCTGCATCTGCTCGAGGAGCAATTGGTCATACCAGCGTAGATATTGTCTGATCGGGGCCATGCCCTCATAGCCCATTAATGCTTGTAACCCGTGTGGGTCCCCTCCTGCCTGCAGGTACCGTAATGCAAAGCTATGGCGGAGGATCTGAGGGGTGAGAGCTTCCTCACCGATCCCTGCCCGTGTGCGCAACCGAGCAAACACCATGGTCACCCCATTCCTAGTAAGCGGCTGCTTCTCCCTGGAACTGAACAGCGGGTCTCCACCAGCCTGTCTGCTGGTCAGCCCTCTCCTAGTTGTCGGCTCCATCTGCTTCAGATACGAACGCAGGTGGCTCAGGCAGGTTGGCCCCAGTGGCATCTGGCGTTCTTGGCCTCCTTTTCCCCTCACACGCAGCGAGCCCGTGTGTTGGTCAAGATCAGCGAGACGTAATGCACAGGCCTCAGAGACCGTCATCCCCGTCTCAAAGAGTACCCACAGGAGAGCCTGATCACGTAGGACTGTGCGCTTTGCTCCAAGCGCTTTTCCTTTGCGGGGAAAACCTGCTCGCACCACCTGGTCAAAGCTCGCTGACGATACGAAGCGAGGGAGAGGAACCGTGGTCCGAGGGAAGGCTTGTTCGCTCATAGGGGAGCACGAGAGCGTCCCTCGCTCGACCAGCCAACCGAAAAATGCTCGCGCCGAGCGCGCATAGGTCTCGATGGTACTTGCCGAACGCTGTGATCGTCTCGTGGTTGGTGCCTGCGCCAGAAACGCCAGCCAGCTCCTCATGGTTATTTCGGTGATCTGATTGACAAGGAGGAGGTGACACTCGGTCAGCACATACTGTTGTAAATGACCGAGTGCCATCTGGTGCCATTCGAGGGTTTTCAGGCGATGTCCAACTTCTCGGTGAGCTTGCAGATACTCCTGGATCGCTCGTTCTATCGTCAGGTGCTGGCTTTTATCTGGTGAGGAAGGATGAGCGGCAGAAGGAGATGAGACGGCGGGAGGACGCCGGGCGAGCTGGCCTGATTCAGGCCGCGAGGAAGTTAGGGCAGCGGGGACAGACCCTCTTGTCTTCCTGCCG